>ERZ773072.122-NODE-122-length-46592-cov-4.962718_pt1 | contig 46592 bp, 40 predicted proteins | sample MGYA00580617_ERZ773072 | MGnify/ENA primary metagenome ERZ773072 (study PRJEB29015, sample SAMEA2737970) | human oral metagenome | biome: human oral; feature: human-associated habitat; material: dental | place: China | collected 2122 ...
GGGACGTCGGCGTAAAGAGAAGAATGCTCGTAATAGATGAGGATGGGGAGGTGGTTTCTGGAGTAGGAGATGAGTAGTGACCGATATAATAGCTTAAGGAAAGCTAAGTGACTCTTTTTCTAGTCTGCTGGAGAGGGGCTAATCAAATGAAATTGGTGTTCTTTCGTTAACTTTGTAGACTAAATCATATCGTCATCTTTAGGAGTGCAGTTTCATGGGGAAAACCTCAACCAAATCCCAGCCTAAGCGTCCTGAAAGCGCCCCTCGGAGGGGAAAGCGTCAGCGAGGCTTCTTGGCTCTCGAGTATCAAGCTATTATAGATAAGTTAGGCGGTGGTGGCCTTGGTCGTCGCTTCTCGCTGGCGATTCTTCTAGTACTGGTACTTCTGCTGATTTGTGCTCTGATTTCGGTCATTAGCTTTCTCTTCTCGGGAGGAAGTGACCAGAGCCTTATCGCTCCAGATGTTCACTTGACCCCCGAAGAGCTACAGAAGGTGTCGACGAAGAACGTGCTTGGGATCCCTGGGGCACGTCTGGCTGATTATATCTTCAATGGTCTCTTCGGCTGGGGAGGGATTTTTCTCCTCATGTTCCTAGCGTTCTTGATTTACCGGATGCGCTTCTATCCTGAGCGCACCCCTTTGATCGACTATCTGATCCGCTTCATCCGTGATAGCTTCTTGACGATTTGGACGGCTACTACGGCTGCAGCACTCCAAGCGCTCTTCCCCTCGGATAGCTTCCTGCTATGGGGTGGAGAGCGAGGAGCCTACCTCTATAGCTATATCCAGATGCGAGTCGGATCGACGGGCTTGCTCTTAGTGCTCGTAGGGGGGCTTGTGGTCTTCTTGGTACTCTTTAGTACGCGTTTTCTACGCTTCCTAGAGGAGCCACCGAGTCTGCCCCATCCTAAGGTGCCTAAGCCCCGCTTAGGGAGCTTCTTCTCACGTCTCTTCTCCAAGAAATCAAGCGATGAGCAAGCTCCTGAGGCGGAGGAAGAGAATGATGAGCAGGGACTAGTCCAGGATGAAGATGCTTGGCGAGATGAACCTCCTACCTATGCCTCTTCGGAGACGGTGTTTGCCCCTAAGGAAGAGCCCGTGGCTGTCCAGAGCCCGCTTCAGCCTACTCCTCCCACAGCACCTGCCACAGGTACAGAGATGATCATCGAGGAGGCTCCGAAGGATGACTTAGTCGAGGATGACGGGGGAGGGCATGAGCCCCTTGCCCCTGGGATCCTGCTGGCACACTACCAGAAGCCTACGACAGACCTTCTCCGGGACTATGAGCTGGGAGGCTCGCAGATTGACATCGAGGAGATCGAGTACAATAAACAGAAGATCATCGATACGCTGGCGAGCTTCAAGATGCACGTCACGCCCCATAAGGCGACTGTTGGTCCTACGGTGACTCTCTACGAAGTGATCCCTGACTCGGGTATCAAGGTCTCCCGTATCAAGACGATGGAGGATGATATCGCTATGAGCCTCAAGAGTGAGGGGGTGCGTATCATCGCTCCTATGCCTGGGCAAGGGACGATCGGTATCGAGGTGCCTAACTCATCACCTCAGACGGTGTCGATGCGTAGTATCTTGGCTTCACGTAAGTACAAGGAACAGCTGGAGAAGATGGAGCTCCCGATCGGTATAGGTAAGACGATCACCAATGAACCCTTTATCTTTGATCTAGCGAAGATGCCTCATCTTCTCGTCGCAGGTGCGACAGGGCAGGGGAAGAGTGTCGGGCTCAATGCTCTGATTACTTCGCTCCTTTACAGTAAGCGCCCCGAGGAACTGAAGTTCGTCATGGTCGATCCGAAGATGCTTGAGTTTGCGGTCTATGAGGAGATCGAGCGCCACTTCTTGGCGAAGCTCCCCGATGCAGATCGGGCGATCATCACGGATATGTCGAAGGTCGTGGCTACGCTGAATTCGCTCTGCGTGGAGATGGATAATCGCTATCGTCTCCTACAGGGGGCAGGTCGTACTGTTCGTAATATCCGAGAGTACAATGAGCAGGTTCGCTCAGGAGAGCTCCGCCGTATCGATGGACACGAATTGCTCCCCTATATCGTTCTTATCGTGGATGAGTTCGCTGACTTGATGATGACGGTCGGCAAGGAAGTCGAGCAACCGATCGCTCGCTTGGCACAGAAGGCTCGTGCGGCAGGTATTCACATGGTCATCGCCACGCAACGTCCTTCGACGGATGTGATCACGGGGCTTATCAAGGCTAACTTCCCAGCACGTATTGCCTTCAAGGTCTTCTCTATGGTCGATTCGCGTACAGTGCTTGACTCCCCTGGAGCAAATCAGCTCATCGGACGAGGGGATATGCTCTTCTACCAAGGGAAGGATATGATCCGTGTGCAGTGTGCCTTCATGGACAGCCCCGAGACCGAGGCGATCGTGGAGCATATCTCTCAGCAGGAGAGTACGGGGGCAGCCTATGAGCTCCCCGAGTATGTCCCCGAGGGAGAGGACACAGGGACAAAGACATTCAGCGCCTCCGAGAAGGATAGTCTCTTTGACGAAGTCGCCCGCATGGTCGTGCAGACTCAGGTGGGATCTACGTCAAACATCCAGCGTAAGTTCAATATTGGTTACAACCGTGCAGGCCGTCTGATGGATCAGCTCGAAGGGGCTGGTATCGTCGGTCCTCAGGAGGGAAGTAAGCCCCGTGAGGTCTATATCAAGGATCAGATGAGTCTCGATCAACTCCTCCAGCAGTTAGGCTAGCAGTGCCTTTCGCTGGAGAACTACTAACTTTGCTTTCATGAATATGCGATGCTTCCTATATAGTGCGCTCGTCGTACTACTCACCCTGACAGGGATACAAGCACAGACAGCTACCTCTCAGCCCACGCCGGCCTCGCTTCTGGAGCGAGCAGAGCGTGCCCTCTATCGCAGTGAGGCTACGATGCTCGACTTTACTACCCAGCTGAAGGATAAGGCGGGGCGGATCCAGTCTGGTATCTCGGGTAAGATGTATCTACAGGGAGATGCTTTCCGCCTAGAGTATGGGACGATCACTGCGGTCTATACTGCGGGTACACTGACCTACTATGACAGTGCCGAGCAGACGCTGACGATCTCGACCCCCTCTGCCGAAGAGCTCCTACAGATCAATCCTCTTTACTTCCTTCGTTCACGAGCTAAAGGCTATCAGAGTAGTCTGCGTCGATCGACTCCACAGCATGCTACTGTACTCTTCACACCAATGAACACTAAGGGGAGTATCACGAATATCATCGCAGTCTTCCAGCAGTCGAATGGGCTCCCCTCCCAGCTAGTCTTCCTAGCTAAGGATAAGAGTCAGCTCACGGCGAAGGTCGGGCGTGTCACGCATCGTGCGACTTATCCGGCGAGCTTCTTCCAGCTGGATGCTAAGGACTATCCCGGCTGTGAAGTCGTGGATTTACGCTAAGCTCTCTCAGTCATTACCCTACATGGATAGTAAAATCCTAGCCGCCATCGGAGAGTATACCCAGCTCATGGGGCGGACGTTTACCTGGCCTATGCGCTGGCGCATGTTTTATCGCTCCGTCGTGCGTGAGATCTATAGTCTAGGTGTGGGCTCGCTCTGGATCGTTTTCATCATCTCTCTCTTTATCGGAGCTGTGATCACGATCCAGCTGTCGATCAATATGACCAGCCCCCTGATCCCACGCTTCACGATCGGTTACTCCACTCGAGAGATCATGATCCTCGAGTTCTCCTCTACGGTGATGTGTCTCATCCTCTCGGGTAAGGTCGGCTCTAGTGTCGCCTCTGAGCTAGGGACGATGCGTGTGACAGAGCAGATCGATGCGATGGAGATCATGGGCGTCAATTCCGCCAACTTCTTGATCCTGCCGAAGATCACGGGCTTCATCCTCTTTATCCCTGTCCTCTCGATCTTCTCGATGGTGACGGGGATCGTCGGGGGGTATATCGCCTGTGACTTAGCGCAGTCGCTGACGCACGAAGACTTCATCTATGGGCTACAGCTCTACTTCACTCCGAGCTATGTAGGCTATTCGATCATCAAGTCCATCGTCTACGCATTCATCATCTCTTCGGTAGCCTCTTACTATGGCTACTGCGTCAAGGGAGGGGCACTCCAAGTAGGCTCTTCGAGTACCCGTGCTGTGGTCAATAGTAGTGTGCTCATTCTCTTCTTCGACCTACTGCTCACTAACCTGCTCCTCACCTAGCTGTACGTATGATCCAAGTCAAATCTTTATCCAAGCGTTTTGCTGACAAGGAGGTACTCAAGGGTATTGATGCCACCTTCGAAGAGGGCAAGACCAATCTAGTCATCGGACGAAGTGGGGCAGGGAAGTCTGTCTTCGTCAAGTGCATGATCGGGCTTATCACGCCAGATACAGGCGAGGTGCTCTACGACGGGCGTGATCTGATCACTATGGACAAGCCTACACTCCTCCGTCTCCGTAGAGAGATGGGGATGCTCTTCCAGGGATCGGCTCTCTTCGATAGTATGACGGTCGTGGAGAATGTGCTCTTCCCGATGGAGATGTTCTCCCAGGATAGCTATGACAAGTGTTATCATCGCGCCATGGAGCTCCTTGAGCGAGTCGGACTCGCTGAGGCCGCTAAGAAATACCCCGCAGAGATCAGCGGTGGTATGATGAAGCGTACGGCTATAGCCCGTGCCTTAGCGCTCAATCCCAAGTATCTCTTCTGCGACGAACCTAATTCAGGTCTCGACCCAAAGACCTCGATGGTCATCGACCAGCTGATCTATGAGCTCACCAAGGAGTATCATATCACGACCATTGTCAATACCCATGACATGAACTCGGTACGCTCTATCGGGGACAAGATCATCTACATTCACAACGGTATGAAGGAGTGGGAGGGTAGCAGTGCTACGATTGACTCGCCCGACACACCTACGGGCGTGATCCACTTCATCAATGCTGGGCGCCTCTAGCCCCTACCATATCTATTTCTCTTCCTATGCCTCTCTTCAAGAAAGAATCGCTTCTCTCGAATATCCTTCTCATGGTCGGTGCGTCTGCCGTCCTCGTCTTTCTCCTGATCTATGGGCTTGATCTGTACACGCGCCATGGGCGTACCGTCACGGTGCCTGACCTGCGTGGCAAGACGCTACAGGAGGCTGAGCGACTACTCGCTGAGGTCGGACTGGAGTACGAAGTCAATGACTCGACTTTCTCACGCACCGCTGTCCCTGGGACGGTACGTGAGGTCGTTCCAGCGCCCGGCTCCGAGGTCAAGGCTGGGCGTCTACTCTTCTTGGCGATCAATGGTTTTCACCAGCGCAAGCAGACGATCCCTCGCTATAGGGATCAGTCCGCTCGTCAGATCCTCGCTCTGCTCAAGGGGCTGGGCTTCGAGCAAGTGGACCAGAAGGTCGTACCTGGTGGCTATATCGGTTCGGTCGTAGGCCTTCAGACGGCTGACGGTAAGCCCGTACAGGAGGGTGCTCAGCTCCCTATTGATACCCGTCTTGTACTCCTCGTGGCAGGGCAAATCATCGACACCCTTGGCCTCGATCGCTATATCGAGGGCTATAGTACGGGTGGAGATAGTCTAGCTGGAGCAGGTAAGGGCACGGCTTCTCCCGCCAATCCGGATAAGAAGGATGACGGAGGGATTAGCAACGACTGGTGGTAGACGGGATGAAGGAAACCCTAGAGCCGCAGTTTAACGAGACTTGGGAGGACGAAGATGTCTTCCTCGTAGATCCTTCCGAAGCCCAAGCTGGGGCTAGTGAGGAAGTGATCTCTTACCTCCAGCATGCGGATAGTAGCCCTCTGTATGAGCACTACCGTGTGGTAGCGGACAAGGGGCAGACCCCTATGCGGGTGGACAAGTTCCTCGCTACCCGTATGACCGGCTCTTCCCGTAGCCGTATCCAGCAGGCGCTCGATGGGGGCTATGTCTTCGTCGGGGATAAGCCTGTCAAGAGCAACTACAAGATCAAGCCTCTCGATGTCGTCACCCTACAGCTTCGTCGTCCGAAGCATGAGCTAGAGATCATCGCCGAGGACATCCCACTCTCCATCGTCTATGAGGATGACTACTTACTGGTAGTCAATAAGCCAGCAGGCCTGGTCGTTCACCCTGGGCATGGTAACTATACGGGGACACTTGTCAATGCCTTAGCCTACTATCTCAAGGATGATCCGCTCTACGATCCTGCAGATCCCAATGTCGGACTAGTGCACCGCATCGACAAGGATACGAGCGGTCTGCTCGTCGTAGCTAAGCGTGCGGAGGTCAAAGCGCATCTGGCTCGACAGTTCTTCAATAAGACTACTCGACGCACCTACCGGGCTCTCGTCTGGGGGCGACTGAAGGAGCATGAAGGGACGATCATCGGCAATATCGGCAGAGACGAACGTGATCGCCTACAGATGGCTGTCTATCCCGAAGGTAGCCCCAAGGGGAAGCACGCAGTCACACACTATACTGTGCTGGAAGAGCTGGCTTATGTCAGCTGGGTCGAGTGTCGGCTGGAGACAGGGCGTACACATCAGATCCGAGCCCATATGAAGCACTTGGGACACCCCCTCTTTGCGGACGCCCGCTACGGAGGTGATCGGGTGCTATGGGGTAACCAATTCTCCAGATACAAGCAGTTTGTCACCAATTGCTTCTCCCTCTGCCCTCGCCAAGCACTACATGCCAAGACGCTAGGCTTCGTCCATCCGATCACGGGGGAAGAGCTTCTCTTCGATAGCGAACTCCCCGAAGACCTCACCGCCCTGCTCGATCGCTGGCGCAAGTATGCCGCTCAGGTCGATGAGGAATAGCTAAGCGATCCCTAAGGTCTAAGCCACCCTTCCTCGCCAGTGTGGAGGAGGGCGGCTAATTTATAGCGATGGATGGACGAGGGATAGGCTTCCCCTTGTCTTTCATCTTACCCTTTATCCAATATAGAAGTATGGAAATTCTCCAAACGCTCCGTGAGCGCTACACGACGAAGGTCTATGATCCGACCTTCGACCTAAGTGACGAGTAACTCTCCCAGATCCGTGAGATCCTCCGCCTCTGCCCTAGCTCGCTCAATAGCCAGCCTTGGGCCTTCCAGCTCATCGGCCGAGGTGAGCTAAAGGATCGCCTTGCCGAAGTCTCCTTCATAAATGAGGAGCGGGTTAAGGATGCCAGCCATCTCCTCGTGATCTATGTCTATCGGGAGGTGGATGTATTTATGAAGGAGCGAACGGCTAGCTTGAGCGAGTCGGCGCAGGCCTTCTTCCGCTCAGCTATCCTCAGTCGTGGTGACGAGGGTGTGCAGGACTGGATGCGCCGTCAGGCCTACATTGCCCTCGGGGTACTCCTCACGAGTGTGGCAAGCCTAGGTATCGACAGTACGCCGATGGAGGGTATCCAGCTGGACGAGTATGATCGTCTACTCGGACAGGCGAAGTATCGCCCCGTACTAGCGGTCTCCCTCGGCAAGCGCATGCAGGATGACAGCAATCAGCCTAGCATCACACCTAAGGTACGTCGGGACGATCAGTTCCTTTAGGTAGACCTTGGCCTCGGCGAAGGTAGACCTTCGTCAGGATGGAGGTAGAGCTTACTCTTGGCGAAGCTCTACCTTCGTTTTTCTGTAGGTTCTTGATCCTGCCGAGATCAAGCGATGCTGGTCTCTCGCTGGGCTGGCCAATGAGGCAGGAGAGAGGAGGTAGGGTAGGGGATAAGTTGTACCTTTGTAAATCGAATTGTACCTATCCTCCGCTGGGTAGGTCTGTCCACTCAAATCAAGCTACTTAGCTCCGCTATGACGCAAGCCTTCGTGCGTGCTCGCTTTCTCCCCCTGCTCCAGCAAGTTCGTCTGCTGGTGCTCCGCTTTCTCCTAGCCTTGCTGCTCTATAGCCTGTGCCGGGGGATCTTCTGTCTATATAATCAGGATCTGCTGGAGGTAAGCTCTGCGGGCAGTCTGTGGGGGATGTTCGTCGGCGGACTTCGCTTTGATCTCTCGGCAGTGTGCTACACGCTCCTACCGCTGACACTGCTTTCTCTCCTACCCGTTCGGTGGGCTTATGGGCGAGGCTATCAGTTGGTGCTCCGCTGGCTCTACCTTGTGGTGACGAGCCTAAGCCTCGTGCTGAACCTCGGGGATGTGGTTTACTTCCGCTTCACACTCAAGCGCACGACGATGGCTGTGCTGGGGGAGTTTGCGAATGAGAACCCTTTCCAGTTTTTGCACTTCTTCTCCGACTACTGGGGCGTGACCCTGCTGGGGGTCGCCTTGATCCTAGGGCTCGGCTGGGTAGATAGGAGCCTGCCGAGACCAAAGCCTTTGGCGAAGGAGGGACTTAGCTGGTGGACTTATTTGGTCAGCGCTGGTCTGCTCGTGGGAGCACTCTACCTCTCGATCGTCGGGGGAAGAGGGGGCTTCGGGCTAACGACCCGCCCGATCTCGATGAGCAATGCTGCGCTCTATATCGAGCGTCCCCAGCAGCGAGCCTTGGTGCTGAATACCCCGTTCTGCCTACTTCGTACGCTGGGCAAGGCAGAGCTCCCCGACTGGCGCTTCCTCCCAGCACAGGAGGCACGTAGGTACTTCGATGAGATCTATCAGCCGGGTCAGACCTCGGTCTCAGGTACGTTTGAGGGACGGAATATCGTGCTCATCATTTGGGAGAGCCTAGGGCGGGAGTTCGTCGGAGGACTTAACCACGATTTGCCCAACTACACGAGCTATACCCCCTTTGTTGATAGTCTATTAGGAGAGTCTTATGTCTTCGAGCAGGCCTATGCCAATGCCCAGCAGTCTGTGGATGCCATGCCGGCGATCCTATCTTCGATCCTGCGACCGAACTCCCCACTGATCACCTCGGTCTATGCCAGCAATCGTTTGCCTTCCCTTCCTGCTCGCTTGGACTCGATGGGCTACACGACAGCCTTCTTCCACGGGGCGCCAAACGGCTCTATGGGCTTCGATGCTCTCGTACGACAGCTGGGTGTTCGCCACTACTTCGGGAAGACGGAGTATGGAGATGACCGAGACTTCGATGGCTTTTGGGGGATCTGGGATGAGCACTTCCTGCAGTATATGGTAAGGGAGCTGGGCAAGCTCCGTGAGCCGTTCTTCGCTACGGAGTTCACCCTCTCCTCGCATGACCCCTACCAAGTGCCCCAGCAGTACCAGCGTCAGCTCCCGAAGGGGAAGATCCCTATTCAGCAGGCCATTGCCTACACGGATCTCTCACTACGGAAGTTCTTCGACACAGCTAAGACCCAGCCGTGGTATCAGAATACGCTCTTCGTTATCGTAGCTGACCATTCCGTTCGAGGAGAGCGGGAGGAGTACAAGACGAGTGCAGGCTTCTTCCGTATCCCGATCCTCCTCTTCGACCCCCAGGGTAAGCTCACCGGGCGAACTAGCCAGACCGTCCAGCAGGCAGACCTCTATCCGACCCTCCTTGATCTCGTGGGAGACAAGCGCCCGATGATCGCCTTCGGGAGTAGTGTCTTCGACGCTGCGAAGCCTCGCTTTGCAGTTAATTATCTCGATGGTTTCTATCAGCTGATCGAAGATGGATGGTTGCTCCAGTTTGATGGGGAGAAGGTCTTAGGACTCTATGACCTTCGCACCGATCCACAGCAACGTCATGATCTCCAAGGTAAGCCGATGACTCCCGAAGCACGTATGCTCCTTCGCCTCAAGGCCTACCTCCAATCCTACGCTCACCGTATGCGTACTGACCGACTCACCGACACGCGTGCGCTGGACTAGTCACGCTAGCTACCTCAACCCCTATGTCACAAGTCAACATCCCGACCCATCAGTCGAATCGCCCAGAGCCTATCTATTCGCTCTACGTGCTGAAGTGCTTGATGGCCTTCCTCGTCGTCACTTGTCACACACCCTTTGAGATCACGGGAGAACTACTTCCCCCGATTGCACGTGGGGCAGTCCCCGTCTTTTTCCTGATCTCCGGTTACTTTCTCTATGCCCCTAGTCTAGAGACCAGCTACCGTCGAGCGGTGAAGTCCCTAAAGAATGCTGCGAAGATCTATCTCGTCGTCTCCCTTATCTATTGGGCTTGGCTCCTGCCGAATAATGGTAACCTAATGAATTCGTGGTATCGATTTTTTGTTTGGCTTACTATGGGAGCCGGCTTCTCTGGGCATTTGTGGTACCTTGTAGCTATGGTGGAGGCTCTGGCCATACTGGCCTTGCTCTTCCGCTTTGGACGTAGCTGGATGTTGTGGCTATTGACTCCACTCTTCCTCCTAGCCCTTATCGGCAGCCAGTATAGCTTCCTCTATACGGACGAACGTAGCTCCTATGCGCTAGGGATTTATGCTGTGCACAATGTCTTTAGCCATGGTCTCCCTTGTATGGCAGGAGGATATCTCATAGCCAAGCATGAAACGGTGCTCATGCGTTTCCGCTATTGGGGATATGCCTTGATCGCTGGAATAGGACTCCTCTATGGTGAGCGTGCTTTACTTGAAGGTGCGGGCTATGACTACGCTATGGGTGTCTACTTTGGGAGCTTCCTTTGTGCGGTGCTCTTCTTCCTTACGGCGCTTCAGTATAAACCTTTGGGGCAGGGTAGCGTTATGTCTAAGATCGGAGAGCGCTATTCGGGGAACATCTATTATTTCCATATTATCGTGGCGACTGTGCTTGAGCGCGCCTTTTCTCTGCTTGGTCTACGAGAGGTATATTGGTCTTTTGGATCAGTCTTTGTCTTCTTTGCCTCGTGGGCGTTGGCCTGGGTTATCGTTCGCCTTCAGGAACGACTAGGTGTCCGTATCCTTCGTTGATCGGGTCGTTGATACTTCGTGTTGCCATTCATTTATGGCACCAAGTCTATAGCTTGTTGTTTTGAATTTCGTCATTACTCCATGTCAGAAGCCAATATATCTACTAGCCAACCTAAGCGCCCAGAGCCCATCTATTCGCTCTACGTGCTGAAGTGTCTGATGGCTTTCCTTGTAGTCACCTGTCATACGCCCTTTTACGTGTCGGGGGGCTATCTTTCTCCGCTCGCACGTGGGGCTGTGTCGGCTTTCTTCCTCATCTCGGGCTACTTTCTCTATGCTCCAAGCCCTAAGACGAGCTATAACAGAGCGATCAAATCTCTGAAGAGCACGGTGAAGATATTCCTCGTCGTCTCACTCTTCTACTGGGCTTGGCTCCTGCCGAACCATGGTAATCTGATGAACTCCTGGCAAGTTTTCTTTGATTGGATACTTGTGGGGGGAGCTTTCTCGATACATCTGTGGTACTTAGCAGCGATGATTCAGGCGCTATTGGTCATGGCTCTCATCCTGCGCTTTGGGCGTAGCTGGATGTTTTGGTGTCTCCTGCCGCTCTTTGTCTTCGGCCTATTGGGCGGGTTATATGGGTTTCTACTGACGGATGCTAAGACCGAGTATGTCTATAACGTGTACACCTCGATCTGCTACGGATTCCCCTGTATGGCGGGGGGATACCTGATCGGGAAGTATGAGGTGAAGCTAATGCATATCCGCTGGCTATATGCCCTGCTGGCAGGGATTGTCCTGGTCTTCGTAGAGCGAGCTCTTCTGGAGGGCGCAGGCTACACCTATGCGTCGGGAGCCTATTTCGGGAGCTACCTGACGGCGACCCTTTTCGTACTCACAGGTCTCCAATACAAGAACTTTGGTAAGGGGAGCCTAGCGGCTAAGATCGGTGAGCGCTACTCGGGAAACATCTATTACTTCCACATTGCGGTAGCTACGGTCATCACACGAGTGCTCTTCCCACTGGGATTGTCTGACTTCTATCATCTTTGGGGCTCGCTCTTGGTTTTCCTAGGGTCGTGGGCTGTGGCCTGGGTGATCGTCCGTCTGCAAGATCGGATCGGCATCCGCATCCTTCGCTAACCTAACTCTCTTTTTCCATAATATGACGGATAAGATCCAAGACCTCACACGTGGTGATCTCTCGGGGCATCTCTACCGGCTCGCTCTGCCTATCATGGGGACGAGTTTCGTACAGATTGCTTACAACTTCACCGACATGCTTTGGCTCGGACGTCTAAGTTCGCAGGCGCTAGCTGCTGTGGGGGCTGCCTCGGTCTTTGTGTGGATCGCCGTCTCCTTTGCGCTGATCAATAAGTTAGGTAGTGAGGTCACGATCTCACAGGGCATCGGTGCAGGTCAGAGAGATGAAGCGAAGACCTACGCCTCGCAGAACGTCTGCATGAGTATGCTCCTCTCTCTTGTCGTCGTAGGTATCTATGCGCTCTTTGCGGGGACGTTCATTGATCTCTATGCCCTCGCTCCTGCTGTAAGAGCCGAAGGCCTTCACTATCTCCATCTCTCGCTCCTCGGCTTCCCCGGGGTGTACTTAGCTGCCTCTTTCACGGGGATCTATAATGCGATAGGTGATAGCCGGACGCCCTTCCGTATCTCCGTGCTGGGGCTAGGGATGAACATGCTCCTCGACCCTCTCTTTATCTTCACCTTCGGGCTCGGGGTCTCTGGGGCAGCTTGGGCTACCGTCACGAGTCAGCTTCTGGTACTTCTGGTCTTCCTATGGCAGGTGAAGCGAGATCGACTCTTTGGGGGCTTCCCCTTCTTCGTTAGGCTGAAGTGGGCGTATGTCCAGCGCATTCTCAAGATAGGCATCCCTCCTGCCTCTCTCCAAGTCCTATTTGCCTTCGTCAGCATCTATATGGGTCGTCAGGTATCCTCCCTCGGTGGGCATATCGGCGTCGCCACGATGACCACGGGAGCGCAGATCGAATCGCTGACTTGGAATACGGCTTCGGGTGTCACCGAAGCACTGACGACCATCGTCGGGCAGAACTTCGCCGCAGGCAAGCTCCGCCGTGTCTACTCCGCCTTTAAGCGTGGGCTGACCTTTACGCTTGGGATCGGTATCGTAGGGATGCTCCTCTTCGTCTTTATCGGCGAGGAAATCTTCTCCTTCATCGTACCTGAGGAGGCCGCATATAGGGCGGGCGGTGTCTATCTCCGTATCGTCGGGCTGTCGCAGGCCTTCATGATGCTCGAGATCACTGCCGAAGGGCTCTTCTATGGCCTAGGGCGTACGTACCTACCTGCTGCCGTCAGTATCGTAGGCACCTACCTTCGTATCCCGATGGTGCTTCTTTTTGCGACGTGGGGCTGGGGTATCGAGTCTGTTTGGTGGGCGATCTCCATCTCTTCGATGCTCAAAGGGCTAGCGATGCTCTACTTCTTCCTGCGCTGGCGTAGGCAGACGAAGGAGCAGCGAACGGCTGAAGCACTTCTCTCTTAATCCTTTTTACTCCCTCTCTCTCATCTATGCTTCTTCTTACGAACATCTTGCCTGCAGACACTGTACAGGCTTCGGGCGTGCGTGATGCGCTCTCTACGGCTACTCAGCCACTCAATCTCGACTATCAGCATTGGTTCGGCCGAGCACAGCTTGAGGAGTGGCTCAACGGAGGTATCAACTTCGGGGTGCGTGTCCTGCTCGTTCTCCTACTTTTCTGGTTGGGAAGGATCGTCATTCGCTGGGTGAAGAGCCTCTTTGATAAGTTCCTTCGTCGGCGAGACTTCGATGGTGTGGCGGTGACCCTCCTCGATTCACTCTTCTCAGCCTTGCTCTATGTGGCCTTAGGGATCACGCTAGCGAGCATCTTAGGCGTGAAGTCGGTGTCATTTGCCGCAGTCTTAGCCTCCATGGGGCTTGCCGTAGGGATGGCGCTCAGTGGCCAACTCCAGAACTTGGCTGGGGGTGTCATCATCATGGTCACGAAGCCCTTCGGGATTGGGGACTTCATTTCGGCGCAAGGCATCGACGGTACGGTGCGTGCCGTGAAGCTCTTCCATACCGAAGTCCTAACTCCGGATAACAAGGCCGTCTTCATCCCCAACGGTACCCTAAGCAGTAATCTCGTGACCAACTTCTCTCACGAAGATTTTCGTCGTGTCGAATGGATCATAGGCGTCGAGTATGATGAAGACTTTGATCGGGTGCGGGCGGCGCTAAGTGAACTCATCGCGCAGGACAAGCGTATCCGTTCGACTCCCGAGCCTTGCATCGTCCTGCATCGTCTCAATAGCTCCTCCGTGGATGTCCTCATACGTGTGTGGGTAGAGTCTGGGGCTCTGTGGGATGTCTTCTGGGACTTCAACGAGCGTGTCTATGCGGATTTCAACCGCCGAGGCATCTCCTTCCCCTTCCCACAGATGACCGTCCATCAGGGCAAGTAAGCCCGATTCAGGCGGAAAGGTATAGGCCTTCCCTTAGGGAAGGTCTAGCTTTCTCACCCGAGAGGTCTAGCTCTTCCCCCGCGAAGGTATACCTCTCCCGATCGACTCTTCTGGCTCTCGGCTACTGTGCTCATGCGGTAGCTCCCTCTTTTATCTCACTTAACGATGTCTTTCAAGCTCACTTCTCGCTTCCGACCTACGGGTGATCAGCCTCAGGCCATAGACGAATTGGTCTCGGGCTTCCGTGCTGGACAGCCCTTTCAGACGCTCCTCGGGGTCACGGGGTCGGGGAAGACCTTCACGGCAGCTAACGTCATCGCCCGCCTAGGTAAGCCGACCTTGGTGCTTAGCCATAATAAGACGCTCGCAGCCCAGCTCTATGCGGAGTTTAAGGCGTTCTTTCCGGACAATGCCGTAGAGTATTTCGTCTCCTACTACGACTATTACCAGCCCGAAGCCTATATCGCTGCCTCCGATACCTACATCGAAAAGGATATGGCGATCAACGCTGAGATCGAGAAGCTCCGCCTTCGTGCTACGGCTTCCCTACTCTCGGGGCGTGAGGACGTCATCGTCATCTCCTCCGTATCTTGCCTTTACGGGATGGCAGACCCGAAGGCGTTCGAGGAAAAGATCATCCGTCTGGAGGAAGGCCAACGCTATACGCAGGAGCAACTCAAGCGAGAGCTTGTGCTGAATCACTACGTCAATGACCGGATCACATTCGCCCCAGGCTACTTCCGTGTCAAGGGGGACACGCTAGATATATTTCCCGCCGTCGAAGGCTTCGAGGGTGTGGCCTATCGGGTGACCTTCTGGGACGACGAGATCGAGCGAATCGCCTCCTTCGACCCGGCTACAGGACGAGAATATGGGCCGATGACCCGACTGGTCGTACACCCTGCGAACCTCTTCGTCACGACCCAAGAGCAGGTCAACCATGCCGTCGGGGAGATCGATGTCGACCTTGGCACCAGAGTCGCCGAGCTAGAGGCCGAGGACAAGCCCTACGAAGCGAAGCGCCTCTATGAGCGTACGACCTATGACCTCGAGATGATCCGTGAGCTAGGCTACTGCTCCGGCATCGAGAACTACTCCCGCTACTTCGATGGACGTCGGCCTGGGGAGCGCCCTTTCTGCCTCTTAGACTACTTCCCGAAGGACTTCTTGCTGATCATCGACGAGAGCCACGTCACCGTACCGCAGATCCATGCGATGTATGGGGGCGACCGTTCGCGCAAGTTGAGCCTTGTGGAGCATGGCTTCCGCCTACCTGCGGCCTTGGATAACCGCCCCTTGACCTTCGAGGAGTTTGATAGCTTGACCGACCGGATCCTATATATCAGTGCGACACCTGCAGAGTATGAGCTGGCTAAGAGTGAGGGAGTCGTGGTAGAGCAACTCATTCGCCCCACGGGACTCCTAGATCCGCTGATCGAAGTGCGTCCTACGCTCCACCAAGTGGATGACCTAGAGCACGAGATCCAGCTAGCGATCGAGCGCAAGGAGCGTGTGCTCGTGACGACGCTCACCAAGCGTATGGCCGAGGAGCTCTCGGAGTACCTCCTCAAACATGGGGTGTCCTGTAGCTATATCCATAGCGATGTGGATACGCTGACACGTGTACAGATCATGGAGGATCTGCGTAAAGGCGTGTATGACGTACTTATCGGGGTAAATCTCCTGCGTGAGGGACTGGACTTGCCTGAGGTCGCCCTCGTGGCGGTACTCGATGCTGACAAGGAGGGCTTCCTGCGCTCACACCGATCGCTGACGCAGACCGCCGGACGAGCAGCTCGTAATGTGAACGGGCGTGTGATCTTCTATGCCGATAAGGTGACGGAAAGCATGCGGCTGACCATCGATGAGACCGCCCGACGTCGAGCTAAGCAGATCGCTTATAATGAGGCGCACGGCTTGACGCCCCAGCAGATCGTCAAGAATAGCTCGTCTGTCTTCCCAGATAAGAAGGGCTCGGATGAACCACAGGCTTATATTGAGTCCGCTCCGGATGCGCCTATCGAAGATCCGATCGAGCAGTTCCTCTCCCCGAGCCAGCTCCGTGAGCTTGCCGAGGGTAAGCGTCGTGAGATGATGGCTGCAGCTAAGGAGCTAGACTTCCTAGAGGCTGCCCGTCTGCGCAACGAGCTGCAGCGCCTCGAGGAGAAGATCCGTCTGCTTGAGAGCTAGGCCTTCACCTTGCTTTCTCTCTCCCTAACGGCGCCCGATAAAAGCACTCCGCCCCAGCTACCTCTCATGGGTAGCTGGGGCGGAGTGCTTGGTATGGGCTATAGACTAGAGCCCTTGTTCGCTGAGATAGCGCTCTGCCTCCATGGCAGCCTTGGCACCAGAGCCTGCAGCGGTGATAGCTTGGCGGTAAAGAGGTTCTGCGACGTCACCGGCAGCATAGATGCCCGGGAGGTTAGTGCGAGGTGTTGCCCCCTCGGTCAGTAGGTAGCCGGCTTCGTCACGGTCAAGGTAATCAGCGAAAAGCTCGGAGTTTGGGAGATGACCGATCCCGAGGAAGAAGCCGTCGATAGGTAGGTCTACCTTCTCTTCGTCAGGCTGTCCAAGGCGCTTGACGAGATGTGCTCCTTCGACACCGTCTTCTCCGTAGAGGCCAAGCGTATTGTGCTCGTAGAGAATGGTGATCTTGGGGTTGGACTCGACACGACGACGCATGATGTCAGATGCACGTAGATAGTTCTTACGCACGATCATATAGACATGGTCAGCTATACCTGCGAGGTGGATAGCCTCTTCGGCTGCGGTATCTCCGCCTCCTACTACGGCGACCTTCTTCTTACGGTAGAAGAAGCCATCGCACGTGGCGCAGGTCGAGACGCCCATCCCTGCATACTTCTCCTCATCGGGCAATCCGAGGTACTTAGCTGAGCCTCCTGTGGAAATGATGACTGTATCGGCCGTGATCTCCTTCCCGTCGCTGAACGTAACTAGGTAGGGGCGCTGGGAGAAGTCTACCTTTGTGGCGACTCCGGAGCGGATTTCTGCACCGAAGCGCTCTGCTTGCTTGCGTAGATCCTGCATTAGGACGGGGCCTTTCACGCCTTCGGGGTAGCCAGGGAAGTTCTCTACCTCCGTAGTCTGGGTCAATTGTCCGCCAGGCTGTAGACCTTCGTAGACGAGGGGGGCGAGGTTCGCGCGTGAAGCGTATATAGCAGCGGTGTAGCCAGCTGGGCCAGAGCCGATGATGAGGTTGCGACGATGTTCTCTGTTCATTGTTTATTCTTTTGTGAAAGGTTAATGTATCGCTTACTTAGCGCATGTCTTTGAGCTTCTTCTGTAGCTCTTGGCGAGCGAAGAAGATACGGCTCTTGACCGTGCCGAGGGGTATCCCGAGGGTCTCAGCTATCTCATTGTACTTATAGCCGGTGACGTACATGGAGAAAGGCTCCTTGAGTGAAGGCTGAAGAGCTGCGATGGCACCGGTGATCTCCTTGATGTCCATGGAGCCTTCGGGCGTGTTCTCTCCGCCCTCACTTAGTAGAGGGACGTTGTAAGCATCGACGTTGGGGTCGATGACGCTCTGCGTACGGACGAGCTTATGATAGTTGTTGATGAAGATATTACGCATGATCTTCAGCACCCAGCCCTTGAAATTGACGTTGTCGACGAACTTATCCGTGTTATTGAGCACACGTAGCGTCGTGTCCTGCATGAGGTCCTCGGCGTCAGCTTCGTCCCCCGTGAGGGTGCGGGCGAAGTTCTTCATGTAGTCCTGCATACCTATCAGGTCCTTTCTGATCTGGAGAGCATCCATAGCTGCTGGCTTATCTAGTGAATCTTACTGGGGAAGTCTCGAAGGGAGAGGGGCCTCATCCAAGGCGCCAGCCTTCAATTCTTTTTACAAAGATACGACTATTTCGTCCGTAATCCCCTCGATTGGTATATCAAATCATAGACTCGCTCAATAGAATGAGACTACCATCGAATGGGCTCCTTACCCCATCGCTGGAGGAAGGCATTGGCTTGGGAAAAATGGCGACACCCGAAGAAGCCCCGATAGGCCGATAGAGGGGAGGGATGAGGTGCCTCTAGGACGAGGTGACGACTGCGGTCGATCATCGCTCCCTTACGCCTAGCTGGAGTCCCCCAGAGGAGGAAGACGACGTGATCACAGTGCTTATTGACGACTTCGATTACAGCATCGGTGAAGGTCTCCCAGCCCCAGCCCTGGTGAGAGCCAGCCTTGCCAGCCTCGACTGTTAGGGTGGTGTTGAGTAGCAGGACGCCTTGCTCCGCCCAGGGGAGTAGGTGTCCATCGGGAAGGATCGAGGGTGCGCCTAGGTCGGAGGCGATCTCCTGCTTGATATTCTCAAGGCTGGGAGGGATGGGGACGCCGTGTGGTACGGAGAAGGCGAGCCCTTCGGCTTGGCCAGCTCCGTGATAGGGATCCTGACCCAGGATCACCACCTGCACTCGGTCAAGTGGACAGGCATCGAAAGCCTGGAAGATCTTGCCTCCAGGAGGGTAGATAGGTGCTGTGCCGTGGTAGGCTAGGCGTACCCGCTCCGTAAGTTTCTCGAAGTAGAACTTGTCGAACTCGGGTGCTAGAGCACTGTGCCAGCTGGCTTCGATACGTACGTTCATTGGGATGGGTAAGAGGAGTGAGTGAGGGCGGTAGGTAGTGAAGCGAGGTAGACTAAGCCATCGGCATGAACGAAGCCTGCCCCGACGAGGAAGGCGTGCCCTGCGATGGCGAGTGCAGGTAGGTCGTTGGCGCCGTCACCCATGTAGCAGGTCGTGAGCGGGTCGCCCCAGTGGAGGAGAAAGTCTCGCTTCCGAGCTTCGTCTACGATAGCTTCGGGGAGGAGACCAAGTAGCCTGCCTTCCTCATCGAGGTGCACCTCGCTCCCGATAGCGTGGGGTAGGGCGAGACGCTCGGCTAGCTGACGGACGAGGGGGGCGTAGTTCCCTGATACGAGAGCTAGGGGGCGTCCCAGCTGACGTAGCTGATCCAGTAGAAGAAGTGATCCCTCGGGGAGGTCTAAGCTTGTCGCTAGCTGGAGCAGTGTGCTGACTGGTAGGCCAGCGAGGAGTCTGGTGCGCTCGATAAAACTCGTGGTGAAGGGGACGTGACCCTCCATGGCTTCCTCGGTGAGGCGTGCCATCGGGGCAGGGCAGTCGTGGCTCTCTGCGAGTAGAGGCAGGAGTTCGTCGGGGATCAGCGTGCCGTCGAGGTCAAAAGCCCATCGCTCGTCGGCTCTGGCCTCTGCCCGAGGGAGGTAAAGGAGGTAGTCGCTGTGCCGGAGATGGGGGAGGAGAGCCTTCATGAGGCCTAGGCGTCCGGTCTCTTCGTCTTCTCCTAGGGGGAGGACGGTAGAGTACTTCATGAAGCGTAGCCCCTCCGTCACGCTCTCGCTGAAGAAGGTTAGGCCGAGCTCCTTCGCCAGCTTGGCTGACCAAGCGACCATCTTCGGCGACTGGGAGGATTTGGCGAGGAAGTAAAGATACTGTCGTCTCTCTTGCATAGCTTCTAGGGGGCTTGAAACGAAGAAAGCACTTAGCTCACGAGGGGCTAAGTGCTTTCGCTCTTTCGGGGGTGGAAGACGGGACTCGAACCCGCGACACCTGGAACCACAATCCAGTGCTCTAACCAACTGAGCTACAACCACCATCTCTTGGTTGCCCGAGCTTTTCCTTCGCTTGAGCGCCACAAAGGTAAGGAGAATATTTTTATCCGCCAAATGGTGTGCCTATCTCTCTGATCGAGACGTCGGTACAGATGATCGGCAGAGGTAAAGCAAAAGGGCTGGATAGAGAAGTCTATCCAGCCCTTAAGGTGTGAATTTTGTTGGTCGGGATACCAGGATTCGAACCTGGGACCCCCTGCTCCCAAAGCAGGTGCGCTAACCGGACTGCGCTACATCCCGAGCTTGGCTTTTCGGAAGAGAAGCTGTGCTCACTCCTCCTCGTGGAGAAGGGGACACAGCTCCTTCTGGCGGTATGGACGGGACTCGAACCCGCGACCCCCTGCGTGACAGGCAGGTATTCTAACCAGCTGAACTACCACACCCTCGTTGAGGTAGCCCTCGAATTTGACTTTGCAAAGATAGTGCATTCCCTCCGAACGTGCAAATCCTTTCCCGTGCGAAGCTCTTGGGTCTGGGTAACTAACTAGGAGCTAGAAGATAAAGAATCTTCCTTTCTCCCCGGTTAAGGTGTGGTGGTCGTCCAGGGAAAGGTATGCCTTCGTGCTGTCGAAGGTATAGCTCTGCTCGAGGGAAGGTCTACCTTTCTCAGGCGAGAGGTTGACCTTGGCGAAGGGGCGCTTCTGAGCTAGTCGCCAGCGAGGGCGCTCTTCCTCCTCCCGAACGCTTGATTTGTCGTAGCTTTGTCAGACAGATTACTCCTATTTACCAACGATTTTTAAGTATACACGATATGGCACTTATCCGCAAAGTCATCCTCTTCCTCCTCGTTATCGTCGTCGTGGCAGCCGTGGTCGCCCTACCCTTCGTCGGCGAAGCTCAACGTATGATCATCCTTATGGGTGCTGGTCTAGGAGTATTGAACCTCCTTGGGCTACTCTACTTCCTACGTAAGAACGACAATGGCCGTAGCCCCCGTCCCTAGAGGGTAGAAGAACCCAACCAAAGCTGCAAATCTTAGGGACTTCCATCAATTATTTAAGATGTCGGGAAAATAGGTTTCTTCCTCGGAACTCACTACCTTTGAGTCGCAGTACAACTAACACCAACTAAGTAGAACGAGTCACTATGAAGACTACTCCATTTACCGACATCCACAAGGCGCTAGGAGCCAAGATGCACGAATTCGCAGGCTATGATATGCCGATCGAGTACCCTACGGGGATCATCGAGGAGCATATGACGGTCGTCAAGGGTGTCGGCGTCTTTGATGTGTCCCACATGGGTGAGTTCTGGGTCAAGGGCCCGAACGCCCTAAGGTTTATCCAGGACATCACGAGCAATGATGCTTCGAAGCTGGGCGTCGGGGATATTCAGTACACCTGCTTCCCTAATGATCAGGGAGGTATCGTGGACGACCTCCTAGTCTATCGCTATGAAGACGAGAAGTACATGCTTGTGGTCAACGCAGCTAATATCGAGAAGGACTGGGCCTGGTGCCAAGCGCATAATCAGGTAGGTGCTGAGCTCGAGAACAGCTCGGACAATGTCGGCCAGCTAGCTATCCAGGGTCCACTAGCCCTGCAGGTACTCCAGCGTCTGACGGACGTTAACCTCAGCGACATCCCTTATTACACTTTCAAGGTAGGTACCTTCGCCGGCTGTCCCGACGTCATTCTCTCCAATACCGGCTACACTGGCGCTGGCGGATTCGAGATCTATTTCTACCCACAGTATGGGGAAAAGATCTGGAACGCCATCTTTGAGGCGGGTAAGCCCGAGGGTATCCGTCCTATCGGTCTAGGTGCTCGTGACACACTACGCCTCGAGGTAGGCTTCTGCCTCTATGGTAATGATATCACCGATACGACTTCGCCTCTAGAAGCAGGCTTGGGCTGGATCACGAAGCTTATACCTGAGAAGAACTTCCCTAGCAAGGCGCTCTTCGAGAAGCAGAAGGCTGACGGGATCACCCGCAAGCTCATCGCCTTTAAGCTCAAGGATAAGGGCGTCCCTCGCTCGCACTATGAGATCGCAGATGCCGAAGGGAATATCATCGGGGAGGTGACTTCGGGTACGATGTCCCCAACCCTCAAGACGGGTATCGGTATGGGCTACGTCACGAAGCCTAACGCTGCCATAGGTACGCCTATCTCGATCGTCGTCCGTGGACGTAAGCTGGCCGCCGAAGTGGTTAAGCCTCCCATGCGCTCCCTCGAATAGCTCTCTAGGCTAAGTCGAGCTATCGAAATAGCGACGCCCCGTGCTGGATGGATCTCCAGCACGGGGCGTTTACTTTGAGCTTAGGTCGTCAGGGCTACTTGCCTAGATCGATCTTCTCGGCAGAGGGGGGCGGTGTGTTCGCTCCCCATGCCTTATTGGGACGAGGACCCATGGTGAAGACGAGCTTACCCCCTCCGACGAGCTCGCTATGGCGTATCCAGGGACGATCGAGGGTCTTGCCATTGAGGGTCGCAGACTGGATGTACTTGTTTCGAGGAGATGCTCCGGCAGCCTCGATGGTAAAGGTACGTCCAGAGGCTAGGCGTAGGGTCAGCTTGTCGAAGAAGGGCGTCCCGATGTTATAAACTGGAAGTCCAGGGGTCACAGGGTAGAGCCCCATCATCGAGAAGACTACGAAGGCGCTGAGACCTCCTCCATCTTCGTCACCGGGGACACCCATCAGATCGTCACGGAACCACGTGTCGATGAGCTTACGCACGAGGCGCTGGGTGCGCCAGGGTGCACCTGCGTAGTTATAGAGGTAGGGGATGTGGAGGCTAGGCTCATTGGACATGGCGAACTGACCTACGTTCCCCGTCTGGTCAGGGAGCTTGCTATAGAACTCCCACTTAGACATACTCAGCGGGGTACGTAGTGTTTCGTCGAGACGAGCGATGAAGCGCTCCTTGCCACCCATTAGGTGAATCAGATCCGCAGGATTATGTAGAACATCCCAGCGGTAGGTGTAGGCGTTGTTTTCGTCATAGTAATCACGAGCACCGAGCCCACCTGATAGCTCGTAATTGAAGGGTTCGATGAAGCGACCCTTGCTGTCCTTGGGGTGGAAGAAGCCCGTATCGTAGTTGAAGAGCTTGCGATAGTCGTACGAACGTCGGAGATAGCCGGCCGCTTCCTCGTCGTGTCCGGAGAATTTAGCTAGCTGCGCTAGCGTCCAGTAGTCGTAAGCGGCAGCTAAGCTTACGGCTACGCTCTGGCGCTTCTCCCATAAAGTCACCTCGGGGTAGGTCTCCTTCGCACCAATGGGTAGTCCTGGGAAGTAGCCATGCTCGTCGAGGTACTTGGAGAGCTCACCCTTTGGGCGGCGAGTCCAGGGGAGATAGGACTTCTCCTCAAGGGTTTTCTTCGAGGCAGTATAGGCTGCACTGAGATTGAAGCCTGTGACGCCCTTAGCGTAGGCATCGGCAAAGGGGGCGATCGTATGGGTGCCGTTCATACGATGGGTATCCCCTGTGACCTCAGGGAAGGTCGGTAGCCAGCCCTCGGGGCTTTGCTTCGCCATACGAAGGTAGGAGGTGAGCATCTGTTGCTCCTTCACTGGGTCGAGAAGGATACGTAGTGGGTGGGTCGCACGGAAGGTGTCCCAGAGCCAATCGTCGGTGTAAAAGGGCACACCGCCGTCCTCATGTACCTTTTTGTCATACGCACTCCAGTAGGACCCTTCTTCTGAGAGGCAGATCATGCGTTCGTAGGTGCGGTAAAGGGAAGTGTAGAAGACCCGACGCTCGGCCTCTGTACCACCTTCGAGCTGGATCTTGTCGAGCGCCTTACTCCATTCGTTGCGGCCGAACTTAGCTACGAGATCGACCTCGAAGGCCTGAATTTCCTTGAGGACATTCCTTTTCGCCTGCTCGATACTGATGTAGGAGATGCCATAGCGCATGGCTACGTCAGATTGGGCAAAGGTAAAAGTCAGTGCCTTGCCCCTAGCTACGCCAGTGGCAGGGGTTACACGCCCTGTCTGCTGGTCACGCAGGCCAAGACGCTGGGGCTCGACATTGAATTCCCCATAGATATACACCTTCGTAGAGTCTTCGAGCTGCTGGTAGCCGAAGAAGCTTTTCCCCGAAGCGACTAGCTCTCCCTTGTCCGTAGAGAAGACGAGGTGGCGACCATCCTTCTCTCCCTCGAAGCGAAGGCGATAGATCGCACTGCGATAGGCGGGGGCAAAGTCGACAGAGATCTCGGGTTCGACGAGGAAAGCACTATAGTGGTAGGGACGAACCTGCTCGTCGTCGTAGCTATAGGCGGTGACTTCGGGGATGGAGTCTCGCAGACTTCGGCGAGGACTGAGGTGGAAGGCCGAGACACCACGGTGCGAAGTCAGGATCAAAGGCAAGCCTGCGATCTGCTCGGTAGCATAGTCGGCACGCTGGGGGTGTACCCGCATCATCCCGTTGGGCAGGTGTACCGTCGGGAAGGTCGGCACGAGCAGGTGGCTAATGCCTCCCATGTGGGGATCAACGTAGTCTATCGGGTCTTGTGGAGGTCGGGTACCACGAGCAGAGGCCGTACAGCTCCCTAGACCCAAGGCCAAGGTGAGGATACAGAGTGCTGGGCGGAAATGGTGAAGCATACGTAGGGTTGATAAAAGATAATATACTCAAAGATAAGGAAAAAGCTCTATCTGTGCCTTGCTCTAGGGCGCGCTCCCTGAGAGCAAAGCGAGGGTGCTGGCTATCATCACTTATACAGGATTGAAGCGAAAGGTATAGCTTCGTGGAGGTAAAGGTCTAGCTCTCTGTGAGCCAAGGTTAGCCTCCCAGAAGGAGAAGGTTAACCTTAGTGATAGCTACGTGTCTCCTACGCCGAAGTCTTCTCCTGCGAGAGTCGTAGCCTTGCTCAACGAAGAAGCCCCCTCTCTGCTAGCTTAGCGGAGAGGGGGCTTCTAGTAAGGTCGTCTCGAGAGAGATGATTACTTGCGCAATTCGATATCTACTCGACGAGCGACGCTGTGCAGATCAGACTGATGGTCTACGCCACCTACGACGACCTGTAGACGATCAGCGGAGATACCGCAGGACGTGAGGTAGTCGAGGACAGCCTGACTGCGGGCCTGTGAAAGGCGTGCATTCAGCTGAGCGTTGCCTTCTGGTGAAGCATAGCCAGTCAAGAAGAGCTGAAGGGAAGGATCTTCGCTGAGGATGCGATAGACTTCGTTGAGCGTTAGGCGTGCCTCGGGGAGGAGCTTGCTCTGTCCGACAGCGAAGAAGACTTGGCGCTTGAAGCCGATCGAGCGTACGACCGTATCCGTACGTACCTCGGGTGCTAGCTGCTGAGGCTGAGCCTGAGGGATCTGCTGGATGATCACCTGAGGTTGCTGGGTCTGCTGTGGCTGCTGTGCACGTAGAGCGATGAGCTCGGACTGGATCTCCTTGAGGAGGGAGTCGCTCGTGTTCTGAGCTACTACCTGCTGTGGCTGGAGATGGTTACGGCTAGCAGGTGTGGTGCTACGACCGGTCTTCCCAGAGAGTACGATAGCGTCGCGCTCAGCTTGGCGCTGCTGTACGAGGAGCATCATCAGCTGTTCCAGACGATCTACACGTGGGTCACGCAGAGGAGCCTGAGCCTGCTGAGGAAGGGGATAGGGGAGGTAGCTGTGCTGGACGCTGGTCTGCGCTCCGATTTGGGGCGCCTGACCAGGGATAAGACCAAGTGCCTGGAGAAGCATCTGTAGCTTGATGATACGGAGCATCTCGGCACTAATCCCTGAGTTGAGGTGGGTCGTCTGCTGCTGGCTCTGCAGTGTCACGGTGCTACGCTCTGTCGCAAGGCGAGCGGCGGCGACACGCTGGATAGCCTCAGCGAGCTCTCCTTCGGTCAGGGTGATGAGGGTATCAGCACTGCTCATAGGCTGTCCCTGCCCTGCCTCCACACGCTGTGCGGAGGCTAGGGTAGCGACAGAGAAGAGAGCGCTGGCTAGAAGGATGGACTTCATCGTGTCTTACCTACTGCTTAGATGTGGAAGCGATAGCCGACGGCTAGCTGGTTGTTACGGAAAGCTCCACGGATGGTGTAGTCTACGAAGAGGCTTCCACCGAGGACCTTGTTCAGGCTCGTACCGACGACGTAGTTAGGCAGGAAGCGGTGCGTACCTCCGATGTTGTTGAAGCCAAGCCCTACACCGAGGTAAGGATTGACAGCGCCCGAGAAGAGCGTAGGGAGGTTGTAGAGCAGGTTGGCATTGATACCGAAAGCCGTCTTATCACCGAGGAAGCCAAAGTAAACGTCTGGAGCGAGGTCGAACTTAGAATCCTTGATCTGGAGGTAAGCTCTAGCGCCGACATTGACGTTGAACTGATCACCGAAGTTAGGACCAACGAAGATCGCAGCACGGTTGAGGTGGAAGACTTCGTCAGCCTTCTTCACCTTGACCTCACGAGCTTCTACATCGCCATGTTCGTCTTGCTTGGCAGTGATGATGTACTGCTGGTCACGATTGTTCTGCTGGAGAGCCGAAGCGATCTGAGATTCGAGGAGGCGATTAGACTGCTGTGCGTTCTGTTGGCCAGCGTTGATCGCATCGAGGCGATCTACTACCTGATCTAGACGCTTAGCTAGTGCTAGCGTAGCGTCCGTCTGCTGTCCCTGCTGTGCCGATGCCTGAGGAGCGACCTGTACAGGTGCCTGTGCTGGAGCTAGGAGCTGACCAGCGTAAGGGCTACGGTAAAGCGCATTGAGGAGCAGAATCTTGTCGAGGTCAGATAGGCTGCTGCTGGTGACATCCGATACAGAGAGCGAAGAGCGCACCTGCTGTGGCTGTGCTACCTGCTGCTGCTTGAGGTCGAGGACGACACGGTCTACGAGGGCATCGAACTGAGCCTTGGTCAGCGTAACCTTCTTCTCTCCCTGAGGTTCAGCTACGGCGATCTGCGTCGTCTTAGCATCTACAGAGGAGATATGCTTGGTGACCTGGTCCTTTTCCTCGAGGACACGAGAGATCTTCTCGTTGTCTCTCTCGGCGACAGCGTCTGCGAGCTCCTGATTGAGCTTCTTGATGCGTGCGTCGTACTGTGCACGTAGGCGGTTGAGCTCTTCGAGGTTTGCCTCGTTGACGATAGCTACTTCGCTACGTACACGATCGTCGGCGTAGTTGTGATAGAGTGCACGACCATCGCGAGCGGAACGTCCGATGTTGAAGCGCACCCCAGCCTGATAGAACGTACCTACCTTGACAGACTCAGGATCGGTGACCTTGAGGACGTCAGGGTTATTCTGCTCCGTCAGCATAGCGTTAACATTCCCGTAGATAGCTACGTACTTGTGGAGAGGAATCTCTAGACCGGCACCACCGAAGAGGAAGAGACCGCTCTTAGCATCCCCTGTCACACTGGGGCTCTTGGTGAACTTGCTCGTCGCTTCGAGGTAACCTGCACCGAGGTTGAGGTAAGGCGTTAGCCCGAGAGGCATATTGAGGCGAGCGAGGAAGTTACCACCGTACATGCGGAGGTCGTTATTGAGCTCGAGGTTGAGCGTGCTTGGCTTTTCGGTAGCAGCGTAGTAGAAACCACGGATACCGAAGATGTTCGAGAGGTCAAGGCCTGCTGATCCCCCGACGAACCACTGGTCTTCGAAGCCAGAACCGTTAGCGAAGTCAACGTAAGCGACGCCTGGCTCGACAGCAAACTTCAGCCCACGGAAGCCACCGGTATAGAGGTTCTTGTAGGCACGAGAGACTGCGTCAGCAGGACGGTTAGTGCTACCGCCAAAATAGATATCGAGTGAAGCCTGACCCGTCCAGTTATGGAGCTGCTTACCTCCAGAAGTGGGGCTAGCAAGGTAACGATTGTGCTCGTTAACGTTAAAGATAAGGTCCTTACCCTCGAGGGAAAGAGCGACACGCTGCCCAAGATTGAACTTCAGACCTACACCTCCAGCGCCATAAATCTGCTCTTCCTTGTAGTCCGTAGCAGCGCTTGATCCAGCAGCCGTACCCGTATAGGTGAACTTCATGACACCACCACCAGCGGTGAGGTAAGGCGTGACGATCGTGTTAGACCAGAGGTTCAGCTTGAGCTCCCCACCATAGCGGGTGATTTCAGCCTTGCTATCCTCGAGTTTGTCCGCCCAATCACGGAGCCAGTTAGGGTTGGCAGTGCTCTGGAGCTTACCCTTGAGGTCGAAGCTGCGCTCATAGAGACCGCGAACCTCAAAGAGAGGGCCGAAACCGAAACCAGCACGAAGACCCCAATAAGGAGCATCGCCGAGGTTAAGCTTATTGTCCCAGCGGGTATACCCTGCTACGGGAGAGATGGTGAAGCTGACGTCATGTACCTGCGCCAGCGCCTGGCTACTGATGCCTGCAAGCATCGTAGCACAGAGTACTAATGAGAATTTCTTCATGTGCATTGAGTCTATAATTGGAATTGCTAGTTAAATATCTAGACGAGCAACGAAGTTCGTTAGCCTACGCTAGCTGGAGGTTCTCTGGTACACAGTCGGTTGGGAGCTTGCCCTGCGATGTGTCCTGGGACAACGGCATAGCCACAGACACACTATTTCGTTACAAAGATATAAAATATATAAGAACAAGTAGGAAACAAGCCTTACCCTTCTCCCCATCAAGAGGTGCTTCGATAGCGTCCGAGTGTGAGCTTGGAGGAGGGGAGCATTATTTACATTTCTATATTTCTTAACTGTTTGTTCTCTTTGAGGTTAAGAGATCGCTGGGAGAAGCTAGCTCTGAGCCTTGGAGGAGGCCTACCTTAGCGGGCGGAAAGGTAGGCCTTGGGGACGGTAGAGATCAACCTCTTTCAGACTAAAGGTAGGCCTTTATTTCCAGAGTGATAGGACGGGCTGATGGGCGCCGTCCTCCCCGGTGACGAGCAGCGTAAAAGTCAGCGAGCCAGCACCCGAAGGGATGCTGGCTCGTCGTCTGGTGAGAGAGGGAGGAGGGCTTACTTCTCTCGGATGAAGATGTTGATCGGAGTGCCCGAGAAGTCCCAGTGCTTGCGGATCTGATTCTCGAGGAAGCGCTTGTAAGGCTCCTTGACCCACTGGGGGAGGTTCGCAAAGAAAGCGAAGCTAGGTACGGCGGTGGGGAGCTGCATGACGTACTTGATCTTGATGTACTTCCCCTTGATGGCGGGAGGAGGGGTAGCTTCGATGATCGGAAGCATGACCTCGTTGAGCTCGTGGGTAGGCACACGTCGGCTGCGACGCTCGTAGACCTGCTGAACTTCCTCAAGTACCTTGAAGATACGCTGCTTGGTTAGGGCGGAAATGAGGATGATCGGGAAGTCGGTGAAAGGGGCTAGTCGCTCGCGGATCGCAGCTTCGAAGGTCTTAATGACGGCGTTGCTCTTGTCTTCGACGAGGTCCCACTTATTGACACATACGATGAGCCCCTTGCTATTCTTCTGGATGAGGGAGAAGATGTTGAGGTCTTGGCTCTCGATGCCACGTGTCGCATCCAGCATCAGTACGCAGACGTCGGAGTTCTCGATAGCCCGAATGGAGCGAATGACCGAGTAGTACTCCAGATCCTCATTGACCTTGCCCCGCTTACGTATCCCTGCGGTGTCGACGAGGTAGAAGTTCATGCCAAACTTCGTATAGTGCGTGTAGATCGAGTCACGTGTCGTCCCAGCGATGTTGGTGACGATGTTACGCTCTTCGCCGATGAACGCATTGACGAGGGAGGACTTCCCTGCGTTCGGACGTCCGACGATGGCGATACGAGGAGCATCGAGTGGCTCGTCTTCGTCAGCACCTTCGGGGAGCTCCTTGATGATGGCGTCTAGGAGTTCGCCCGTCCCACTTCCGCTGACGGCGGAGATAGGTAGAGGATCGCCTAGCCCAAAGGCGTAGAACTCGGCAGCTTGGAAGTGCTGGGCGTAATTGTCAGCCTTGTTAGCGACCAGGATCACGGGCTTCTTGGTACGACGTAGCTTGGCGGCTACTTCGTCATCGAGGTCGGTGATGCCGTTCTCTACATCGACGACGAAGAGGATGACATCTGCCTCCTCCATAGCGATCTCGACCTGCTTGTTGATCTCTCCTTCGAAGATGTCCTCGCTACCGACGACCCAGCCCCCCGTATCTACGATAGAGAACTCTCGGTCGAGCCAGGATACCTTGCCATACTGGCGGTCACGTGTCGTGCCAGCTTCTTCGCTGACGATGGCACCACGAGATTGGGTCAGGCGGTTGAAGAGGGTGGACTTGCCTACATTCGGGCGTCCGACGATGGCTACAAGATGGCTCATATAGGGTAAATTGCTAGGCTAAATGTGATGGAGAGGGAGAGGGCTTGCTTCAGCATCTCGATGAGGCAAGGGAAGGGCTACCTTAGTCTAAGCGGTAGCCGTAGGCACGAAGGAGATTGTCACGGCTTCGCCAGTCTTTCTCGATCTTAACGAAGAGCTCGAGGTGGATCTTCTTATCGAAGAAGCGCTCCATATCTCTACGTGCCATGGTGCCGACCTTCTTGATCGCCACACCTTTGTGCCCGATGATGATCCCCTTCTGGCTGTCTCGCTCAGCGATAATCAAGGCTTGGATATGGATACGATCAGCTTCCTCCTGGAAGGACTCTACTACGACCTCCACAGAGTAGGGGATCTCCTTCTTGTAGTAGAGAAGTATCTTCTCGCGAATGATCTCCGTCACGAAGAAGCGGGCAGGGCGATCGGTCAGCGCATCCTTCTCAAAGTAGGGGGGAGATAGAGGGATAAGGCTCTCGATGCGAGCCTTGAGGGGCTGGATGTTGAAGCGATTGAGGGCTGAGATCGGGATAATCTCGGCCTGAGGTAGCTCTTTGTGCCAGCGATCGACGAGCTTCTCTAGCTCTTCCTGCGTCGTGAGGTCGATCTTATTAATGAGAAGTAGGACGGGACACTTGACTCCACGGACACGCTCTAGGAAGAATTCGTTCTTATCGGCCGTCTCGACGGTGTCCGTGACATAGAGGAGGACGTCCGCATCACCTAGGGCTGACTCCGAGAACTCGAGCATACTCTCTTGGAGCTTATAGTTCGGCCGTAGGACACCAGGGGTGTCGCTATAGACGATCTGTAGCTCAGGGGTATTGACGATGCCCATGATGCGGTGGCGAGTCGTCTGTGCCTTGGAGGTGATGATGGAGACTCGTTCGCCGACCAGCAGGTTCATCAGGGTGGACTTCCCGACATTGGGGTTGCCAACGATGTTGACGAAGCCGGAGCGGTGGGTCGAAGGGATCTCTTGGATCTCGGTCATAGGGTGATTGGTCTTCCTCTGTTTATATAATGCACGTAGTAGAAGTACGATCGCCGTACTCCTACTACGTGGTTTAGCTTAGGTGATTGGAAGGGGGAGGAGTTTGTCCGTTCCCTTAATTCTTAGGGTCATAGGCCCACTTGACATAGACCGCACCCCAAGTGAAGCCTGCCCCGAAGGAGGTTAGGATGAGATTATCTCCCTTTTTGAGCTTGTTCTCAAACTCCCATAGGCAGATGGGGATGGTCGCAGAGCTCGTGTTGCCACGATACTCGATGTTGATCATTACTCGTTCGTGAGGTACTTGCATCTCGCGTGCGACAGCGTCGATGATGCGCAGGTTCGCCTGATGGGGGACTACCCAAGCGATATCTTCGTAGGAGAGACCATTGCGCTCCATGATAGTACGGCAGCTGGAAGACATGCCCTTGACAGCGTGCTTGAAGACGGCAGCTCCCTCTTGGTAGACGAAGTGCTGACGCTTATCTACCGTTTCATGAGAGGCAGGGCAAGCAGAGCCACCAGCATGCATGATGAGGTTGGTGCGTCCGATCCCGTCGGTGTGGAAGGTGGAGTCTAGTACGCCGATCTCATCTGTCGTAGGCTCGAGGAGTACACAGGCAGCACCGTCACCAAAGAGAGGGCAAGTAGCGCGGTCTGTATAGTCCGTGATAGCAGACATCTTCTCTGCTGCTACGACGAGGATACGCTTGTAGCGCCCAGAGCGGATGTAGTTAGCACCTGCTTCGAGGGCATAGATAAAGCCTGGGCAGGCGCTCTGTATATCGAAGGTGAGCGCATTCACACAGCCTGTGTCGTGGGCGATGATAGATGCGGTCGTGGGGAAGTGGTAGTCTGCGGTATTGGTTGAGACGATAATGCCATCGATGCTTGCAGGATCAATGTTGTTTCGAGAGAAGAGATCTTCTACAGCCTTGATCCCTAGGTGTGAGGCACCAAGGTTGGGATCCTTGAGAATACGACGTTCACGAATCCCAACACGGGTCATGATCCATTCGTCATTGGTATCGACCATCTTCTCTAGGTCGGCATTGGTTAGTTTATCTTCGGGGAGGTATCCTCCGACAGCGGTAATAGCTGCGTTGATGACACTCATAAGGTGTAATATATGTAAATGGATAATGGAGTCAGGGATGTGCCTGCTCGCCACGAAGATACGAAAAAAGCCCCAAAGGTTTACCTTGGGGCTTTCTCGGTTGATTTGCTTAGCTACTAAGCCTGCTCGATAGCGAGCTTACCGCGGTAGTAGCCACATTCGCCACACACCGTGTGGTAGATGTGCCATGCGCCACAGTTTGCGCACTTAGCGAGGGTAGGCAGAGCGGCCTTGTCGTGTGAGCGACGCTTAGCGGTGCGTGTCTTCGACTGTCTTCTTTTAGGATGTGCCATAAATCTATTTTGTTTTAATTACTAATCTCTCTTGAGTTGCTTTAGGGCTGCCCATCGTTCGTCGATACCATCTTCGTCTCGATTGATTGAGCTGGCATCTTCTTCGGTCTCTCGCACCTCGTCGGTAGTGATGCCTGTATAGATAGCCATCATTTCCGAGCTACACTCTCCGTCAGGATGCATATGCTGAAGAGGTAAGGCGAGCATGATGTCCTCATAGAGGAGCCATTCGAGGTCTAAAACACCATCCTGCTGATCGACGATGAGTATCTCATCTGTGGATTCATCAGCGTTATGACCGAACTTCACAACAAGCTCTCGCTCCTCCTCCAAAGAGAGGTCGGCGGGCTCTAAGCAACGGTCACAAGGTGTCGTGACATACCCTTCGTAGAATAAACGCAGGCTGAATACCTCTCCTGTACGACGGAGATCTAAGTCTACAAAGACTTCTCCTCCAAGGATCGCTCCCTCAGAGAGGCGAGTGAAGTAGGCATCATCAAGCCTCCAGTCGTACTGGTGATCTCCTTCGGAAAGGCTACGTAGCTTGATTTTGTAAATATCACTGTGCATAGGGAGGGAAGCTCTAGCTTATGCGTAAAATCTCCGCAAAGATACATAAAAGACCCCATACCTACAACGGGGAAGAGGACTTCTCCGCCCTCATTGTATCTGTCTAGTCTGGCGCAGTAAGCTAGAGAGGGTGAGATACAAGAAAGCCTCCCCACTCTGTAGAGTTGGGGAGGCCAGTGAAGATCTTATGATCGATCTGGAGACTAGTAGCGAGAAGCTACGACATCCCAGTCTACGATAGCCCAGAGATCCTTGACGTGGTCAGCACGGCGGTTTTGATAGCTGAGATAGTAGGCATGCTCCCAGACATCGACACCAAAGAGAGGGCGTAGGCCGTGTACGACAGGGTTGCTACCATTAGCTTCCTTGGTGATGACGAGGCTACCATCTTCCTTGGCAGAAAGCCATGCCCATCCTGAGCCGAAGAGCGTCGTGCAAGCGTTGAGGAACTCCTGCTGGAAGCCTTCGAAGCTACCGAATGCCTTGTTGATTGCTTCAAGGAGCTTTCCCTGAGGCTTGCTTCCCTTAGCTGGAGCAAACTGCGTGAAATAGAGATTGTGGTTCAGCGTCTGTCCTGCATTGTTGAAGGTAGGGCCTTCGCTCTTGCAGATAATTTCCTCGAGGGTGGCGTCTGCTAGAGGGGTTCCTTCGATGAGGCTATTCAGGGTGTTGACATAGCCAGCGAGGTGCTTGCCATGGTGGAAGGAGAGCGTCTCAGCGCTGATAGCAGGCTCAAGGGCATCTGCTGCGTAGGGGAGTTGGATGAGTTCGAACTTCATACGAGTATATCGGTTTAAACGTGGTGACAAAAGTCTTTAGTAGGCCTTTCACATAGGTTCTCCTAGGGGAGGGCCACCAAAAACTTAACTATATAATAGGCGTTATTGTTTGCACGAGGCAAGATAACTATTGTAATACCTTGGATCTCCTGTGACCTCCTCTCCGATCCAAGGGGGGAGAAGGAAGCTTGTGGTTGGGCTGTCTAGCTCGAGTTCAGCAAGGATCAATCCCTCAAGTTTCCCATGGAAGACATCTACCTCCCACGTGTGTCCCTGATAGGGGACGAGATGACGTGTCTTCGTTAGACGCCCCGCCGTGCAGAGTGCGAGTAAAGCCTTCGCATCCTCCAAAGGGATAGGGTACTCATACTCGGTACGGATGAGCCCAGAGGGATCGCTAGCTCCCTTGATCGTGAGAAAGCCCTGCTCTCCTCGTGTGCGTACTCGCACCGTGGGGATCTCGGTGTGGAGATAGCCCTGATCGATAGAGTCACTAACTATCGCTTCACGGAGGAAGGAGGTGTCTCGGACAAGATACTTTCGCTCTATCTCTAGCCCCTTCATCCGATCGTCACTTGGGTCGCTCCGTAGCCATATTCTCGGAAGGAGGCATCTTGGAAGCGACAAGTCTTGTATTTGTGGCGTAGCTCCCGTTCGATGGATGAGCGAAGGATTCCGTCACCTTTACCATGGATGAAGATGAGCTTTCTCCCTCGAGCCTGGGTATGCTCCTTCATCGTCTTGTGGAAGAAGTCTAGTTGGTACTCGAGGATGTCTCTTGAGGTAAGTCCAGCGGTTGTCTCCAGGATCTCGCTAGCATGGAGGTCGATGATGATCGGCTCATTAGGTCGAGGAGTCTTGGCTGTTTCAGCAGGCTTCTTCTCACTCTTGGCTTCCTTCGGAGACTGAAGAGCAGTGGAGAGGACTTCCACATTGACCTCTAGCTCTTCCTGGACTGCTCCTCGCTCGATGATGGGTAGGAGTAGGGCGTCGTCCATGAAATAATCGTTGGGGCGGAAAGCATGTAGCCTGAAGAACTTGGTGGTGTCGAGGCGTAGGCGTACAGTAATTGGCTCCTCGAGCTTTACCACTCGGTTGGGAGAGAAGGGGAGGAGTTGGAAGGCGAGTTGCTCGAGCTCATTAAGTGTAGCTGGTGCAAACTCCTCTAGGAGTATGTCTTCATTGGGCTCAAGAAGACCTGAGGAGCGAAGCTTGTAGCCTGTACCGACTGCGCTGAGGTAGGTGTAGTAGAGAGAGTAGTTGCTATCGTTGATGAGGTAGGCCTCGTAGTTGGTGATGCCGAGCTTGGTGCGATCGATGGGGAGGAAGGCTAGATGCACCGAGAGGATATCCTTCTCTGGTCGGAGGGGGCGTGTTGGCGTAGCCTTGGGTGTGGGGCGAGGAGCTTCTTGGGGCGAGGGCATAGATCTACCCTGCTGGAGCTTTTCTTGGATGAGCTTCGGGGGGCGTATCTCGGGGATGAAGGTGTCTCCTGCTTCGACGACGACACACTCCTTGATCGGGGTGGGGATCTCGAATCCATCTTCATCCTCGATCCAAGCGGTATCGCCCTGGATGCGTGCTACACGTCCACCTCCTGTGGCATTGAGGAAGCGCACTGTCGCGCCTACGTGTAGATTGGTCTTTGTATTCATAGTTGGTAGCTATCGTAAGAAAGAATTAGAAGAAGTACTTCATAGCGTAGTCGATGATCCCTAGTCGATAGAGGTAGCTAGCGAGGCAGGCTAGTAGAAGCAGGGATCGTAGGACACGCATCCAGCGTGGTGAGAGTCCGCTGAATCCGCGCGCCAAGAGGATACTCAAGGGAAAGAAGAGGAGAGGCAGAAGTAGCTGTCCCTCGGTGCCTAGAAGTGGGTAGGCGACTAGAAGGAGCAAAGGGTAGCGAAGCAGCGTAGCGAACATATCCCGATGACGCACGCTCTCCCGATAGTATCTCCCTCGATAGAGCACTACCCCGAGAAGGTAAAAGCCTATGTAGAGCAGGTACGTGACCAATGATAAGCTGGAGAGATGGATCCCCTCACGGAGGTTCGGCAGGGAACAGGTAGATATACTCCAGTTATAGGCTGTCTGGAGTACCTCTTCTCCCTGAAGTGCTAGGATGGGGAAGAGGATCCATAGCGGGAGGAAGAGCCCCATCAGGAGAGCTACGATAGACCGTAGTGAGAGGGATCGTAGATGATAGCCTCCCCAGAGGAGGATCGGTAGTAGGGTGAGGTAGACAGGGGTAGTGAGGGCTAGTCCCCCGATGAGTACACCGAGGAGGAGGTAGGTGTGTCGCTGGTAGGTATCCTGATAGGTGCCTAGCTGGAGGAAGAGGAGTAGCCAAGTCACGAGGACGGCTCCAGCGGTGAGGATGCTCAGAGATGGGGTCGTCGTGAAGAAAGCGAGTAGGCAGAGAAGCATCGTCACACGCTCCCCCTTCTCGATGAGGAGGTAGCGCTCACCGAGCAATGCTCCTCCTGCTCCTAAGAGTAACATCCCGCCTAAACCGATCAGACGCACCATGGGGGTAGCTTCTGCGGGAAGCAGAGGCAGACGCACTCCGTCACCACCTGATACCTCCCCGAGTAAGGGGGCAAGGAAGTAGACCGAGAGGAATAGGAGCACCCAGAAGAGTGTCGCTAGAGGACTGGGTGGGCGTTGCTTGGAGGAGGCGATAGTCATAGACGCTTATGGGAGGATGAAGAATGCCTATGGAGACCTTTCCCTAGAGGGGAGGGGCTTCTCCATAGGCATTCCTTTAGGGGCAGAGGCTATTCGAGGGCTAGCAAGTCCTTACCAATATCTCGACGGAGGGTCTTCCCGGTGAAGTGGACTTGATCGGCTAGCTTGTAGCATCGTGAAAGAGCCTCCTCGAGGGTATCTCCGAGACAGCTCGCTGTGAGCACACGTCCTCCAGCTGTCACGAGATGGCCTTCGTGGTCTCGGCTCGTGCCCGCATGGAAGAGGGCGGAGTCAAAGGTCGGCTCATGGGGATAGCTAATAGGGATCCCCTTGGGGTAGTCCCCAGGGTAGCCCTTTGAGACTAGGACAACTGTAGCAGCATACTTGGGGCTCTCGATCAGCTGATAGTCCTCTAGATCACCGGAGGCCATGCGCTCGAGGAGCTCGACGAAGTCCGAGTCGATACGGAGCATCACAGACTCAGTCTCTGGATCGCCCATACGGCAGTTATACTCGATGACATAGGGATCTCCTCCGACATTCATCAGCCCGATGAAGAGGAATCCTCGGTAGGGGATACGCTCGGAGCGTAGCCCTTCTATCGTGGGACGGATGATACGCTTCTCGACCTTCGCCATGAAGTCTTTGTCGGCAAAGTTCACGGGAGAGACTGAGCCCATACCTCCGGTATTGAGTCCTGTGTCCCCTTCGCCGATACGCTTGTAGTCCTTGGCTACGGGGAGGACACGCCAGCTCTTGCCATCGGTCGCTACGAAGACGGAGCATTCGATGCCATGGAGGTATTCCTCGATCACGACACGTGAGGAGGAATTGCCGAAGCGCCCTTGTAGGAGTTCCTTGAGCTCGGACTCTGCTTCCTCAAGGGTCTCTGCGATGATGACCCCCTTGCCAGCTGCTAGTCCATCAGCCTTGAGGACATAGGGTGCCTCGAAGGTGCGGAGGAAGGCGCAGGCCTCCTCATAGGCTCCTAGCTCAAAGGTCTGGTAGTGAGCTGTCGGGATGCCATGGCGGAGCATAAACGCCTTGCTGAAGTCTTTACTCCCCTCCATCTGGGCTCCACGTGCATCGGGTCCTACGATGAGTAGCTCCTTGAGCCCCGCATCATAGCGTAGGTAGTCTACGAGTCCTTCGACGAGAGGTACCTCGGGTCCTACCACGAGGAGACCTATCTGCTCTCGGCGTATCACCTCGGCGATACCAGCGAAGTCAAGGACAGAGAGCTGAGGTAGGCAAGTACCATAAAGCTCCATACCGGGGTTGCCAGGGGCGATGAAGAGATGGGAAAGACGGGATGAGCGGGCGATGCTCCAGGCGAGGGCGTGCTCACGCCCTCCAGAGCCTAAGAGGAGGATATTCATATAGCGTAGATAGGGAAGGATTTACTTGAGGTGATCGAAGAAATAGCGAGCCATGGTGTAGTTGAGATGTACCCGATCTACGCCGAGGACATTGTGGCGATGCTCGGGATAGATCATGTAGTCGGGGTAGGTGCCCGCCTTGACACAGGCCTCGACGAAGAGCTGGGTATGCTGCCAGACGACCACAGGGTCGATCGTGCCGTGAATGAGGAGCAGGCGACCGCGCAGATCCTTGGCACGGAGCGAGAGGTTGGATGCTTGGTATCCGTCGGGGTTATCCTGTGGACGATCCATGTAGCGCTCTCCATACATGATCTCATAGCGTGCCCAGTCGGTGACGGCACCACCAGCTACCCCCACCTTGAATACCTCGGGGTAAGTCAGCATGAGGTTGGTCGTCATGAAGCCACCATAGCTCCAGCCAGCTACTCCCATACGGTCAGCATCGACATAGGGTAGACTCTTGAGGAACTTCACCCCCTCCATCTGGTCGGCCATCTCGTGCTTACCTAGCTGGCGGTGGATGACCTGCTCGAAGGCGGCTCCACGGTGAGCGGATCCTCTCCCGTCGACCGTAAAGATGATATAGCCCTGAGTAGCCATGTAGAGATCCCAGCCTAGGCAGCCAGCCTGGAAGCGGTTCTGTACGAGCTGAGCGTGGGGGCCATTATAGACATAGATGACCGTGGGGTACTTCTTCGTAGGGTCGAAGTTGGTGGGCTTCAGGAGTCGGTAGTGTAGATCCGTCGTCCCATCAGCCGCCTTGATCGTCCCGAAGGTAATCTCGGGATTGAGGTATCCTGCCTCTGGATCTTTGGACTTGTAGAGGGTAGAGATGAGCTTACCCGAAGCCGTGGAGAGAAGTCGGTTCTCTGTCGGGATATGGAGCGACTCAAAGCGATCAAGCAGGTGCTTGCCATCTAGCGATAGCTGACCTACATGCCATCCTGACTGCTGGGTCAGGAGCTTCATCTTCTTCCCATTGAGGCTAATGGTCGAGATAGCTCGGTCGATGGGGCTAAGCTGTGTCGAGGCGAAGACGAGTGTCTTGCCTCCATCAGCGAAGCCTAGGAAGTCGGTCACTTCCCACGCTCCCTGCGTGATCTGCCCGAGGAGCTTCCCCTCCGTATTGTAGTGATAGAGGTGGGTGAATCCATCTCGGCGTGTCTGCCAGACGAACTCGTTAGGGCGCCCCGGGATGAAGTAGAGAGGCCACTGGGGCTCGATGTACTTCTCATTATGCTCTGAGAAGAGGGTTCTGAGGCGTGCCCCCGAGGCAGGGTCGTAGGCCTGTAGATCCATGTGGTTTTGCTCCCGATTGACCTCGGCGATATAAATCGTCCGACCATCGGGTGCCCAAGAGATATTGGTCAGGTATTTCTCCTTAGGCTCTCCGGTCTGTAGATAGGTCGTCTGACCGCTCTCCGTATCGAAGATGCCTACCGTGACCTGATGGGAGGGCATGCCAGCCATGGGATAATAGAGGTCTTCCCGAGTAGCCTCGCGTGTGTTCGTGTGTACGATCGGATAGGGAGTGACCATGTGCTGATCCATGCGGTAGAATGCAAGGCGCTTGCCATCGGGACTCCAGAAGAGTCCCCCCTTGATGCCGAACTCATTTTGGTGTACGGAGAGCCCGTAGACGAGTGATGGGGATCCATCCGTGGTGATTGCCTTGCTCGTGCCATCTAGGCCGAGGAGGTGGATATTGTGCCCACGTACACAGGCGGCGTGGGTAGCCGTTGGGTCAAGAAGGAAGGCTTGCTCCCCTTGGGTATCTCGCTCAAAGGCACCTAGGTGCTTCCCAGCTCGTGGGTCAATGAGGTGATGCTTCTTGCCGAAGTCGATCGAGAGGAGGTGTCTGTCTTTCCCGACGACGGTAAAGGGTGCGAAGAACTTCGCCGTGCGCCCCTTCGTGTCCTCACCGAGTAGATCGAGTAGCTGTGCCTGGGTTAGTAGGGTCTTCTCGCTATGCTTACCGGTAGGAGAGCCGAGGATGAGGCGGTCTTGGTCGATGTAGATGTAGTTATTGCCTAGCCAAGTCAACGCTCGTAGGGAGGTGCGTCGGAGTTGGTTCGGGGAGCCGGAGGTATATTGCTCGAGCGTGGGGGTGGGGAGTGGTTTCTCTTGGGCGGAGAGCTGGCTACTGCCTAGGGCGGTCGTGACCATGACAAGTAAAGCGAGGGTACGGATCTTCATTGTCCTATAGTTTAATGAGTATTTGCTTATACAAAGATAGAGAATATCGCTGGCTGAGTAGGTGCCCTGACGGCTGGGAGTACGGCTTGTCACCCGATGGAGGATAGCGGAGCTGTCGGGGGCTTCTATTCCCTTCGTGAGATTACGTATATTCTGACTGATCGGTTAGGTATATCGTGACCTCTCGGGTGGGTATATCGTGGTCTGTCGGTTAGGTATATTGTGACTAAGAGGGAGCGATCTATAGTACCCAGAGTAGGTAAAAAAAGAGGAGACCAGCCACATCGGATCTGGTCTCCTCTTCTCGAAGGGAGCGCGCTAGAGCGGTAGATAGACGACCTTCTTCGTCTTGAAGTATTCCTCGCTGAAGGTCGGCCAGAGATCTTGCACCTCGACGATCCGCTTGAAGGGGCGTATCTCGGCTTGGAGCTCTCCGCCCTTGAGGCAGATGAGTCCGTTCGGCATGCCATTACGGTGCTCTCCGTGGACGAGACGTCGTGTGAAGCCTACCAGCTCATCTAGGCGCATCACAGCACGACTGACGACGAAGTCAAACTGCTCCTTGACGTCTTCGCCTCGGCCGTGGAGCGTGCGGACGTTCTTCAGCCCGAGGGCTTCGGCCACGGCCCCAGCTACCCGCACCTTCTTGCCGATGCTGTCGACGAGGAGGAAGTCACACTCGGGGAAGAGGATCGCCAGAGGGATGCCAGGGAAGCCACCGCCCGTACCGAAGTCGATGATCCTCGTACCAGGCTTGAAGCGGATCATTTGGGCGATACCGAGCGAATGCAAGATATGGTGCTCGTAGAGCGAGTCAATATCCTTGCGAGAGATGACGTTGATCTTGGCGTTCCACTCTCGATATAGAGCGTCCAAGGCTTCAAACTGGCTGCACTGCTCGGGGGTGAGGTGCGGGAAGTATTTCGTCAGTAGGTCGAGCGAAGCGGACATAGGGTAAAGCTAGTTGGCAGGGAGATAAGCATAGAGGAGTGAGCCAGGGCGCAGGATCGGACGTAGCTCCTCATAGGGAATACGCACCTGAATGATACCTGCGACATAAGGGGCGATCTCGTAGGGATTGAAGTAGTAGATGAGACCATCGCGTGTGATGGCGAAGTTATTATTCGGTGGCATCTCGCTAGCGTCAATGCTCGTTTCGTTGAAGAGGTCTTCGGTAGTCTTAGCCTTATAGTCTCGGAGGATACAGCGCTGGAGGATCTTGCTCAGTGGTGATGTGTAGCCCTCGATGAATAGATCGCCTTCGCTGATGAGACTATGTCTTCGGCGGTCGATATTGTGATAGGAGATCCCCTCGATACCATGGGCAGCTCCGTGGGAGTAGTTGGACTCTATCTTCTCGATCGAGACTACGAGGGAGTCGGTGTAGCTAACCTTATTCTCCATGGCGAACGTGCTCTGCATGAATCCCAGCTCCTCCTTGGAGAAGCCCTCTTCGCCCTCTAGTGCGCCGAAGAGATACTCCTCTCGGATCTTCTCGACGAAGCGTGTCATCGTCTCACGAGGGCTAGTAGACTGAAACTCGTCACCGAAGAATGCTCGAGTGAAGAGAGGTACTAGCGTGCTGTCCCCTGAGGGATAGCGGAAGACTAGGTCTACAGCTACGGCAGAGCCACTGCGGGTAGCCTGCTGATCGTAGAGTGTATCCCGTACGACGACCGAGTCAAGAGCTAGCTCGAGGGAAGAGGAGGTCTGTGTGGAGTCGCTACTCCCATGGCTATGGGAAGAGCATGAGGTCCCGCTCCCGAGAAGGCAAGCACTAACGAAGATCCCTAAGGGGAGCAGGGTATGGAATGGTTTCATCTTCTATGTATGAATTCTTTAACACAAAGATACGTTACTTCTCAGATAGTAGGAAGCCAAAGACCGAGCTATGGTAGATCTTTCTGCCTCTCGGGATACCTTGTCGTGAGGGCATACCTAGCTAGCGGATGCCTTGCTGGTCTGATACAGAGACCTTGGTCTTATCGTTGGTGAAAGGCCCTTTGGGCGATGTAGTGTAGCTCTTTGGAGAGGTTGGGGATCTCCCGAGTCCAAACGGCTTCGTCATACACCCATGCGAAGGGTGCGCTGTAGCTGTCCCATATCCGGATCGCTTGCTGATCTACGGCCTCGATGAGAGGGCGAATGCCGAGTACTTCGCCAGCACGATCCATCATGAGGTGCCAGTTCTCCCCAGTGGATCCGTTGGTCTCGGGAGATCCTGCGCCGGAGAGGAAGCATACGAAGTCACTGGTGTCAAAGGGGAATAGCGTATGGCAGGTGGCTAGATGGTAAACGTCGTGAGCTAATACGTCTGGTAGCTGTTCGTCGCTGTAACCGAAGGTGGATATATATAAGGCTCTACGTAAGATGCCCGCTAGATTTCTGCAGACGGGTGCGAAGGCATACTTCGAGACCGGCTTAGTTAAGGCTGCATTCCGAATGAAGCTAATGGCGCTGTCGATCTCTCTGCGCCTAGCCTTGACATAGGTGATCTGCTTCGATCGCCAGGCGGACAGTAGGGTCATGGATTGCTCTATAGCTCTCAGGTGCTTGTCCCTACGGTCTGTCGGTGTGCCGGTCAGCTCTGCGATTCGGATCACCGCCTGCCTCCAAAACGGGATGAGGGTGCTTACCCAAGCATGATGTAGCTTAAATAGCTCATGGGGATCTTCTTTCTGGAGAGCATCTCTCACTTCTGTAATCGTCATTGTATTTGCCTTGGGATCTCGATCTTGCGGTACAAAGATAGGGTAGAGAGATCAAGGTGTGTGCTAACCTAGAGCCAAGGCTTGGCGGGCTCGGTGTGCGCCTTAGGTCTGGTCGGTAGATGTCGGAGTATGGGATCAGCGAGCTCGTATATCAAGTCGAAGCCACTTTATAAAAGAAAAGTGCCGTAACCTCATTAGTTACGACACTCACTGCGGAGAGAGAGGCTCTTTCTCTTGAACTATCATAGATGCTTGTTTGATATCAATATGCTGTTTATCAGCATATATGTAGGATTTTGATTAAAGTGGGATATTATAGGATGTCCCTTGTTATATCCATATTTGGGTGTATCTTTGGGTGTGTAAGCTATACACCCAAGCGTTATGAATATCAAGCGCAATATCATCTTTGCTCTGGAGAGCCGTAAGAAGGACGGTATCCTGATCGTTGAGAACGTCCCTATCCGTATGCGAGTGAACTTTGCTTCCCAGCGGATAGAGTTCACTACGGGCTATCGTATCGATGTGGCAAAATGGGATGCAGATAAGCAACGAGTAAAGAACGGATGCACGAACAAGCTTAAGCAATCAGCCTCAGAGATCAACGCTGCTCTCTTGGGTTACTACACCGAGATACAAGAGATCTTCAAGCGCTTTGAAGTGGCCGAGGTCATGCCAAGCCCAGTGGATGTTAAGAGCGCCTTCAATGCCCGCCATCGCCCTGACGATGTACAAGAGGAGCAGACTTCCGAAAAGCTTGATGCTTCGGCAGAGTTCTACAAGGCCTTTGATGAGTTCGTACGTGTCTGTGGTCGGCAGAACGACTGGACGCACGCCACCTATGAGAAGTTTGCTGCGGTGAAGAATCACCTTAGAGCCTTCCGAGCAGACCTTAGCTTCTCCTTCTTCAACGAGGCTGGTCTGACGGAGTATGTGCGCTACCTCCGAGAAGTACGCGAGATGCGCAATAGCACGATCGGGAAGCAGCTCAGCTTCTTGAAGTGGTTTCTACGTTGGAGCTTCAGCCAGGGAATACATAGGAACAATGCTTACGATACCTTCAGGCCCAAGCTCAAGGATACGCAGAAGAAGATCATCTTCTTGACTTGGGAGGAGCTGACGAAGCTCCGAGAGTTCGAGATCCCTCCAGCGAAGCAGTCACTTGATCGTGTGCGTGATGTCTTCCTCTTTCAGTGCTTCACTGGGCTGCGATACTCAGATGTCTACAATCTCAGAAGAAGCGATATCAAGGAAGATCATATCGAAGTCACTACGATCAAGACTTCTGACAGCCTGGTCATCGAGCTTAACAAGCACAGCAAGGCTATCTTGGAGAAGTACCAGGATGTGGTATTTGAGCACGATAAGGTACTCCCCGTGATCACCAACCAGAAGATGAATGAGTACCTGAAGGAGCTTGTTGAACTTGCTGGTATCAATGAACCTATTCGCCAGACCTACTACAAGGGGAATGAGCGTATCGATGAAGTGACTCCCAAGTATGCTCTGCTTGGTACGCATGCTGGTCGTCGTACCTTTATCTGTAATGCTCTTGCCCTTGGCATTCCTCCTCAGGTCGTGATGAAATGGACGGGGCACAGCGACTACAAAGCAATGAAGCCCTACATCGATATTGCGGACGACATCAAGGCCAATGCTATGAGTAAGTTCAATCAATTATGAGCTGGATCAGACTGCATCCAAGCCTAGCTCTCGGTGTTTGCACCCCGAACGAGTAGTGGTTTGCATCCCTCCCTCCGCAAGCCCATATTCGATGGCGCCTCTGCTCCCCCGCCGTACTCCCCGCTGAAAGGGCTAACTTTGGCAGCGAAGCAGCCCCGTCTTTAGGCGCTTCGCGAGCCAATGGCTCGTACGTAGGCAGATAATAAACAGACTTCCAAAAGAGCTTCTTGAGCCAGAAGACCTCATGTTATTTATTAGGTCGAATCTACGGCTGAATAGGGATTTATTGAAGAATATCATAAGTGAAAATGAAGCTCTTGAGAAGCTTACTGGATTGATTCAAGACTCGAAATCTGTTATGTACACTTCGGTACTAACAACTAGATAAATGAAACCAATAAAGAAAATTTCAGACGTTAGCCCTTTCATTCTTCTAAAGTTTTATTTGCTTCATCCGAGATTTTGTGTGATGACTTAACTGTGGAACAGGGAAAAAGCTGGCTCTATCTTTAGTGCCATTGAAAAGTTAACCATTACTATTTCGATACTTATGATAGAAACCAGCTTCCTATATCACAGTTTTGGAGTACGAGACATTTTCAGTACTCGTTGTGAGTACAAAGGCAACAAAACAATCATACACGTACGCTTCGTTGTTACCCCCATTGCCACTCCTACACCTTGCGCCTATCTGAAAAAAGCATATCGCATTATTTGGCTATTCAACACATTGTTCGTAATTTCGCGAATAACAAAGAAGAAGGGAGAATTGGAATGAAAGAGAAGCGGTACACAACAGATCAGGAACAGATTGCTCGGTTTGCCAAAGCAATGGGACATCCGACACGGATGGCTATTCTTGCTTTCTTGGCAAAACAAGATAGTTGCTTCTTCGGTGATATTCACGAAGAACTACCTATTGCTAAAGCAACCGTTTCGCAGCATTTGAAAGAATTGAAAGAAGCTGGCTTAATTCAGGGGGAAATAGAAACGCCCAAAGTCCGGTATTGTATAAACCGGGAGAACTGGGAACTTGCCCGAAAATTGTTTGCAGCTTTTTTAGGGGACTGTAAATGTAAAGATACATCGTGCTGTGAATAGCAGTACCTTTTTTTTGGAATAAACGTTCGTAGTTCGTAGAACTACGATTATTATATTAACTTTAAAGTAAAATGACAATGAAAATTAAAGTATTAGGAACTGGGTGTTCAAGCTGTAAAGCATTGTACGAAACTACCAAACAAGCTATTTCAGAATTAGGTTGCGATGCAACCCTTATCAAAGAGGAAGATTTATTGAAAATCATGGAGTATAACATTTTAGGGCTTCCGGCTTTGGTGATTGACGAGAAAGTCGTATCAGCTGGGAAAAAGTTATCCCTTGCAGAAGTGAAAGAGTTGATAACCAAATAAAAATGAACTATGAGAAAATTATTTTATCTACTGATTGCAACGCTGGTCTTAGTTTCCTGTGGTAACGATTCAAAGAAAAAGACCGGAGAAAATCAAGCGGAAGAAATACAGTCTAACCGCATAGAGGTTCTTTATTTTCATGGAGCGCAACGGTGTATCACTTGCCGGGCGATAGAAACAAATACAGAAGCCCTTTTGGATAGCCTTTATTCAAAAGAAAAAGCAGACGGTAAAATTATCTATAAAGTGATAGATATTTCAAAGAAAGAAAATGAAGCGATTGCAGACAAGTACGAAGTTACATGGTCGTCTTTGTTTGTTAACGGCTGGAAAGACGGCAAGGAGAATGTAAACAACATGACCGAGTTTAGCTTTTCCAATGCGAAAAATACACCGGACAAGTTTAAAGAGGGAATTAAAAGCAAGATTGACGAATTGTTAAAACAGTTGTAAGATGGATTTTCTTCAATCGCTATTAGATAACAGTTCTATTCCTGCTATTACAGCTTTTATATTGGGGATTTTAATGGCGGTCAGCCCGTGTCCGTTAGCGACCAACATAACGGCAATAGGATTTATTAGTAAGGACATAGAAAACCATCACCGGATATTTATAAACGGATTGCTTTATACTTTCGGAAGAATAGTAAGCTATACGGTTCTTGGCTTTATCCTTATTCCTATTCTCCGTGAGGGAGCAAGTATGTTTATGGTTCAAAAAGCCGTAAGCAAGTACGCGGAAATACTGATTGCTCCGGCGTTAAT
>ERZ773072.123-NODE-123-length-46576-cov-5.913115_pt1 | contig 46576 bp, 30 predicted proteins | sample MGYA00580617_ERZ773072 | MGnify/ENA primary metagenome ERZ773072 (study PRJEB29015, sample SAMEA2737970) | human oral metagenome | biome: human oral; feature: human-associated habitat; material: dental | place: China | collected 2122 ...
GACTGCACCTTTACAGGAGTACGCTCAGACAACCCCTACGGGCCAAGCAAAGAAGTACCCCTAGAAACAATCCTTGCTTCACTGTGGGGCTTCTATCTTGAAGGTAGTGTTAGGCGTTTGAATATTATTGGAGCAAACGCATACGACCAATGCCACATGGACTACGAAGACAATAACAAACCTAAACCCAAGGCGCTGGAAGGTGCATGGAAGTTCTCTATTGAGAATCCCCTGAAACAAGCCTGCAAGATTGAAATTAATCAGTATGCCTATACATCTAATGACACTGCAGAGAAGAAATTAAATCCAAAAGATTATCCATTAAAGAAATAAAAATTGCTGAAGAATGCCCCTCACCTGTCGACGGGTGAGGGGTAAATCCTATTTAAAATTAAAAGATTTATCTGCCAAACGAATTACTTCAAAGGCCTGCTCATAAGTGGCGTAAGTCCACCATTCAAATTCATCATTATATGTTACGATGCCAAACTCTCGATACAATACGTTCCTGACAGAATCTTTATTATTTGGATCCTGAAGACCATAATACAACCAGGTGTATGCCTTATGAAGCTCAGAATTATGAGGCATATTCGGCCACAATTCTTTCCAATTCTTACGTGGGAAATAATCCTCAGGGTTGTCTACTTTTACCGTTACTTTTGGGCTACCCGCCAGCCGATACACCATCAAAGCAGTAGCAGACTCACTAGCAGGAGTATCGTAATGGAAATTCCCATCACTCCACCCCCACGTAATACCCCGCTCACGAGCCCACATCACCACAGGAAAACGCGGATTATCAGCCTTAATATCAGCATACGGAGACTGGGCCGGAAGATTCTTCACTTCGGGAGAACCCGACAGACGATACAAATACTCCACAAACTGCCCACGGGAAATTACGGTGTTTTCTTCGATTAGCTGATACTTCTGGTATTCAGAAATTAGACCAACGCACTCAGCCCAGTCGTAGATAATCTTGCGACCGTAAGTCACATAAGCATTCGGAAGGTACTTATATTCGTAGATTGCGCGGTCGTTACAGGTCACCGCCGGTTCATTGGGCTGCACAATAGGGGTCACTTGGCGAGGTTTCAGAACACCAAGAGAATATGCCGGCACGCTACCGCACACCATGGCACCAGCCAACAGTACCGTGCCACCAGCCTGGATAACCCGCCTCGTAGGGCGAGCAAATAATTGTCGAAGCATCATAGCTCCTTCACGAACAGGGTAGGGGGCACAATCTTTGTGCGCCCTCATGAGTGGAACGTTCTCAGCGTATCAAAAATCCTAACCTTCAGGTAGAGATTTAGAGAATATGCAATGGGGTGAAAACAAAAGAGTGTGGGGCGGGTTCCTATTCAAGGAATCCGCCCCACACTCTTAACACGTGCTCTCACGAACGCGCAGACAAGACAGCCTAGACGCTCTCACGCGAAGCATGATGCTGCAACACCGCACCCGCAGCCGCCGCATCCCGCTGAGCCCGCGCCGCACGAGCCTTAGCCCGCGCCTGATGCTGACGCTGACGACGCAACTCATCACGACCATCAATACGCATCTTCTTATCCACCGCATCCATCGACCAGTGACGCACAAACCGGCACGACGCACCCTCAACCGGCTGCGTAGTCTCCGTGAGCGTATCCAACACAGCCTTCAGCGCATGACGGCTCGCTGCCGTCAACGCATCACGACTCGTACCGCCACGAACACCCACCGTACGCTTCGGCGTGAACAGCACACTCGCCCCACGCGGAACACCACGGTACTCAGCGAACGACACCGGATCCACACCCAGGCGCTTAGCCATCACCTCAATAGCCGGCGGATTCTGATCCACACACACGAACTTACGACCCAGCTGAGCCGCAGCCGCACCCGTAGAACCAGAACCAGCGAAGAAATCCAACACCCAATCACCCGGGCGGGAACTCGCCGCAATCATACGACGCAACAGGCCCGTAGGCTTCTGCGTGGGATACCCCGTCTTCTCCTTACCCGTCGGCGACACAATAGTATGCCACCACACGTCCGTAGGGAGCTTACCGCGAGAAGCCTTCTCCTCAGTCACCAAACCAGGAGCCATATACGGTTCACGATCAACCTCCGCAGTATTGAAGTAATAGCTGCGGTGATCCTTCGCGTACACCAAAATATTGTCGTGCTTCGTCGGCCAGCGGCGCGTAGACTTCGCACCGTAGTCATAAGCCCAAATCAGCTCATTAATGAAGTTCTCACGACCAAAAATCATGTCGCACATAATCTTCACATAATGAACCTCACGCCAATCCAGGTGCAGGTACAGGGTGCCGTCCTGTGCGAGCAGACGATGCGCCTGCTCAATACGCGGCGCTAGGAACGCCCAATAATCCTCGAACGAGTCGTTATAGCTCGCCAGAGTCTGCAGGGTGCTCGAATAGCTCTTGCCCTTAAAACCGGTGCGGTCACCCTTTTCAGAAGCCTCCGCGCTCAACGTGCGGCGCGTCTGCTTCTTACCCGTATTGAACGGCGGATCAATGTAAATCACGGTGAACGCACCATCGGGCAGCTCACGCAGATACTCCAGGTTATCTGCCTGCACCAGCAGCGACGGGCCCTGCGGATCGAAAACAGCCGAATCCGCGGGGTGTGCCTCAGCGGCAGGGGAGGGCGCGGCGGGCGCCGGGGATGCTGAAATACCCAACCCCGGCCCTAGCCTTCAGAACCAGCACGGTCAGCGCCACGGCCCTTACCGCGAGAGCCCTCAGCACGGGAGCCCTCAGCACGGGATCCTTCAGAGCGGCGGCGGGTGCGGCGGCGACCCTCACCCTCCACGGGCTGACCCTCAACACGGCGGGTACGGCGACGCTGACGAGGCGCACGCTCAGAACGCTCAGAAGAACGTTCGGTACGCTCGGATGCGCCCTGCTCGTTACGCTCTGCACGGTCGGAACGTTCAGTGCGCTTGCGGCCCTCGGAGCGGCTACGGCGCTCGCCGCGGCCCTCACCGGAACGGCCTTCACGGCCACCGTCACGGGAGCCGCGGGAACGGCGCGAACCCTTCTCACCATCACGACCACCATCGCGGCCACCGCGAGAACGAGCCGGACGGCCATCACGAGAATCACGGGCGCTCTCAAAGAACTCATCGCCCATGCCCTCAGCCACACGCTCCTCACGCGGCAGGCGGCCCTTGGTGCCAAGCGGAATGTTCAGGTCGTAGAACAGGTGCTCAGAGGAAGAGTAGGTTTCAACCGGCTCGGGAACACCCAGCTCCAGGGCGTCGTTAATGACCTTCCAGCGCGGCAGGTCATCCCAGTCAACCAGGGTCACAGCGGTACCCTCATTGCCCGCACGACCGGTACGGCCGGTACGGTGCAGGTAGGTCTTCTCATCCTCAGGCACGCGGTGGTTAATCACGTGGGTCACGTCTTCAACGTCAATACCGCGAGCCGCCACGTCGGTCGCAACCAGAATATCGACCTTGCCGGAGCGGAACGCCTTCAGCGCCTGCTCACGCGCAACCTGGTTCAGGTCACCGTGCAGGGGAGCGGCAGCGAAGCCACGGTTCACCAGCTCCTCCGCCACGCGGGCAGCATCACGCTTGGTCTTGGTGAAGATGACGGTACGGCCGCGGCCGGTAGCGCGCAGAATGCGGCCAATCATCTCGTCCTTGTCCAGGTGGTGTGCACGGTAGACGACCTGGCGGATTGACGCCTTAGTCTTCGAGGCGTCCTCGGGGTCAGCGGCGCTAATGCGCATGGGCTTGGTCATGTACTGGCGTGCCATCGCAATGACCGGGCCGGGCATGGTTGCGGAGAACAGCATGGTCTGGCGGTCCTCGGGCAGGTAGCTGAGGATCTTCTCAACCGACGGCTGGAAACCCAAATCCAGCATCTCGTCAGCCTCATCGAGGACCACGATCTTGACCTGCTTCAGGTTCAGGAAGCCCTGCTGGTACAGGTCGATAATGCGGCCGGGGGTACCCACCGCAACCTCCAGGCCGCGGCGCAGCAGCTCAGCCTGAGGCTCAATCGGCACACCACCGTACAGAGTGGCGACGCGGGCGTTGCGCAGCTTCGCAGCAATCGCCAGGTCCTCACCCACCTGAATAGCAAGCTCGCGGGTCGGAACCAGAATCAGTGCCTGAGGTGCGCCGGGGTACTCCAAATCAGCCCAACCCTCATCGTCGCGGCCGACCACGCGCTGAATGGTGGGCAGACCGAAGCCGAGGGTCTTACCGGTACCGGTCTTCGCCTGACCAATGATGTCCTGGCCAGACAGAGCCACGGGAAGAGTCAGCTCCTGGATGGGGAAGGGGGAGGTAATGCCAACCGCCGCGAGGGCGTCGCTAATATCCTGGCGAACGCCGAAGTCGGCGAAGGACTTTGCAGTCTGAGTGGTTTCCTGCGTGTTCGTTTCAGTCACTGGACCGTATCTTTCTACCCCTGTTCGGGGTGTGTTTCTCCCCGGATTGGGGGTGCACCAGCCAGCGCCCCAACGGTGGAGGCGGTGACGGGCGGGCGTCGAAAGCCGGCCGCGGGAAATTCTTACACGGGAAATTCTTACCGAGACGCCGCCTGCACGCATGCTTAATGCTCATGGTTAATACTCATGGTTATTCATGATGAGAAGGCGGTGCAGCCTCGGGGTCTTGAAAGGGGTACGACCGGTCATTCACTTAACCCCTCAATATTAACCCGGATTTGCTTCCGGCGCACCCTCGACCGGTTGTGGTGTGCGCCCGTGATGGGCGATATACCGCCCGAAAACCGGGTACCGCGAGGTTTTCGCACGGGCGGTTTAAAACGCAAACCCCCGCATCCGGCACGGCGTAACCACGTGACGCATACAGCGCACGCACACAGCACATACAGCGCGGTTACGCATCATGACGGATGCGGGGGAAAGCTCAAGCTAAAGGGTAAACAGCTACCGAACTAATTAGGCGCCGATACCGAAACCAACGTGACGCTTAGCGTCGGAGCCCAGCTCAACGTAGCCAATCTGAGCGCCAGAAATCAGGGTGGTGTTGCCCTTATCATCCATAATCTGCAGCAGCGAGCCATCCTCAATAGCCTTCGAGACCTTCTCCATGAGGATTTCCTTAGCCTCACTGGTCTCAACAACGATTTCACGAGCAATGTGGCGAATGCCAATCTTGATTTCCATGAGTCTCCTCGCAGAATAGTCCGGTGCAACCAAACGTGCGCCGGGTATGGGAACTGTCTTATCTAGCATCTACTCTAGCGTGAATGCGCCCATCGGCACCGTGAACGGGCGGTACTTCGCCGGGGGCTAATAAAATACTCCACCGACGAACACCAGCAGCAAACGCAGAATACAGAAAAACGTGGCGGGGGAGCGCAGGCTCTTAAGAGTCCTCCACCTGAATACCGTAGAGAGTCTCCAGCGCCTGCACGTAATCCTCCGTGCGGCCCTCAGCCGCAAGCTTCTTGGCGCGCACCGTCGGGGTGTGCAGCAGAGACTTCACCATGCGGCGCATCGCCAGCTCAAACTGCTCCGTCGCCGCACCGCAACCAAACTGGCTACGCACCTTCTCCAGCTCGGAATCCAGCACGTCCATGGTGTGCGAGCGCAACGCAACAATCGCGGAGTCAATCGTGCGGGAACGCTGACGGGACAGGAACGCCGTAAGCTCAGACTCCACGATGCGCGTAGCCGTCGCCACGGACTCTTCGGTTTCCTCGGGGGCGGCAAGGCGCACCGATTCGAGGGTAATCAGCTCAACGTTCGGCAGGTCAGCGACCGAGGGGTCAAAGTCACGCGAAAGCGCCAGGTCGAGGATCGTGTGGTGACCGCCCGGAATCTGCTCGGGAAGCAGCGGATCGGATCCGCCGGAGCAGCCAATAATGACGTCGGCAGAGGCCATGGCCTGCTCCATGCCGTCCACCGGCACCGCAGAAACCTCGCGCTTTGCCGCGAACTCGGCGGCACGACCCGAACGGGAATTGACCCAAATATCGGTGCAACCGCGCTCGCGCAGCGCCGCAATGGTCGCGCCCGCGTAAGCGCCCGTACCAAAAATCAGGGCGCGGCGGGTCGACCAATCCTTCTCGGCGACCTCATCCGCAAGATCGAGGGCAACAGACACAATCGAGCGGCCCTGGGCGCCAAGCGCCGTATGCTGACCCACCTGACGAGCCGTATGCGCCGCATGCTCAAACAGCTGAACCAGCTCACCGGGAAGGGGGACGCCGTCCTCTTGTGCCTTCGCCTGCGCGGCAGCCAGGGCGCGGCGCACCTGACCGGCGATTTCACGCTCGCCAACCACGGCAGATTCCAGGCCGGAGGCGACCGTCAGCAGGTGGCGTGCGGCCTCATCATCGGCGTACACGTCGAAGCTGGAATTGACCAGTTCTTTGTCCAGTCCGGAGGCGCGCGCAATAGAGTCGACAATCAGCTCACGAACCATGGGCACATGCGCGGATACGTGTAGCTGAACATACATTTCAAGACGGTTACAGGTGGCAAGAACGACTGCACCCTTCACGCCCAGCTGACGCGCCATATCGCTCGCCAGAACATCGGGTACGCCGGAGGCACCGGCGCTCAACGCAGCGACGGTGGTCAGATCAACGGTGTGGTGCGATGCCACAAATGCATAAGTACTCATCTAGAGGTTAATCATAACCACGCCGACTAAGTCCCTGTAAAGCTCACAGAACCTAAGTTCACGGCTCAACGTGGCTTAGTGGGCGCCACATAGTGGACAGGAGGCGGGGGTATGCGCCGGGGTGTTGGTGTGGTGTTATCGGAGTGCTGGCGGCAATTCAAAAGCGCAGGCAGGGGAGAGCTCACCGGAATGTGAAGGGGCGTATTTGGTGCTTCACTTGCGTATTCGCCGCGCAAATCTCCGCGCAAACGGGCGCAAACAGGAAGCAAACGGGGGTCTAACGGGTGTGAACTAAGGTGTCCCTCACCACTAAGGAAGCCACCTTTAGGTAAAAGTCGCCATGACATAGTGTCGCAAAAACGCCCTCATAAACCTGTCACACTAGACACTATGAGCGAAAATCAGCACACCACTCTCGCATCGGAAAAGGGCACCGCATCGGCTGCCGCACAGGCACCCGCCCTGCCCGCACACCCAACCGACGCCCAGCGACCCCTGCTCACCGACGAGCAGCTCGCACACCTCCCCGCCAACCACCCCCTGCGCGCAGGCACCGCCGCAGACTCGCCCATGCTCCGCGCCCTCACCGGCCGCCCCTCCAGCCACCGACCCGTCTGGTTCATGCGCCAGGCAGGCCGCTCCCTGCCCGAATACCGCGAAGCACGCGAAGGCATTCCCATGCTGGACGCATGCCTCACCCCCGACCTCGCCGCAGAAATCACCGTGCAGCCCGTCCGCCGCCACAAGGTTGACGCCGGCATCTTCTTCTCCGACATCGTTATCCCCATGAAGCTCGCGGGCGTCAACGTCGACATCGTGCCCGGTAGGGGCCCCGTACTCGACCAGCCCGTCCGCACCCTCGACGAGGTGCGCGCCCTGCCCGAACTCAAAGACAGCGACCTCGACCCCATCCGCGAAGCCGTCGCCGCCACCGTAGAAATGCTCGGCGACACCCCGCTCATCGGCTTCGCCGGAGCCCCCTTCACCGTCGCCGCCTACATGGTCGAAGGCGGCCCCTCCCGCGACCACCTGCGCCCGCGCACCATGATGCACGCCGACCCCGCCGCCTGGCACGAACTCGCCGCCTGGGCAGCTCGCACCGCAGGCCAGTTCCTGCGCGCACAGATTGAGGCGGGCGCCTCCGCAGTGCAACTCTTCGACTCCTGGGCAGGCTCCCTCGGCGAAAGCGACTACCGCCGCTACGTGCAGGCACACTCCGCAACCGCCCTCGACATGGTGCGCGAATACGGTGTGCCGCGCATCCACTTCGGCACCGGCACCACCGCCCTGCTGCCCGCCATGCACGAAGCCGGCGCAGACGTCATCGGCGTGGACTACCGCCTGCCGCTGTCCGCAGCGAACACCCTGCTCAACGGCGCCGTACCCCTGCAGGGCAACATCGACCCGGCACTGCTCGCCGCAGGTAGCGAAAACCTCTACGCACACGTAGACGAAGTGCTCGCCGAAGGCAACGCCGCCCCCTCGCACGTGGTCAACCTCGGCCACGGCGTACCCCCGACCACCGACCCGCAGGTGCTCACCGACCTCGTGGCGTACATCCACGAGAAAACGGCACGCTAAGGCAACGGACCCGCGGGGCTAACACATATCAGCGCCGCGGGCCCCCCCAACAACCACCGCGCCCGCTGATAAAGCCAACACCGCAGGGCAGACCCGCTGACAGACCAAAGGAGAACCACCATGGGCCAGCACACCAACCAGGCACCGCACCGGACCGCACAGGCCAGCTCCTTCACCGCGCCCTCCTCCACCGGGCCCCAGGCCGCACGAGCATTCACCCGCAACGAGAAGGTGCCCACCGCCATCGTGATCGGTGGCGGCCCCTCCGGCCTCATCTCCGCACGCCGCCTCGCCGCAGCCGGCATGCGCGTCACCCTGCTCGAACAACGGCACCACCTCGGCGGTGCCGTCGGTGCCCACGAAGTTGGCGGCCTGCTCCTAGACTCCGGCGCCGAATCCTTCGCAACCCGTAGCCCCATCGTCAGCGACCTCGTCAAAGAACTCGGCCTGGGCGACCAGATCGTAACCCCCAACTCCTACGGCTCCTGGCTGTACCTGCCGCAAGGCGCCCGCCGCACCCCCAGCACCGGCATCATGGGCATCCCCGGCAACGTCAACGACAAATCCCTCATTCCCGTCATCGGCAAGAACGGTCTGCGCCGCGCCCAGGTGGACAAGTTCCTGCCCGTCTCCGCCGGTGAAAACGCAAAGACCCTCGGCGAGCTCGTGCGCATCCGCATGGGCCAGAAAGTGCTCGACAACCTCGTCGCCCCCGTCGTCTCCGGCGTGTACTCCACCCACCCCGACAAACTCGACGTGGATGCCACCATCCCCGGTCTGCGCGCGGCACTGCGTAAGCACCGCTCCCTCTCCGCAGCAGCGGCAGCCTTCCGCTCCGCAGCACCGGCAGGCTCTCAGGTGGCAGGTATCGTCGGCGGCATGAACCAGCTCTCCGAACGCCTCGTCGAGGAGCTCTACGCCGCCGGTGTACGCATCGTCACCGGATTCGACGTCATCGCCGTAGACCGCGACGAATCCACCGGCCAGTGGTTCATCATCCAGCGCCACACCACCGATGGCGAAAACACCCCCCTCTACGCCGACTACCTGGTAGTCGCCACCGACGGCCCGACCGTAGCCCGACTCATTGGCCCGCACGTCTCCACCGCGCTACCCGCCCTGGAACCCGGCCCCGAAGTCGCCCTCGTCACCCTCGTCGTTGACGCACCCGATTTGAACAAGCACCCGCGCGGCACCGGCCTGCTCGTCTCCGAAGAAGCAACCGCCGTCCGCGCTAAGGCCCTCACCCACGCCACCGCCAAGTGGCAGTGGGTCGCCGACGCAGCAGGACCCGGCCGCCACGTCGTACGCCTCTCCTACGGCCGCGGCGGCGAAGACTCCCGCTTCTCCGAAGTCGCACTCGCCGACGAGCAGCTCATCACCCTCGCCCTGCGCGATGCCACCCGCATGATGGATGTTGCCCTCACCCACCGCAATCTCGTCGACGCGGACGTGGTGCGTTGGCGCGGCGTACTGCCCGCCTCCACCCCCGGCCACCGCGAACGAGTCAAAGAATTCCGCGAACGCGCCAGCGAACTCGGAACCCTCAGCACCGTCGGCTCCTGGGCCGCCGGATCCGGCCTAGTCCTCACCGTCAAAGACACCTACGAGCAGATGGACCAGCTGATCTACCACGCCTCGCAAGACTGGGAAAGCGTCACCTCCCCGAAGGTCGCCACCGCGAAGTAGACGGCACCGCAACGGCAGAAGCTCAGCCAACAACTCAGCTCAGCCAACAACAAAGCCAAAAATTGAGAAAACGCGCAGCTACGGAAGCCGCGCCTCCAGCACAGCGAACCCTCGCTGAAGAAAGGAACACACAATGTCTCACGATCACGCAGCACACGGCCACGGCGGCGCACACGGTGCACAGGGCCAGGGCAGCTACACCCACCCCGGCCACGGCTACGGCGGCGCACCCAAGGGCTACGCAGTCCAGCACTCCGCAGCTGACGAAAACCGCCGCGGCCGCGAAGAAGGCGAAACCCTGCACTACGCCCTCTACACCGTGTTCGCACGCTCCGGCACACGCCCCGCAGAAGCAAACACCGACGAAGCACGCGCAGAATTCGAGAAGGTCGCCGAGCAGCTCGCAGCAGACGGCGTGACCCTGCGCGGCATCTACGACGTCTCCGCAATGCGCGACAATGCAGACATCATGATCTGGACCCACGGCGAGAGCCCCGAAAAGCTGCAGGCAGCAGTCCGCAAGATCCGCCGCACCGCACTCTTCGCAGGCACCACCATCGTCTGGTCCACCATGGGCGTACACCGCGAAGCAGAATTCACCCGCAACCACGCACCCGCCTACGCACGCGGCAAGGCACCCGAAGCGTGGGTCTGCGTCTACCCCTTCGTACGCTCCTACGACTGGTACTACATGAACCCCGAACGCCGCGCAGAAATGCTCAAGAACCACGGCATGAAGGCAATCGACTTCCCGCAGATTCTGGCAAACACCGTGGCAACCTTCGGCATGAACGACTACGAGTGGGTCCTCGCCCTCGAAGCACCCCAGCTCGTTGACCTGGTCGACATGATGCGCCACTTCCGCAACACCGAAGCACGCCTGCACGTGCGCGAGGAAACCCCCTTCTACACCGGCCGCCGCATCGGCGCAGACGAAGTAGCAGAGGTTCTGGCGTGAGCCATCAGCCGAACAACGGCGTAACCCTCAACGGCACACTCCTGCCGGACGACGTGGTACCCAACCGCACCGACCCGGCGAACACCGCCTCCAACGGCCCCGCCGCGCTCAACGAGCAGACCCTCGGCGACTACCGAAGCGAACGCAGCATCACCCGTGAACGTGCCGAAGAGGCACGCCCCTACGACCTGGTGATTCTCTCCTCCTTCGGTGGCCCCGAGGGGCAGGAGGACGTCATCCCGTTCCTGCGCAACGTAACCGCTGGCCGCGGCATCCCGGACGAGCGCCTCGAAGAGGTCGCCACCCACTACCGCGCCAACGGCGGCGTCTCGCCCATTAACGAGCAGAACCGTGCCCTGCTCGCCGCATTGCAGCAGGCGCTCGCCGAGCGTGGCCCGCACATCCCGATTACCTGGGCGAACCGCAACTGGAAGCCCTACGTGAAGGACGTACTCGCCGAAGCCTACGAGAACGGCCACCGCAACGTGCTCGTGCTGGCAACCAGCGCCTACCCCGGCTACTCGAGCTGCCGCCAGTACCGTGAAGACTACGGCATGGCGATCGAGCAGCTCGGCCTGGAAGGTCGCGTACACGTGGGCAAGATTCGTCAGTTCTTTGACGTGCCCGGCTTCTCCCGCGCCTTCGCTGACGGGCTGAAGGACGGCCTCGCCACGGTGCGTGAGCAGCTTGCCGCACGCGATAGCGGCTCGCCGAACCCGCGCCTGCGCATCATGTTCTGCACCCACTCGGTGCCGACCTCCGCGGCGAACGAGGCAGGCCCGCGCGGCGTGAACTACGAGGGCGGCTCTGCCTACGTGGAGAAGCACCTGCAGGTCGCTCGCGCCGTGCTTTCGCTGGTTCGTGATGAGGCTCCGCAGCTTCTGCAGAACGTCGAGTGGGAGCTGGTGTACCAGTCCCGTTCCGGCCCGCCGTCCATGCCGTGGCTCGAGCCGGACGTCAACGACGCCCTGGAGGCGCTACCCACCCCCGCCAACCCGGAGGAGGACGGCGAAGCCCCCGTGGAAGGCGTCGTGCTGGTGCCCCTCGGATTCGTCTCCGACCACATGGAAGTCAAGTGGGACCTGGACACTGAGGCGCTGGACACCTGCAAGCGCCTGGGCGTGGTCGCCGTGCGCACCCCCACCCCCGGCACGCATCCGGCGTACGTGGAGTCGCTGCGCCGCCTGATTGAGGAGCGCGTGGAGAACGGCGTTTCAGCCGACCTGCGCCCCGAACGTGAGAGCGTCCTCGCCCCGAGCGCGAGCGGTCAGTACGGCTGGTTCGACGAGTGCGAACCCGACTGCTGCAAGCCCGGTCGCGGCGCGCCGAAGCCGGTGGTTGCAGAATACGCGCCCGCCGTTTCTGAGGACGCCACCGCTGCCGCAACCGCTGCTGAAACCTCTGCCCGCCGCTCCGGTGGCTACGGCTCCGGTGGATGCTGCTCCCACTAACACCACCCCTGTAGCTCCGGCTCGCCCCAACACCCCCTAACCGGGGTGCGCGGGCGGGTCGGAGCGCACGTGCCTACGGGCTATCACACACATCACCGACAAGGAGAGATATGAGCCATCACGAGTACATCTTGGGCACCCGCGGGTCTGCTCTCGCCCTGACCCAAAGCCGTATTGCCGCTGAAACCGTCACCTCCCTCTACACCGAACACCAGGCACACCACGGCGCCGCAGATGCCGAGGTCGTGGACTTCACCCTGCGCACCGTCAAAACCGAAGGCGACGTGCTCACCGGACCCCTGGCAACCCTCGGCGGTACCGGCGTATTCGCGGCGGCACTGCGCCAGCGTCTGCTCGATGGCGAGAACGCCTCCGAAGAAAACCGCGTGGACATGGCAGTACACTCTCTCAAGGACCTGCCCTCCGCACCCTGCCCCGGCCTGGTTATCGCCGCAACCCTCAAACGTGAAGACCCCCGCGACGCCCTCGTGGCACGCGATGGTCTGACCCTGGACACCCTGCCCACCGGCTCCCGCGTGGGTACCGGCTCACCCCGCCGCGCCGCCCAGCTGCGTGCACTGCGCCCCGACCTTGAAATCGTGGACATTCGCGGTAACGTGGGCACCCGCATTGGCCGCGTGAAGGGCCTCGAAGAGCACGCCGGCAAACAGGTCGTGCTCCGCCAGAACACCGAAACTTCTGAACGAGCCGACCACGGTGTAGGCACCGAACGCAGCGGCGACTGCGACGCCGTGGTGCTCGCCGTCTCCGGTCTGAAGCGCCTGGGCAAGGAAGAACTCATTACCGAGTACATGGACCCCACCCGCATGCTGCCCGCCCCCGGCCAGGGTGCGCTCGCCCTGGAAGTGCGCGAAAGCGAGTTCGAAAACCCGGACCCCGCCGCGCTCACCGACCCCGAGGTGGCACGCCCGGTCCGTGCCCTGGGCCGCGCCCTGCTCGCCGCAAACCACTACGAAACCCGCCTCGCCGTCAGCGCCGAACGTGCCCTGCTGCGCCGCCTCGAAGCCGGATGCGCCGCCCCCATCGGTGCGTACGCGCAGGTGGTTGAGGGCGACCTGGTGCTCAACGTTGTGGTGGCCTCCCCGGACGGCACCGACATGCTGCGCCATACCTCGGCAACCGCCGAACTGGATGTGCCCGGCGCCGAACGCCTGGGCGTGCGCGTGGCGGAAGACCTGCTGCAGATGGGCGCCGCCGCCCTGGCTGGATTGGATTTGAAGTAGGCATCATGTCTGCCTCGTGTTCTGAACCTCAGCTGGTTGATGCCCCGCAGGTTGATGCCCCGCCTTCTGAATCCCCGCGCACGGTTCTGCTGACCCGATCCGCCGCCCAGGGCGCCGCCTTCGCACGCGCCCTCGCCGAGGAATGCGCACAGAACGGGTTGGGGGAGTGCCGGGTACTCTTCGCCCCGCTGCAGCAGGCACGCACCGTCGAGCCGGGCGAAGACCACGCCGCCGCGCTGGAGGCGCTCGCCTCCGGTCAGTACGCGTGGGTGAGCTTCACGAGCGCCAACACGGTTCGCGCCTGCGCCGAGCTGTGGGGTGAGCAGTTCGCCCGCGCCTGCGCGAGTGGGGGAGTGCGCATCGCCTGCGTGGGTGCGGCGACCGCCCGCGCCGTGCACACCCAGCTGGGGTTGGGCACGGATTTTCAGCCGCAGGTGCAGAGCGCCGCCGGTATGCTCGCGGAGTTTGAAAAGCCCGCAGCTGATGCCGCCGCTGTGCTGGTTCTGGAAGGCTCCAACGCCCACCCGACCCTGCGCGAAGGCCTCAAAAATCTGGGCTGGGATAGCCGCCGCTGCGTGCTCTACGACATGGTGCCCGCCGAGCAGGTGGCACCCGGCGAGCTGAGCCTCAGCACCGCCCGCGCGCTCGTGCAGGGGAACACCATAGATGCACCCGCGCCGGAAAGCCCCACCCAGGAAAACCCCGCGCCGGATGTGCTGGTGGTGACCGCCCCCTCCCGCCTGCACGCTCTACTGGACGGCACCCCCGCGCTAACGCCTGAGTCCGTGCCTCCGGTGGTGGCGATTGGGGCGAGTACCGCCTCCGCATGCCGCGCCCTGAACCTGCGCCACGTGCAGGCCGATTCGCCGTCACCGCAGGATTTGGCGCGCGCCACCGTATCCCTGATTTAGGCGCATCCCTCATCTAGGCCTCATTAAGACGCCTCTAAGACCACATATTTTTATCGAGTTTTCAGGAGAGATCATGAACCTCACCCGCCGCCCGCGCCGCCTGCGCACCACCGCAGCCATGCGCTCCCTCGTCGCTGAAACCACCCTGCGCCCCGCGCAGCTGATTCAGGTGTTCTTCGTTCGCGACGGCATCGACGAGCCGCAGCCGATTCGCTCCATGCCCGGTCAGTACCAGCACACCCTGGAGAGCATCATCCCCGCCGTGCGTGAGGCGTACGAGGCAGGCATCCGCTGCATTGATCTGTTCGGCATTCCCCGCGATGAGGATAAGGACGAGGTCGGCTCGACCGCCTGGGATCCGCAGGGCATCCTGAACCGTGCGATTGCGGTGTGCCGTGAGGAGTTCGGCGATGACCTGGTGGTTATGGCTGATACCTGCCTGGATGAGTTCACGAGCCACGGCCACTGCGGTGTGCTGGTTGATAACGGCCACGGCACGCTTGTTGTGGATAATGACGAGACTGTGGAGCTGTACTGCAAGATGGCGGTTTCGCAGGCGCGTGCGGGTGCGCACACGGTGTCCCCGTCGGGCATGATGGACGGCCAGATTGCGGCGATGCGTGCCGCCCTGGATGAGGCCGGTTTTGAGGATGTGTCGATTCTGGCGTATTCGGCGAAGTACGCTTCGGCGTTCTTTGGTCCGTTCCGTGACGCGGTGGAGTCCAGCTTTACGGGTGACCGTAAGACGTATCAGCAGGACCCGGCGAACCGCCGCGAGTCGCTACTGGAGGTACGCGCTGACCTGGAGGAGGGCGCGGATATGGTGATGGTGAAGCCTGCCGGTAGCTACCTGGATATTGTGCGTGAGGTGGCGGAGTTTTCGCCGGTGCCGGTGGCGGCGTATCAGGTGTCGGGTGAGTACGCGATGATTGAGGCTGCTGCGGCGAATGGCTGGATTGACCGTAAGGCTGTGGTGTTGGAGTCGCTGCGTTCGATTCACCGCGCCGGTGCGGACGTCATCTTGACCTACTACGGTACGGAGGCGGCACGCTGGCTCCGCGAGCTGGACGCCTAACCCCTCCCTCCTTTAATGCCGAGAAGCCACATGTGTTTCGAAAAGCCACGTCTTTGGTGGCTTCTCGAAACACATGTGGCTTTTCGCCGTTTATGCTTGTTCTTCGCTGACGGGCTTGTACCCGAGGGAGGTGCACACAATGTTGCCGTTGGTGAAGTACTCCGCGAGCTTCTCACGGTCAGCAGGGGAGCGCAGGTCCGCCCAGCGTTCCTGCTCCAGGTAGAACGCAACCTGGGAGGTTAGGCAGACGACACGCTCATCGTGCACCGCCACAATATGCCTGCGCAGCCACGGTATGTGCTGAGTGAGGTTCGGCGGGATCCTGGACGGCACCTTGATTTCGATCTGCCATTGTGACGGTTCGTAGAAGGTCGACTTGATCTGTTTGGGGTTCTTCGGGAAGACGCAGAACTCCTCAATATCGGGGTAACTGTACTCCTTCGCGGGCAGGAAAAGCCGCCCGACGTAGAACGAATCGGGGTTGAACGCAGGTACTGCCTCCTGCAATACCAGCGAGTCGCAAAGGTTATAGCGGCAACAATCCCCAACATGATGGACGCGTCGCGGCGGGACATCGGACGAACACCCAGAATGGTCCAGCCAATGAGCGCGTAGAAGAAAACGCAGAAGGCTAGGAACAGCACAAAGTGGGTTTCAAAATAGAACTGGTTTCTTTTCCAGACTCGTCTGGCTCGGGGAGGAATCTCCTCCAGCATTGGTGGAGTGCTTAGCTCCATGAGTTGTCCTCTCTACGGTGTCGGTGATGATGTGTCTATGTAGCTTCGCGCCGGCCGCTAATCCACTGCCCGGAAGGAGGCGATACGCGCCGCCTTCTTCGTCAGCTCATTCGCCGGCTTGTACCCCAGCGTGAGACAGATAGCGCGCCCCTCCACAAAATACAGGGGCAGCTTCTCGCGGTCCACCGGGGAATCCACATCCGCCCAGCGTTCCTGCTCCAAATTGAACGCAATATGCGCCACCAAACAATCGATACGGTAATCCCCGAAGCCAAAAGTCTCCAGGGAACCGTTAGAGAAAGTGACGGCAAGACGCCAATCACCGGGCATCTGCTTATCAGGGTCTATATCCTCGGGATCGCCCGTGTACCAGGGGTAAACCTTGAACCGGTCAATATCGGAATACTGGTAGACCCTGGGCGAACGGAAAATACGCCCACGCTTCACCACGGTCGGCGTGAACTGGTAGTACGAACGCACCGTACACCACAGGTACGGAATGGCTAGCGCGTAGACAACAAGAAACGCTATTGACGTCTTACCAATGTAGGTGGGCTCATAACCGAGCAGCTCAGTGTTCGCGAGCGAATGAAGATAGCAGAGCAGAAAGAAACCACCCACAGGAATCGCCACAAAGAGGAAGATTCCCTGCCCCTTCCACCCAACCTGAATGGGCTCACTACTGGGCATAGCGGCCGTGGTGCGGAACGGGGCGCTGAGCCGACCCAGCGTCCTGGCGTAGATAGCGGGCATGCCCAGGCGGCGTTCATTAGGGCTGAAACCGCGTGCGACGCGCCAGCCGCGGCGACCCCAACGCGCCGCCCAATACACCATGAGGAACGGCAGAAGCAGCCCCGGAATCAGGATCCCGTCGTACGCCATATCCCAGTACAGAACGAACGTCGAATAGACAATCACACACGCCCAGCCGTACACGAGGATATGCCCGAAATCCATAATGGCGTTCGAACCCTTGATGCTTTCCAGCTGGGCTTCAGCCTTGCGGAATGCCGCTTCTTCCTGCTCGGAGGTGAGGTAAGTGCCAGCATCCGCGAGCTCTGTAATTGCCTTCTTCACATCCTCGACGGGCGAACCCATCACCGAGGTGTAGACTTCGCGCGCTCGCGAGGCGCCAATAAGCGTCGGGTATGCGACCTCCACCATCAGGCAGCACGCCAGGTAGATGAAGAACGCCACCAGCCACACGTTGCGCACCTGCTCCATGGGCAGGCCCAGGGCTGCAAGGTCCATGATTCATCCTCTCTACGGGTATCGGTGATGGTGTGTCTATGGTGCTCAGAAGCCACATGTGTTTCGAAAAGCCACGTCTTATGTGGCTTCTCGAAACACATGTGGCTTCTCGCGGTATAAGAGCGGTTAGGAGCAGCCCGCCTACTTGTACTGCGCCTTCTGGAAGGACGCGCGGCGTGCCGCCTCCTCCGCATGCTTACCGGCAGGCTTGTACCCCATGGTCGTGCAGATGACGCGGCCGTCCACGAAGTACTTCGCCAACATTTCACGGTCCGCCGGCGAATCCAGCTGCGCCCAGCGTTCCTGCTCAATCTTGAACGCAATCTGCGCCACCAAACAATCAATCTGGTGATCATTGAGCGCATAGTTGTGCTTGCGGCCGCCGGGAAGCAGAATCTCCAGCCGCCACTGGCTCGCGTCCTTCGGGTTCAGCTTGATAGCGTCCGGGTTCTTCGGGTACACACGGAACGCGCGAATCTCAGAGTAGGGGCGGGACTTCGCCGGAAGGAGCAGACGCCCAGCCTGGAACGAGTCCGGGTTGTACACCACGTAATCGCGGTTGTACATCAGCAGCATGAGAATCAGCGGAATGTACGCCGCCGCCAAGAACCAGGAAGCGTGACCGATATAGATCGCTTCCCAATCCTCGTCGATGCTCCAGCCCGCAAGCGACGTCAAGAAGACAGCGGCGAGCAGGAACGCAATAACGTTGAGCCCCCAGTAGACGGTGCGGTCCTCACGAATCGGCTCCACACCCGGCACCGTGCCGCGCACACGGAACGGTGCGCTCAGCTTACCCAGCGTCGCCGAGTAGATACGCGGCATGCCCAGCACACGGTCGTCCTTGCTGTAACCGCGTGCTTCACGCCAGTGACGGCGACCCCAACGGGCACCGCAATACACCATGAGGAACGGCAGAAGCAGCGCCGGCAACAGGATACCGTCGTACACAATATCCCAGTACAGGGTGAAGATTGAGACCGCCACAATCCAGCCCCACAGGTACATGACCGTGTGGAACCAGCCGCTAAACACGCCGGCGCCCTCAATAGAATCCAGCTTCTTCTTCGCCTTCTTCGTGGCGCTACCCTTACGGGAAGAGCTCAGCGGCGCACCCATCGCGGTACGTTCCGCGGTGGCGCGGCGCGCCTCATCAACGGGAGAGCCGGACACCTCAAGGTACAGGTCGGCTGCCTTCTCCTTCTTGATGGGCACCGGGTAGGCGATATCCACCAGCAGGCACAAGCCCACGTACACCATGAAGGCGATCAGCCACACGTCGCGTAGCTGCTCCATGGGCAGGCCCAGAGCGCTCAGATCCATGAGCGGCTCACCTCCTTACGTCTCTCAAACCCTTACGCGGATGCGGCAGCAGCGGCGGCAGCCGGAAGAGCCGAGATGATACGGTCCATCGCCTCATCGTCGTGGGCGGCAGAAACGAACCACGCCTCGAATGCGCTCGGCGGCAGGTACACGCCGGATTCGAGCATGGAGTGGAAGAATGCGTTGTAGCGGCTGGTTGCCGAGGCCTTGATGTCGGCGTAGTTGTGCACGCCCGCCTCGGAGGTACCAAACGCCACCGAGAAGAGGTTACCGGCGCTCTGGATAGAGTGGTCCACACCGGCGGCGTTGAACGCCTCGGTCAGAGCCTGCTGCAGCTGGGTGCTACGCGAATCCAGGTGCGCGTAGACGGCGTCATCAGCCAGGGTCAGGGTCGTAATACCCGCCGCGACGGACAGCGGGTTACCGGAGAGAGTACCAGCCTGGTAGACGGGGCCGACCGGCGCCAGGTGCTCCATGACCTCACGCTTACCGGCCAGTGCCGCGATGGGCATACCGCCACCAATGACCTTGCCAAAAGTGAAAATATCGGGAACCCAGCCGCCATCCTCGGGAGCCGCGTAACCCCAGTAACCAGCCGAAGACACACGGAAACCGGTCAGCACCTCATCAAAAATGACGAGCGCACCGTTCGCGTGAGCAATCTCGTGCAGGCCGCGGTTGAAACCGGGCTCGGGGGTCACCACACCCATGTTGCAGGGCGCCGCCTCAGTAATAATTGCGGCAATCTGACCCTCATGGTTCGCGAACGCCTCACGCACCGCATCCAGGTCGTTATAGGGCAGAACAATGGTCTCCGCGGCGGTTGCGGCAGTCACGCCAGCAGAACCCGGCAGCGCCAGGGTAGCTACACCCGAACCAGCCTCGGAAAGCAACGCATCCACGTGACCGTGGTAGCAGCCCGCGAACTTAATAATCTTGTCGCGACCGGTCACACCACGCGCCAGACGGATAGCAGTCATGGTCGCCTCAGTACCGGTGGACACCATACGCACCTGATCAATCGCACCGGGAATCGCCGCGTTAATACGGTTGACCACCAGCTCAGCCAGCTCAGCCTCCGGCGCGCTCGCCGCACCAAAAGACAGACCGCGCTCAGCCGCCTGCTGAACCGCCTCAACCACCTGCGGATGCGCGTGACCCAGAATCGACGGGCCCCACGAGCAGACCAGATCAACGTACTCGTTGCCGTCCGCATCGTACAGGTACGCGCCCTTAGCCTTCGCCGCAAACGCAGGGGTGCCGCCCACAGAATTGAAAGCACGCACCGGGGAATTCACACCGCCGGGAATCACCGCGCGAGAACGCTCAAACAGCTTCTCGCTGGCTTCGTGGTGCAGCGGGTGGGTAGAGGAAGGAGTCATCGTATCGGTGCCTTTCAACAGAGACGGCGAACTAAAGAATTACAGGGGACGATGCGCACCAGGCAACGGAGCCTGCACGCTATGAGCGTCCCGTACCTAACCATCATAGGCGCTACAGATGAACCGCAGGTGACAAGCACCTGAACGTACCGAAAGGTGACGATAAAACACAACAGACAAGTTAGGTAACAGAAAGAAGAATAAGGCGGCTACCGCAGGTGCCGGTCGGTATCCAGACGGTTCAACACCTGAGTGTCCTGATCAAACAGCCAGTTCTTATCAAAGAGCAGACGCACAAACGCCAAGCCCATACCCAACGCCATGAAAATCAGTAGGGACTGCACAAAACCGGTCGCCGCCGAATACATGTCACCGCTCGCAAAATGCGACATGGAACGGTAGAACAGCACACCCGGAACCATCGTCACCACCGCCGGAACCGACAGGGAAATACGCGTGTACTTACGCTGATGCAGCGGCGCCACAATCTCAGCCAAAATACCCACACCAAACACGGCAATCGTCGCCGCCATATGCGCGGGCATACCCGCCTCTACCATGTGAATACGGGCGGGGTTCGCCACCGCAGCAATCACGCCACCCCACACGCACGCCACCGGGGAGGCGGCAAAAAGCATCGCGAAGCCAGCCGCCGCAACACCCGAGGAAAGCACCTGCAGAAGCAAATCCAGGGTCGGATCCAGAGTAAGAGGCGCCGGAGTAGCCAACGGCAAATGGAACAGCGAACCCAACAGCCACACCGCAAACGACGCACTAATCAGCAGCAAACCCACATACGTCAGACGCGAAATACCCGCCAAAAAGTCCATGCGAGAAATGTCGAGCATGCCCGTCACCATGGGGAAACCCGGCACCAAGAACAGCACCGACGAAATAAAACCAATCATATGGTTCGGGCTAACCCAACCCGCCGCAACCAGCACATTAACAACCGCAATGTACAGGCCCGCCGCCAGGAAACCGCACGCCATCCACGTCGCCATGTGGCTCACGCCGCGCTTGAGCAGAGTCGAACGCAGAAACTGGCCGGCACCCGCCGCCAAGAACACGACCGAGCACTCCACCAGACCGCCACGGTTCAGAAACGCGAACCCGGCACACGCAACAGCCGACGCCAACGCCAGCATCCACGGGGTGTACAGCGGCTTCGCCGAATCGATACGGTCCAGCTCGGCGTTCGCCTCCGCCGGGGTGATGCGTTCGGGCAGTTCGGAGATGAACTTACCCAACTGATCCAGCTTATGAGCGTTAATGCCCATCGTGCGCTGCTCAGCCACCTCAGTACGGAAATTACCGTCCGTGTACGAAGACGTCGAAATCTCGGTGAAGGTCACCTGCGCGTGATGCTCCTTCAACCCCACAGCCTTCGCCAAACGCGCCATCGACGCCTTAATACGGTAGGCGCTCGCCCCCGACTTCATCAGGATGCGGCCCAGGCGGAGCACCACCTGAGACTGCGCCACCAAATGCTCATGCGCCAGGCGGGTAGAACCCAGATAGATACTGCGCGTATTAGTGTCAGGGTACGGCTCGGTAGTGCGGGGCTGATCATCCATGAGAGGCCTTCCGGGTCGTGCTATTCACGTGCTATTCGTTGCAGGTGCGGTCACCTTCTAGCATAGGGGAGAAGCCCCGGCGGGGATAGTGTCAGCTCGTCAGCAAAGGCGAGATATGTTGGGCGGCTGGGGAGCGGGAGGGGAGGAACGAGAGCGAGTTTAGCGGCGCAGTTTTAGTGGCGTACCGGCCAGCGGCCGTCAATGACCTCAGATTCCTTACCCGGCTGCGTACGCAACCACGCCTGGAAGCTTGCCGCCTGCTCCGCCGCCCACTGAATCTGCTGCTCGTGTAGCTGGCGCGCATCCACGTTGAGGACCTCGGGGAACTGCTCGGTTAGCTTCACCAGCAGACGCTCCGCCGCCAGGGCGTCATCAGCGGACGTGTGCGCGTTCTCCAGGGAGACACCGTACTCGGCGGCGAGAACCTCCAGGGTGCGCTTGCCGCGCTTACGCGGAATCACGTGCTTGTGCAGAACGTACGGGTCGAGTACCACACCCGGCGGCAGCTCACCGTTGGCAATATTGTGGCGCAGCATCTCGTGGTGCAGCACCGAAAAATCGTAGGCGGCATTGAATGCAATAATCGGCACGCCGTCAAGGTTCAGCGCACCAATCGCGCCAGCAAGCTCCCACACGACCTCGCGGGCGGGGCGGCCATGCTCACGCGCGTACTCAGTCGTAATACCGTGCACGGCGGCGGCACCGGCAGGGATCTCGACGCCGGGGTCAGCCAGCCACTCGCCACGGCGCACCACATTACCCTGAGGGTCCAGCAGGATCAGGGAAGCAGTCACGATGCGGGCGGTGGTGACGTCCACACCGGTGGTTTCAAGGTCAAAAGTGGCGCGCAGGCCGTTCATCCAGGTCATGCTATAAGACTAACCCAGCGGGGCAACGGGCGCGCGCCTGGTCGTCACGCGGCTGTGGATAAGCCCCCTGGTAGGGCGACATATATAAGTCACCGGGGCGGCGCATAAGCCACCGATGAGCCCGTATGACAACCGACAAGGTACAACCGCGCTACAGCCGATAGACTGAAACCATGACAACCCAACTTCTCACCGGCATCCCCGGAACCGGTAAAACCCACCACCTCACCGAACGCGCCCTACGCTACCTCGCCGACGGCAACGACCCCGCCCGCCTGCTCATCCTCGCACCCACCCGCACCGCCGCAACCCGCATGCGAGACACCATCGCCGCATCCAGCGACCGCAGCCTCTCCGTAGCACCCACCCGCGCCTGGGCAGCATACGCCTTCGACCTGCTCAAACGAGCCCAAACCCGGGGTCTACTCAGCGGCGTAGAAGGCAACCTCAAACTCCTCTCCGGCCCCGAACAAGACGTCATCATCGGCGAACTACTCGCCAACCACGCCGAAGGCATCGCACCCGGACCCGCCTGGCCCGACGTACTCCGCGACGCCCTCGCAACCCGCGGCTTCCGCCACGAAATCCGCGACTTCTTCGACCGCATGGCAGAATACGACCTCACCGCCGAGGACGTACACGCCCTCGCCACCGAACACAACCAGCCCGCCTGGCACGCCCTCGCCCAACTGCACACCGAATACCGTGCCGTGCGAGCCCTCCGCGCCAAAAACGCCTACGACCCGGCAGTACTCATCAACGACGCCTGCCGGCTGCTGCTACGCGCCCCCGAATTCCTCGCCGAAGAACGCCGCCGCTACGACCTGATCCTCATCGACGACGTGCAGGAACTCAGCCCCTCCATCTACCGGCTGCTGCGCCTCATCGCCGCAGAAGTCGCCCCCGCAGACGCCGCTCACCTGACCGAAACCCACCCCGACCTCTTCGCTGAAGGCCCTCGGGTTGTCATGACCTACAGCGACGAAGCCGTCGTCCAGGGCTTCCGTGGCGCCCGCCCCGACCTCGTCACCACCCTGCAGGCAAGCTTCCCGAGCATGCGCACCCGCACGCTCACCACCTCGTACCGCCTGCCCGCACTCATGATGCCGCTCGTGGCGGATATTCGCCGCCGCCTGCCGCGCTACACCCGATTCGTGCCGCTCACCACCGAGCAAGAGGGGGTAAAGAACGGCGCACAGGAGGGGGCGAAGAACAGTGCGCCCGCAACCTTCGGACGCATCAACACCACCCCCGCCGACGAAGCCCTCACCTGGGGTGCCGCCGACGAACCGCTGCTGCACCTGGGCGCCGACGGCAAAATCCTCGACCCCGCACACTACCGCACCGCACCCGCCGGCGTGTATAAGTATGCGCTCTCCAGCTCTCAGGACGAGGCGAACCTCATCGCCCAAATGCTCCTCGAAGAACGCATCTACGGCAACCACCCCTACCGCGAGTCCGCCATCATCGTGCGTAGCAGCGCGGACGTGGCGCGCATCCGCCGCGTGCTCTCCTCGAACGGTATTCCCTCGCGTACCTCCGCGGCGCTCGTACCGGTGCGCGACGAGCCCGCCGTACGCCCCTTCCTCGACGCGCTCAGCCTGCTCGTCTACGCCCGCAAGCGCGGCGAGAAGGCACTGAACCCCGCCGTGCACATGCCCGCCGCAGAAGGTGCAGAAGGTATGGAGGCGCGGGAGCGTGGCGGCTACGAAACCCTCAGCGCCACCGAAGCTGAAGAGCTCATGCGCCGAAGCCTCGACGACGTCATCGCCGAAGAAAGCCGCGCCAACCCCCTCGGCGGCGCGCAGAGCGCCATCACCCTGCTCACCTCCCGGCTCGGCGGCGCATCCAGCATGGACGTGCGACGACTCCGCCAGCAGCTACGATCCATCGAACTGCAAAGCGGCGGCCACCGCCCCAGCGACGACCTGCTCCTCGGCGCCCTGCTACACCCCGAAACCCTCCCCGAAGAGGGCGTAGGACGCGCCGTGCACCGCATCGCAGCTGTGCTCTCCGCCGGACGTAAAGCACTCGCGCGCCCCGAATCCACCAGCACCGAAGTGCTCTGGGCGCTCTGGGAAGCCAGCGGCCTCGAAAAGACCTGGGTCGCCCAGTCGCGCGGCGCAGGCCCCGACGCCGATGCCGCCCACCGCAACCTCGACGCCATGATTGGTCTCTTCGAAGCTGCCGACCGCTTCGACGAGCAGATGCGCGGCGCCGGTGCCGAGCAGTTCCTCGACTTTATCGACGCGCAAGACCTGCCCATGGACACCCTCGCCGCCCGCGGCGTACGCCAAGACGCGGTCGAGATTCTCACCCCCGCACTCGCCGCCGGTCAGTCCTGGCGCACCGTATATGTATGCGGTCTGCAGGAAGGTGCCTGGCCCAACACCACCGTGCGAGGCTCTCTGCTGAGCACCGGCGACCTCGTGGACCTGTGCGATGCGCACCTCCGCCAGCGCGCCCAGCAGGCAGAACAGCAGACGGGGGAGAGCGAGCAGCCTGTGCCGCCCGCCCGCATCCGCAGCTACCCCGAACGCGTGCGCGACACCCGCCACGACGAGCTGCGCATGTTTGCCGTCGCCGCCACTCGCGCCAGCACCCGCCTCGTGCTCACCGCCGTACGCAACGACGATCAGGCACCCGGCGAGTTCTTCGACTTCGTGCTACCCACCGACGCGATCGGCGACTCCACGGAGGTGCCCATCACCCGCGTGCGCCGCCCCGCCACCCTGCGTTCCCTCGTGGCGGAGCTTCGCCGCACCCTCGTTGAGGAGTCGCTGAACGCCATGCGTGCCGAAGACGCTCAGGACGGCGCGCAGGTGCACAACGCACCGGAGGAGGACGCGCTCACCCCGGAGGCTTCCGCGTACCGACTCGATGCCGCCTCCCGCACTCTGGCGCGCCTGGCGAATGCGCAGGCACCCGGCGCCGCACCCGACGAGTGGTGGGGTCTGCTGCCACTTTCGAGCACGGAGCTGCTCTTTGCGCACCGCCCGGCAGACCACGCTGAACTGGACGAAAACTACGGTGAAGCACCTGCCGAAAACCCCGGCCGCCGCACCATTGCGCTCTCACCCTCGCGCCTGGAAACCATTCACAGCTCCCCGCTGGACTGGCTGGTTTCTGCCGCCCGCGCAGAAGCCCAAACCGACCTGTCCCGCTCGCTCGGCACACTCATTCACGCCATCGCCGAGGAATACCCGACCGGCACCCTCGAAGAGCTCCAAACCGCCCTCGACGAGCGCATTAGCTCCCTCGGCGTGCCCGCCCGCAAGGAGGACGAAACCGACGAAGAGTACCGCGAGCGCGTGCCCTGGGAATCCTACGCCCTCTACGAGCGTGCCAAGCGCATGATTCTGCGCCTGAGCTACTACTACCGTCAGCACATGGGCGACGTCGGCTGGCAGAACCTCGGTGTTGAAGGCTCCTTCTCGGTGCGTGTGCCCGTGCCCTTCGACCCCGCCGGTGAAGTCGGCGAGCTGGATGCACTGCTCACCGGTCGCGTGGACCGCCTCGAGGGTACCGCCCCGGCGGAGGACGGCACCCGCCGCTACGCCATTGTTGACCTGAAAACCGGCAAATCTAAGCCGACCGGTGCGGAGATGGAGACGCATCCGCAGCTTGCCGCCTACCAGATTGCGGTGGAGGCTGGCGCGGGCGAGCAGCTGGAGGAGCGTTACCGCGCCGAAGCCGCCGCCCTGGAGGCGGGCGAACCGCTACCGGATACCCGCCCCCAGGAGCTGGAGTACACCGGCTACACGGGTCGTTCCGGAGGCGCGGCGCTCGTGCAGCTGGGCGCCTCGGGCGTGAACGATGAGAGCAAGACTCGCCTGCAGGTTCAGCCCGCCCTGACGGAGCACGATTCGTGGGCGGCTGAGCTGGTGCAGCACGCCGCGGAGCTGATTGCTGGCTCGCAGGTGCAGGCTCGTCACCGTGAGGGCGGCTACGGGTGCCGCCTGCCGGAGATCTGCCCGATTTGTACGCGCGGCCGCCAGGTGACGCAGCCCTAGTAGCCACCTACCCCCGTTTACTTTCGATATCACTCACCCCCAACCTCCCATGAGAATGATCCATGAGGAAGAGGAATCATGACTGACTCTGGCGCATACGGCGCTACTAACCCCGGTTCTGGCGCCGGCATGCTCACCCCCGCCCAGTGGTGCGAGCACAATAGCTGGCAGCTACCCGACGGCACGCTCTTCTCGGCAGAAGCCGCCGGGAACGACCCCGCGCTGAAGCCTGCCAATTACCGCAGCGCCCTTGACATTGCCGAGATGCTCAACGGCGTCGACGGTAAGAAGCCGACCCCCGAGCAGGTCCGCATGATTGAGGCGGGCCCCGCCCCGACCCTCGTCATTGCCGGTGCCGGTTCGGGTAAGACCGCGACCATGGTTGACCGCGTGATTTGGCTGGTCGACAACGGTTTTGTGCGCCCTGAAGAGGTGCTCGGCGTGACCTTCACCCGCAAGGCGGCAACCGAGTTGCGCAGCCGTATGCGCGCCGGTCTGAACACGCTGCGCCGTAGCCGCCGCGTCGCCCCGACCGATGAGGAGCTACGCGAGGGCATCGCTGACCCGACCGTGCTCACCTACCACTCCTACGCGAATAACCTCGTCAAAGAGTACGGTCTGCGCCTGGGCGTGGAGCAGGACGCGCAGATGCTCGGCGATGCGCAGAAGTGGCAGCTTGCCGCGCAGATTGTGCAGTACTGGGAGGGGGAGCTTCCCCTCGATAAGGACGGCGTGCCGGTGTCTGCGGCGACCATGATTAACCAGATGCTGCAGCTTTCAGACGAGTGCGCGGAGCACCTGGTGGAGCCGCAACAGGTCATTGACTTCTGCACCGAGCAGCTGGCGGCGTACGCGGCGGTGCCCGATCCGCGCCGTGAGACGAAGACTGAGAGGGACATTCTGAAGGTTCAGCGTCTGCTGCGTAACCGCCGAGTGTACGCGCGTATGGCGATGAGCTACGCCCGCGTGAAGGCGCGCATGCAGGTGCTGGATTTCGGTGACCTGATGCGTTTTGCCGCCCGCATTGCGGAGGCTGATCCGGCGATCCGTGAGGGTGAGCGTGCCCGCTTCAAGGTGGTTCTGCTGGACGAGTTCCAGGACACTTCACACGCGCAGATGCGCTTGTTCTCCTCGATTTACGGCGCCGATGAGGAGGCGGGTATCCCGGCGCATCCGGTGATGGCTGTGGGCGACCCGAAGCAGTCGATTTACGGTTTCCGTGGCGCTTCGGACGGTCAGATGTTCAGCTTCTACCGTCATTTCCCGACTGAGCATGTGCAGCCGCTGTTCCTGTCCATTGCGTGGCGTAACGACATTTCGGTGCTGAACGCGGCGAACCACGTGGCGGAGAAACTGAAGGAGGTTCCCGAGTGGGTGCGTGCCGCCGACGGCGATATTACCGCCGCTCAGGTTCCCGACCTGCGCCCGCGCTGCGCCCTGGTGGGGGAGCCCGGTTCGCCCGCTTTTGAGCAGGCTGCCGCGGGCATGGTGGGGCGCGTTGATTTGACGTACCACGACTCTGACCGCGAGGAGGCTGTGGCTATCGCCGAGCGTATTGCGGCGATGCGTGCGCAGGCGGTGCGCGAGTATGAGCGCGCCTACGCGGCGCATCGTTCCGGTGATGGTTCGGTGCGTCCGCGCCTGAAGATGCCCGAGATTGCGGTGTTGGCGCGTGTGCACGGTCAGCTGGACCCGATTCGTGTGGAGTGCGAGCGTCTGGGCATTCCGGTGCAGCAGGTGGGTTTGGGCGGTTTGCTCTCCCAACCGGAGGTGGTGGATTTGGTGTCGGCGTTGCGTGTGCTGGCTGATCCGAACCGTTCGGATGCCCTGGCGCGCCTGCTGACGGGCGCGCGTTGGCGTTTGGGTGCGGCGGATATGTTGGCGCTGGGTGATTGGGCGCAGTCGCTGGTGCGTGAGCGTGAGCGTGCCCTGCGTGAGCAGATGGCGTTGCGTATGCTCGCGGAGGCTGAAGACGCCGACGACGCGGCCGCTATCAGCCTGCAGGCGGAGCACCTGCGTGCCGCCCAGGAACGCCTGGACGAAACCCTCAAGGGCGCGGTGGAGGATTCCTCCGGCTACGCCTCCCTCATTGAGGCGGTGGAGAACCTGCCTCAGGACGGCGCGGACGGCGAACCCCTCTACGGTGAGCAGTACCGCGGCCGCCGCTTCTCCCCGGCGGCGCTGGAGCGTCTGCGTGCTTTTGCTGAGCAGATGCGCGTGCTGCGTGCCGGTTTGAGTGAGGATTTGGGTACGCTGCTGTACGAGATTGAGCGGACCATGCTGCTCGATATTGAGCTGGCGGTCCGCCCGGGTACCGACCCGCTGGGTTCGCGTGCGAACCTGGACGCTTTCCACGAGGTTGCCGCCGCCTACGGCATGTCGGCGCCGCGTATTAACGCAATGATTTACGCCGGTTCTGACGGCGTAAGCGCGGAGGAAGGCGACCCGGGTGCGCGCCGCTTCCTGCTGTCTTCGGGCGGCGTGAGCTACGTGATGGGCTTCCTCGCCTGGCTTGAGCGCGCCGATGATGAGGAGAAGGGCCTGGCGCTGGGCACGGTGGAACCTGACCCGAACGCGGTGCAACTGATGACCATGCACGCCGCGAAGGGCCTGGAGTGGGATCATGTGCTTCTGCCGGGTCTGTGCGGTAGCGCGACCGGCGGGCAGACCCCGAACCTGTGGCAGATGTCGGCTAATGCGGCCCTGCCCTGGCCGCTACGTGGCGACCGCGAGTACCTTCCCTCAATCCTTGAGACTGCGGAGGAGATTACCGCCTTCGAGAAGGCAAAGGACCTGGAAGACTACCTGGGCGAGCATAAAGATGATGCCGCCGAGCACGCCGGCTTGGAGGACCGCCGCCTCATGTACGTGGCGATGACCCGTGCCCGTAACCTGCTGGCGATGAGCGCCTACCGCTGGAAGAGTGCTTCTGTGGCGCCTCAGCCGGTGCAGCCCTTCTGGGAGGAGCTGATGGAGATGCTTTTCAAGTCCCTCTTCGGCATGGGCACGCCCACGGTAGATGCGCCCTCCGTGCGCTTCGAGGAGACGATGGATACCCCCTGGGCGGCACCGCAGCTGGTGGGTATGGGTCTGTCGTACACGATGCCGAACCCCGCCGATAAGCGCAAAAAGGTGCACCTGAACCATGTGCGCCGCTGGGCTGAACAGCTGGCCGAGTCGAAGTACCGCCTGACCGAGCCGGTGACCCTGGTGCACGGTACGGTCGTGGACCCCTCGAACCTGCCGCCCACCCCCGATGAGGCGGCTCTACTGGAGGACCTCGAACTCTACGTAGATGCTGACGAGCTCACCCCCGAGCAGGCGGAGGCGCGCGCGAACGCCCGGGCAACCTACGCCGAGCAGGTGCAACGCTACGCCTGGGCGCTGGTTGAGGTCATGGCTCCCGCCCTCGCGCAGGATTGGCAGCTGGCGACTCCTACCGTACGAGCACGCACGGTGGCGGAGAACTGCACCCGCCTGAACCTGCCGGTGCCCGAATGGATCATCGAAGCCACCGAGCGGGAGAAAAGGCGTGAGACGCAACCGCCTCAGCCCGGTTTCTCGCCCACGGTGGCGGCGGCGCTGCCGATTGAGGTGCGCGGCCAATTCGCCCAGAAGAACTACGAGGACAGGAACCCGAACCTGGGTGCGGTGCTGACCGCCATGTGGCCTTTTGACCCGCTGGAGCGCCCCGTAATTTGGCGTTGGGCTTCTGATGACGCTCTCACAAAGGGTACGAAGGAGATGCTTCGCCGCGGCCAGCATGAGAATCTGGAACGTGAGATTGCGATTAACTCCTCGAGCCGTCGCGAGGCGGTGGAGCGTGCCGCCCTGGCGGTGGAGCTCGCCGTCGGCGCGGGTGATGATGACCTGCACCAGAGCGGGGATGTAGCGGGGGAGAGCGCAAACCACCCTGCACCCGCCGCATCTGCCGCACCCGCCGCATCTACGGCACAGGGTGAGTCCGCCATTCCCGAATCCCTGCGCCAGCAGGCGGTGGACTGGGAACGCGAAGCCGACCTGCTTCTGCTCATGATGGGTCAGACCGACCCGGTGCCCAGCAATCAGCTGCCGGGGCATCTGTCCGCATCCACGTTCATCCGCCTGAGCGAGGACCCGCAGGGCACGGTGCATCAGCTGATGCGCCCGGTGCCTCAGCGTCCCTCGCGTGCGGCAACGATTGGTACGGCGGTGCACGCGCTGATTGAGGAGCACTTCGGTGTGGCGCCGAGCGCCGACCCGCTGGAGGCGCCCGACGCGGAGGACACGGTGGGCGTTGATCTACCGGGTTCCACTGCCGCCTCCGCCTCCACCGCGCCGGCTGACCTGCAGGAACAGGACGAGTTCACTTTCGAGGACGCCTACGAGGAGTCCGAGAGCGAACTGGAAGCCTCCGTCCAGCGCCTCTGGGAGCGCTTCGCCAACAGCGAGTGGGGCAGCGATGAGTGGAAGGAACGCATCTGGGCGGTCGAGTACCCGGTCGAAACCCACATCGAGGGTCTAAGCCTGCGTGGCCGTATCGACGCGGTGTTCCGCACCGAGGACGAGGACGGCGAACGCTGGGTCCTGGTGGACTGGAAGAGCGGTTCCCGCCCGAAGATGTCGACCATGCAGTCTCGACGCTTCCAGCTGGGTCTGTACCGCATCGCGTTCTCCCGCATTATGGGCGTGGACCCGGAGCGTATCAGCACCGTGTTCGTGTACCTGGGCGGCAAGGGCGTTGCGGAGGTGTGGGATCACCAGATCCGCGGCGGCCTGCCCACGGAGGCGCAGCTGGCGAAGGTGATTCGTGAGGTGCGCAAGGGCTAGGTAGCAGGTCTAGACAACATAGGTAGGCGGCGCTCGCGTGCTAGCGCTTACTGTCACCGAATATAGAAAAGCAGCTCACGTAGGCATTGCGCCTCGTGAGCTGCTTTTCTGCGCGGACTTTTACGGTTAATGGCAGAGGACGCCTCTTCACCCCACTGCATTAGGGTGATGAGGCGTCCTCAGCCGCTGAAGAACTATAGAGGTACTTCGTGCCCTCGCACGCTCCGGGAAAGAATCGCGCCGAACGACTGCCGCTTTCGCGGCCTCACTCGCGCCGCCGGCGCCCCGTGGGGTTTGCGTGCGTCTTTACTCTCAAACACAACCTCGAAAGTAGCTCTATAGATTTCTGCCATCGGTGATTGGTTGCGCGGTGCATGAATCCGGCTCGGGCCTGACATGACCGGTCAGGGCCCCGTCCAATCTGTCTCCCCAATTTATCGCTGCCACGATATCAGCGCTGGTCAGTGCGCTATGGGGAGTGTGTCCGCTGGTTTTCTTGCGGCACAGCAAAAGTATTCCAGGAGTTTTTGAAAAAATCTACAGGGAAAGTTTTTACCCTAAAATGCACTATTTTGAGCATGGTTCAAGGTGGAGTTGAGGTTCTGTGGACTCTCAAAACCAAAAGTGGGTTTTTGTGGGTTTGCGGTATATTTGCACCCGGGAAATATTGTGAATGGCGTCCTTGGCACACCTTCAAGTCTCAGCCTTAATCTGAGTCATTTATGCACAAAAATGCAAAACTGGTGCTCAAAAAGTGAGGGGAAACACTTAAATAAATTTTGATAAAAGGCCCACTAAGGCCCCTCCACTAGCCCTTATGGGTATCATCCCGTCGGTTTGACAGACACTCAGGGAACTGGTTTCACCGGGCACAGGCAAGCGGATATAAAACCCCCGTAGATACAGTTCAGCCCCGCAGTGCAGTACTGCGGGGCTGAACTGAAAACCTATGCGACAGGTGGCGCCCTAGTGGGGCAACCTAACGGCTACCCGAGCCAATAGCTACTCTGCCGGGCCGACCAGCGGGCCGACCTCCTCCTGGCCGAGCAGTTCGCCGGAGGCGCGCAGGTCGTCCTGAATGTCCAGGAGCATGGACACGGCGTGGGTTGCGCCGTCGCGGTCGCCGACCTCCACGGTGTGGGTGAGCCACTGGGCGATCGCGAACTCCGCGTAGAAGTTCGCGCGCTGCGCCAGGTAGGCGTCGGGCAGCTGAGGCATCTGTTGGCGGTACACCTCGATGGCCTCGTCGGTGAAGTCGATGTCCTGGCAGGAGTACAGCCACGCGAAGTCCTGCGCGGGGTCGCCCACGTGCACATCGGACCAGCCGGTGACCTCCACGATGCGCGCCGTTGAGGGCGTTACGTGCAGTACGAGGTTCTCGGCGCCCATGTCACCGTGGACCACGCGCGGGCGGAACTGCCACATGGGTCCGGGGGAGAGCACGGTACGCCAGTGCGCGAGCAGGTCGGCGGGCACCTTGCCGGTTGCGGCGGCACGCTCGAGCTCGGCGTTCTTGCGCAGGCGAATCTGCTCCGAAGAGTAGGAGGGCAGGTCGGCTTCGTAAATGATGTCTTCGGGCATCACATGCAGGGTTGCGATGTCCTTGGCGATGATGGATGCCAGGGAGGGGCGGTTCGCCGCAACTTCGCGGCGGCTCAGTTCGGCGAGCTGGTCCACGTCGTAGATGGTGCCGGGGATGTGCGTGTACACGAACACGTTGCCGCCCGCGTAGGGTACGGTTCCGGCGACGGTGGGTACGGCGAAGGGCAGTCGGGCGCGCAGGCCGGGGCTGAATGACTGCAGGATGAGGTGTTCAGCTTCAAGGCGCATGCTGGCGTCGGGGCGGCGCGGGGCGCGCACTCGCCAGCGGCGACCGGTGGAGTCGGCGATGATTGCCGAGTCGAAGTCGTCGCTGTCTTCGCGGACCGGTTCGGCGCCGACGGGGTAAATCCCGGGCACTCCGGCGGAGACAATGGCTGCTAGCTGAAGGGGAGATAAAGTCACGGGTTAAGGTTACCAAACCTATGTGTGCCGTTTAGTAGTTTTTAGGATCTTTATGCCAAGTGGTGAAGATACTTGTGGACAAGGCTAAATGTGCTCGCAGGCGTATTCCTGCGCATTTCGTTGAGCTTCTCACCGTGCGCGTCCAAACAGGCGGGTTCCTCATGCTCTGAATCCTCACGCCTTGAACCCTCATGCGCTGAATCCTCATGCGCTGAATGAAAGCAACCGCTAAGAAGCCGCGGCGGGGCTGGAGAATGCAGTCTGGGCGAACACAGGCTGGGCGAACACAGGCTGGGCGAACACAGGCTGGGCGAACACAGTCTGGGAGAATACAATGGAAGACCGGCTATCACCGCCTCGCGCACCCGCATGCCCCGCATGCTCACAAGCCCCGCGTGAGCGCTTGCCGTCTGCCCGTACCGCCCGCCTTACTGATGGAGCATTATGACCGCCACACCTCAGCAGCCTCAGCATATGATCTCCGCAGACGATATTCTTGCCGGGCTTGACTCGGATCAGCGGGCGGTCGCCACCGAGCTGGACGGCCCCATGCGCGTGCTGGCGGGTGCCGGTACCGGTAAGACCCGCGCGATTACGCACCGCATCGCCTACGGTATTGCGATTGGTCGCTACCAGGGCCCGCGCGTGCTCGCCCTGACCTTTACCCTGCGTGCGGCGGAGGAGATGCGCACCCGCCTGCACCAGCTGGGTGCGCACGGCGTGCAGGCGCGTACTTTCCACTCGGCGGCGTTGCGTCAGCTGGTGTATTTCTGGCCGCAGGTGGTGGGCGGTACGTTCCCGTCCATCGTGCAGAATAAGGCATCGCTGATTACGGAGGCGGCGAACCGTCTGCGCATCAGCACGGACCGTTCCCTGCTACGTGATTTGGCGTCGCTGATTGAATGGGCGAAGGTTCAGCTGCTCACCCCGGACACCATCATGCAGCGTCTGAGCGAGAAGCAGCTGCCCTCGGCGATTACCCCGCAGAATATGCAGCGAATTTTCCAGGCGTATGAGGACTTGAAGGATGAGCGTAACCTCATCGACTTTGAGGACGTGCTGCTGCTGACCATCGCCATGCTGGAGGAGGACGAGAAGCTCGCCGCGACCGTCCGCAACCAGTACCGCCACTTTGTGGTAGACGAGTACCAGGACGTGTCCCCTCTGCAACAGCGCCTGCTGGATGTGTGGCTGGGCGGCCGCGACGATATTTGCGTGGTGGGCGACGCCTCCCAGACGATTTACTCTTTTACCGGCGCGACCAGCCGTTACCTGCTGGATTTTCCGCGCCGGTACCGTGGCGCGCATACGGTGAAGTTGACCCGCGACTACCGCTCGCACTCGCAGGTGGTGGAGTTGGCGAACCGTCTGTTGGCGGCGCGTCGTCCGCATCCGGATTCGAGCCCGCATTCGTGGGCGCCGCCGCTGGAGCTGATGTCTCAGCGCGGCCCCGGCGTGGATGTGGAGTGGTTCGGCTACGCTGATGATGAGCAGGAGGCCGCCGGCATTGCCGAGGATATCCGTGACCTGATTGAGAAGGACGGCGTGGCCCCTTCGGAGATCGCGGTGCTGTTCCGCACGAACGCGCAATCGGCGGCGATTGAGTCTGCTCTGGCTGCCGCCCACATTCCGTACCAGCTGCGTGGCGCGGAGCGTTTCTTTGAGCGTCCCGAGGTCAAGCAGGCGATGCTTGCCCTGCGCGGTTCGGCGAAGTCCACGGACGGTACCGAGGACGTCACCCGCTACACCCGCGATGTGCTCGGCGGCCTCGGCTATAAGGAGGAGGGCCCCCTTTCGGGAGGCGCCACCCGCCAGAAGTGGGAGTCCCTCGCCGCCCTGGTTCACATGGTGGACATGATGGCGCAGAACCGTGAAGAGCAGCTTCAGGAGCACCGCGCGAACCCGCGCCCGGGCGTACCCGAGCCGCTACCTTTGACCATGCACGAGGTCGTGGCGACCCTGAACCACCGCAGCGAATTCAATGACGCCCCGCAGGTCAACGGCGTAACCCTCGCCTCCCTACACGCGGCTAAGGGCCTGGAGTGGGAGGCCGTGTTCCTATGCGGTCTGAACGAGGGCCTGATGCCGATTACTTTTGCGACCACCCCGGATGAGGTGGATGAGGAGCGCCGCCTGCTGTACGTGGGCATTACGCGCGCCCGCAAGTACCTGTGGCTGACCTGGACGATGACCCGCACCGTGGGCGGTCGCGGTCAGCGGAAGCGTTCGCGTTTCTTGGACGATATTGATCCGGCGAAGCGCCACCGCAGGGCTGAGAGCGCCGGCTCGTCGTATAGCCCGGCTCGCCCGGCTCAGCCTCGTTCGACTCAGCCCCGTGCCGCACAGCCCCGCCGTTCGTCGAAGGGAAGAGGAGACTATGGCTCAGCGTTTTAAGCGTGAAATTCTGCCCGCCACCGAGGATCGCCCGCAGATTGAGCTGGTCCGCTCGGCGCGCCGCACTCGCACCATCAGCATGCAACGCGACGGTGAGGATGCGCACGGCAACCCCGCCTACCGCCTGCTCATTCCCGCCGCGAGCACGAGCGAAGAGATTGACGAGCATATTGCCCGCCTGCTGCCGCGCATTCAGCGTCGTGCCGCGCGCCGTGAGCGTGCCACGCAGCTGACGGTCACGGACGAGTACCTGCGCTCCCGCGCCCTGCACCTGGCGCAGAAGCACCTGCCGGAGCTGGTTGCCTCGGGCAGGCTGGAGAAGCTGTCGATTCGCTGGGTGAGCAATCAGCGTCAGCGCTGGGGCTCGGCAACCTATGCGAACACGCAGATCCGCATTTCCTCGGAGTTGCAGGGCGTGCCCGAGTACGTGCTTGATTCGGTGATTCACCACGAGCTCTGCCACCTGATCCAGCCGAATCATTCGGCGGCATTCCGTACCCTGGAGGCGCGCTACCCGCAGCTGCTTCGGGCGCAAGCCTACCTGGAGGGGTACGCGCTGGGGCGCTCGCGTGCCGAGGGCGAACGTGCTGAGGGGGAGCGCGGCGAGGGTGAGTGCGGCGAAAACAGCGCCGGCTAAAGCATCGCTGAAAACCTAGCAACCAAAACACTTCAATAAAAACACTCGAGCGGGGGTGGCTTGTAGAATCACAAGCCACCCCCGCTCAAGTGTCAGCTATTTACTTGTCGCCGCGCTACTTTCGCCGCTTTACTTTGCTCAGCTTTACTTTTCTTCGGGCGCGTCGCCGAAGCCGCCGTCCAGCAGCTTCTGCAGCTCCGAGTCGAAGTCCACGTCGTCCAGGCTGATTTCGTTCATGCGCGCATCGTATGCGGTGAAGTCTTCCAGCTCGGCGGGGGTGGGCAGGGTCTCCGGGGTGTCCCAGAGGCCGTCGCGCGCCTCAATGCCGTGGGCATTTTCGTACCAGCGCCAGAACTGCTGTGCCTCACGCACCAGGCGCGGGCGCAGTTCCAGACCGACCAAGTTCTCGAAGACCTGCTCGCTGGGGCCACCGTCGATGCGGCGGCGCGCCATGATTTCGGTCAGCTGCGGTGCCTTGGGCAGGTTGCGGGTTGCGTCCTCGGTGACGACGGATACCCAACCTTCGATGAGCGCGAGCAGACCCTCCAGACGCTGCACCGCCAGTTCCTGGTCTTCGGTGCGTTGGGGGCTGAACATGCCGCCTTCGAATGCTTCCTGTACGGCGTCGGGGTTGCTCATGTCCACCTGGGATGCGGCATCCTGCATGCGGTTCATGTCCACGCGAATGCCGCGGGCGTAGCGCGCCACGAGCTGAACCAGGTCTTCACGCAACCAGGGGTTTGCCTTGTGCAGGCGAATCAGCGCGGATTCACGCACGGCAAGGTAGAGCAGAACCTCCTGCGGGGGCACCTCGATGCTCTCGGCGAGCTGCTGGTAGCCGTTGGGCAGCAGCGCGGAAGAACCGGGCGCGAGGGGGAAGCCCACGTCGGTTGAGGAGTAGACCTCACCGGCGAGCTGCGCGAGCGCCTGCGCCATCTGCGCACCAAAAATCACGGAACCAATGTTGTTCAAGAAGCCGCTGTTGAGGATCTGCGAGATCTCTTCGGGCACGTCTTCGGGTGCGCCGGGCATGACCATGGACTGGGTGACTTCGGCTGCGACCGGCTCGACCATTTCGCGCCAGGAGTCGAAGGAATGCTCAACCCATTCCGCCTTGGACCATGCCTGCACCGGGTGGTTGTGGCGCTCAATGGTGGTCACCGCGTCCAGCCAGAGGTCGGCGAGGTTCGCCGCGTCTTCTACAGCACGCTTGAGGTTTTCGGGTACGGAGGGGTCTTCACCCATGGAGGCGAGCATCTGGCGGGTCTGGTTCTTCACGTTATCCCAGTTCACGCCGCTGGGGCTGTCGGATGCGCCCGCGCCGGAGAACATCGCCTGCACCTGCGCGAACATGCTCTGCATCATGGCGGGATCGAAGCCCATGCCCATGTTCTTCAGGTCTTCGGGGTCGATGCTGATGCCGAAGGGGTTCTGACCGCCTTCGCCGAAGAGCGCGCCGAAGGGGTTCTGCGCGTTGGAGGAGCCGCCCTTGCCGCCCTGGCCGGTTGCCCCTGCGGAGGGGTCAAAGCCCTGCTCCTGCATCTTCTTAATGAATTCTTCGAGGGGGTCGCGCTCGTTGGAGGCGCCGCCGGTGGGGTTCTCAGACATGTAGAAGCCTTTCGTAATCCGGGGGTGGGCGCAACTGGCCCGCTCGCTGTCCAGCCTACCGATTTTTGCTGAGAATTTCCCGTGCCACTGCTGTGGAGGCGGGTTAATCAGCTGAGGGCACACAAGCTTGTCTTCGGGGTCGGGGTTTGGGAGCTTTTTCGTGCCGCCGTCACCGCCAGGTGCTGACACAGCGCGGCGCGGGTCAGGCGCGGGTCAGGCGCGGGTCAGAGCGTGAACGCCTCCTGGGGCTCTATTTTTAGCGGGGTCCCGGTGCCCGCCCACGTGTTGAAAAGCAGGTTTATCCGGTACTGTAGAAACCATGACTAAGTCCACCCCCGATGCTGAGCAGCAGCCGAACGCCGCCTCCGCGAGCGTGAAGAGTAATGAGAAGGCGACCAAGCGCCGTTCGCGTTTTGCGCCGCGCCGCGTGAACCTGCGTTCGGTCAGCGCTGTGGCGACGTGCGCCCTGCTGGCTGGTGCTTTTGTTCTGCCCAGTTCCTATGTGAAGGAGGGCCCCGGCCCGCTCTTTGACGTGCTCGGAACGTACCAGGAGAAGGAAGTCATTGAGGTTTCTGGCGCGCCCAGCTATAAGACGTTCGGCAAGATGAACATGACCACGGTGTCGGTTTCGGGTGGCCCGTACACGGAGCTGTCCGGCGCAGAGGCGTTCTACGGCTGGTTGGCGTTTGACGGTAACCGCAGCCTCGTGGTGCCGACCGATGCCCTGTACCCGCACGTGAGCCATGAGCAGGCGACGGCGGCGACCGGCGCGCAGATGGCTGATTCGCAGACTCAGGCGAAGGTCGCGGCGATGCGCCAGCTGAAGATGGCGGTGACCGAGAAGGTTCAGGTGCTTTCCACGGTGGAGGGTTCCCCGGCGGCGAGCGCGCTGAAGGCTGACGACCGCATCGTGAAGGTGGGGGAGAAGCAGATTGAGACTCTCACCGATGTTCCGAAGGCGGTGAACGCCTCGAACGGTTCGCCGATTGACGTGACCGTGGAACGTGACGGCAAGCAGCAGACGTTTAAACTGACCCCGGTTCGTTCCAGCGACAATAGCCGCTGGATTCTGGGCGCGGGTTTGAAACAGAGCTATGACCTGCCGGCACACGTGCAGTACAACCTGGACGGTGTGGGCGGCCCGAGCGCGGGTCTGATGCTGGCGCTGGGCACAGTCGATAAGCTGAGCGAGGGTACTCTGCTCGCCGATGAGGATGCCGGAGGCGACCCGTACCGCAGCTACATTTCGGGTACCGGCACGATTGATGCTGACGGTAAGGTCGGCGCAATTGGCGGTATTAAGTACAAGATTTTGGCGACGGGCCGTTACGGTGCGCGTTATTTCTTGGCGCCGAAGGAGAACTGCGATTCGATTGTGAAGATGCAGGCGCAGGACCCCGACCTGTTCAACTACTATCACGCCGGTCAGGTGCGCGGCACGATGGTGGTTGTGCCGGTGTCGACCCTGGATGAGGCGGTGAAGACGGTGGAGGCGATTAAGTCCGGCACCCCGGATGATTCCCTGCCCCGCTGCGGTTCCTAACATGGCGTTTCTCGCCGCGAGGTTCTACCCCGTATAACGTAGAAGTCAGCCCCGGTACTTTAGGGTACCGGGGCTGTTCTGCATCCTCTTCTCTGCCCTCGCCCCTGAGCGCATCTGTGCCCGCGCCTCAGCATTTCGCGCCTCAAAACCTCTCAACCCGGGGTCATATTTCGCCCCGAGCTTCTACGAGGTTCTGCCCTTCTGCGTCACCTCTGAGATACTTAAAGGCAGTTATTTTCTCTGAACGTATGATGAGCGAGGAATTGTGTCTGAGTCGACCAATAACACCGCGCATCCCAAGCCGACGAATCCTGCCCCCAAGCGCCGTAGCCCCCTGAGGGCAACGATTGCTGTGGTGGCGGTGCTCATTGCTGCTTTTGTGGGTGCGTCCCAGGTGTATACGGACTGGCTGTGGTTTGATCAGCTGGGTTATAGCTCCGTGTTCACTACCCAGATTTTGTTGAAGGCGGCCGTGTTTGTGGTGGCTGCCGTGGTGATTGCTGTGCCGCTGTGGGCTTCGATGTCGTACGCGGTCCGTCATGCTGATGTGGCGCCTGCATCCGAGAAGAAGCCGCAGGAGGCGCCGAACCCGAATCAGAGCGTGCCGACGAGCGGTACGGATGCTGCCGAGCAGATGCTACGTGACGTGTTTGGTCAGCAGCGTGCTGAGGAGAGCATGCGCCGCTACCGCGAGAGCGTGGATAAGGCGCGTAAGGTTCTGCTGGTTGCGGTTCCGCTGCTGTTGGGTCTGTTCATTGCTTCGGCGACGATGACTCAGTGGAGCACCGTCGCGCTGTTCTTCAACCAGCAGTCCTTCAGTAAGACTGACCCGGAGTTCGGTCTGGATTACGGGTTCTTCCTGTTTGCATTGCCGTTCTTCCGCATGGTGGTGACTCTGCTGACCTCCGCTGTGGTGCTGTCGGCGCTTGCGGGTCTGTTCATGCACTATTTCTACGGCGGTATTAAGGTGCAGCCCGGTGGTGTGAGTACCACGTCGGCATTCCGCCGTCACGCTGCGATTGTGGCGGCTGCGTTCTTGCTGACTCGTGCGGTGAGCTTCTGGCTGGATCGTTATTCGTCGACTCAGCAGCAGGTGGGCCGCTGGGCTGGTGCCATGTACACGGACGTGAACTCGTCGATTCCGGTGAACGCTATTTTGGCGATTTCTGCTCTGCTGGTGGCTGTTATGTTCGTGGTGGCGGCTTCGATGAATCGTTGGCGTCTGCCGCTGATTAGCACCGCGATGCTGGTGGTTGTTGCTCTGGTCGCTGGCGGCCTGTACCCGTGGATTGTTCAGCGTTTCCAGGTGGTTCCGAATGAGCAGGGTGCTCAGGCAAAGTTCATTCAGCGCAATATTGATGCGACCCGTTACGCGTACGGTCTGGACAAGATTGAAACCACCCCGTATGACGCGACGATTGACACTCGTGCCGGTGCGTTGAGCTCTTCGAGCGCAACCATTGCGAATATCCGCCTGTTGGATCCGAATGTTGTGTCCTCGGCGTTTGCTCAGATGCAGCAGTTCCGCCCGTACTACCGTTTTGATTCGCAGCTGGCGGTGGACCGCTATGCGGTGGGTAACACCACGCAGGATACAGTGTTGGCGGCTCGTGAGCTGAACCCGGCGCAGACGAGCGGCGATTCTTGGTATAATCGCCACGTGGTGTACACCCACGGTTACGGTGTGATTGCCGCGTACGGTAACCAGGTGGATTCTGCGGGTAACCCGAAGTTCTTGCAGTCCGGCATTAAGGCGACCGGTACCCTGAGCGAGGATTATGAGCCGCGTATTTACTTTGGCATGAGCTCGCCGGAGTATTCGATTGTGGGCGGTAAGGGCGACACCCTGGAGCTGGACCGTCCGCTCTCTGCTGAGGAAACCAACACCTCCGACGCGAAGTACACTTTCGCCGGTTACGGTGGTCCTCGCGTTGATTCGATGCTGGCCCGTATCTCGTATGCGATTAAGTTCCAGTCTTCTGACATTCTGCTTTCGGATGCGGTGCGTGAGGGTTCGCAGATTCTGTACGAACGCAACCCGCTGGATCGTGTGCGTAAGGTGGCGCCGTACCTGAGCGTGGATTCTAAGCCGTACCCGGCGATTGTGAATAACCGCGTGCAGTGGATCGTGGATGCTTACACGACGAGCGACCAGTTCCCCTACGCGCAGGGTAGCTCCCAGGATGCGGCGACCGCTGCGGGTGCTCAGCGTTCTAACTCGGTGAACTACATCCGTAACTCGGTGAAGGCTACCGTGGATGCGTATGACGGTTCGGTGACCCTGTACGCGTGGGATGAGGAAGATCCGGTGCTGAAGGCGTGGCAGGGTGTTTTCCCTGGCACGGTGAAGAGCTACCGTGAGATGAACGCTTCGCTGATGAGCCACGTGCGTTACCCGACTGACATGTTCAATGTTCAGCGCACCATGCTGAATAAGTACCACGTGACGAACGCGAATAGCTTCTACGCCGGTGACGATGTCTGGTCGATTCCGAATGATCCGACCAATGATCGTAACCAGCCGATTTCGCCCTACTACCTGTCCTTGCAGATGCCCGGGGATTCTCGTGCGCACTTCTCGTTGACGACCACGTTCATTCCTCAGCAGAGCGATTCGAACTCTCGTAACGTGATGTACGGCTTCCTTGCCGCTAATGGTGATGCCGGTACCGGTAAGGACGGCGAGCGTAGTGCTGATTACGGCAAGCTACGCCTGCTGGAGTTGCCGCGTTCTTCGGTGGTTCCCGGCCCCGGCCAGGCTCAGAATATTTTCAACTCTGATGCTGAGGTGTCGAACCAGCTGAACCTGCTGCGCCGCGGTTCGTCTGAGGTTATTAACGGCAATATGCTGACTCTGCCGGTGGGCGGCGGCATGCTGTACGTTCAGCCGGTGTACGTGCAGTCGAGCGGTGACGCTAAGTACCCGCGTCTGCAGCGTGTGCTGGTGAGCTTCGGCGATAAGGTCGGTTTCGCTCCGACTCTGGAGGAGGCGCTGAACCAGGTGTTCGGTGGCTCTTCGGGTGCGAAGCTGGACGGTTCGGCGGCTAGCCCCTCGGCTTCTGCCTCTGGCTCCTCTGGTACTTCTGGTTCTTCGGGCGCTTCGACCGGCGGTTCGTCGGCTTCGCAGTCTTCGGAGCTGAAGCAGGCTCTGACGGATGCCTCGAAGGCGATGACCGATGCTGATGCGGCAATGAAGAAGGGCGACTGGGCTGCCTACGGTGAGGCTCAGAAGCGTCTGGAAGCAGCCGTGAAGAAGGCTCTGGAGGCTGAGGAGGCGCAGAGCGCGGCTTCCGCTAAGGCTTCGGCAGCGCCCAGTGCCTCTGCGGCTCCGAGCGCCTCTGCAGCTCCCAGTGCCGCGGCTTCTGCAAGCGCCCCCGCAAGCGCGAAGCCCAGCGCCAGCGCCTCGGCTTCTCGCTAAGACTAAGAGGCTAAGCCTAAGAGACAGCGGGGGAGTAGCCCATACCGGATGCTCACGGGTCTAGCGTCCTCGCTCTAGAACCGGGGCCTGCACTGGATACGGCTCCTACTGACTACCTCTAGCGGTCTCTGACGGAACGGGGTGGAAGTGTATCGCTTCCACCCCGTTCCTGTATGTTCTACCCCTGGCACTGCCCCGTAGCCCCTATTCCTACCCAACTGCTTTCTACCCAACTGCTTTCTACCCAACAGCCCCTATTTTTGTGTGCTTGGTTACAAATCGCGTTTTTGGCTTGCATGCCCGGTTTGGGGTCTGTATAGTTGTATGAGTCGCCGCGGGGTGGAGCAGTTCGGTAGCTCGCCGGGCTCATAACCCGGAGGTCGCAGGTTCAAATCCTGTCCCCGCTACCAGAAAAACCCGGTATCTCAACGAAAAGTCGCTGAGATACCGGGTTTTGTTTTGCCCTGACGAAGCCGAATCCCTATGTTATTCCCTACCTTTCAGCCAAACTCAGGCCCGTCGTCGAGGTGGGGGGAGGGGGGACTATCACCCAACATCGAGGACTATCATCCAACGCCCCTTCGGGGCGTATGACTATCTTCGCTCGTGCATGATCTCGTGGGAGGGAGGTTGCAGAGGAGGATTTTCACCGCCTAATCGGCGTTGATACCGGCTGTTTACCGCCTGAAAATGCAAAAGCGGTATAGCATTTTCCCTCGTATCTCAACCGAATCCCAACCCTTTACCGCCTTCACCGCCTAAAACCGAAAACTTTTATATATACACACGCATATGTAGGAAGATGAACACTCGCGTGTACACTTTTTAGAAATTAGGCGGTAGAGGCGGCAACACACCATGTTTTGACTGATATACCAACGTTTTCGATATACCGCTTAGCCTCAAACAGGCGGTAACTAAGCGGTGAAAGAGTAGCGTCCCGCATAGTGGTGTAACCGTGTGGTAATCGGCCCGTTGCTTGTGATGGGTGCGGTCACCGTGTGATCCTTCGAGAAAGCTCTCTACTTCTGACTCGAAACGATGTGGAGGCACGACGATGACCGCTCCTCATATTATCGACCCTGCTGGCCTGCTTGGCGAGGCGTTGTCCCAGGCATCCCCGGATTTGATGCGTTCCTTGCTCCAGCACGTGATCAACGCGTTGTTATCAGCGGACGCTGATGCGGTGTGCGGGGCCCAGTGGGGTCAACAAGATCCGCAGCGCCAGGCCCAGCGCAACGGGTATCGCCACCGGCCCTTGGACACCAGGGTCGGCACCATTGACGTGGCGATCCCCAAGCTGCGCTCAGGTACCTACTTTCCAGAGTGGTTGCTTCAACGCCGCAAACGCTCCGAAAGCGCCTTGATCACAGTGGTCGCCCACTGCTCCTGGCGGGAGCATCCACGTGCCGTATGGAGAAGCTCAAAGCCGTCACCAGGAACGGCAGTGGCGCTGACTCCTGGCGCTACCTTCTGCTCTCGGAAGTCCAACGTCTGAACACATGCGGCGGGGCAGACTAAGCGCTGCCACCCGCCGTATCCTCATCATCCGCTTCATCGCACGCTAAGCTAGACATGCGAGCGGGTCGCCAGATCGCAAGCACGAGAGGAGAGAGGCATGAGTGGACGCATCACATACCGCGACACAAAACCCTTTTGTGTTCCCGCATCGCTCGATGAGCTTACGGGTCCATCCACGGGCATCGTGCACCTCCCTGTGCGTTTGAGTTGGGCACCAGGCGATGGCTGCTTTAACGTCGACGACGCCGGCGAACGAACGACGGTCTACCAATGCGTTATCGGCGAGGGCAGTGTGGAAGACCAACGCCGCTACCTCAACCGCGACACCCTCACCGACATATGGCCGACACTGCGCCTTGACCTTGCGATCACAGCCGCATGGGAAAATCGCTTCACAGCCCTGTGTGGGAGGAATAAATGGCTCTCTCTGTACAACAGTCGCAACGTCAGCTAATCACATGCGCGCTCGAGGTCCTCGCAGACGCGGACTTCGCTCTCGCGGGCTCAGGTGCAATCCGTGAACACGGGATGACACAGCGCCCCACCAACGACATTGACCTCTTCACGGTCATGCAAGCCGCCACGCGGTTCCCCAACGCAGTAGACAGCCTCATTGAGCACCTCGCTGCCCACAACTACGACGTCACCGTCGAACGCGCAACCCCCTCTTTCGCCCAGCTCTCCGTCACTCCACCAGACGGGGCACCACTCAGCGTTGATCTCGCCATCGACTGGCGCGCCCACACACCCGTCCGCCTCGACATTGGGCCCGTCCTTGACCTTGCTGACGCCGTCGGCAACAAACTCAGCGCCCTGTACTCCAGGAGCTACCCACGCGACTACCTCGACGTCGATGCGATCCGCTCCACCCGAACAATCACCGATGCGCGCCTCATCGAACTCCTGCAGGAACGCGATGCAGGCTTTGACGAAGCATTCTTCGCAGAGTGTCTGCGCGGAGCAAGCGACATCAGCCTGACACAAGTTGCGGCCTACGGTATTAACGGCCCACAGCTCCACGCGCTCCAACAGCGTTTCCACGCCTGGGCCGACGACATCGACAATCACCGCAACGAATAGCCCCGAGGAATGCGCGACGTTCTCCGAGCAATCCCTCCGCCGACACTGCCGCCCATGCGCGCCGCGCACCCGTTGCTACCGACCACTCCCAGCCCAATCCCCGTGCATCCGCAACGCGGGCGGGGACTCGCCCTCTCAGTGCCCCGAGCTCGCGCTCCTGCCTGCGTCGGGCGAGTGCGCGCGTCGCCGTCGTCCGATGCGCCCCCAAGGTCGATGCGATCTGCTCATGTGTCATTCCCGCCTGACACATCGCTTCGGCCGCTTACAAGCGATCCCCAGTCACCCGCGGCCGACGCCCGCCAACACGCCCCTCAGCTCGAGCATGCGCAAGCCCCTGCGCGTATTTTCCCGGATCGTCGACATCCGCAGTTGGGCCAACACGGCCATGATCCCGATAATTGCCTCACCCATTGGCGTGGACGCATCCACGTCAAGGAACGGCTCAGTCAATGAGCGGAGCCGCAACCCACGCTTGCCCACATCCCGAATTACCTCGATAGCGATTCTCTTCGAGCCTGCCAACCGATCCAACGCACGGACAACAAGAACAACACCCTCACGCAGATACTCCACACGCTCGAGGCAAGCCAGGAGTCAATGTTCTGAGCGAGCGCGCACATGTACAGGCCCTGCGAATAGATCGAATCAGCCCCGTTGGTAATGTCAGCTCGCCCATCTCCATCCCCATCGCGCCCATGGGTGGCCCACGTGGCCGGCATGAACTGAGAGATCCCCCGAGCCCCGGCCGGGCTCGTAATCTGTGGATCCCATGTGTGCGCCGACTCATGGTCAGCCTGTGCCGCGATCAGAGACGGCGATACGACGTCGCATGCTTGGCCGGCGCGCCACACCGCGTCTTGGTATTCCTCAGGAACG
>ERZ773072.126-NODE-126-length-46116-cov-5.333080_pt1 | contig 46116 bp, 28 predicted proteins | sample MGYA00580617_ERZ773072 | MGnify/ENA primary metagenome ERZ773072 (study PRJEB29015, sample SAMEA2737970) | human oral metagenome | biome: human oral; feature: human-associated habitat; material: dental | place: China | collected 2122 ...
ACTAAATCAGTCGCCGCCTTCGAGCTTTTCTGCACCCAAAACCGTGGTACGCATATAAAAGCGCCTCCCCGGAGCATCAGCTTCCGGGGAGGCGCATTTATTGACTATCTAGAGTGCACCCTCAGTGATGGGGGTGTTCAGGGTTGCGTTCTCGGTGCAGCTGTACAGCGCTGCAGAACCGGGGGAGCGCACGCCCGCGGTCGGGTTTGCGTTCTGTGCGGTGGCAAGCGCGAAGTTAGAAACCACCTCGTGGTTAATGTAGCTGCCGCCTGCGCCACCGCCGCTGCTCAGGGAGCTGATCGAGTAGATGTTGCCTTCGCTCTCGAACTGCACCTCACGGCCGAAAACACTCTCGTAGTACGCGCCGATAGTCCAGATGTTCAGACCTGCGCCGCCGCCGCCGTAGCCTGCGCCACCGCCGGATGCTACGGAAGCGAGGGAGAGCCTGCCGTGGGTGTGGGAGAGCAGGCTGCCCGAGCCGCCCTTACCGCGGTAGGATCCGGTTGCGTCCGCACCGCCGGTACCCTTTTCACCCTCATGCACGGAGTCACCCCCGTAGAGGTAGTAGCGCGGGAAGCTGTACGATTCGAACCAGGCCTCGGACATGGGCTGAAGCTTCAGCGCGTTGTTCTCGTCGAGAACGCCTGCCAGCGCCTCACCGAGGGTGCCGGGTGCGCCGGAGCGACCAGCGGTACCGCCGGTGACCATGAGGCGCATGTCGAGGGCCTTGTCGTCCTCGTCGAGGGGCATGAATTCCTGGTAGGGGCTTGCCATAAGCATGCCGCCCTGACCGGTGTTATCGGTGCCCAGGTCACCGCCCGCGCTACCGCCTGCGGTGGTGGATGCGTCGCGGCTGTCCAGTGCCACGCGCAGTGCCGGGTTCAGCTGATCATTGGGCTGGGTGTCGAAGAGGCTCTGGTGGGTGGTGAGGGTGCCCAGCTGGGCGCCGCCGCCGCCAGCACCCGCAACGGCTACGACGGTGACTGCGCCGTCGCGGACGAGCTCGACCGCGGAGGAGCCGCCGCCGGATGCACCGTACACGTAGCCGCTGTTAGTACCCACTACCTGCGCTGCGCCGGTTGCGGTGCTGGAGCCGGTGGAGTCACCGCCCGCTGCGTAGCCTTCGCCGCCGAATGCGGGCTGCGCGCCGGCTACAGAGCCGACGCCGCCGTTACCAGCCCAGACGCGCAGGATGTCGCCGGACTTGACCGTCAGAACGCCGCTGAGCTGTGCGCCGGCACCGCCGCCAGCCAGGGATGCATTCGTGACGTCGGTCAGGTAGCTGGGGGTGAAGGAAGAAGCAGCACCGCCGGCACCTCCCACGAGGTCGAAGCGGACTCGTCCAACGCCTTCGGGAACGAGCCATTCGGTGTATGCACCAGCCTTGTCGTCGAAGCCGGTTGCGGTCGGCTTGAGAGTCAGGGCGGGGGAGCAGGTGGGCTCGCCGCTTGCCGCCCATGCAGGGACGGTTGCGCTGGCGAGGATAACGGGGGCGCTCCATGCCGCACCCTGTACGAGGTGACGGCGTGAAATGCGTGATGCAGTGTTGTGATGTGTCATATTGGGTCCTCCGGTAGTTCGCGGATGCAGCCGCGAAACAACCTGTGGTTGGTTGAGATGTGCCCTGGTTTTTAGTTGACTTTCGAATATTTACGGTGATGTTGAGGTGAATTTTTGAAGTTGAAGTGAATCAGGAAGCCGAACCGTTGTGGTTGGGCGCCATCGCAGGGTTTATGCAGTGAATACACGCCCGTTCCCTGCCGTGAGGCTCCGTACTGCATGGAGCAACGGCAATGCCGGCGCAGATGCCGCAGCTGAGAGCTGGTTGGCTCCTCGGTGAGAGTGGAGGCGCCGTTCAGCGGGTAAGAGTGTGCACGTTATTGTAGGGGTCAGGTTACTCTCAAGTTCAAATTCGTGCGTCAAAAAGACGAAACTGGCGTCAAATTTCGGCGAAGAACCAGAAAATGTTTGCATTAGTGTGAATATTTGTGTATCTTTTTGTTTTTTCCGGTACTGAATCTGAGGGGATCAGGCCCGGTCTTTGATACACGCAGCAGAGCAAAATCCTGGCCGACCCTTCCAAAGGCTCTTCGGTGTTTGGAGCACCTTTACGCAGGGCTTAGAATAATGATGAATATATGCGCCCGTTTCACCCTGCTACCGGCAGAGGGCACGGCACGTATGAGCGTATGAGAACGCGGCGTATCGGCACACTGTTAAAGTTCGGCCTAAACCAGCCGACTCCACAAAGGATTTTTAATGACTGAGAACATCAGCAAGCTTCGCATTGAAGGTGGCACTCCGCTCGTTGGTGAGGTCCACGTTCGAGGCGCCAAGAACCTGGTGCCCAAAGCGATGGTCGCAGCACTGCACGGTTCGACCCCCTCGACCCTGCGTAACGTCCCTGACCTGAGCGATGTTGAAATCGTTACCACCCTCGTGGAGCTGCACGGTGCAAAGGTCGACTACGACCGCGAAGCTGGTGTTCTGACCCTCAACCCCGCACAGGATGCAACCACCGCTGCAAAGAACGCAGAGGAGATTCAGCTCTTCGGCGGTAACTCCCGCATCCCGATTCTGATGGTGGGCCCGCTGCTGCACACCCTCGGTACTGCACGCATCCCCAACCTGGGTGGTTGCAAGATCGGTGACCGCCCCATCGACTACCATATGTCTGCACTGCGCAAGTTCGGCGCAGTCGTTGAGAAGGACGATGAAACCGGCACCACCCTGATCGTTCCCGAAGAGGGCCTGAAGGGTGCAGAGATTGTGCTGAACTACCCCTCCGTGGGCGCTACCGAGCAGGTTCTGCTCACCGGTGTGCGTGCTAAGGGTAAGACCGTCCTGCGCAACGCAGCGATTGAGCCCGAAATTATTGACCTGATTGCTGTTCTGCAGAAGATGGGCGCCATCATCTTCATCAACGAGGACCGCACCATCGTCATTGAGGGTGTGGATGAGCTGACCGGCTACGATCACGCGTCCCTGCCCGACCGTAACGAGTCCGCTTCCTGGGCTTCTGCGGCTCTGGCTACCGGCGGCGATATTTTCGTGCGCGGCGCAGCTCAGAAGGATATGACCGCGTTCCTGAACCAGTTCCGTAAGATGGGCGGCCTGTACGAGGTGACCGCCGAGGGTATCCGCTTCACCCACCCGGCTCAGCGCACCCCCGGTGCTCAGCTGAAGCCCATCGTCTTTGAGACCAACGTGCACCCCGGCTTCATGACCGACTGGCAGCAGCCCCTCGTTGTGGCGCTGACCCAGGCTAAGGGCGCGTCCATCGTGCACGAGACCGTGTACGAGGAGCGTTTCGGCTTCACCAACGCGCTGAAGCAGATGGGCGCAGATATTGTCGTCATGCGTGACTGCGTGGGCGGCGCACCCTGCCGTTTCGAGGGTAAGGGCTACGGCCACTCCGCTATTATTTCTGGTCCCACCCCGTTGACCGGTGCCGACATTGAGGTTCCGGACCTGCGCGGCGGCTTCTCCCACATCATTGCTGCTCTGGCGGCTAAGGGCACCTCTCACGTGAGCGGTGTTGAGCTGATTGCTCGCGGCTACGAGAACTTCGAGGAGAAGCTCAAGGGCCTGGGTGCTAACTTTGAGGTGTTGGCACGCAAGGCGTCGAAGGCTCCCAAGCCCGATGCGGCAATCGTCGTTGTTGAGCCCGAGGAAGTTGAGGTTCAGGACTAGTGAGCGGACAGCAGGGAAAGCAGGCTCTGCCTGAGATTGAGCCCACCGCCTCCGGTGATGCTCTGTACAAGGTGCTCGGTAACGCTGCGCGCGGGCTGTACAAGCTCATCGCACGCGTTGAGATTACTGGCCGTGAGAACCTGCCCAAGAGCGGTGGGTATATTATCGTGGCTAACCACACCACCGAGCTTGACCCGGTGACCGTGGCTTTCCCTGCTTTCGTTGAGGGAGCCCTGCCACGCTTCTTGGCGAAGGATTCACTCTTCCGCGCACCCGTGCTCGGCTACATTATGCGCAAGCTCGCGCATATTCCCGTGGTTCGCGGTTCGGTGGATGCGCGTAAGTCCCTGATTACCGCCCGCAAGATTGTTGAGGCTGGCGGTGCCGTCGTGATTTTCCCGGAGGGCACCACCACCCACGATCCGCAGTTGTGGCCCATGCAGGCGCGTACCGGTGCGGCTCGTTTGGCGCTTGCGACCGGTGCGCCCGTCTTCCCGGTGGCGCACTGGGGTGACGAGCAGATTCTCGGTTACGTGGATGAGGCCGGCGAGGACGGCCGCATCAAGGAGAAGCGTAAGATTTCGCTGTTCCCGCGCAAGACCGTCCGCGTGAAGGTCGGTAAGGCACTGGACATTGCCTCCCTCGTTGAGGACGCCAGCCCCGAGGCTAAGCACACCCGCACCGAACTGGGCGTAGTCACCGACGCCATGCTGGACGCTATTACCGCCGAGCTGGAGAAGATCCGCGGCGAGAAGGCTCCTGAGGGTCGTTGGAACCCGCGCACTAAGCGTCGTGAAGCTCCCGGCACCCCCTCCGGTCCGGTTGGTGGCGCGCTCGGCGAACCGGACGAAAAGTAGTATTCCCGCTGGGAACCATTGAGAGCCCCGATAGGTACCCGACCGGGCGCCTATCAGGGGGCTCACCCAAGGACCTCATCCAAGGACCTCACAAGGAAGATGGTGTTTTCGTGACCTTCTTTGGACGCACCCCCGCAGCAAGCCCTGAATTTACCCCTCCGGCAACCGTACAGTCTATTGCGGTGCTCGGCGCCGGTAGCTGGGGCACCGCTTTCGCTAAGATTGCGGCGGACGCTGCCCGCGAGCGCGGCGATAACACTCGCGTGACCCTCATCGGTCGTGATGAGCAGGTGATGGCTGAGTGCGAGCGCACCCGCGAGAACGCCCGCTATTTTCCGGGAATGAAGCTGCCGGACAACATGCACTTCACGGCGGATGCCCCCGCCGCGCTGACCGGCGCCGATATCGTGGTTCTTGCCCTGCCCGCGCAGGTTCTGCGTTCGCAGTTGCAGAGCTTCGCCCGCTATATTGAGCCGAACGCCATGCTGGTGTCTTTGGCGAAGGGCCTGGAGACCGGTACGGGTCTGCGCATGTCGCAGGTCATTACCGAGGAGCTGGAAGAGGCTATGGCTCTGCGCGGTGCTGATGTGCGCGCGATCGGTCATATTCCGCACCGCGTGTGCGTGCTGTCGGGCCCGAACCTGGCGAAGGAAATCATGGGGGAGGAGCCTACCGCCTCCGTGGTTGCGGCTCGTACCCTGCCGGTGGCTGAGTCTGTTGCTCACGCGATTGCGTGCGCGTACTTCCGCCCGTACACCAACACGGATGTGGTGGGTACCGAAATTGGCGGCCTGGTGAAGAACGTGATTGCGCTTTGCGTGGGTATTTGTGAGGGCCGCAATTACGGCGATAACTCGAAGGCGTCCATTATGACTCGCGGTCTGGCGGAGATTACTCGCCTGGCGGTGGCGTTGGGTGGCGAGGCTGCGACGATGAGCGGTCTTGCCGGTATGGGCGACTTGATTGCGACCTGCTCTTCGCCGCTGTCTCGTAACCACACGGCGGGCCGCCTGCTGGCTCAGGGTATTACCCCTGACCGCCTGCATGAGCACATGAGCCAGACTGCTGAGTCGATTAAGTCGGCGCCGGTGGTGGCTGAGTTGGCTCGTCGTCACGGCGTGGAGATGCCCATTGTTGAGGCTGTGGTGGCTGTGCTTTCGGGCCGTATCGGCATTGAGGATTTGGCGCCTCAGCTGCTGGGCCGCCGCCTCAAGCATGAGGGCCACTAGGTTTTGAAGCTTTCTGGTGTGCTGGCACCCTCTTGATTCGGGTTGTGTGCCAGGACATACTAGAAGAAGATTGAATGTAGACATCCGAGGACGGATACCGTTGCGAAGAGCCGGTGCGTGAGAAACGTATCAGTGACCGCGACGGTATTCGTGCGTTAGGATTATTGACGCATTGCCGTTCCACCTTCCGGACCTGAGGGTAGGGGAACATTGACTAGGAGAAATATATGACCGAGAAGAAGACCGTCGCCCTGCTGTGCGGTGGCCGCTCCTCCGAGCACCCGATTTCGCTCATTACCGCTGCCGGCGTTCTGGGCGCTATTGACCGCACCGCCTACGACGTCATCACTATCGGCATTACCCGTGACGGCCGCTGGTACCTGACCGATGAGCAGCAACTCGCCGAGTTGACCGCTGGCACTCGCGGTACCGCAGAGTTCCCCGAGGGCACCCAGCAGGTGTTCCTGCCGATGGGTGCCGGTGATTCCCGCCTGACCCTGGTGGATGCTGAGGGTAACGTTACCCGCACCGCACCGGTGGACGTTGTGTTCCCGCTGCTGCACGGCCCCTTCGGCGAGGACGGCACCGTGCAGGGTCTGCTGGAAATGGCTGACCTGCACTATGTGGGTTGCGGCGTGACCGCATCCGCTGTGGGTATGGACAAGCACTTCATGAAGGTTGCTTTCGAATCCGCTGGCCTGGAGGTCGGCCCCTACGAGGTCGTCACCAACCGCCAGTGGGAGCACGAGGACCGTGAGCAGATTCTGGAGCGCGTGCTGAAGCTGGGCTTCCCCATGTTCGTGAAGCCGACCCGCGCTGGTTCTTCCTTCGGTATTACCAAGGTGGATTCGGTGGAGGAGCTCGTGCCCGCGATTGAAGAGGCGCGCCGCCACGACCCGAAGATCATTATTGAGGCCGGTATTGTGGGCCGCGAAATTGAGTGCGCTGTGCTCGACGGCCACCACGGCGAGATGCCCCGCGCATCCTACCCCGGCGAGATTGAGGTTGTGGATGAGGACCACGGCTTCTACGACTTTGAGGCGAAGTACGTTTCTGAGTCTTCCGCTGTGACCGTGTGCCCGGCGAACCTGCCGCAGGATGTGCAGGATCGCCTGCGCGAGCTTGCTGTGAAGGCGTTCCTGGCGCTGGACGGCGAGGGTCTGTCGCGTGCGGACTTCTTCTACACCGAGGATGGCCGCCTGGTCATCAACGAGGTGAACACCATGCCCGGCTTCACCCCGATTTCGATGTACAAGACCATGTGGGAGAACACCGGTATTTCCTACACTGATCTGATTAGCGAGCTGCTGACCCTGGCGATGGAACGCCCCCTGGGCCTGCGCTAGGTCTTAGGTCTGCGCTAGTTTTTGAATACGTAGCAGTGGGGGAGTAGCCCCTGCTAAGAGATGCCCCGCCGCGGATTCTTGAGGAATTGCGGCGGGGCGTTTTTGCGCGGTGGGCAAGTTCGGGGAGGGGGCAAGTTTGCGGGCAAGTTGATGCCTGTGCGGGAGGGGTAATTGGTACGTATGAGCCTCTAAATCTTGATGAGAATCGCTCTAAATTTACCCATGAGAAAAATCACTTACACTCGCTTTGGGGTCACTTAAATGGGGGAGTGCAAGTTTTAAAGCGGTGTTGATAAGGTGAAACGTAATTCTGCTCACAAGTGCATGAAATGATGCTTCTGGGTGATGAAAAGGTGTTGTTGGTAGTCTTTGCACATCGTGAAGCTCAAAGATTGGTATGAAAGCGCTAAAGTGAGTAATGAAGAAAAAGCCGATTCGGTAGAATAGACGAAGGCATATCCAATCTACCCTAGCGATTGGGTATCTATTTACTCACAACGTATCAGAAAGTCAAGGACAACCTTTGGGAAAACGAAACCGTAAGGTGGTCTCTGCGAGTCTGGCGACAGCACTGGTTGCTTCCGGAAGTCCATACGTAGCCTCATTTGCTCAAGATGTGCAGGAGGCAGCGTCACAGCTTCCGACGAACCCTGTCGGCACCGCAGGCCAAACCCTGGACCCCGCCGCGACCGCGGCATCTTCCTCTCAGACGGCAGTACCTACGCTTGCTACCGTGAGCGCATGGCCCACCGCCCAGGGAGACAATAAGACTGACAATGCGCAGGCAGAGCCCACCGCTCAGCCTAGCGCTTCTTCTAGCGCTCAGCCCACCGCCAGTGCTGAACCTTCTGCGAGCGCTACTCCCACTCCGGATGCGACGCCTAGTCCGGATGCGACCGCACAGCCCACAGTCGAGCCTTCCGCTTCTGCGAGTGCTACCGCTACGGCGAGTCCTAGCGTAGAGCCCTCTAAGGATGCGACGCCCACTCCGAATGTTACTACGCAGCCCACTGCCGAGCCCAGCGCAGCTCCCACCGCGGAGCCTACCGCTGAGCCCACTAAGGATGTAACCCCTGAACCGACTCAGGATCCGACCCCGGCGCCTACGGCTGAACCTACTCCGGAACCTACTCAGGATCCGACTCCTGAGCCTACTCCGGAACCAACTCCTGAACCGACCCCGGAACCAACTCCTGAACCGACCCCAGAGCCCACTCCTGAGCCGAATCCTGAGCCCACCCCGGAACCTAACCCGGAGCCTACCCCTGAACCGACCCCGGAACCTACTCAGGATCCGACTCCTGAGCCCATCCCCGAGCCGACTAAGGACGTAACCCCGGAGCCGACTCATGAACCGAGCGAAGCACCCTCCGAGGAGCCGACTCAGGCTCCGGTAGTGCCCGCGCCGACTCAGGAACCCACTAAGGATGCAGAAATCCCCGTGATTCCGGTAGTTCCCGTAGCTCCGGTAGAGGACACCAAGGACAGCTCAGACGCCAAGATCCTTACCCCGATTGAGACTGAGCCTGTTGCCCCGATTCCTCCGGTGAACAACCCGGTGACCGTCCCTGGAAACCGTCAGGAAACCTCGGAGGAAGATGTCGTCATCTCCATCGAGCTTCCGCGACCGGGCAAATCCTCCGAATCCTCAAGCTCCTCTTCGGGATCTTCAAGCTCTTCACCGAGCGCCAAGGCACCGAATGACAGGCTTGATGACAACGAGGACGATCCGTTGCGTTCTGGCGGCACCACCCTCGGACGAATCGCAGCCAATAATGGCTCGAATGACTCCATCCCGGGTGCGGCAGACTGGGTTGCTGGATACCTCTCGCGCAATAAGACCGACGAGGACCACTCCCAGGAGACAAGCCCCTCGAGCTCCTCAAGCTCGGTATCGGCTTCGAAGTCGCCCAGCTCCTCCACCTCGGCTAGCGCCAGCCGCTCCGCAAAGAGCGTGACAAAGGCTGACGGTGCGAACGCCGCTCAGGAGCAGACCGTGAAGAACGCGGACGCGGACGATTCCGGACTTTCCGGGATTGCACCGCTGATTCTCTTCTCGCTCATCGGTCTGGTGCTGATTGCTCTGGCAATCCGCTACTTCAGCCGCGGAGCATAAGGTGAACATAACGCGTAAGAATACGCGATAATAGAGGATGTGAATCCTCAGACTTTTAGCGAAACGCGGGACAACCCCATGCGAGAGACACCTCTCTCAAAGCTGGGGGAGTCCCGCGTTCTGCGCGCCTTCATGCCGATTATCAACGCCCACAATGAGCAGGTTGCCGCTACGGCACGCCAGGCGGGGCACATTGAGCCCCTCGATGTGGGTCCCGGTGACGACTGTGCCGTCCTCGCCGCGCCCGCGCCCGGCCAGCGTACCGTGGTCACCACCGACACTCTCGTTGAGGACCAGGACTTCATGAACCTGTGGCCCGGCGGTATCGCACGGACGGGTGAGGCTGGCGAGTTCATTCTGGAACCCGCCCGCAGTAGCGGCTACGATGTGGGGCGCAAAGCCGCGACCCAGAACCTTGCCGACGTTGCCGCCATGGGCGCACGCCCGGTGAGCCTCTTCATCTCCTTGAGCCTGCCCGGTAGCACGCCTTACGGCTGGATTGACGGCTTCGCCCACGGCATTGTGGACGGAATCAATGCCAGCGGAGCCACCGAATGCGTGATTGGCGGCGGCGATATTGGTGACTCCACCGAAATGTCGGTGACCGTCACCGCCCTTGGCTACACGGATCGCGCCGTGTTGCGCTCCGGCGCACGCCCCGGCGACACTATCGCCCTGGCGGGACGTACCGCCTGGTCCGATGCCGGTCTGCGCCTGCTGCTCAACCCGCTCTCCCTGCCCGCCACGGCGCTGTTGCGCGCCATTGTCGCAGATCAGGATGCTGAGGCGGCGTTGGATGTGGTGAGCCGGGCGTGGGCTCAGAAGCAGGCTGAAGGCTCGACTACACCTGCTGCTCTTCCCGAAGGGCTCATCGAGCTTGCCCGCACCCTCAGCCCCGAAGACGCCGCGCACATGATTGCGGTCTGCGAGCGCGCCGTCGACTCGCAGCACCACCCGGTCAGCCCCATCCCCGCCGGAGAGGTGGCACGCCAGTATAAGGCAAGCTCCATGCTGGATCTGTCCGACGGGCTCGTCAAGGACGCTGGGCGAGTTGCCGCCGCCTCCGGGGTGCAGATGCGCCTCGACCGCGCCGCCGTGGATGCGTTCGCCGAGCCGCTGCTACCGCTGGCGCGCCTGCTGCTGGCGATTGGCGAGCGCAACGAGGCGGGGGAGAGCCCCGCATCCCTGGCGCGCACCTTCGTGCTGGTCGGTGGAGAAGACCACGGCCTGCTGGCGACCTTCCCTGGTGAGGTGCCTGAAGAGTTTGTGCCCCTGGGTACCTGCGTGGCGGACGCCCCGGAGCGAGGTCTGAGTGCCGAACTCTACGGTGCCGAACGCCGCCACAATGCGGTGACCGGCGCGGCGGTCGTGATGGACGGCCGCTCCCTGGACGGCATGGGCTGGGAACACTACGGAGCTTCCGTGTAGAAGCTTGACCCAGTACCGCAAGTCACCGGGCGCCGCAAATCACCGGGCACCGCGAGGTGCGTGCGGTTTGTGTTCCGTCCGTGTTTTCAGCCCGCGGGATGGACGGTGGGCAATACCGTACATTTAACCGAAATTGCTTAGAATAGAAGTACGAAATAGGCTGGATTCTGCCCGTACCACGGGCGCTGAGAAATCGGTCGGGAAATGACCGGGAAATCAGTCAGGAACTAGCCGAGAACCACGCAAAGCTGATAAGGAGGGTAGCGTGAACGCAGAACAGAACCAGCGCACCGAAGAGCGCGAGATCTACCGCCGCGCCTGCGTGCGCGCCTACCGCTTCGGCGTAGCGTGGTCCACCGCCGCCCGCACCACCATCGAACGCTACCGCGAGGCGCTCAACGAACTCAACGGGTTCCCCGTGCCCGATAAGGACACCGGCTCCAATATCGCCCACACCCTGCTGACCCTGACTGAAGAGTTTGAGCGGGGTATGGAGCAGGTTCTGCCCGGTGATGCTTTGCCCGGCGAGGTTTTGCCCAGCGAGGTTCTTCCCGCTAGCGAAAATCCTGGCGAGGAGGGCACGTACGCGCCCGAGGCGGCGGGTGCCTCCGAAGAGGAAACCCTCGCCCACCTGTGGATTCAGCTGGGTGGCATCTACGAGCACGCGATTATGCGCGCATCCCGCGTGGCGCGTGGCAACTCCGGTACCCTGCTCTGCGCCTGGGCGCTGGAGGCGGTGCGCAGCTACTGGTTCCTGCCCGGAAACCTCGCTCGGGAGCTCGGTGACGCAGCCGATGAGCTGCCGCTCGTGCGCGCCCTGGAAGCAGACTACGAGCGCGTTATTGCTCGCGGATCCCTGCCGAAGCATCGCGAAGTGAAGCTGGAGTACGCCCACGCGGAGGCGCGCGCGATGGCGTTCGCGGCTGAGCGTATTCGCGCCAGTGTGGGGGAGCAGATGGTGCCCTCCACGATGCTGTCGGTCATGGTGGAGCTTGCTAGACTGGAGGCACACTACGATGCATCACAGGACTCAGAAGCTGCTGACGAAGCGCTGAAAGAGCGCCGACGTGCGCTGATGCGTGCCGCCCTGGAACGTACCGCGCAGTTCCCGCCCTCACCCGAGCTTGCCGGTTTCGTGGATGCTGGCGCGCTCGGCTTCTACCTTGCCGTGGTGCACTCCAACCCGCGCTGGGAGGGGGCAACCCTGAACGAGGCGCAGGTGCAGTCTATGCTCCGCGCGCCCTCTGATGCGGATGCGGCGCGGGCGGGCTCTGAACCCGCCGGGCACGTAGAAGGTGAGCACGCAGAACATGCGGGGCGGAGCGGCTGGGAGCTCATGGGTACGCTGACCTGCGAGCCTCTCGCCCTGGCGCAGCTGCGCCCCGAACTTGAAGCCATGGGCGATAGCCTGCTCATTACGCCCCTGGACATGGCGGCTGGACTCTGGGCGCTGCACGTGCACGTGCCCGAAATTGACCCCGCCCGCGAGCTGATTATGGGTTACGGTCAGTGGTCGGATGAGCGTATTTCCTCCCTGGCGGACGGCCACCACGCCGACCACGCGTGCGGTGCGGAGGGCGGCGCATGAGCCCCGCCCGACGTTCCGTGAACCCGCAGCAGGAAGCCCTGGACTTGGGGCTTCCTGAGCCTGCGCCCGCCAAAACTAAGCCGACAAATACTAAGCCCGCGAAGGTTGAGACTGCGAAGGTTGAGGCAGCGCAGGGCGAGCCCGTAGATTCAACGGTTGTCGAGCCTACCCGTACTGCTTCTGCGACCCGAGCTCAGCAGGCAACACAGGATGCGCCGCTACTGAGCGATGAGCAGCTCCGCACCACCGCCGAGCTGACCGTGCGTGATCTTGCCGCCTACGCCCGAGGCGAGGTGAGCCGCGCCGAGCTGAGCGAACGCGCGGCACAGCGCGCTAGCGCACCCTACCGTAAGGCGCTCAAGACGCTTAAGCATTCGCTGGGTCCCGCCGCGCACACCATGACCGACGACGCTATCTACGAGCTGGTCGATATTGCGTTGGCGGCGCGGCAGGCAACTCAGCCGGAAGCACATCAGCCGGAGAAACCGGCTCGGAAAGCACCCGCGCGGAAGAATCCGACTCAGAAGAAGCCAGCTCAGAAAAAAACAGTTCAGAAGAAAACAGTTCAGAAGGAACCTGCTCAGAAGGAACTAGCTCAGAACAAGCCGAGCCCGCAGGAGAACGAAACTGCCGTGCGGGCTACTTCGGCGCGCCCGCAGAAGGTAACGAAAGCGAGCGAGGAGGTCGAGCAGAAGCCTGCGCCGAAGAAGAACGCTACCCGGAAAACCGCAGAGAAGAAGGCAACGCCCGCACCGAAAACCCAGGCGAAGAAGGTAGCAGACTCCAAGACTCCTGCGCAGAAAGCGCCCGCTTCCAAAGCCTCGGCATCGAAAACCGCTACGCCGAAAACCCCCGCACCGAAAACCGACGCGCCGAAAACCGCTACCAAGAAGGCAACGCCCGCGCCGAAGACCCCGGAGAAGAAAGCTCCCGCACAGAAGGAACCTGTACATAAGGCATCTGCGAAGAAAGCAACTACTGAGAAGGTTGCTGCCGAGAAAGTTGCGGCTGCGAAGCCCGCATCAGCTGCCGCGGAGGCTAAGAGCCGCGCCTTGGCGCGCTACGCCTCCGAAGATCGCATCGAAAATGCGCCGCTCAAAAAGTACCTTCCCGCGCCCAGTGCCAAGGCAATCTCCACGCACCTTGACCTGCACACCGTCGGGCAGATGCTCGAATACTTCCCGCGCAAGTACCTGCCGCGCGGTGAGCTCAGCTCCTTCGCCGAACTCGTTGAGGGCCAGGACGTCACCATCATCGCCCGCGTGGTGCACGTGAGCACCCGAACCATGGCGGCGCGCCGCGGCAAAATCACGGAAGTGATCATCACCGACCGGCTCTCCGATGCCACCGGGCAGGACGCACCCGCAGGTTTTGGAGCTGCCGGTTTTGGCGCCGCTGGCCTCAACGCTGGTGGCCCTGTATCCGTGGTGTCCGGCCGCGCTAACCGCCCCGGCGCATCCGGCGCGTCTAGAGTATCCGGAGCGCCCGCGCAGAACTGGCAGGCGACCGGGAGGCACAACCCGCGTATCAACGCGCTCGCTCATGCCGCCCAGAACCCGGCACAGGGCAGGGGAGCCCAGCCCGCCTCCTACAGCGGCTACGCAGACAGCTACGGCCAAGATTCGTTTGGTCAGGACAGTTTCGCGCAGGATAGCTTCGCCCAGGGAGGCCTCTTTGGCGTGCCCGCACCCAGCATGACGAACCCCGGTGCGCTCATTGGCTCGCAGATGAAGCTCTCCTTCTTCAATGCATGGACCGCCGCCCGCGAAATCCGCGAGGGCGAAACCATGATGTTCTCCGGCAGGGTCGGCATCTACCGCGGCGAATACACCCTCACCAACCCCCACTACGCCCTGCTCTCGAAGGACGCCTCCGGCGCGGACGTCACCGACGCCGCCACCGCCCCCGTGCCCGTCTACCGCGCCCCCGTGAAGCTGCCCACCGACCGCATTAGCGGCTACATGGCGCAGCTGCTCGAAAAGGTGCCGCTCAAAGAGCTCGAAGACCCGGTGCCATACACGATTCGTCGCGCCCGCAAGGTGCCGTCCCTAGAGTGGACGTACCGCGCCCTGCACACCCCCGACTCGGAGGACACTTGGCGTGCCGCGCAGGCGCAGATGCGTTACCGTGAGGCCTTCGTGCTGCAGAGCGCGCTCGCCCGCCTGCATTCGGTGCGTGCCGCGCACCTGACCCAGCCGCGCCCCGCCGTGGAGGGCGGCCTTGCCGATCAGCTGCTGAAGGTCCTGCCCTACGAGCTGACAGAGGGACAGCAGAAGGTGGGCGCTGAGATTGCCGCCGACCTGTCGAGTGAATCGCCCATGAACCGCCTGCTGCAGGGTGATGTGGGTTCCGGTAAGACCGTGGTGGCTCTGCGCGCCATGCTGCAGGTTGCCGATGCGGGCGGCCAGTCCGCGATGCTTGCCCCGACCGAGGTGCTTGCCGAGCAGCATTTGCGTTCGGTGCTGGACATCCTGGGGGATATGGCGGCGCCCGAAGACTCAGACGCTGACGATTCAGCTGACGGTTCAGCCGAGGTTTCAACCGACGGTTCTGTCGAGGGAACTCCCGCGGGAAGCGAGGAGTCCGGCCGTGTGCGCGTGCGCCTGCTGACCGCCTCCATGGGTACCCGCGCCAAGCGCAAGGTACTGCAGGAGCTCGCCGACGGCACCGCCCAGATTGTGATTGGCACCCACGCACTGCTCTCCGATGAGGTGAGCTTCCACGATTTGGGTCTGGTTGTCGTGGACGAACAGCACCGCTTCGGCGTGGAGCAGCGCGACGGCCTGCGCGGCACCGACGGCGCCCTGCCGCACCGCCTGGTCATGACAGCAACGCCCATTCCGCGTACCGTCGCCATGACCGTGTTCGGTGACCTGGATGTGTCCGTACTCGACACCCTGCCCGCTGGCCGCCAGAAAATCTCAACACACGTGGTGCCCCTCGCCGAGAAGCCCGCCTGGGCGTCCCGGCTGTGGAGGCGCGCCCGCGAAGAAATCGACGCGGGCCACCAGGTGTATGTTGTCGTACCCAAAATTGGGGAGGAAGGCGACAGCCTGGAGGAGGGCGCCGCGTTCTTTGGCGCATCCAGTCTGAACGGTGCTGGAACCGGCGCGGGCAACTCGGCCCAGGGCTATTTCGGTCAGGGCGGTAACGCCAGCAGTGACGGCAAGGTTCAGCTGACCTCGGTCGCCTCCATGTACTCCTACCTGAGCGCTGAGGACGCCCTCGTCGGCGTGCGTATCGGCACCCTGCACGGCCGCATGGACCCGGCTGAGAAGACCGCCGTCATGACCGCTTTCGAGCGCGGTGAAATTGACCTGCTCATCAGCACCACCGTCATTGAGGTGGGCGTGAACGTCCCGAACGCCACGCTCATGATCATTATGGACGCCGACCGCTTCGGCATCTCGGGCCTGCACCAGCTGCGCGGTCGTGTGGGCCGCGGCGGCTACGCGGGCACCTGCCTGCTGGTGACCCGCCAGGAGGAGGGCGGCGTGTCCCGCGAGCGCCTGGATGCGGTCGCCTCCACCACGGACGGCTTTGAGCTCTCTCGCATCGACCTGGCGCAGCGCCGCGAGGGTGATATTCTGGGTGCTGCACAATCGGGTTCGAAGAGCACCCTGCGGTTCTTGCGGGCGCTCGCCGATGCCGACATTATTGAGCGTGCCCGCGAGGATGCCCGCTCGGTGGTGGAGAAGGACCCGACGCTGGCTAAACATCCGTCTTTGGCGCGTACGATTGACCGTGCCCTGGACGCTGACCGTGAGGCGTTCCTCGGCAGGGGATAAGCGCCCCACGGGGCAGAACGCGCCGCCTGCCCTGCCTGCAGCCCGCCCCAGTCCACCACCCGCTGAAACCGTGACTTCAACACACCGCACTAGTTAGAGGAGAGACCCTATGAGCCGTATTATTTCCGGTGCCGCCGGAGGCGTTCGCCTTGCCTCGGTTCCGGGGGATAATACTCGCCCCACCACCGACCGGGTGAAGGAATCTCTCTTCTCCAAGCTGGAGAGCTACGACATTATTCGTGGTGCCCGCGTGCTGGACGCTTTCGGTGGCTCGGGTGCGCTGGGCTGTGAGGCGCTATCGCGCGGTGCCGCCTCCGTGACTCTGCTGGACACCTACCCGAAGGCTGTTGCGGTGATTCGCAAGAACGTTGCCGCGGTGGAGAAGGCGATGGGCCGCAACGGCTCTGGTTCTTCTAGCGCTACCGGTTCAGCGGCGCGCGTGCAGCAGTCGCAGGCGCTAACCTACGTGAAGTCAGCTTCCGGTCCGTGGGATCTGGTGTTTGTTGACCCGCCCTACGCCATGCCGAACGAGCAGGTCAGCGAGCTGCTGGAGGCGCTCACCCCCAAGCTTGCCGAGGGCGCCGTGGTCGTGGTGGAGCGTTCTTCGCGTGATGCGGAGCCGGTGTGGGGCGAGGGCCTGTACTGTTTTTCGACCCGTCAGCACGGCGAGACGGTTCTCTACTACGTGGAGCCTGACGAGGTGGAGGAACAGACGGGTGACGAATCCAGCGACGAGCCCGGCAACGAATCCGGCGAGGAGGCTGAAGAGCTCGCCGCCTAAGGCTGCCGCCTCATCTCACCGCGTCCCTAGTCTTTACACCTAGCCTGTCCCCCTCAGCCTGCGCTCGCCCGCGTGCCGCTATCCCGCATCCTAAATTCGCCCGCATCTACTCATTCCAACGTTTGATATTTATTCGTGAAGGGACCGCCATGATTGCCCTCTGCCCCGGATCTTTTGACCCCGTACACCACGGCCACCTGGAAATCATTGCCCGCGCCGCTCAGCTCTTTGATGAGGTGATTGTGGGCGTGGCGCACAATAGCTCCAAGAAGTACCGTTTCTCCCTGGAGGAGCGCGTGCAGCTGGTACGCGAGTCTCTGCAGGAGCTCGGCATTGAGGGCGTGAGCGTGGAGCCGATTCCGCCGGGCGTGCTGCTTGCCGAGTACGCGGCGGAGCGTGGCGCAAAGGTGCTGGTGAAGGGTCTGCGTTCGGCGACGGACTACAGCTATGAGGCTCCGATGGCGAGCATGAACCGCCACCTGGCGCAGGTTGAGACGGTGTTCTTGGCTGGTGAGGACCGCTACGGTGCGGTGTCGTCCACGATTATTCGTGAGGTGGCGTCGCTGGGTGGTGACGTGACTCCCTTCGTGCCGGAGGCGGTCGCCCGCGCCCTGAAAAACGCCTAGAAAAACGCCTCATCAACCCAGGCACACACACCACCGGGCGCGCACCCGTCCGACACACCCGACACGCCCACCGGCAGGGCCCCGGTAGAATAACTCGCACCGCCGACCGGGCACTTAAGTCCCCCAGTAGTAGCCCCGACCGACCGATTAAGTGCCGCGCGGCGCCTCCTTAAGGGGATATTTAAGAGGTGAGCGCCACTTAAAGAGATTTAAAAGGCGCTTAATCTTGATTAACGGTGCGAATGACCCCTAAAATGGGACTTTGGTTTATACATTTCGTAAGGAGAAACGCCATTTCACGTGCAGACGCATCGCCGCTGGTTGTATCAGTCACTAACCTGATTCACCGCCCCGGCACCATGGAAACTCTCACTGAGGTTCTGCCCGCACCGGCAGACCTGGGTAACACGCTCATCGGCGTGGAAGAGGGTTCGGATATTGACCTCGATATTCGTATGGAGTCTGTTGTTGATGGTATCCTAGTAACCGGCTCCGTTGTTGTGGATGTACACGGCGAGTGTAGCCTTTGCTTGGATCCGATTGATTACGAGATGTCGGCCAATATTCAAGAGCTTTTCGTCTTTGAGAAGGCCCCGGCTGGCGGCCCCGAAGATGAAGTAGATGAGCAGTACGCCGTTGAGGATGATTCCATCGACCTTGAACCGGCTCTGCGGGACGCAGTAATCCTTCAACTGCCGTTCCAGCCTGTTTGCAGGGACACCTGCCAGGGTCTGTGCGCCGATTGCGGTGCGCGCCTGGAGGATGACCCCGGGCATCATCACGAGGTGTTGGATCCGCGCTGGTCGGCCCTACAGGGCCTGCTCGGTGCAGATACCGAAAACTAAATTGTTGTTACTAGAGATTGTGAGATAGCTGTGGCTGTTCCCAAGCGCAAGATGTCCCGCGCTAACACCCGCGCACGCCGTTCCCAGTGGAAGGCATCCGTGCCCCAGCTGGTTAAGACCGTTGAAAACGGTCGCGTGACCTACAGCCTGCCCCACCAGGCAAAGGTTGTAACCGACGCTGCAGGCAACGCCCTGTTCCTGGAGTACAAGGGCCGTAAGGTTGCAGACGCCTAAGAAGCGGTGAATCCTTATGTTTGAATTTCCTAGTGTTGATACTAGGGAGTTGCGTAAACGTCTCGGGGTCGATATCGACGCCGAGACGTTTTTGCTATCCCTAACGCACCGTTCCTACGCCTTCGAGAACCCCGGGGTGGAGCATAACGAGCGCCTGGAGTTCCTGGGCGATTCGGTGCTTTCCCTGGCGATCGCTGAAGAAGTGTACCGACGCTACCCCGACCTGCCCGAGGGTGAGCTCGTGAAGCTGCACCACGTGGTGGTGTCTACGGTGGCGTTGGCGAAGGTGGCACGCGACCTGGATCTGGGCCGGTACATCCTGCTTGGTAAGGGCGAGATTCACACCGGTGGTGCCGATAAGGACTCGATCCTTGCCGACACCATGGAGGCGATTTTCGGCCTGACCTACCTGGAGTGCGGTCGCGAGGCGGCTCGTGACCTGGTGCTGCGCCTGATTGCGCCGCTGCTCGATGATGAGAAAGTCCTGAACTCTGGACGCGACTGGAAGACCGAGCTACTGAACCTCGCCACCGCCCGCGGTTGGGGAGACGTGCGCTATGAGGTCACCGGCGAGGGCCCCGATCACGCGCGCGTGTACACTGCGGTTGCTATTGTGGCGAACCAGCAGGCCGGTACCGGTGTGGGTCCGAGCAAGAAGGAAGCGGAGCGCCTTGCCGCTGAACAGGCGTACCGCGTTCTGGTGTAGGCCCCTTCAGTCATCCTGCAGGTCTGCTAACTCTGCGGGGCTCTTGATCCTGCAATCCCGTTGAGGTGGTAATTTATGCCCGAACTGCCCGAGGTAGAAACCGTTCGTGCGGGTATCGCCGACCATTCGTTGGGCCGCCCCGTGCGGGCGGTGCGCGTGGTCGATGCCCGTTCGCTGCGCAGGCACCTGCCCGGTCCCGCCCACTTTGAGGCGGCACTCACCGGCAGGGCGCTGCGCGGTGCCTACCGCCGCGGCAAGTACCTGTGGCTGACCCTGAGCGAGGCGGACGGCACGCTTGCCGACGAGGCGCTCGTGGTGCATCTGGGCATGAGCGGTCAGCTGCTCGTGCGTGATGAGCCGGGCGCCGAATCGGAGGCTCGTGCGGCGTTTGACGAGCAGCCCCGACACTTGCGTGTGGCGCTCGAGCTAGGACCGGCTGGAACTACCGGTAGCGCGGCGAGCACCAACCGGGCAAGCGCTGGGCAGCGATTGCTCTTCGTGGATCAGCGCATCTTCGGCGGCATGTTCCTCAGCCCGCTGGTACCGGACGTACCCGCGGCGGCGGGTGAGATGGCACCGGGTGAAGTACCTGAGCGTTTTCTTGTGCCCGAGGCGGTCAAGCATATTGCCCGCGACCCGCTGGACGAGTTCTTCGACCCCGCGGTGGTGCGCCGAAAGTTCCTGCGCACCTCCAGCGGCATTAAGAAGGTACTGCTGGACCAGTCGGTCATCTCCGGGGTGGGTAATATCTACGCCGACGAGGCGCTGTGGCGTGCGCGGTTGCACTACGCGAAGCCCGCACGCACCCTCAGCGCTGCCCAAACCCGCGAACTGCTGGAGGCAGTCACCCAGGTGCTACGCGAATCCCTGGCGGCTGGCGGCACAAGCTTCGACGCCCTGTACGTGAACGTGCTCGGCGAGTCTGGCTACTTTGAGCGCTCGCTGAACGCCTACGGTCGTGCCGGGGAGCCCTGCCACCGTTGCGCGGAGGTGGGCCGCACCTCCCTGATGGTGCGCGAACCGTTCCAGAACCGCTCGTCCTACCGTTGCCCGCACTGCCAGCGGGCGCCGCGCTCTCGATAAGTTAGGGGCTCTCAATAAGTAAAGGCTCTCGATAGGTAAGAGCTTACGATAGGCACAAACTCACGCCAGATATGCACATGACGGCGTAGCTACGTTCCTCCCACGATGGGGGATGCAGCTACGCCGTCATTCGTTTAAAGTTCAATCCCTTAAACCAGGGGTGGGGAACCACCCTGAAAAGAAGCGCTTAGCGGCTGTGCTTGTCCCTGCTGTATTTGTCGCCGTAGAACAATCCCAGACGCTCGTAGCCTTCCTCAATCGACACCGAGGGCTCCCACTGCAGAAGCTCGCGGGTGCGGCGCTGATCAAACCAGTGCGCGGTCGACAGCTGCTCGGCGAGGAACTCCGTCATCGGCGGCTCATCACCGGCGGTCACGTTCTTCGGCAGACGCTCCCACACGCGCTCAATGACCTTACCAGCCAGAGCCGCAACCTTCGCCGGAACCGAGAAACGCGGGGCGGGAACGCCCACCGCCTCACAGAAACCACCGAGTAGCTCAGCGATAGTGCGCGGCTGACCGTTCGTCACCACCAGCGCCCGACCCGCAAAAGCATCGAGGCGCTGATAGCCGCGCACCAGCGCATCCGCGGCGTTATCAATGTAGAGCGTATCAATCAGACCCGTACCGCCGGAGAGCAGCGGCAGGCGGCCCGCGGCGGAACGCTCCAGAATGCGCTCGACCAGCTGGGTATCGCCCGGACCCCACATCAGGTGAGGACGCAACGCACCCACGCGCAAAACCCCGCCACCGGGCAGGGCAGTGCCGTTCGCCTCCAGGGCCAGGAGCTCAGCGGCAGCCTTCGACCGCGCATAGTTACCGCGCGCATGCTCCGGGGACGCCACGCCGGCACCATCACCCACAATTGCCGCACCGGCATGAGCCACCGACGGCGAAGAAATGTACAGGAACGAACCCACCGAATGGTTCAGCGCCGCCTGTAGCAGGGTGCGGGTACCCTCAATGTTGATGCGCTCATAATCAGCCCACTCGCCGCTGACCGAAACCTTCGCCGCAGCATGCACCACGCCGTTCACGCCGGTCATCGCCAGATCCACAGCCTGCGCGTTCGTAATATCGCCGCGCACCTGCTCAAAACGCGGGCGCACCGAATCGGGCAGTAGAGCCGCAATACCCGAATCGCCACGCTGAAAAACACGCACATCGTAGCCGGCACGCAGCAACGCCAGCACGCTCTCACGACCCAGCAGGCCGCTCGCGCCGGTAAAGAGGATGCGCTCGCCAATACGCGGCGCAAAATCAGGCTCCTCAATCGGGCGTAGCGAACGCGGGGCGGGGTCGGTGTAGCGCGCCGCCAGCGGCTGCGCGGGCTTGCGGAACCGAGCCGTCGGGGAGGTCACCGCATGCGAGGTCGACAGGCGGGGTTCAGACAAACGGGGTACAGACTCGTGGGACGAGGACTCACGCGAAGAATGAGGGGACATCATACTCCTTAAACTTAGGGATCCGGCAGGCGCTTACGCCCCCGCAAGGACCTTCGACGCCCACTCACCCAGGGCGGGGCGGTCAATCTTCGAATTGTGGCGAATATCGGTAGGATGCTCGTGCACCACCAGCACCGCGGCAAGCTCCACGCCGGTATCCTCGGCAACCTTCTGACGCACCAGCTGCGAGAGCTCGAAGGGTGCCACACCCTCCGCAATGGGGAAGCGGTTGGCGCCGGGCACGCGATCGAGCAGGGCACGCTTGAGACCCGATGCCGACTGGCGCGCCTCCAAAGCGGCAGTATTCGCGGAAGCCTCAATGACCAGCACCGGGGCGGCGGTACCTGCAGGGCCCACCGCGACCAGGGCGGCGCGGCGTACCTCGGGCAGGGACTCGGCGGACTGCTCAGCCGCAACCGGGGTCAGCACACCCTGCGAAGTCAGCAGCACGTGCGCGAGGCGACCCTCAACCCACAGGCGACCCGAAGCATCCAAGTGCCCGACGTCACCGGTATGATGCCAACCCGGAGTGCTGATGGACTGCTCCTCAGTCACCCACAGGGTGTCGTAGCGGTCCTTCACGTGCGGTGCCGAGACCAGAATCTCACCGGTCACACCCGGCTCATGGGTCAGGTCATCCGCTACCGAACCGTCCTGCAGCAGCGGCGCAATAGCCACCGCCGCACCGTACACCGCGAAACCAACGCACACGCCGTCACGGGCGAACGGGTCAAGCACCTCACCGGCAGCATTCGGGGTGCCCTCAGCAATCGCCTGGCGAATCATCTCGAAGGACACATCGGTCACCGGCAGACCCTCGGTCATGCCGTACGGGGTATGCAGGGAGGCGTTCGGCACCAGGGCGGAGAGCGCCTCCAGTAGCGGCACGGGAATCGGCGCGCCAGCACTCAGCACGGTCTGAACCTTGGCCAACGCCGCACGTTGCTCGCCGCTCAGCTCATCGGCGGTTGCCACCACATTTACCAGGGCGGCGGGGGATGCAAACACGACCGACGCATCAATAGCCGCCGCAGCAGACGCCAGGGCAGAAGCCGTCAGGGTCTTCGGGCGGGTCACATCCATCGTCGGGGTCACGCTGGTAGCACCCAGCGCCGGGCCCAACAGCGCAAACGGCGCGAAGCCAGCCACCAGACCGCTACCGGGCGCAAAACCGTACGTATTCGCAATGGCATCGCGCATACCCGCCAGCTGACGCTGCGTGTACACCACACCCTTAGCCGGGCCGGTCGAACCGGAGGTGTACAGCACCGCCGCATCAGCATCCGGCACGGGGGAGGGGAACTCCACCACGGTCGGGGTGGGCACCGGCGCACCCGGAGTACCGTCAGCGGCGGGCGCGGTAAACACCGAACCGGCAACGCCCAACAGCTTCTCCTGCACCGAACCCAGCGGCTCCACAGAAATACGCACACCCGGCCACAGCAGGGTACGGGCGGCACTGAGCGCAGCGGGAATACCCACCAGGAAGCTCGGGTTAGCGCCCTTCAACGCGCGAGTCAGACCCGGAATACCCAGACCGGTATCAGCCACCACAATGACAGCGCCCAGCTTCATGCAGGCGTAAATCAGGGTGGTCAGGCGGGCACCCGGAGGCACCATCAGGTTCACACGGTCGCCCGGACGCACACCCAGGGCGTGCAGACGGGTCGCGGCGGCGTTGACCTGCTGGTTTAGCTCAGCCCAGGTCAGGGTCATGCTCACGGTGGTGCCGTCACCCTTGGGGTCCATGTCCACCACGGCGGTGGAGGCGTCATTGGCGCGTTCGGTGAGGGCAGCGAGCATGGGGCGGAACGCCGCGGGAACAGCGCCCTCAGCGGTAGTAAGACCGTGGCGGCGCGCGCGGGCGGCACGATGCTCCGCCTCCGCATTACGCGCCGGAACCAGCACACCATCCTCCCTTGTGCCGAAAGTCTGCGCAAGCCACGAAATCATGGGGGAGGCAATATCGTAATCCTCAATGACCAGGTGCGAGGCCTTCTCGTAGCGGTGCACCTTCGCCTGCGGCATGCGCTCCATCAGGTCGAACAGGTAGCGGCGCTGGAACACCGGGTCCTTCGTGCCCCACTGGAAGAACGCGGGCACATCCAGGTCACGGATCTGCTCGGCAATACGCTGCATCGGCGTATAGGAAGGAATGTCGGTGCCGGTCGGAATATCGCCCACAAAATTACGCACACCCTCACGCCACGCCGAATGAGCGTACGGCGCACGGTACGTACGGTAAATCGCCTCGTTCAGAGGGCTCGGGTACAGGCGCTTGGGCTGCTGACCCACCGGCTGCGGCAGGGCACCATCAAGCGCCCCGGCACCGGCAGAACCCGGCGCGGGCAGGCGGCCCTCATTCTGAGCCAAACCCAAGGTCACATCAATAAACGCGGTCGAATCGTGAGTACCCCACTCGTGCACACCCAACGCCAGGCGCAGGGCGGCAGGGATATTCTCAATGCCGTCATGGTAGACCGCGGTGTTCGTCAGCATCACGCCCGAAAGAATCTCACGATGCTCCAGCGCCCAACCAAAGGACACCAGCCCACCCCAGTCATGGGCGAGAGTCACGAGCGGCTTATCGGTCTCATCCAGACCGAGCGCCTTCGTGAAATCACCCAGGTCAGCGATACGGTCGGTCAGGGAGCGGCGCTCACCCTCCAAATCCAGGTGGGTGCGCTCCGAATAACCCATATCAATCTGATCAACCGCAACCACACGCCACGGGGCGCGCTCATTCACGCCTGCATCCAGCACGGTACGCCACAGGTACGACCAGGTCGGGTTGCCGTGCACGCACAGAATCGTGCCAATCGGCTCCAAACCCTGCTCGACCAGCACCGGAAGGTTATCCAGGTAGTGCCAGCGGCGCGCGCCAGCCTGCTGTGCCCGCTGCTCAATGGGGGCGGAGGTGGGCACCTCCAGAAGGTGGGAGTAGCGCGGGTTCACGCCCGCCCATTCCTCCGGGTTATACGGGGGCTGAGCCTTAGGGAAGTTCAAATGGCGCATGCTGGGAATCCTTCCGGATCGAATCGGTGAATGTCTACCGCAAAAGCTAACGGGTTACCGGCTAAAGGTTGCTGGCTACCGGGTTACCACTGAATCTCAAGCAGGGCAGTGTTCAGGCCAGAACCTACACCCATGCACAGAATACGGTCGCCTTCCGTGTAGGTCGGCGCGCACTCGGCGAGAGTCATCGGCAGAGCCGCCGCAGCCACATTGCCCCACTTTGGGAAAGTCATAGGGATGCGCTCACGCTCAATACCGACCGCCTCAATAATGGCGTTCGTGTGGGCGTTAGAAATCTGGTGAGTCACGTAGGAGGTCATGTCGTTCCACTCCCAGCCGTCCTGATGCGCCTGCTCCCACGCCTGCGCCACCAGCTCCAGGCCGTACTTGAGCAGGCCCTCGGCGTCAGTGTTCATGCCCTGATCCGCCTCGCCACCGATGCACAGGTTACGGTGCTCAGTGCCCGCGCGGGACACCGAACCGACAATGCGGTGACCCTCCGGGTGACGGTCAGCGCGACCAATCACAGCCGCCGCCGCACCCGAACCGAGGGTCAGGGTCGCGAACTGCGCCAGCACATCCTCGCGGGTCGAATCGGGGTTGTTCAGGATGCGCACCGCGGTACGGTGCCACGGGGAGGGGTCCTCGCCAGCCACAATCAGGGCGTAGTCGATAGCGCCCGCATCAATCATGGTGGAGGCGACAGTCATCGCGTTCACAAAGCCCAGGCAGGCGTTCGTAATATCGAAGTTCAGTGCGTGACGCGGCAACTCCAGGCGGTCGTGCACACCCACCGAAACGGCGGGCTCAAAGTTATCGCGAGTCACCGAAGCGTTAATCAGCAGGCCAATCTGGGAACGGTCAATGCCCGCCTCCGCAATAGCCTTCTCAGCTGCGGCAACCACGCCGTCCTCGAAGGTCTGGCCCTCAGCCCAGCCGCGGCGAGTACTAATGCCGGCAAGACGCTCCAGCAGGCCCTTGGGCATGCGCAGACGCTTGTAGGTTTGGGCCAGCTGCTCATCGAAGTAGTCGCTCGTGACGACCTCCGGAGGCAGCTCATGGGTAATGGACAGTAGAGCTGCATTAGCGTGGCGAATGTCAGAGTTTGTGCCGACCTTCTCGGCGGGTGCATTCAACAATGGTGTGGCCCTTGAAAATAGAAGTCAGTGGGATGCAAAGACGGCGGGGAAACGCACAGCGGCCCCGCAGAATTTGTGATGCTCATTCCAATCTACCGCACAGGTCGGGCGAACCCGTATCCGTAGACCCAATATGAACGCCCCCGTTCACCCGGCGCGTAAGATGGTGCACAATGAGGAACTTTGAGTCCCATATGCTTCGTGCACGCTAACGCCGCCCGCCCACCGCACCGCGTACACTAGAGGGATGCCGCCACGCACCACAGAACGTGCCCGGCACACACCAGATTCTTTTGCAGAAAGGCCCCTTGTGCACCTGATGTCGCTGACCCTGCGCGGGTTCAAGTCTTTCGCCTCCGCCACCACTTTTGAGTTCACCCCCGGCATTAACGCGGTGGTTGGACCCAACGGCTCCGGCAAGTCCAATGTGCTGGATGCGCTCGCCTGGGTGATGGGTGAGCAGGGTGCTAAGAGTCTGCGCGGCGGCAGCATGAAGGACGTCATTTTTGCCGGCTCCGGCGAGGCTGGTTCGGGCGACGGTGCCCAGCGTGCGCCTCTGGGTCGCGCCAAAGTCACCCTGACTTTCGACAATTCTGACGGCACCTTCAGTATTCCCGCTGATCGGGTGCAGATTTCGCGCACCATGTTCCGCTCCGGCGGCAGCGAGTACGAGATTAACGGTTCCCCGGCGCGCCTTGCCGATATTCAGGACCTGCTCTCGGAGGCGGGTCTGGGGCAGCAGATGCACGTGCTCGTCGGCCAGGGCCAGCTGGACGCGGTCCTGCACGCTACCGCCCAGCAGCGCCGCGACATGATCGAGCAGGCGGCAGGCGTGGTCAAGTACCGCCGCCGCCAGGAGAAGACCAGCCGCAAGCTGGAGTCTGTGGCATCGAATGTGACCCGTCTGAGCGACCTGGTTGCCGAGCTGGATTCGCAGCTGCAACCGCTGAGCGAGCAGGCGGAATCCGCCGCGACCGCACGCCAACTGCAGGCGCGCATCCGCCAGCTGGAGGCGGTTCTTTTGGCTCGTCAGCTGGGTGTTCTGCAGGCTGAGCAGGCGCAGGCTCTCGCCTCCGAATCGGAAGGTACCCGCCGCGCCGAAACCCTGAAAGAACAGCTGGAGGCGGCGCGTGCAGCATCCGCGAAGCATCAGCAGGAGCAGAACCGCCTGAACGTCGAGGTCACCGCCTGCCAGAAGGCCGTGTCGACCCTGCGCGAATCCGCCGCGCGCGTGCGCACCGTGCAGTCCATCGCCGCCGAGCGCGTGCGCACCTACCGTGTGGAGCTGACCGAGGCGACCGCCGCCGCCCGCGCCGGATACGAACGTGCCCTGGAACTGCTCGAGGAGCGCCGCGAAGAGGCAGAGCGCGCGGTGGAAAGCTACGCCAGCTTTGAGGAGCGCTACGATGCGGCGCTGAAGAATGTTGAGAAGGCGGCATCCGAGGTGGCGCAGACTGAGCGCGCCTCGGGCGAGGCGGCGCAGTCTCGAGCCCGCGCGCAGGCTCAGCTGGATGCCGCCCGCGCCGCGGCGGTGGAGGCGACCCGCGCCTACGCGGCGGCGGCTGAGCGTGCCGCAACCCTGCGTGAGGCGCTGGGTCAGAGCCTGGGCGAAGCACCCGTTGAGCCGGGCGCTGAATCCGCCGAGGCGGTGTTCGACCCCGAGACCGGCGAGCTCATGGATCCTTCGAGCGAGGGCGCGAGCCTGTTGCGCGTGCTGGATGCCGTGCAGATTGACCCCGAGTATGCGCGCGCGGCGTCTGCGGCGCTGACCTCGCTGGCTACCGCGGCGTTGAGCGTGCCGGTTGAGGGTGCCGAGGTGTCGCATCTGCGCGGTGATAAGGGTGATGAAAGTAGCGAATCTGCCGCGAAGGAACTTTCAACAGAACTGCCCGAATTCTGTGCCGCCGAGCTGCGCGAGCTGGGTATCCGCCCCGCAACCGAGATTATTGAACCGCTCAGCGAGGATGCCGCCGCGCTCGCCGGCATCGACGAGCACGCCCTGGCGCGCGTCACCGCGGCGCTGAGTGAACGCCTGGCGGGCGTGCTGTTCGCGCCGGATGCCGCCTCCGCAGAGCACGCCCTGCACCTGCTCACCAAGAATGTAGACGCAGGTCAGCGCACTATCTGGCGTATTTTTGACCCCGCGGGCACCGAGCACACCCGCTACAGCCTGCTCTACCCGGCTGAGGGCGCCAGCCCCCTGGAACTTGCCGCCGCATACCGCGCCGCATCCCAGGTCGTGACCCGCACCCGCGCCGAACTGGACGAAGCCGAGCAGGCCGTTCAGCAGGCTCAGACCGCGGCAGAATCGGCGGTTGAAGCGGAACGTGAGGCTGCGAAGGCGGCGGGCGTGGCGAGCGCCGAGCATGCCCGCGCCCGCGCTCAGGCGGAATCCCTGGAGGCATCCGCGCAGAACATTCAGAATGAGCGCGCCCGCCTGAACGAGCGCCTTGCCGCTGCGGAGGAATCCGTGGCGCAGGCGCGCACCGCCTACGAGTCGGCGCGCACCCGCGAGGATTCCTACCTGGCGGGCACGGGGGAGCAGGCTCCCGCCGCGACCATTGAGCGCCGCGCCCAGCGTCTGGGGGAGGTGCTTGCCGAGCAGGTGAGCGAGCGTGAGCAGCAGTTGCACGAGCTGAGCACCGCCCTGAAGAACGCCCAGGAGGGTCTGACCAGCACCAATGATGAGGTGCAGGACCTGCAGGCGGCGCACGCGGCGGCGCTGACCCTGCTGGCGCGCACCCAGACGGAGGCGGCGCGCGTGCAGGAGCGCGTGCAGGCGCTGGCTGAGCGTGCCCGCCTGGTGACCGGTTTGACCCTGGAGCAGCTGGAGGAGGAGTACTCCGAGCAGCTGCCGGTTGACGTGCCCGCGGAGGAGACGTCCGAAAACGCCGCATCCGAAAACGCGGCTTCCGAAAACGCCGCCGCTGAAAATACTGCTACCGAAGCCTCCACCGAGAGCGTCCGCGCTCGCCTCAAGGCAACCCGCGCCGAACTGGAGGCGCTCGGCGCCATTAACCCGCTGGCGCTGGAGGAGTACGAGGCGCTTTCTGAACGCCACGCTTACCTGAACCAGCAGATTGAGGATTTGAAGGCGACCCGCCGCGACCTGAACACGGTCATGGACGAGGTCAGCAGCCACATTGCGGAGGTGTTCACCGCCGCGCTGGAGGACATTAACACCCACTACCGCCGCATCTTTGAGACCCTGTTCCCGGGAGGCGAGGGCCACCTGGAGCTGGACGACCCGTCCGATCCGTTGAATTCGGGTGTGGAGATTCACGCGCGCCCGGCGGGTAAGAAGGTTAAGCGCCTGTCGCTGCTGTCTGGCGGTGAGCGTTCGCTCGCTTCGTTGGCGCTGTTGATTGCGATTTATATGTCTCGCCCTTCGCCGTTCTACGCCCTGGACGAGGTTGAGGCGGCGCTGGATGACCGCAACCTGTCGCGCCTGCTGCAGGTGATTGGTGAGTTGGGGGAGCGTTCGCAGCTGATTGTGATTACGCATCAGAAGCGCACGATGCAGATTGCGGAGACCCTGTACGGGGTGTCGATGCGCGGTGGCGTGTCGACGGTGCTTTCTCAGCAGATGGAGGAGCTGCGCGAGCTGCTGTAGCTCGCCGCGCCTGCTTGACCCTGCCGCGCGCACCTCAACCCGCGCGTCCCCGACCCTGCCAAACGCACCCACTCTGGCGAACGTCACATGTCCTAGGAATGGTCATGTGCACTCCGGGGTACTGTTCACCGCCTGCGCCCGGGTACTATAGGGGGATATGTGCGAACGCCGCCCCGCCCTACCCGCGGTTGCGTGGTGTTTCGCTGTGATCAGGCCCGATGCCCCGCCCTACCCGCGGCGCGCATCCGGCGGTAACCATCCAGGGAAGGAATAGTGATGAGCGAGAACCTGGCAGATGCTTTCCTCAACGGCGAGTCGTTGAAGAATGCCCCCGGCCCCTATTTTGGTGAGTACGGCGGGCGGTGGATGCCCGAGTCGCTGATTGCCGCCATGGATGAGCTGGAGGCAACCTTTAACGAGGCGAAGAACGACCCCGAGTTCATTGCCGAGTTCCAGCGTCTTTCTGCTGAGTATTCGAACCGTCCGTCGCTACTGACTGAGGTTCCGAAGTTCTCTGAGCATGCTGGTGCGCGTGTGTTCCTCAAGCGTGAGGACCTGAATCACACCGGTAGTCACAAGATTAATAACGTGATTGGTCAGGCTCTGCTGGCTAAGCGTATGGGTAAGACCCGTCTGATTGCTGAGACTGGTGCGGGTCAGCACGGTGTTGCGACTGCGACCGCGGCTGCGCTCTTCGGCATGGAGTGCGTGATCTACATGGGTGAGGAAGACACTGAGCGTCAGGCGCTGAACGTGGCTCGTATGCAGCTGCTGGGCGCGAAGGTGATTGCGGTTCAGAACGGTTCCCGCACCCTCAAGGACGCCATTAACGAGGCGCTGCGCGACTGGGTTTCGAACGTTGAGAACACCCACTACCTGCTGGGTACTGCCGCCGGTGCGCATCCGTTCCCGGCGATGGTGCGTTTCTTCCATGACGCTATCGGTGAGGAAGCGCGCGAGCAGATTCTGGCTGAGACCGGCCGCCTGCCCGATTGTATTGCTGCCTGCGTGGGTGGCGGTTCGAACGCGATTGGTCTGTTCCACGCGTTCTTGGATGATTCTTCGGTCGAGATTTACGGTTTTGAGGCTGGCGGTGACGGTGTGGATACCGGTCGTCACGCGGCGACCATTACTCTGGGCCGCCCGGGCATGCTGCACGGCGCGATGACATACCTGATGCAGGATGAGGACGGTCAGACCATTGAGTCCCACTCGATTTCTGCCGGTCTGGATTACCCGGGTGTGGGTCCGGAGCACTCCTACCTGTCCGATATTGGTCGCGTGACCTACGAGCCGGTGACTGACACCGAGGCGATGGACGCTCTGCGTCTGCTCTGCCGCACCGAGGGTATTATTCCGGCGATTGAGTCTTCGCACGCTCTGGCGGGCGCGTTGCGCGTATGCCAGCGTTGGGCTGCTGAGGATCCGGAGGCGGCACGCGAGAAGACGATGATTGTCTGCCTGTCGGGTCGTGGCGATAAGGACATGGAGACCGCGCTGAAGTGGTTCGGTCTGGGTAAGGCGATTCCGTCCTCGACCCTGATGACCGGTAATAAGGAAGCTGCCGCATCCGCTGCACAGAACGCACAGGCTGAAAGTGAGGCTAAGTAATGAGCTACCAGGACGCTATTTCTCAGGCGGCACCCTTTGAGGTGTTGGACGGTACGTTCCCGACTGCTAACCCCGATTCGCCTCTGGCGGCTCGTCTGGCTGAGTGTGAGAAGCAGGGCCGTGCGGCGCTGATTGGCTACCTGCCGGTGGGCTTCCCGACCCTGGATGAGTCGATTGACGCGGCGATTGCTTTGGGCAATAACGGCGCGGACATTATCGAGCTGGGCGTTCCCTACTCCGACCCGGTCATGGATGGCCCGGTGATTCAGAAGGCGACCGGCGTGGCGCTGGAGAACGGTTTCAAGCTTCCTCAGCTGTTTGAAGCGGTCCGCCGCATTACCGAGGCGACCGACGCTGTGGTTGTCGTGATGACGTACTGGAACCCGGTTCTGGCGTACGGTGTGAAGAATTTTGCGCGTGATCTGGCGGCTGCCGGTGGCGCGGGCATGATCACCCCGGACCTGGTGCCTGATGAGGCGTCGGCGTGGTTTGAGGCTTCTGACGAGTACGGTCTGGATCGTATTTTCTTGGCTGCTCTGTCTTCTTCGCCGGAGCGCCTGGCGACCATTGCGAAGGCGTCGAGCGGCTTCGTGTACGCCGTGTCGGTGATGGGCGTGACTGGTGCCCGCACCTCCGTGTCGGAGGCGGCTCGCACCCTGGTTGCGGACATTAAGGCTGCCGGTGCGCCTCGTGCGTGCGTGGGTCTGGGTGTTTCGACTCGTGCCCACGTTGAGGAGATTGGCGAATATGCGGACGGCGTGATTGTCGGTACCGCGCTGGTGAAGGCTTTGGCTTCTGGCGGTGTTGAGGCGGTGGCTAAGCTGACCCGTGAGCTGGCGGGGCGTGAAGGCTAATGTCTGATGTGCTGTCGCTGGCGAGCGTGCCGGTAGCTAACGTGCTGGCGTCGATTCCGTCACCGAGCGTTTCGTATCTGCAACTGGGCCCGTTCCGTGTGCATTTCTATGCCCTGTGTATTCTTGCGGGTATGGCGGTGTGCTTGTGGCTGGGTTCTCGCCGTTGGAAGGCGGCGGGTGGTACCCCTGAACGCGTTTTTGACGTGGCGATGTGGGCTATCCCTGCGGGTATTATTGGTGCCCGCGCCTACCACGTGCTGATTACTGACCCGGGTAGCTATTTCGGTCCGAATGTTGCTGATCCGTGGGCTTTCCTGAAGATTTGGGAGGGCGGCATCGGCATTATGGGTGCCGTGTCGGTTGGCGCGTTGGGCGCCTGGTATGGTTGTCGCCGCTACGGGATTAATTTCCCGGCTTTTGCGGATGCGGTAGCGCCGGGTATTCTGCTGGCTCAGGCGTTTGGCCGCTGGGGTAACTGGTTCAACCAGGAGCTGTTCGGCAAGCCGACGACTCTGCCGTGGGGCCTGGAGATTAGCGCTTCGAGCGGTAATTTCCCGCCCCAGTATCCGGCGGGTACGCTGTTCCATCCGACGTTCCTGTACGAGTCGCTGTGGAACCTGCTGGGTGTGGCGTTGCTGCTGTGGCTGGGCCGTAAGGGCGTGCTGAAGCTGGGTCAGACCCTGTGGCTGTACGTGTTCTACTACGGTGTGGGTCGCCTCTTCATTGAGATGTTCTTGCGTATTGATACCTCGGAGATGCTCTGGGGCGTTCGTATTCACGTGTGGACTGCTCTGCTGCTGGTTCTGCTGGGTGCTGCTGGTTTTGTGGTGGCTGGTCGTCGTGCGGCGGCGAAGGCTGCTGCGGGTATTGAGCCGGCTCCTGCGGAGTTCGCTCCGAAGCCTGCCGCAGATGAGTCTGCAGAGGGTGCTGAGGAGAAGGCGTCCGAGAAGGCAGAGCCCACCGAGGATTCTGACTCTTCTGAGTCTTCGACGAAGGGCACCCAGATGAAGGACTCCCAAACGAAGAGCTCCTAGCTTTCATCTACATTCATAGAAAACCGCCGGATGGGGCAGAACCCCCGTCCGGCGGTTTTTTGTACCTGCTTCTCCACTCTGGCATTCTTCCACTCTGGCATTCTGTCGCACTGGCATTCTTCTGCACTGGCGTTCTGCTGAGCGTGTGCAGCATTCACACAGTGGTATGTGACGGTGCCGTGCGTGGATTTAGGCTGATGAGAAGGCATAATAGAGGTATTGCATGTGGTGGGCATCCGCTTCAGTAGTATGAGGCTCTTCGAATGGTGATACCTGCCGCGTCTGCGTTTAGAAACACCCACTCAACGTACAGGATTTTATCGTGAGCTCTTCATCCGGCGATTCTTCGCGCGCCGTTTCTCCTTCTTCTCGTCCGGGCCTGTCGCGCCGCCGCCTGGTGGCAGGTGCGGCGTGGGCTGCCCCGGTCGTTGTGGCGTCGTCGGCAATTCCGGCGTATGCGGCCTCTGATGAGGAAGGCGAGTGCACCGGCCCCTACGAGGATTCGACGATGGTCACCGCCGGTGACGGCGTGAAGAAGGTCCGTGTGCTGACGGTTCCTGCGGGCGCTAAGCGTATGCGTTTTACCGCTGTGGGCGGTGCTGGCGGCACGAACTACACTGTGGCTGATGCCGGTTCCGGAGCCATGGTTGAGGGCTCTATGGCTGTGCGCGGCGGCCAGACTATTACTCTGACTGCCGGTTCGGGCGGCATCGGTAATGGTGAGCTGAAGCCCGCCGAGGGCGGCGACGGCTACGGCGTGGGCGGCTCCTCAAAGGCTTCTTCGCCGGTTCCCGCGAACGTTGTTTCTGCGATTAATGATTTGACCCGCATTTCTGGCGGTGTGACCGGTCGCGGCGGCATGAGCGCTGTGCTGTATTCGGCATCCGGCGGTGGTTCCTCCGCTATTGAGGTGGACGGCGTGCCCATGATTGTTGCCGGTGGCGGCGGCGGTGCCGGTGTGCTGGCGTCGTATGCGACGGTTCTGCCGAATCCCGCAAATGCGGGTGCTGTGCGCCCGACCGCGCACTATTCGCTGGATAGCTCCGGCGGCGAGCACCAGTTCAGCACCGGTGGTGGCGCTGGTTCGGGTGACGGCGACGGTTCGCCCGGTTTTGTTGGTTTCACCTCGTACGAGGCGCAGTCTAATCCGATTCTGACGGTGAACCCGGGTTCGGGCGCTGCCGGTGGTGTGGGCGGTGCTGGCGGCGAGAAGCTGAACCCGCCGACTGCTGACGGTCCGGTGATTGGTTTTTCGAGCACCTCCACTCAGAAGCTGGTGAGCACTGCGACTGCTGGTGCGGCGGGTGCGAGTGGTTTCCGGGCGAAGGGCGCCGATGGTGTGGCGAGTTATTCGTACCAGTGGGATCAGACTCCGGAGGGTACCGATAACCGCCCGTCGAACGCCGGCGAGCTGTTTAACGGCTACCAGTCGGTGGTTTCTGGAGGCGGTGGCGCCGGTTATGGCGGCGGCGGCTCTGGTGCTGCGTTGAGCGTTTCGGCTCGTGTGGTGTCGCAGAAGTGGAATAATGATTCGGCTCGTGCCCGCTATGCGGTGGGTTCGGTGCAGCTGGCTGGCGGTGGTGCTGGCGGCGGTACGTTCATGGATTCTACGGTGCGCATCATGGATCTGGGTTGGGCGTTGAATGCTCCGAATGGTCCGGGTGAGCGCGGTGCCGGCTATATTGAGGTTGCTTTCTGCTTCTAGGTTTTGTTGCTAGTCGGCGGCTATGAGTGGCTACATACTGCTCTGAGCTTGTAGGAATCGTATAGGTGTAGATTGAACCCTTTCTTTAGGGTGGTATGCGCCTCAAACTTAATATTTAAATTTTTTCTGAATGCCTCCCAGGCCGCTGGTTTGGGAGGCATTCTCATCTTCTGTGTCGGTTCGTCATAGCGTCACATCAACCTTTGGCGGTTTAGCGCATTGGTCGGAATAGACCTTATCGAAAGCTCATCCTCGCTCGCGTGCCGACCCCTAAATAACCCCTCTGTCATATTCGGGGGTAAACCTTTAGATTGGCGGCTCATCATTTTACGGTGGAAATGTAAAGAATACACGCGCCCACCCCGCTAGGTTGCACGGCGCAGATTGCAGATTGCGGCTTGAGCGCGGCCACCGATGACTAAGGAGTTTAGATCATGTGCAAGGAAACCATGAAGGCTGTTGTTGTCCCTGAGAAGGTTGACGGTTCGGTTGTTGTCCGTGAGGTTCCCGTTCCGGCTGTCGGTCACGGCCAGGCGCTCGTGAAGATTGAGTACTCGGGCGTGTGCCACACTGACCTGCACGTGGCTTCCGGTGACTTCGGTGAGGTTCCGGGTCGTATTCTGGGCCACGAGGGTATCGGCCGTGTCGTCAAGGTTGGCGAGGGTGTTGAGTCCCTGAAGGAAGGTGACCGCGTGTCGGTGGCTTGGTTCTTCGAGGGCTGCGGCCACTGTGAGTACTGCACCTCGGGTCGTGAGACCCTGTGCCGTTCGGTGAAGAACGCAGGCTACTCGGTTGACGGCGGCATGAGCGAGTACACCCTGGTGACCGCTGATTACGCGGTGAAGGTTCCCGAGGGCCTTGACCCGGCGCAGGCTAGCTCCATTACCTGCGCGGGTGTGACCACCTACAAGGCAATCAAGGAGTCGCTGGTCCGCCCGGGTCAGTGGCTGGTTGCTTACGGCGCTGGCGGTCTGGGCAACCTGGCTGTTCAGTACGCTAAGAAGGTTTTCGGCGCCAAGGTTATCGCTGTTGACATCAACGACGACAAGCTGGCTCTGGCTCGTGAGACCGGCGCTGACCACGTCATCAACGGTCGTGAGGTTGAGGATGTTCCGGCTCGTATTCGCGAGCTGACCGGCGGTGGCGCTCACGCTGCTGTGGTGACCGCGGTGTCGAAGGTTGCGTTCAACCAGGCTGTTGAGTCGGTTCGTGCGGGCGGTTCCGTGGTGGCTGTTGGTCTGCCCTCGGAGATGATGGAGCTGTCCATTGTGAAGATTATTCTGGACGGCATCCGCGTGGTGGGCTCCCTGGTGGGCACCCGTCAAGATCTGGCGGAGGCGTTCCAGTTCGGTGCTGACGGCATCGTGGTTCCGGTGGTTCAGCTGCGTGAGGTTGACGAGGCACCGGCTGTCTTCGAGGAAATGGCGGCAGGTAAGATTACCGGCCGTATGGTTCTGGACTTCGCTAGCCTCTAAGTTAGCGGATGATTCGAGGCGCCCGGTAGGGCTTCAAGGTCTCACTCGGCTGAGGTCCTGCCGGTAGTTTCGATGGTTATAACGCCTAGGGCGCATCCCGTGTGGCGGGGGAGTAGGGGTACTCTTTCTGCTGTGCATACGACGCGGGGTGCGCCTTAGTGTTTTAATGCGGCGTTTTAGGGCCCCGGTTTATAGCTACCGGTTCATAACGACCGGTTTATAGCTGCGGGTTTTTGAGAGCCGTTATCGTAAGGGGCTGAAAACCCCTGTGAGTACTAGGCACCTAAACGTAATATACGCGGGAATTTATTTTGAAATATCCGGGGAAATATATCAAAATTCCCACCAAATTAGTTCAATAGAGCATCTTATTTGACATCTAAAGACCTTAAAATGCATGCTTGAATTGTAAACATTCAACCACTGGTTGAGGCGTAATATTTGTCGAAGAGATAGGTTTTGAACACCCTTGCACATACCCTTGATGTAACGGGATGTAACGTGTGAAGGTTTCGGCCCTCCTAGATATCGATTCCTTCTCCCGGAACGTTATACCCGGGTGAATTTCAGCATCTTCGTACCGTGCCGTTATTCACCGCTGAGTCCTACTTCCGGTCAGGCGCCCCTCTAGACACCTTCGGAAGAGGTCTCACAAGATTAGTGTGGGCCCCACGGACATAGTCAATGGGGACTATGTCCGCCACACTAATCCGAGATTCTTGGACAATTCCGCAATAACGATTCCGCAATAACGCTTCGTGGCGGCGCACCGCCTCGATATAAATTTACCTGCCGGCACGGGTAACATAGCCGGGTTCTCTACTCACTCGGTAACCCACCCGCTACAGAACGCATCTTGATTTTGTGTTGTTCAGAAGATGCGCCCTGTAGCAAAAGAACGAGGGGCACCTCTGTCGGGTGCCCCTCGTTTTCCTATGCGCGTTTTATGGTCGGCTAGATTCCACGCTGCCTAGTAGATTCCACGCTGCGCGGTCCAGCGGATCGTGCCGCGCTCAAAATCCATGTAGTACACGCCGTTTACATAGGTTTCGTCGCCGCGTGCCGCACCGTAGCGGGCGGTGTTCTTCTCCCAGTGCTTGAAGATTGCGCCATTACCGTTGGTCTCGTACGCACCGTACGCATCCGACCAAAGCAGTACCTTGCCGGAGGCGAATCGCACCTGAGCACCCGTGGGGGTGACGGTCTCGTCGGTCACCGGGGCGCCCCAGGTGCCGCGGTGCTGCAGGAAGCGGTGGTAGAACGCGCCGCCGGTGTGCAGGCGGTGGGTGCCGGTCTGCGCGGACCACACGTAGGTGGTGCTGCCGGTGAATTCCTGTTTGATGAGGCCGTTACCCAGGTTCTGCTCATCGGTGGTGGGGGCGCCCTTCATGCCGGCTGCACGCCAGGTTGCGTAGATGGCGCCGCGCTCGTTGATGATGTGGGTGCCGGTAGCGGCAGACCAGTACGCGCCCTCACCGTTGGCGAAGGAGACCGCGATGGTGTCGGAGCGGGTTTCCTCGTTGGTGGTCAGGCCGCGGAATCGTGCCACGTCGGAGCGGAACTTCTGGTCCAGGCCGCCGTTGGTGACCAGCCAGTGCGAGCCGTGAGAGTTCGTCCAGTAGATGGTCTTACCGTTGGTGAACTTCTGCGCGTACACGCCGTGACCCAGGGAGTACTCGGTGCCAATGGGGTTGCCGTAGAACGCGCGGTTCTTGTTCCAGAAGTCACCGATGCCGGTGCGAATATCAATCGAACCGGTCGCGGTGGTCACCACGTTCGAATCCTGAGCGGCGCGGTCTTCTACCGCACGCTCCTCAACTACGCGGTCTTGACCGTTCGCCCAGTTGCGGTGCACCGCGTGGGGGTTCTTCGCCAGAACCTTCAGATCGTTCACAGTGCCGGGGAAGAAGTTCGAGTCACCCACAAACGGACCCGAGTCGGTGAACTGCCAAATGTCGTAGCCGCTCCAGCCGGCGGGAATTGCGCCCACCACAGTGGAGTAGCTTGCCAGGTGCAGCGGCAGAGTGCCGAACTGCGTCGAACCCACGCACTGCGACCACCAGGAAGTTGCGGTGTACACCATCGGGGCGCGGCCGGTCAGCGAACGGTAGGTGTCCACAAAGTCGCGGGTCCAGGCGGTCAGCTGCGCCGGGGTCATGTTGAAGCAGGTGTTGCCGTACTCGGGGTAGGGATTGAATTCAATGTCCAGCAGGCCCGGCAGGGTCTGGCCGTCAGCAGTCCACGCGCCGCCGTTCTGCACGAAGTAGCGCGCCTGATCGGCACCCGAAGAGGTACGGGGGTTCGCAAAGTGGTAGGCGCCGCGCACCATGCCGACCCGTGCCGAGCCGTTGTACTGCTGAGCGAAGTAGGGGTTGGTGTAGTAGCCCCCCTCGGTTGCCTTCACGTAGGCGAAGCGGGAGCCAGCGGCGTAGGCGCTCGCCCAGTCCACGTTCTGCTGGTGCGAGGAGACGTCCATGCCGAGGGTACCGCCGGAGGGAGTCCACGCGGAGCGGCCTTGTGCTAGTGCTTGACCGGGTGCCAGTGCCTGACCGGAAGCCAGACCCTGACCAGCCGCCTGACCCTGCGCGGAGCTCTGGGTCGCGGAAATACCGCTTGCAGAAATACCGCTCAGAGTTGCGGTAGAAGCGGGGGAGACGGCGCCGGTGCGCGCGTTGGCGGTGCCCAGGCGTTCGCGTTCGCCCGCACCCATTGCGGGGTTGGAACGTTCGACCAGGGATGCATCCGGGGCGGGCGCATAGCTGAGCTCTTCGTAGGATGCGTTGGGGTTGACGGGGTTGACCTCTGCCGCTGCGCTCGCGGTGGGCGCGGCAAATGCGGCGGGAACGGAGGTGAGGGATGCGGCGACCAGGGCGAGTGCACCTGCGGACGCCACGATAGAGCGGGCTGCCGCGGAGCGCGCGGCAGTCTGGAGTTTCTTCATAGGTTTTTGCCTGTGTTTGAGAGGTGGATGCGTCGATGTGGCCCTGTGTGGGGGGCTTCTGGCGCGAGTGAATAGGGGTGCAGTTGAGTGAGTTTGATGTGTCAATTGTTGCCGTGTCAAGCGACCGGCACAGCTAACAGCCTACGGTACCTGCACCGCTGTGCGCAATGCTATCGGGGTGTCGTCATCGCGGGATGATTTTCACGGAGTGCACAGTAGTTTGGGGTCTTTGGACAGCATGTTTTGTTTTGGGGCTTGTCGGTGCATTTATTGGGCTCAAATTTTTGCGAAAAATTTTAGGTGCGCGACACGCCGGGGAGCTACGAATTTCACTCTGTGGACTGCCGTTTCGGTATGTCGCTGGGGCGCAGCCGGGGCATAAGGAAAGGGGTGGGCCGCACACACAAAGACCCACCCCTCATGTTCCGGGTACTGTGATTGGCGCGGCCTCGCACCGGTACCCGGAGTTTCATGGTCGATGCAGGAGAGATGAAGAGTCATCGACCACGTATATGGTGCCTGTTGGCACGTTTTTCTCGGCTCTTCCCGCCCGCTCTTTCAGGTTCTGATGTCCGGCTGAAAGAGACGGGTGGGAAGAGGCGAAAGCTTGTGTTTCCCGAAGGGTTTAGAGGAACTTTGCGATATCCTCAACCAGCGGCTTGAGAGTCTCGCGATCGATGTACTCAGCCTTGCCGGTCTTGTAGCATTCGAGCATCTGCTGAATACCTTCGTTCGGGTGCGGGTTTGCCATGAGCCATGCGCGCACCGGGCCCTTCAGGGCGGTCTTGTGAGCCAGCGAAATCTTGTCGAAGTCGATGCCGCCACGCAGGTGGTAGACGGGGCGACCCTCGGTCAGTTCGGGGGTGTAGCTCTTGGCGACGGCCTTGTCCAGCAGCTTCTTGGAGTATTCACCGGTGAAGGAGACGGTGAAGAACGCGGTGCGGTTCTTCTTGGGCGCAATGATGGGCAGGATCTTCTTGCGAAGTGCCGGTGCGCCGTTGAGGAATCCACCGTAGTCGCTGCCGGCAATCACGAAGGCGTCGAATGCCTCTGCCTGTTCGGGGGTGACCTTGGAGGCGGGGACAATCTCAACCTCAGGAGCCTGCGGGAGTGCACGCAAATCTTCTGCCAGCCAGGTGGCGTACTGTTCGGTGTAGCCGTAGGTGGAGCCGAAGATAATCAGCACGCGAGTAGTCATCTGTGAACCTTCCAGATATATTTCGCATTTCAAATACTAATTATGGGTTCCAATATAGGCTAGGCGCGCGAAAATGTGAAATCGCCCAGCTTTTGGATGCCCCATCTATCTTCTCACAGCCCACTCTGAGTGTCTCTATGTTTTTGAAACACACCCGAAGGTTCTCGAGTGTGACTAAATATTGCGTAATGATTGAATGGCTGGTTTCTAAGGGTGAAAAGTACCCTAATTTACTTTCCGGGGTGAGGCGGGGCAGTGGGGGTGAAAACTGGCTTTCCGTGGCATGCCTGGCGGGTGGGAGGTGGTGCTCAGGGTGCGACGTGAAACACAAATTCTTCGATGGAAAGAGTTGGGGGAACCATACCCAAGCGGGCTTAAAACCCCTATAATTGAGAAAGAGTCCCACACATCCGGCACGTGGTTAACTGTTAGAACACGTGGGAATAATTGGGAATTTGACGTTAGTCTTCCCTGGAAAACCAGTGTGAACCTCCAGTGGTCACACAAAACAACACACAAAGGTTAGGTACATGAGGCGCGCAAAAATCGTTGCAACCATCGGTCCGGCAATCGAGTCCCCCGAGAAGATCTCCGAGGCAATCAAGGCTGGCCTGAACGTCGCCCGTCTGAACATGAGCCACGGTGACCACGCCGAGCACCAGGCACGCTACAACACCATCCGTGAAGAGTCTGCGAAGCTCGGTAAGGACGTTGCAATCCTCGCCGACCTGCAGGGCCCCAAGATCCGCCTCGAGCGCTTCGCAAACGGCAAGGAATACCTTGAGCCCGGCGCAGACTTCACCATCACCTCCGAAGACGTTGAAGGTACCGCAGAAATCTGTGGCACCACCTACAAGGGCCTGCCCGGCGACGTCAAGCTCGGCGACAAGCTCCTGCTCGACGACGGCAAGATCCGCCTCGAAGCAATTGAAGTTACCCCCACCCGCGTTCGCACCCGCGTTATCGTTGGCGGTCCCATCTCCAACAACAAGGGTATTAACCTGCCCGGCGCAGCAGTCTCCCTGCCCGCGCTGACCGAGAAGGACGCAAACGACCTGCGCTTCGCACTGAAGATGGGTGCAGACATTATTGCGCTCTCCTTCGTTCGTACCGGTGCAGACGTTGACCCCGTCCACAAGATCATGGACGAAGAGGGTATTCGCGTGCCCGTCATCGCCAAGATTGAGAAGCCCCAGGCTGTCGATAACCTGCAGGACATTATCGACAAGTTCGACGGCATTATGGTTGCACGCGGTGACCTCGGTGTTGAGCTACCCTTCTCCGAGGTTCCCCTCGTGCAGAAGAAGGCCATCGACATGGCACGCCGCTGGGCAAAGCCCGTCATCGTGGCAACCCAGGTGCTCGAGTCTATGACCGACAACCCCGTTCCCACCCGTGCAGAGGTTTCTGACTGTGCTAACGCAATCCTCGACGGCGCAGACGCAGTAATGCTCTCCGGTGAGACCTCGGTCGGTAAGTACCCGATTCTGACCCTGCAGGCTATGGCTGCCATCATTGAGGACACCGAGAAGGGCGGCCTGTACCGCGTGCCCGAGCTGGACCGCAAGCCCCGCACCCGCGGTGGCGCCATCACCCGCGCAGCAGTGAACATCGCTGACCAGCTGGACGCAAAGCTCATCGTTACTTTCACCCAGTCCGGTGACTCGGCACGTCGTCTGGCACGTCTGCGTCCCGAGACCCCGATTGTCGCGTTCACCACCAGCTCGAAGGTTCGTTCCTTCCTGTCCATGCTGTGGGGCGTTGACGCTGAGCAGGTTGAGATGATCACCGATCAGGAAGGTCTGTTCCATTTCGTGGACGAGTACCTGCTGAAGAATGGTCTGGCGGAAGCTGGCGACCTGGTCGTCGTTGCTGCCGGTGCTCCCGCAGGCCGCGCAGGTACCACCAACATGGTTCAGGTACACCGCGTCTACGGTGCTGAGGGCGAGCGCGAGGCTCTGCGTCCTTACGAGGAGGACGAGGTCAAGCGCTAAGCCGCTCGCTCTTTCTGAGTGGTCTTTTGAAGGGTAGCCGGGGCTAGTTCCCGGAACATACTGCCCGATGTATAGAAACCACTCGATGCATAGAAACCGCCGCCCGGTCGTGAATTCTCACGGCTGGGCGGCGGTTTCTTGTGTCTCTTCTCGTGTCTTCATCGTTGCCGCATCTGATGTGTGGATGAGCCGCAGGCAGGCCGCGAGTGGGCGCAGGGCGAATATGCAAAAAGCGGCGGGAAAGCTTCAAACTTTCCCGCCGCTTGTGCGTTGGTGCCCGAGGTGGGACTCGAACCCACACTCCGAAGAACCTGATTTTGAGTCAGGCGCGTCTGCCAATTCCGCCACTCGGGCGTATCACGCATTCGTGCGTAACACCTTTAGAATTCTAACCCAGGCTGTCTAGAAAATCTAATCTATCTGACGTGTTGATCAGGCTGAGGCGGGGCGCAGAATGTTGGATAGTGCATCTGTAGAAGGGGCACAGGGTTGTTGGCCGTGTGTCAGTCGTGTGTCAGCTGGGTGTTGTTGGTTGTCCGTTGAGCGTAATTCCTGAGCTCAGGGTGAACCGGTGTCACTTATCCACAGGTGGAGGCGGGGGAGAAAGCGCGCATCCTGTATCCTTAAAGACTGACTAACCATCCCCGTTCGCCTTCGCGGCTGGGGGCCACCTCAACGTTAAGAAAGTGATCACGGCTCGTGTTCAATTCTCTCTCCGACCGCTTGACGGCAACTTTTAAGAACCTGCGCGGCAAGGGCCGCCTCTCCGAGGCAGACATTGATGCAACCGTCCGCGAAATCCGCCGCGCCCTGCTCGACGCTGACGTCGCCGTCCCCGTGGTCCGCGAATTTACCGCCCACGTGAAGGAACGCGCTCTCGGTGCGGAAGTTTCCGAGGCGCTGAACCCCTCCCAGCAGATCGTCAAGATCGTGAACGAGGAGCTGGTGAGCATCCTCGGCGGTTCGACCCGCCGCATCAACATGGCGAAGAGCGGCCCGACCATCATCATGCTGGCGGGTCTGCAGGGTGCAGGTAAGACCACCCTGGCAGGCAAACTGGCTCACTGGCTGAAGGGCCAGGGCCACACCCCGATGCTGATTGCGTCCGACCTGCAGCGCCCCAATGCGGTGACCCAGCTGAAGGTCGTTGGTGAGCGCGCGGGCGTGCCCGTGTACGCGCCGCACCCCGGTGTGACCAGCGAGTTTGACGTGCCCACCGGCGATCCCGTGCAGGTGGCACGTGACGGTGTGGCTGAGGCTCGCGCTAAGCTGCACGACGTGGTGATTGTCGATACCGCGGGTCGTCTGGGTGTTGACGCTGAGCTCATGCAGCAGGCACGTAACATTCGTGACGCTATTGAGCCGCACGAAGTTCTGTTCGTCATCGATGCGATGATCGGTCAGGACGCCGTGAACACCGCCAACGCCTTCAACGAGGGTGTGGACTTCACCGGTGTGGTCCTGTCTAAGCTTGATGGTGACGCCCGCGGTGGTGCGGCGCTGTCGGTGGCTTCGGTGACCGGCAAGCCGATTATGTTCGCGTCCACCGGTGAGAACGTCACTGACTTTGAGCAGTTCCACCCGGACCGTATGGCAAGCCGCATCCTGGATATGGGTGACATCCTGACTCTGATTGAGCAGGCTGAAGCTCAGTGGGATAAGGCTGAAGCCGACCGCATGGCGAAGAAGTTCATCGATCAGGAAGACTTCACGTTTGAGGACTTCCTGGCTCAGATGCAGCAGATTCGTAAGCTCGGTTCCATGAAGAAGCTGCTCATGATGATGCCCGGTGCGGCTCAGATGCGTCAGCAGCTTGAGGCTTTTGACGAGCGCGAAATTGACCGCGTGGAGGCGATTGTTCGCTCCATGACCCCGCACGAGCGTGTGGCTCCGCGCATCATTAACGGTTCTCGCCGTGCCCGTATTGCTAAGGGTGCGGGTGTGACCGTGTCAGAGGTGAACCAGCTGATGGAGCGTTTCGCTCAGGCTCAGAAGATGATGAAGAAGCTCGCTTCGGGCAAGATGCCCGGCATGCCCGGTGGTATGCAGATGCCCGGTATGGCGGCTGCGGCGGGTGGCGCTCGTAAGAACGCGAAGGGCAACAAGAAGAAGAAGGCTCGCTCCGGCAACCCGCAGAAGCGTGCGGCGCAGGAGGCGGCAGCAGCTAAGGCGCAGCAGGCTCGCGCCGGTGCTGCATTCGGTCAGCAGGCTCAGAACCAGGAGATGGATCTGTCCAGCATGAACCTGCCGAAGGGCTTCGAGAAGTTCCTGCAGTAAGAGCAAATATGAGCCCCGGTAAGGGGCGGTACGGGTGCGCACGTGGTGACGGGGCGCACCCGTACCGGTATGGTGCCCGGTTTGGGCATGTAAACGGGTGTGTGAAGGGAAGGTATCAATGGCTCAGAACGAGCAGAATTGGGATCGAGAGAACGCGGATGATCAGCTGAATAAGCAGGTTGCGCCGTGGTCTCAGCGCGCCTTCGCTGATGATGCTGTAGAGGACCCTGCCGGTGAATCTTCCGGCGAATCTGTAAACGAGTCTGCCGTTGAGTCTGTAGCTGAGGAGGGGTCGCTGGGCTTCTCCGATGCTCCCGCAGAAGATGGTGTAGACGAACTTTCAGGCGATTTTGCGGATGGCTTCGACAATGATTCGAGCATCCTTCCCGGCTACACCCCCGTCTGGGCGCGTATCGCCCTCGAGTACGGGGAGCACGCCGCTGAACTGGCGGGCGACCTCGTCTACTCCAGCGAGAGCGATGACCCCGCCGTTGACGACGTTGCCGCAACCATCCTGAACCTCATTCGTGAAGCCCGCAGTATGCACGAGGAGGTGAAGGCGGAAGACCCCGATAAGCAGCGCGCCTGGAACGACCGCACGAAGGTTGACCGCCTCGCCGTCGCCCTGGAGAGCGAAGAGTGGACCGTCGATAAGCTCACCGGCATGTGGGACGACGCCCCCGCACCCGCCGGAACCGGCGAATCGGATAGCCCCGAGTACCTGCGCGCCCAGGATAAGGAGCGCACCGCCGAGAAGCAGCGCAATGAGCGCATCGAGCAGACCATGGAGCTGGAGGAGAAGATTCAGCGCCGCCGCATCATGGCTCGCTCCACCACCGATGAGGAGCTGATTGCCGCCCTCATTGAGGCGACCGCCGCCTCCCCGGAGCTGATTGCTTACGAGATGGGCGAGCATCAGGTGCAGCTCTACGTGCTGTGCGCCGTGGATGATGAGGGCTACATGAACGTGCTGGAGGTCGCTGACGGCCACCTGCACGTGGGTACTCCCGTTGAGGATTACGTGGCGCAGCTGGTGGATCAGCTGCCGGTGACCGGTGCCGCCCTTGAGGGTGAGGCGACCGTGTGGGAGAAGCTGCCCGGCGGACAGGGTGAGCTGGAGTTCCTGGTGGACGGTGACGCCGCCATGCTCGTTGACCTGCCCATTGACATGATTACGGGGCTTCTTTTGGCGTACCTTCCTGCCGGTACTCGGCAGGTTGTTGCCGCGCCTGCGGGGGAGTGGACCCTCATTTCTGCCGACCCGGTAGATTTGATGGCGCTGCTGGGCCTGCTGAACTGCAACGCCCTGATTGCTGAGGGCAACGCGAACCAGCAGCACCTGGTGGTCTATGAGGAGCCCGCCCGCGAACCCTACTCGGATGAGGAATGGTACCTGGAGGCGTTCGGTGAACCCTACGAGAACATCGTGGAGGAGTTCACCTGGCAGCGCGTGCCTAAGCGTCTGAACCGTGCCCTCAGTCGTGAGGAAGTCGCAC
>ERZ773072.128-NODE-128-length-46064-cov-32.052164_pt1 | contig 46064 bp, 72 predicted proteins | sample MGYA00580617_ERZ773072 | MGnify/ENA primary metagenome ERZ773072 (study PRJEB29015, sample SAMEA2737970) | human oral metagenome | biome: human oral; feature: human-associated habitat; material: dental | place: China | collected 2122 ...
ACTATAATTCAATACCAATTACGTCTTAAGACTTAAAGCAACGACAGAACTATAAGATAGAAACCATGAGCCATAAGATAGAAACCATGAGCCATAAGATAGAAACCATGAGCTATAAGCCATAAGTCGTGAACTAGAGAACTTGAGATAGAGAGCTTTAAACACTAGCTTAAGACTTAAGATATATATTTATATATATACTTGCCCCCCCTACCCCCCAAGGGCTTTTACCCTCTCACTATATAGTCAGTGAGCGAGGAGGGGGTAACTGTTCACTTTTTTCAATAATGAGACGCATGTCACGCGTAGGCTTCTGGTGGGCAGGCCCCAGAATCTGCAGAAACAGGCCAATCGCCCCAAACCTCCTCGCCGAGAGCTGGGGGTGCAGGCTGCGACCAGGGTTGCGAGCCTGGGGAGGAGCGTGTTAGCGTGAGCCGTCAAGCGGTGCGCGGCGTAGCGAACTGGTTGACATGGAAAGCTTGTAACCCGTCGCGGATATTTTTTGCTAGGACCGTGTGGTGATCACACGCAATTCTTGCGAGGTCATAGCCCCCTATTCAGACGCAATTCTTCGCGCAATTCTGAGCGTGTCTAGTCGGTGTGCCCACCTTGTATTTAATTGCTGGGTTAATTGACTTGGTTAATTGCTTAGATAGCCGCTTTATTTATCGTAAAGAATTGTTTTTGTAATTGAAGTCAATTTGCTACTTAATTGTTATGTTGCTATTCGGTTAATATGCTTGCGTAATTGCTGTGTATATGGTATGTACAGTTCTTTATGTCTATTGTGTCACCATTCCATCAATCGAATTGACAATAACGTCGGCATGTGTTAGCCGCGCGCCCGCGTGCATTTGGGTAGGGGCTAGTCCATAGGTAATGTGATTAGCGTCTCATTTGATTATTGGCCCTCGCGATAGGTCCTAATCAGCGTTTGACAGTTCGCGGCCGGCGTTCTATGCCGGCGCTTAGTCTGGCCCGGTATTCTGCGGGCGTCTCGGAGTGTGATTACTTGACATCTCAGCATGCGGCGGCGTTTGGCTGGCCACTTGACGTAAGCCGTGCGGTAGCCGTACGATTGACCCGTCGCCAAACGAGGCGGCCCGGTGAGAGCGGGGCGCGGGTAGTTTTGTGCGCTGGTTGTTTTTTGTGAATTACAGAGCGGTTAATTTTTCGCCTTTGGCGCGCGCTTTGCCTAGCGCGGTCACTCACCTGCGATGCGACGGCCCCGCCTGTAGGGGCTGGGGTCGCCGTTAGGTCACACCGTCGTTAGGGCTGGCTCTGAGTTCCCGGCTGGCTTAATCGGGGGCGCGTGTCGTTATTGGACTAGGGGCATCTTTGGTGAGCGTTCGCGCGGGCGTTTAGCAGACGTGGCGCGGGTGGCAGGTCCGATTCCTGCGATGCCTACGGGCGCGCCTAATGGTGGGTGGCGCTTATGGGTTCCCAGAGTGGGGGCCTACTGAGAATGTGAGAGGTAACATCATGGCTATTTCTGAGATGATTCGCGACCTTATGGGCTCTGATGTAGAGCCGGGTTTCATGGTTGGCGCAGGTTTGCGCGTTGTGCTCAATTCGTCGGGGACCGGGTACCTGCTCATCCGCGAGGATCGGACGATTGCCCTTGAGTGGGGCGCGGGCGGTGGAATGGTGAGCGTTACCGCGTCCGACCTATCGCCCTCCGAAAAGCGTGCGATTACGCGGGTTGTGCGTGTGATTCGCCCGGCGTTCACACCCGATTGGGGTGCGTGGGAGAGGATGTGCCGCCGGGCGCTGGGTTGTCGCGCGATGCTTGCCATGCGCCCCTTGTGATTGATCGTAGGGATTGATTCGGGTCCCTGGTTATCCCGGCCCTAGTGGTGGGTGTGAGGTGGGTTCAATTCCCGCGCCGGGAGCTGGCTACCAAGGCGGTGGCCTAATTGAAAGAGGGTGAGAGGTCCGAAAATGATTGACTACGATGAGACGAATCAGACGGCGCGCGAATGTGCTGATTGGATTATGGAACAGCTTGGTCCCGAGGTCCTTACCGTTGACGCGTTCTTGGAATTCACCAACGGGTCGGGGTTTGCCCCGTATGACTGGGAAATTGATCGTTGGGTTGATGCCTATTTCGAGTGGGCATATTCGCCCGCGTGGCAGCGCATCGTGTGGGAAGCGTGGGACGCGTGCGGACGCCCCGCTACCGAGGAGTTCTATGACCTGTATGGCGATGAGGGTGATCCTGAGAATCGCCGTGAGGCGCAGGCGATGAGTCGCATCCTGGCTATTCAGGATATGGTTGGCCGTTTCATGGCGGGCGCGTTCGCTAGGGCGTGTTTGGCTGCGGATTGGGTGGCTATTTCGGTGAATATGGACGTTCCGCGCTGGTGGGAAGATGAGGTTGAACCTTGGTTCCCTACAGGGGATGCGTCCGAGCTTCCTAGTGGGGCGTGGCTGATTGATGGTTGCGCTTGGGATTGGTGTGAGGATGGGGACGCTGTTGAGGTGTACCCGTGCGGTTTGGCGTATCGGCTGGGCGCGGCGAGGCCCCCGGCTGTTGCCTAGTGGTGTTTGGTTATCGCGGGCTTAGTGGCGAGTTTTAGGCCGGTTCAATTCCGGTCCCGCGAGCGGGGGCGTGTGTGGCGTGCGCACGTCCTATCACAGATCAATTGAGAATTGAGGACAAGACAATGATGTTCGTGACTGAGGTTGAAGGCGACGCACTGGAAGCTATGCAGGATGCGTGGGATGACGTGTACTCGTTCACGCGTTCGGAGCTTGGCGACGTGCCGGATTGGGCCGACTACGTGAATGCGGAGGGTGAGCTTTTTACTGAGAGCGAACTTGAAGACACGTTCGCGGATAGGCTAAATGACTGCTATGGCCCCGTTTCCGTCTGCGGATACGAATACGACGCGGGCCGTGTTCTTAGGGAGGTTGATCCCGTCGCGTTCCGTGAGGGGTTCCTGGATTGGCTTGATGCGCAGCAGAGTGATGGCGAGCTGCGCAGTATTGAGGGCCGGTAGGTTCTCACCCTTGGCAAGTCGGTTGCGCGCCCTACGTGGGCGTCCTGGGTTCGATTCCTGGGCTGGGGGCGGGGCAACAATGGTTGTTGCCTGTTCTGAGAATGTGAGAAAGAGGTTTCTATCATGACTGTTCTGCATGATATTGAGGCGGCGGCGTACGCGGTTCGACACGGGTTCGCGGGTGACATTATCCCGGTTGCGATCAACTTCAATGTTGTTCGTTTCCCGCGCCCTGAGGGTGGGGACGAATACCGCGTCTATTCGTATCGGACGCTGGTTGCGATTATGACGCGAGCGGTGGGCACTATTGGCGTGCGTGTTGACATGTGTGCGGACGCGCTGAATCACTCGGTTACGACGTCCCGGCACGTGGCGCATTTTCTGAGCGGCGTGGTGGATGGCTACGTGGATTGGGATCGACTTAAGGCGGCGTGTGCGTCGGCTGTTGGTTCTGCGGTCGTTGTGCCCACGGTTTGACGCGGGTTTCCCTAGCCTGTTGGTAGGTGTGATTGCAGGTTCGACCCCTGCCTAGGGAGCTGATAGCCACGGCGGCTATCTATTCGAGATTTGAGAGTGAGTGTGAATGATATGGCGACTCGAATCATGCTCCCGTGTGACGGTTTTTCGCCCGCGTGGGAGTGGCTGAGCGTGTGGCAGTTGGAGGCCCTGCAGGATTGGTGGGGTACTAGTGCCCGGCTGGTTCGTGAGAGCGTGGGCGCGCCCGATTGGGCTGAGTACGTGGACAAGGATGGTGCGGCTTGGTCCCGTGAGGGATTGCTGGTGCGACTGGTCTTTGACGCAATTGACCTGTACGGCGAAACGCATGTCGATACGATGATTAAGGATATCGGCAATGATGGCATGGTCGAGATGCTTGACGGGTGGATTGATGCCCGCGTGTTTCGCGGTGACCTGGTTCGCCTTGTTGGCGAGGGCGAGGCATGATCATGTGTGACATAAGTAGGGATGCGCTGAAAACCTTGGTTGAGCGGGCGCGTGAGGATGAGACGTTCCCTGGCTACTTCCTGTACTGCCAGGTCGGCATTAGCGGCGTGCGATCATCGTACGGATGGGTTGACTGTGACGGTTTTCTGCGCACGTGTGATGACTTGGTGGATGAGTATGAGGCCGAGTTAGATCGCGAGGGTGCGAGCCTGGGGCTTGGTTCGGATGAGTTGCTGGGTGGCGCGATGCGCGGGATTGATCCGACTGGGTTCGATATCGCGGTTGGCATGTACATTGATCGGCTGGTTGCGCAGGGCATGCTAATCCCCCTGTATTACGCGGACTAGCGGCGCAAATATCCCGGCCCTGTTGGTAGGTGTGATAAGGGTTCGACCCCCTTGCCGGGAACTGGGCGCGTGCCATCCGGCGCGAGCCCCGTCCTGCCCTGCGGAATGACGATTGTCTGTAGGGTGGGGCATCATGAGACTAGCGGAAAGTGAGAAAAACTCATGAGTGAACTGAACATTGTCAAGGCGAAGATCAACGGCACTGAGTACGAGCTCGTGAACATGACGCCGCACCCGGTCACTGTCTACGAGATGGATGGCGCGACCCCCGTTGTGACGGTCCCGTCGTCGGGTATGGTGCGTGTCGCTGAGACCGTGCGGGTCTGCTGCGAAGGTGAGGGTGAGGTTGCGCTGGTTGATATCGAGCGCGACCCGGATCATATCGAGGGACTGCCCGGCTACAATGAGGATCGATACGTGATCGTTTCCGACCTCGCCTATCAGGCCGCTAAGCCCCTTGGGCGTGATGACCTGCTGCGTCCCGGCCCCGCGGTTCGCGATGCGCGGGGGCGCATTATTGGCTGCAAGGGCCTCGCCATCTGACGGCGTAGGGGGGCGGGAGTGAGTCTACAAGATGACTGCATGGACCAAGCTCAGCGAATGCTTGGCGATAGTGCAACTCTAGTCGAGATTGAACAGCTCGCTAAGAAACTGTTCTACGGTGAGGTCTAACGACTTTCACCCTCCCTGGCCTAATGGTAGGTGTGAAGGTGGGTTCGATTCCCATCCAGGGAGCGAGGGCGGCCAAAGCGGGTGCCCGTTTCGAGAGAAAGTGTGAACACATCATGGAAATTACGTTCGACAACCAGGCGCTTATTGTAATGGCGCTTGAGGCGCACATTAGGTCCCTGAATGAGGGGCGCGAGGCACTTAACGACACGTACATTAGCGGGGTGATTGATGAGCGCATCGCCGCTATCGCGCCGGTCCTTGATGCGCTCACATCCGGGGATTACTACCTCGAATTGCAGGAAGTGTGAGCCTGAGCGGTGCGGTTATCCCTAGCCTGACGGCAGGTGTGGATACGGGTTCGACCCCCGTCTAGGGAGCGACGGGCAGATGTCACGGTGGCATTGCCTGAGTACATGGAATAGGAGACTGAGGAAATGAGTGGCGACAAGATTGTTCGCGTGACGAATCAGGGTGAGCTGGATGAGGCGTTGAAGGCCGACCCGTCTGATGACGTGGTGATCGTGATTGATTCGGACCCTGGCAAGCGCGTTCCGATCTACATTTTCGTGATGGACTCGCGCGGGCATGCGATTGAGGCGCGGGGCGAGTCTCGTGTGGTCGTGTCGAATGGGGCGCGGCTGACGGCGAGAGGCCGGAGCATGGTTACCGCACGGGATGCGGCGTGCGTGCATGCGACGGACTTTGCACAGGTGCACTGGTATGACAGTTCTACCGGCACATGCGGATACTATGCGCGCGGCGAGGTGTGGGACACGGCGACCGTCGAAACCCACTCGCTCTGCCCCCTGTTCGCATCCATCAGTGCTGAGGTGACGGTGCGGGGCGCTTCCCGCGTGGTGGCGCAGGGTGACGCGTCCGTGTATGCCTACAACCAGGCGGTTGTCGAAATGAGTGGCGACGTTGACGTGACGGCTTACGGTCAGTCGGTTGTCTACTGTGAGGGCGGCGAGGTGTATGCGCACGAACACGCGACGGTGTACGTGTTGAAGGGTGCGGACAGGGCGAGCGTTGAGGGTGTGCCGACTGTGGTTGTGCATGACCTTGCGGGTGATACGCCTGTGACGGGTGGGCCGGTCGTGCTTACCGTGTGACGGGGGTGTTGGCCCTGGTTCCCAGGCTTAGGGGTGAGTGTTTAGGCGGGTTCGATTCCCGCCCTGGGAGCAGGTTCGCGACCAGCAGGGTTGCGGGCCGTATTGAAAGCTGAGTGTGAAAGGTGGTGCCCCATGAGGGATACCAGCAAGTGCAAGACGATGGCGGCGGGCGAGTACATGACGCCCGAACAGGTGGCGGCGCTGCAGGCGTCGTGGGACGAGGCTGAGTACGTGCTGCGTGACTCGGCGGGCGCACCCGAGTGGGCGCAGTTTATTGACCATGACGGTGTTGCGTACTCGATTGAAGCTCTCGCGGAGGAATGGCTGCGAGACGGAGTGGAGGACGGCGAGCTAGGGCCGAAGGAGCTGCTGATTGCGCTTTCCCCGCAGCTCGTATCCAGAATGATCATGGATCACATTATCGAGAGGGTTGAAGCGGGCAAGCTGCGCGCGGTCGTTGACTCGCCCGACGAGTGGAACTGATCGTGGATACTGATAGCCCGAATGCGGCATGGTTTAGGGCCATGAAATGGGCAACCTTGGCAAATGATGTTGACTATGTGCGAGAGAGTCTTGACCTAAAACTGTTCCGGGAGGGCGTTCGCCACAAGCGCGACGAGCTGGGCGACCGGCTGGGAGACTCCCCCGAGGCGAGCATGGTTCGCGTGCATGCGCGTGCCGCGCTCGGGGCGCTGGATCATCTAGCCAGCTCGCTTGAAAACCTGGCGAACCTGATCGACCCAGACGCGCAGGCAGGATCATAAGTGCAAGATTGAGAAACGGAAGGTAGTGTGAACATGGCTTGGTATGACAAGCGCGAGGTCGCAATGATGGTGACCCGCATCATGGAAACGTGGGAACGCCGATACAATGACACGCTCAGCGAGGACGCCAAGTCCGAGGGATGGAGCGTCGTGTACGAACCGCCCGCGGACAGGCTGCGCACGCACTCGATGCGCCTCGTCCAGCTCAAGGGAGACGACCCCAAGGATGTTGCGGAGGAGCGGACGTTCCACATCTTCCACGGCCCCCTGACGGAGACCATCGTGCGCGAGATGCGTGCGAGCGGTAAGTGGGAGCTGGGGCGCGAATGGCACGTGCCCGTGGAAGCCCGATTCGGGGCGCTCATGTGGCTGAATCGGTGCAGCCCGGCGACGTCGCACGAATTGCCCGACGCGACGGGCGAGTTCTGGCGTGGCCCCAGCGGGGAGCGACAGTACGGCGACCACGGGCTGACCCTCGGAATCCTGTACGCGAATTGGCTCTCGGCCAAGGTTGCGCCGCGACGTCGCAGGCTCGCGCAGATGCAGACCGTGGCCTGACGCCCGCAGGCCCCTGGTTTGGTGGGGTGAGCATTCTCGCCGGGGTGACGGCTAGGGAGGTTCTCTACCTCTCTCTCCCTCCCTGGTTTCCACCCTGGCGGGTGCGCTCACCTCACCAAACCAAGTGGGACACACAGAACATCCAAACTTGAGGCCCCTAACCCCGCTTGACGCGCGGGCGGGGGCCTTGTTGTAACCGGAAACGGAGGGCACCCTATGGGTTCCAATGGCGCTTTGAGCGTACGCGCGGTCGCATGGCTGATGACTCTAGTGGCTTTGGCTGCTGGGCTATGGCTGGGCAGGGGCATTATGCCTGATCGGCCCGCATACTTCCTGGCGGAAATGCAACAGGGCCGCGTGGTCCTGGTGGAGGGCACGCGGTGGAGAACGGACGACTGTCACAAAATTACCAAACGGTTCCCGACAGGGATTCTATCGGAGCCGACTGGTGTCGTGGAGGCGGTGACGCCGGAGGGTGTTCACCGTGGTTGGGCTAGGTTAGAGCCGCAGGATTGTGCGGCCTAGCGACTGGTCAAGTGGCGCGAAACACATACCACCGCTACGATCTTACCCGTTGTCAGATAATCCTTACTGGCAACCCTCCCACACAGGGCACAACACAGGAGTGAACATGACACAGGAGTCCTACGCAGTCACCGCACACACGAACGACCCCACCGCTGCAAACCTCATCCTCGCAGCAGTGATAGACGAGGCCCGCCGCACAGGCGCACAAGTCAACATCGGTGGGAGAGTACCCGCCCCAAACGGGAGCATCGTCAACGTCAAAGCCGCGCAGGGTGACCAACTCGAAGACGCGGCCAACATGTTCATCACATGGGCGGAAGCCGCCGAAAAACCCAAACTCATGCACTCTCCGGCCGAGGTGGCAGCCATGCTCGGCGTATCCGCCCGCACGCTAGGAGAGTGGAGGTTCACCGGGGCCGGTCCCGCGTTCGTAAAGGTGGGGAGCATCGTCCGCTACCCGCACGACGCACTCACGGACTGGATGCAGGCGAATCAGCAGACGGTCGCCTAAATGCAAGGAAGCCCGCCCCAGACTAGCCTAAGCGCTTTGCGGCGAGTGTGAGAAACCGTCCAACGGTTCGCCTGGCGGGGCAAACCTGTCAGATGCGCTTGTAATTGGCCTGTCCAGTGCGGGCTTCCCACACAGAACGTTCAACAGAGAAAACAGACAAACCAGGGGGGCATGTCAGTGCCTTGTTGTAACAGGCATGAGTGTAGCACTCCATGCGCGTCGTGCGCAACGTCTTGGCCACAACAAGTCCTTCGTCACTGCCAGGATTGGGGGGAGAGCAAGAATGTTCTCACCCTGGCGGGGCGGGTTGTAAACCAACTCCAATCAGCTCAGATGCACGATTAGCGGATCACTTGCCGGTTTTCTTGACGGTCGTGTCGGGTTGCAAATTACCTCCGCCCCACCTCAGACGCGCGCCCGACCGGCGCGCAGACAAACAAGAAAGGAATAGTCAGAATGACAACAGCAACGATCACCCGCGAACAGCTCAACGAGGCCATCAACGAGTTCGCAAACAAGATCATGGATGCCCTTGGAGCCGCCGTCACAGACGAGGCAGAGACGGAGCCTGAACTGGCCGACACTTACTTCAAGGTGATTGACACTGACGACGAGGAGCTCGTGGTGGACGCTGCCAACATCCCCTGCGGCACGCTGGTGACGCGAGGAGTGATTGAGTACTTCCGCTACAGCTTGGGAGAGCAGGACAGTAGCTGCTCGTGGATGTGCTACAACGGAAGGCGGCTTACCCCCGAGGAGTTCGCGGCAGAAATGCGCGCCGCCTCCCGTACTCCCCGCATCGCCCACTGGGGCTGACCGGGAAGGATGGGTAGCGTAATGGCAGAACCGAGCGGCCATAACAGCGGCATGTACCTCACCGCCCGGCTTTTCAGCCAGACGGGCGCCCCAAAAGCGCCGCCGAACGCAGTCACCATCAATGCTGCAGGCATCCCCATCACGGTTGACCTGTCCACCCTCCCGCCCGGCACGCTCGTTGACAGCTACGCGACGGGAGAGCTTTTTAAGCTCGCGTACGACAGTTGGGTGGCCATGAGGGAACCTAACGCAGAGTACACGGACGCGGATGTTGCCGCGCACGTTCGCCTCGGATGGGACGCCGACTTGGAGCGGACAGACTTCAACCTCATTCACGTGGGCGAATAGCCTGCCCCCCGGCGCATGTTTTCTGGCGGAAACCACGCGCCCACACACAGATTAGTTCAATTGGAAGGAAAACAGACACATGGCATGGATGCTACTCAGCGTCGGCCTCGCAATCTTCATCGCAGGACTGACGACCGGCCTCATCCTCAAGGAAATCATCGAATGGCACTACGATGCGGGCGGATGGCTTGGCAACCTGTTCAACATCGTCTGCCTGGCCCTCATCGGCTACCCCGGCGCATGGCTCACGTTCACCCACATCACGGGGGTGGGACTGTGATCGACCGCGTCACCGCAAACAACATCATCCTCCTGGCAAACAAGTACCAGGGCGACATCGTCAACCAGGTCACGCCCGGAGGCGTCGTCCCTCGCATCGTGTTCGGCCACCGCGACAACACAGTCAACATCGGAGACCTCATCGGGAACACGGACCAGGGTGGAATCATCGTCCACCGCGAAGGCGCTTACGAGTGGGAGGTGATCGCATGACCATTCACGGGCTTCTCGCGAGCGCGGCGACTGCGCCGCTCGTGCGCATCATCCGCAATCGCACAATGGACACCGTTCTCCAACGCGAAGGCGATGACCCTACATGGACGGTCAAGACCAAGAATCTTGACCTGATCCGCGCGCTGGATGAGGTGTGCGCGCAAGGGCGAGGCATTGAACTGTGCCACACGCATGAGCTGGGTGTCGTGAAGGCCGCAGAGTACGCGGTTGACGATACTCTCCTCACGTCCATTATGGCCGGGCTGGACGACAATCCGACTAGCCCTCCGGCTGCGGCCTGACAGGCCGTTAGGGGCGCGTCTAGGGGCCTTAACTGGCTTGTCCTGGGCGCGCCCCTAACCTATTACCGTTTAGGAGAAAACAAAATGAGCGACGACAAGTACCTGCAAGCAATCAACGAGGCTCAACGCCTCATCACCACGCTACTCAACGACCCTGAGCACGGCAACCTCACATTCAAGGGCATGGGCGGCCTCGATGACCTGACCATCACAGGCCCGGAAAAGCTGAACAACCTCTCATCGGGAGCAGTACTCAGCATTGACGACGACGAATGGTTAGCACTTAGTCGCCAAATGGGCAAGCCGCGACAGTGGCAATGCTACTTAGAGGGGCGGCGAATGGCGAGCAAGGAACTATACATCCACGCCCTCGACAACGCAGACGAACTGTATTACATCCACGACGGATACACCGTGGGCGCGGACCTCTAAGGAAGGATGAACACTTATGACAAGCATCGAAACCTACCAGGAGCGCATCACCACTATTAAGGCAAGCGTTGAGGCCCTCAAGGGCGACAAGCCGCTCATCATCAACAACCTGCCAGGAAGGGCACATCTCGTCGTAAATGAATGGGATGACTTTGACTTCCCGGACGGGACCGTCATCGCCGGGGACGGGGATCATGTATACCTGCGAGTCCCCCACGGGCTTACCTTCTGGGTGACGTCCAGTCGTGCCGATATTGAAATGGTCCGCTTCGGCCTCGGCAAGCTCTACAACCACCTGCGCGAGCGAGCGGCGGCGGGCGAACAGTTCCGTATCGTCTACCAGCCGCCCCAGTAACGGAGGTTTAGCGTGAACAAAGACATTCCCCAGGCAATCGCCTGCGAAACAATCCTCCAGAGCATCAGCGGGGCTCGCAAGGCCCTGCACGATGCAGCGAACCCTCCAGCGGACACAATCAGCATCACCATTCCCGGCCTCGACAGGCCAATCACCGGAGAGCGCAGCCTGCGGCGACTTCCTCCCGGCACAACGATCCACGTCGCCAAGCATGCGCCAGTGTTGGGCGCAGTGTACGTCCGAGCGTCATCTAGCCGCCCACACCGCTGGACGCGACACGATGGGATACAGGTTACGGGGGTAGATGTGTTCGCATCAATCCTCGACGCAATGCGATATGACGGCGTGATCACCCTCCTGTCGTACGGGCTGGACCCACTGTAAGCAGCCAGAAAGGCAACCGAAATGGATATCACGAAAGAAACCCTGATCGAACACATCGAAAACCTGTTCAACAACATTGACGCAGGCGAGCCAACGGAAAGCACGGTCGAACTCACCGCCCTTGGCGCGGAAATCAAGCTCAACCTGTCAACCCTGGCATACGGCGCGATTATCCTCCTCGACGGCACCACGTGGTTCAAGGAGGACAGCGACATGTGGACCACGAACGACGGAGCCGGGATTAGCCAGCTAGAGCTTGCACAAAGTATTCGCGCCGCCAACCCCGGCGACGCCGTATTCCTCTACAACGGCGAGGTTTACAGGTGACAGAGCCAATCAAGCTCGACACCCACTACGACTGCACGGCCAGTCATCACATCACGGAACTGCGCGGCCCCGACCATCTTGCCAGCCTCATGCCCGGCACAATCATCCTCATGAACGGCTGGGAATACATGCGCCTAACCGGCAATAGAGGGTGGGTGCACATCAACGGAGTAGTCCGGTCCCACGAGGAAACATGGGACCAGATTACTGGCCGCAAGCTGGCGGGGTGGAAGATCAGCCTCCTCCACGTCGGCGCAGCATAAACACTTAGAAAGGAAACAAGTGTGCAAACCCTAACTGAAACACTCAACCGCTACAACAACGCGGACGACGCGCTCCATGAGGCAATGCAGCTGGTCGAACGGCTCGAACTGGAAACTACCCACATCCTCAATCGCAACACGGAACCAATCACCGTCCCCATCAGCGGGGATACGGTTCGCGAGATTAAAACCCCAGGTGACCTTAGGGGCCTCACTGAGGGGACCGTAATCAGCATTGGGGGCATCGAATACATGCGAACAAGCTACGCGTATGGCCCGTGGGTCGACTTTCTCGGCAACAAGCGGTCGCACGTCTACGTGTTTCGCTGCATGCTCGATCACGTGGACGAGTGCAAGATCGTCCATGAGGGAAACTGAACGGAGAACGGACATGACAACACACATCGTGGAAACCGACGCCGAGAAAGCAGCGCGCGCGGCAGCCAAAGTGGCGTATGAAAACATTCAAAAGGCGCGTCACGCCCTGTACGTAGCGCACAGAGACTGTTGCGCCCCCGTCCCCATCCCCGTAGTGGGAGGAGACTATGTGACGCCATCCAATAGGCGCGACCTGGCACGCCTACTCAATGGCACCATACTCCACACGCCGAACGGCCTGTACGTCAAGCACTGGAAATGGTGGCGAGGCGAGTATGAGAAAATCTCCCACAAGGAAATGTGGGAACGCATTCTCGGCGCTTACGCAGACAGGCCACTCGACGACGACTTTCTTCTGACCCCACCCGAGGAGGTAGCACCGTGAACCTGCAGGAGCAAGCCCAACACCTGAACAGTATTATCAAGTTCCACCAGAACCTCCTGCGTGAGGTCAGGTACGGGGGGCGCATCACCATCCCTATCCCGCGAGACGACGGAGGGGAGGATGTGCCAATTCGCACCCCACACGACCTTGCAGATCTCCCCATCGGGACGCGCATCGGCGTGTGGTGGCAAGAGCTCCGAGTCGTGCCGGGCGGCTTAGCCTACCACGGGCATGAGGAAATCGTGTACACGTTTGAGGGGTTTTGGGACGAGCTGATCGCATGCACAGCCTTCCCTCCCCGTGACGCAGCGGCCATGCCTCGCATCACGCACATGCCCGAACGCAACTAACCCCCCGATAGGAGGAAACATGACAGAAACCAATACGGCCCTCACGGAGGCCATCGCCAAGTGTGACGAGATCAAAGCCAGGCTGGAAACGCTACGAGAAATGAGCGAGCCTAAGACTGTTCTGCGGCTTGAATCCATCGCCCGCCCCGGCGATTATCGGGAGCTACAGTCGGCAGGCGATCTGAAGATTGCCACGCCTGGCACAGTCATTGTCGGGCCGCGCTATCGCTACTTCCGAACATGCGATCCGGCAAACCCCTGGGCCGACAAATATGGCAACCGGATATCAAATGCGATCCTGTGGAACACTCTCATCCGCGCAGTCGATAGCGGCGCAACATTCAAGTACCTTGTAGTCAACTAGGCCACTAACTGGAAGCTGGCAGACGTCGCAATAAGGTACACAGAACAGGAACAATCATGGAAGAAGACAACCTCAACAGTATCATCTAGGATATTCTGGAGGAAGCGGCGAACCGTATCCGCGAAGCGCTCGCCGAGAACATGGGGGCCAATAGTGAGGTGACTCGAAGCCTCACCAAGTTCGACGCCCAAACCGCAGACGGGGACGTGATTGTGCTCGACGCCGAGACAGAGCGAGCGGGCACGCTCATAGTCCTGCTTGGCAACGAATGGGTGTGTAAGTACCCTACAGGCCGCTATGGCACCGAGTCGAAGCGGTGGGAATCGTGGGACGGGGAAGTCCGCACTGCGAGCGAGTTTGCCGAGATGTGTCGCACCGCGCACACGAACGGCAACACCAACATCCTCATCCATAAAGGATACTGAGGGAGGCGAACATGGAACAGGATAGCCCTCAGCCCGTAGGGGCTGACGAGACATTCAGGAGAATGGGCGAAGCTTGCAAAGCGTTGTACGATGCCGCAAACCCGCCCGGCGAACAACTCCAAATCCCCATCCAGGGGATCGGTGAAACCCTCATCGGAGAGCGGGGACTAAGGAATCTCCCATACGGCACAATGTTGCGCGCAAGCTCCCCGTACCTGGTCGGGCCAAACCTGTATGTGCGCATCAAGGGCATTGGTAGTCGGCAGTGGGTAAACGGATATGGGCATACACTGTCCAGTCTTGATGTGTTCACAAACCTTGTGAACGAGGTCCGCTTTGACGGCACTATCACAACCCTCACCTACGGGGCTCACACCATCGAAGAACTGCAGGCGAAACCGTAACACACACATGGGGCGAGGCCCCGCGATAACCAGCACCAACCAAACCCCACACCGGGGCAAGGAAGGCGCACGGCTATCGCGGGGCCTCGCCCCTTTTCTCATGCCCGCAAAACAGGCAACGTCGTGCTACATTACAGGCAACACCCCCACGGAAAGGTCACACGTCATGGCTAGGCGAGCGCTCCAACCAGGCGAACTCGGCAACATCACCACCACCAAAGTCAGCAAACAAGGCCGAGCCTGGACCGTCAACCCGGACGGCACCCACTGGCGGGCAAGCGTCCTCATCGGCCATTGCGGCGACACTCCCAAACGCATCCGCACAATCGCAACCAGCAAACGCCAAGCCGTAAGGCAATGCGAGGAACAAGCCAAACAACACATTGACGACGCGAAACGCGCGTCAGGCGTCATCACCGGAGCGTCCACGCCACGGGAAGTCTGGGACGCATACGCGCGGTCGCGTCGCCACCAGGCCCTCGCCCCGGCCACCAGGCGCAACTACGAGACCGCCATAGCCGACAGCCAACATGAAAACCCGCACTGGTGGAACCTCCCCCTCAACGAAGCCATCACCGTATCAGCCCTCACCACGCTCTACGACGGGTACGTCGCCAAGCACGGGTGCGGGCGCGCTAGGACCAGCCTGCGGGCCGCGCTAGGCGTCGCCCTCAAGCTCGCATCCGACGCCATTAACCTGTCCCCATTCCACGCCACACGCCCCACAGACACGCCCATCACAAACCCCGTCCGCGCACGACTGGACACTGACCGCATCCTCCCTCCCGAGGAAATGCGCGATCTCGTCACCGCGCTTGAACGGTACGACGCGAAACGAATCCCCGAACGAGACGCAGTAGACGCTCTCGTCCTCCAAGCCCACCTTGGCCTGCGAGCGGGAGAGTTGTTCTCTCTCGCGTGGGGCAACATCGACCTCCGCGAGGGGACCGTGCGCGGCGTCGAATCCCGCAAGACCCACCGCACGTACCCAGATAAGACCCTGCCCGAATGGCAGGCCGACAGGCTGCGTGCCAGGGCCAAGAAAGCCACCCGCACAGGCAAGGACGTGCGCCTGTTCGACCGGGCACAAGCAACCATGTACCGCGAGTGCCGACTCCTCCTTAACAAGGTAGGCCACCCAGGCCTGTCAATCCACGGCATCCGTAAATCCGTAGGCAGCATCGTCTTTGACACTTACGGGGCAAGGGCGGCGGCGGCGTGGCTCGCACACGCTAACGTTCAGACCACTATCGCCTATTACGTGAAGCTCGACGGCGCAATGCCGGAAGGCCCCGTCGACCTGCTCAATCGTGGCGAACAGGAAAACAGGCAGCAAACAGGCAATGCGCCGTCAGGCGAGTAGATCAAACCGTTGGGACTGTGCGGGAAACTGGCCTACAAATCATAGTACATCTGGTATTCTCACCTGTGGTTAAGTCCCGTGCTGAGTGTTGCGAGGTGAGAGCTGATTAGGCGCACGATGGCAACAAAAAAGCCCCCCGCCCCTAACTGCCGGTCAAGCAGCTGGGAGCGGGGGGAAGCGGGGGAACGCAGAATTAACTGGCACCATTGGAGGCAACAGAGCCTAATCCACGCCCCCTGTTCGAGTTGCATAAACCCGAGAATGTGCTAAGCGACCAAGCGCTGTTAGCGCCTGCAATTTACAGGCACCCAGCTCGCCGCGCAGGAGACGCAAGCATGCGACCGTATTGTCAAGCGAGTCGTGGCCGCACATGCGAGCCGACACGACAAGCAACAGGTCAGCCGCCACAATCGCCTCCCTATACTCCTCAACCTCGGCACGCAGGCCACGTTCAATCACGTTGAGACGATCATGCACCGGGTCAGTCATAGGGTCACCTCCAAAGGATAATCGTCCAGGCCGTCATCCAGTGGGCGGCCGTTTAGGAACTCGCACATCTTCCTCACACCGCGAAACTCCCAACGGCGCACAGTCATCAGCGGCATGCCGAGCGCAGCAGCAACTTCCTCCTGTGTCGCCATGAGGATTAGCCGGTTGCCAATCACGTTTCGCTCGTCCTGGTCAAGCGCCCAGTAGGCGCGCTGAGCGTCCGCGCACATGGCCATCATGTCACCGCCCTCAGACGGGTCGCGCTTAGCCCTCGGCATGCCATCCTCAATGTGCGTCTCGGATAGGCTCACGCCCCACCCGCGCTGCTTGTCGAACGCAAGCGGTAGCAGTCTTACGATCATTCCGGGGTCGTATCGCATTTTCCTGACCCCCTATCCAAGTTCGTCCACGTCCGCGTCGAAAGCCCACGGAACCTCATGTTCGTGGTGCGCATAGTCGGGATAGGACTTGAACAGCATGTCAGAAAGGACGTTCACCATCCCCGCCTCTCCCGCGTTATTCCAAGCGCTAGCGACCGTCTGCGCTCGTTCCCAGGCAGTCAGGTACAGCCAGCCCATAACCTCCTCGCGAGGCACGCGAGAGCGGCGACAGAACCAGTCCATGCCCTTACGGAAAGCCCGCCACAACATAGGCACCTGGCCCGGTACGTCATCCGAAATGGCGTCCAAGTCAGGCGGCTCCACTGCGAGCAGTTCCCGCACATGGTCAGCCGTCACAGGGTATTCGTCGTTCAGCGAGGGATCAAACCAGTCACGCATGCCGCACCCCCTTCCGTGAGGAGACTATTAACGTCCGTGCCGCGAGGGACCGTCACCCTCACGGCCTGCTGCAGGCTATCCGTTACGGCGTCGGCCAGTCGGTCGCCCGCCTCGTCCCCGTCAGCCCACACGTACACGCGCTCGCACCCTGAGAATGCGAGGCCCATCCATGGCTTCCAGTAGGACGCGCCCGGCATGCCACACGCGGACAGGCCACACTCAACGAGACTCAGCGTGTCAATCTCACCCTCAGCAATGTGGGCAACCCTCGCCCCGGCCACACCATTCAGGTTGTAGATATTGAACCGCTCACCAGAACGGCTTGTGTATTTCGGCTCCCCGCCGTCAAGGCGACGGAACCTAATCCCCGTCGTCACCCCATCCATATTCATGTGGGGGATAACCAGGCACCCCTGGTAGGGTTCGTCGCCCGGATACGGGTCACCAGCGTAGCCGAGTCGCGCGGCTTCGCATGTTGCGACGCTGAGACCCCGGCCCTGCAGATACGTTCTGGCCCCATCGGCCTGCTGCTGGTAGTGTGCGGCCCTCGCCGCCAGTTCCGCCACCATCGAGTCCGGTAGCGGTTGCATAACGTTTGGCATCTATGAAAGACCCTCCTGTTTCCTCCATGATCCAAGAAAGCCAGTCGCCGCCCCGCCCGCACCCGAAACAGTGCCACAGGCCCTTACCCCAGTCGATGCTGAGAGAGGCGTTGACGTCCCCGTGAAACGGACAGATAATCTTTCTTGAACCATGAGGGGCGTCCACATTGAAGTGGTCCAGCACTGCTTTCAGGCGACCGCCATCGCCTGTCCGCGTGTTCCATTCACTCATATGGACGCCCCCTGTCTGTGTGTTGAATTGGTTCCGTGTAAAGCAGCCCCTAGAGGCGCTTCATGAGGCGCGCGAAATCCTCCAATGTGAGGACCGCGTACGCCTGACCTGTCGGCTTCTGCCTGGCCTTGACGACTGCCACGCCGAACGTGTCCGACTGTGGGATGCCACGGTTGTGCGCGTACAGTGCAGACTCGTCCGCCGCCTCGCGCAGGAACTGAGGGAGGCTCACCTGCCCCCGGTTCTTGGCTTCCAGTACGATGCGGGCGTCCGTGTTCGGGGTGCGCACAACGAGGTCGCCCTCGTCCACGGCCCCCAACTGTCGGAGTGGTTCGACGTCGAGCTGGTTGTCTCGCAGATACTTGCGGACGTCAGTCTCCCACGCCGTGCCCTTGGCTTTGTTCCTGTTCGTCATCGCTTGTCCCACTTCCATTCGTCCCACAGGCCGCGTCCCATCCAGCCGAGAATGACGCCGATAATCGCGTACTCTGCGAGGAGGATCATTGTTGATACTGGCATCAGTCGCAATCCCCCCGCATGCACGCTCGGCACCCGAGGCACCGGGCCTCATGATCCACTGTCTCCGCGCCCGTCATGTCTTGCACGTCCCGGTCGATCATGCCGACCACAGCGGACAGCTCACGCGCCCCACGCTTCAGGTCCGCCACGTGCTTTTCCGTGACAGTGAGGCGTAGTCCGTGGTCGAGTCCGGTCATCTCGGTTCGCGCCCACGCTTTCCGCACGTCCCGCAGGTCGGCTAGTATGCGCGTCAGAACAAGCCCTGTTGCGGCGGGACCCGCCAGAGCTACCACAAGGGCAATCGTTGCTACACTCATTTTCGTTTCCTCCGATCAGCGCCAGCCGCGCTTCCGACTAAACCTGACCGCAGCAGTCTCAAGCCGATCAAGCCAGCGCTCCCACCAATCTCCTACCACCTCGAAAAGCAGGCACAGCAAGGGCATCACAAAGTAGAGCACCACTGATGCGATAATCATCGCGAGCAGAAAAGTCAACATAGACTCACACTTCCTTCCATCATGTCACCCGCGCGCCCCGAACCAGGTTCGCGCAGGGTCACACGTCAAGCCGACATAACGCGACGCAGACGGGTCACAAAAACCATCCCTCTGCTTCACGCACGCGACATAGAACTCCTTGTTAATCGGGTCCAGTGCGACCGTCAGAGTCAACTCAGGCTTCTCCGACAAGCCATTCTTAATCTGGTCCCTCGATGGGGGCTTCCACGGATTCGACTTCGCATCCAGCGTCTTATCCGACGCATGATGCAAAACGATCACCGTCGCCCCCGTAGTACGCGCAAACGCAATCACATCCTGCATGACCCCCATCTGCGCCTCATAATCCGACTCGCACCCGGCAAAATCCATGAGGTTATCGAATACGACGACCTTCGGGTATTCGTTGTGGAGCATGACGTAAGCGTTAAGCTCATCCTCCACCTGTTCCCACGTGATCGGGGAACCAAACGACAGCTCAATAGACAGAGACGCCGCCGCCTGTTCGATCTGCGCTCGCCCGTTCGTCGTGCTCATCATGGCTTCAACCTCCTTGGAGGTCATGCCAGTTGCGATACTTGCTAACCGTACGCCCGCCGTAAACGGGGCCATGTCCGCCGAAAAGTACAGTGTCGGCAAACCCATTGCCGCAACCCAGAACAGGGCAAACCCTGACTTCTGCGACCCGGAACGGCCAGCAACCATCACCACCTGCCCCCGCCTCGGGGTCACGCCCGCCTCATACAAATCCTTGAAAGCGGGAACATGGGGGAGTGGCTGCTGGCCGGACACGCCCTTACGGAGGGACTGGAATACATTCAGTCCCACAGGCTAGGTCAGGCCCCAAAATCAGGCATCAGGGGTTCGTCATTGAACGACGGCGCGTCAGGGGTGGCGCTCATCTTCGCACACAGGGCATCCGCGAACTCGTTGACCGGCCCCCACGCGGGCTCACCCTCCCCAAGGTCCACGGTCGTCCAAAAGTTCTTTCCGCCGGCACCGCTCTCCTTAACGAGTCGGAACGGGCCGACCAGGTTACCAATCTGGCCGTTCAGAGCACGCGCGATGCCCTTGTTCGCGCCCCACGTCACGCCGAGCATCTCCTCGGGCGTACCCTGCTCGACGTCGGCCTGAGTGTGGAACACCCACGCGTCCATCTCAACCTCGTGGCGCGTCCCTTCCTTGCCCTGGAAGTTCGTGGGAACATCGAACGTCACCTTGTGCGGGACGACGAGGATAGCGCGGGCGTTTTCAACGTCCTTGGTGCGGAAGTAGCTGGAAGTGTTGGGCATCTTGACGACACGCTGCATAGTGTGTTCTCCTTGGTTTCTCACCCCGACTGTTGCAGGGTGCTCATGTTTTCTTGTTCTTGTTCTGTGCGCCCCCACCACGGGGGCAGTATCAGCGCGACTAACCGTGTTAGAAACGCGCCTAACGGCCTCGCAGACTAGCCGCGAGGATTCATGCGGGCCTTCAGCTGGACGCGCCGCCACGCGTCCGCCTCGACCATCACCTCGCTACCGTCCGGCAGTCGCATAGCGAGGTCGTACAATTCCTCTACAGTCAGAGGAAACTCCACCGGAAGTGCAATCCAATGCTCGTTCATTTCGTAAGCCACGGTCACGCCTCCTTCTTCGACACGGCCGCGAGCTCACGACCCCTGGCCTTCCACACCTCCACGAGGACCGGCTGGTTATTCATCGCCGTCCCGTAGCGACGCCACAACTCGTGCAACGTCGGCACATCCTGCGCGTCTGCAACCAGGTTGTAGATGTTCTTCTCATTGTCTGAGAGGTTTTCTAGCGGGTCCACCTCGCGGGCCTTCGGACGGTCCGCGTCGCCCTCATGCAGGCCAAGGTCTACGGGAACGTCGTCCACGATCACCCTTGCGGCAAGCTGGTCCACGACATTCCACTTACCCGTCAGGGCCTTCGCGAGCGACAGCACCGCGTCACTCATGGGAACCTTCTCGTGATCCCAGCCCTGCCAGCCGAACGCATCCTCCAATGCGCGCTCAACCGACGCCACGCTCCCCCGGAACACCATCCAGGGCGCGTCATAGCCGCCGCCAGCCTTCATCGTCACCGTCACCTCGGCCGGGGTATCTACCGCCAGGGCGGTCGCGCGGCCAACGTCATCCCGCCACGGGGACATCTCCGGGACAGTCATCACGCCACCTCCATGAACTCGACCGGGCCAGTGATCGGCGGAATCTCGCCGCTACGTTCGCCACCAACCGCTGAACAGTACTCTCGCACGGGACACGCCTTGCACATCATGCCCGGCGACGCGGGGAAAATCCCCGCTTCCAAACCGCGGCCAACGTTGTTCAGCCACGTCTCCACATAGCTATCATTCCGGGTAGTCATCGGCACCCAATCCAGCACGTCGCCGTCCATGCCCATCCAGTACGCGGCCTTCACAACCGGTACGCCGGCAGCACGCAACTGCGCCGCGTAAGCCTTCAACTGCGTCGTAGACTGCGGCGGATTCCCCGTCTTAAGGTCCACCACAAGCAGCTCCCCATTCCCATCAACGAGAATGCGATCAATGTACCCGACATACGGATACCCGCCCAGTGGGTGCGACACCTTCAGCTCGATACCAGGAATCGCCTTCCCGTCCGGCGCGTCGAACAGGGCGATCCGATAGTTGTTAGCGGCGCGCCAATCGATCCAGTTCTGGACCATGATCGGCCCGTAATGCCTGGCCCACTCCTCGTCCTTCTTATTCGGGCCACCGCCCTTACCGAGGCCTGTCTTAAGGACACGCCCGGACGCGTTGATCGTCGTGCCCGCCTCCACGCGGCGAGCCTTCTCTCGGTCGAACGCGAACGTGAACGCCTTCTCCACATCCTCATTCAGCAGCGGCGCATGCTTATCCGTAGCGAGGCCAACCTCATCAAGGTCAATAGCCTCAGTCACCTCATGCACCGCCGTGCCCATCATGGTCACCCAATAGGTCGCCTTGTCCAGACCGTACACGCGAGATAGCCTCCAACGTTCAGCACAATCACTGTACTGTGCGGCGCTGGAATACGACAGTCGGCGGATGGTCCGCTTCTCGTCCATGCGAGCTTCCTCCCTTCTAATAGGAAACGTGTTGAAAGTGCCCGACCAGATCAGTCGAACAAACGCAACACTACCGCACGGCTAACGGAATGTGCAAGCGGAACACGCAAAAAAGGGGACCGCGACCTAAGTCACAGCCCCCAAGTGGGAAAACCGAACCTGCCATCACATGCCGAAATGCGCCTCAGCAGCAGCCACTGTCACGCGCGACAAATCAGCCACAGGCTCGCCATCGTCATCCACAAACGGGTCACGAATCCACCACTTATCAATCCCCTCGCGACGAGGAACAAGCACATAAGCATTCGCATCCCAGTCATAATCAACAACCCGGCCCACGCCAAGCGCATGACGCAGACGAATAGCGATGCGACGATTCTCTCCCGCCACATCCTCACCATGCTCAATAGCCGCCAAAGCGCGCAGGCCAGTACGGTAATGCCCGTTGCGGGGATTCTTGGCCCGAACAAGCCGCGGAGCAGCAAGCGGATAAGTGCGAACAATGCGCGCTTTGCCCGCGCCCTTCAAGAAACGACTCCACACAGACGCAGACGTCTCAACCCCATACTTCTCACGATACAGGTCAATCATCTGCTGGTACGTCCACCCCTCGTCCATCAGTAGACGGCGAGCCTCATCCTCGTCCACGACCTTCCGCTGCGACATCTCGCATCACTCCCCACGCTTGTTGGTAATTACTGTCGCACGGCAAACATTACCACACTGCAAGCCTAACGCAACACCCAGCACAACACGACCCCCGATGTGCAACAGGTGCGAAACGACGAAAACGGCGGGAGTGCAACCAAAAACGGCCACACCCCCGCCAACCTACCGCGCGTTAAGCCACGCGGCGAGACAACACGCGCCGCACCGCACGCGCCCCACGGAATACGCCACCACACGCCTTGCAGCGGAAACACTCAAACACGCTCACAGCAGTCACCGCCTCACCACACGACTCGTACTCAGTGCCACCACACGACGGACACGACAACCCCTCACCCTGAGCCCACACGCCAAGGTGGACAGCCGACGACAACCACGGGCGCAAACGGTCGAACAACCGCTCCGTCAACTCGACGTCGCCACGGTTGTACGTCTCCATCCGCTGCCACGCATCCCGGTCACCCTCCATGCAAGCAACCCACAACGCATGCCCCTCATGGGAGACCTTATGGCCCAGGCCCAAACGACTAGCAACGTAATCCAGCTTGTTCGACGGGAACTTGAACTCACGCCGCACCACCGGCAACAAGTCCACGTTCCGATACGGGCCGGGCTTCCCCAAACCGGCCAACACAAACTCACGGTTCAGATGCTTCACGTCATACTTGATCCCGTTGAACGTAACCAACACGTCGCACTCATCCAGCAGCCGCCACGCCGCCTCAACCATCGCCTCATGCCCATCCTTCTCATCGGACCAGAACATCGTCTGCGAGTCCCCGTACCACTTCGCAGCGAAACAAATCATGCGACCGTCCTCAACGATCTGAGGCAACCCCACGTTCTGATCCCACAGGCCCCACACGTGCGCCACAGTCGGACTGCACTCAATATCCAACGTCAAAATGCGAGCACCATTACCCGCATTCACTCGCGCGCCCGACGCGGCAACCGGCGCGTTCACGCGCTCATGCACACTCTTAAGCGACCCCATAACAACAACACTCCCCCCTGCGATGCGCCGACAAACTCGACCGAGCTACCTCAAAACCAGCCGCACGCAACGTCCGACGCAAACCAGCCGACGACTCCGACGGATCATCCAACGCCCCAGAAAGCCACTCAGCGTCCTCAGAATCAAGACTGCGAATAAACGCGCCCACCTTGCACGAACGCCGCTCCACAGGCCGCACAGACCCCTCAACGGCCCCGTGTAGCTCACTCAACCTTGCCGCCACAACACACCACACTCCAAAACAAACAACACACCACGCACACAAGGGGGGCGCAACCACACGGCCACGCCCCCCAAGCACGTCAGAACTCATCCTCCAACGCGCGCGGCACCTCCGGCACAGGAGGCGCATCCACACCATCAGGCAACAACTCCACCAACGCATGACCCCAACGCCACACGCGATGCGCCCAATCCAATGTCGCACGCAACCGACGCCCCAACGCGTCACGCTCCACCTCAAGCGACGCGACGCGCTGCGACAGACCATCAACCTCATGCTCAAGCCTGTCCACGAGAACCTTCAACGCATCGAGATTATGGTCCGCGCGCTTAGTCACCAACGTCACCACCACGCCGCCAAGACCACCCAACGCCGCCCACAAAGCGGGCGACGCCAACAACTCGATAACCATCAGTCCCCCTTAGCGTCAACCTCCGGGCCGTGAGCCGCCAACCACGGCAACCACACGCGCAAAAAGCCCTCAACCTCAGGCATCGCCATCACGCGCGTCACCGTCGCACACACACCCAACACGACCGCAGCCCAACCAGACGCCTCAGCCGCCGAAATGCCAGCCTGCGCAAACACCAACGGTGCCAACGCGGCCAACGCAACCACAACCTGCACCACCGTGCGCACCGTCGCGCGCCACGGGAACACCGTCTGCGACGTCAAACCCTTCTCGCGCTGCTCATCACTCATGCCGCCTCCTTCACAACACGCAGGACACCCTGATCGTCCTGCTCCAACACCACGCGCCCAACAACCAAACGCCCCTGACCGTCGAACACGCTACAAGCCCCATCAAGGCGCGTGCGAGCAACACCCGTCACCATCACACCCTGATCGTCCATAAAGTAATGGTGGCCGCCCTCAGACAGCCACCCCTTACGCATCACGCCATTGGATTCAAGGAAGTACCACTTGTCCTTGACCTGCTGCCAGCCGGTACGCATCTTGCCATCATCACCAAGATAGAACCAGCTCTCACCGTCCTGCACCCAGCCAGTCTCCATCACGCCAAACCGCGTGTCATGCGTGGGATGCAAGTAATACCAGGTGCCGTTCTCGATCACCCAGCCGGACTTGAGCCAGCCCTTCTCGTCCGCGAGGAACCAGTCGCCGTTAACCTGGAACCAGCCCGTCTCCCACGAGCCATCATCCTTGCGGTACCACCAGCCGTTGCCTTCCTTCACCCAGCCGGGGCCTTCCACAGCACCCAAATGGTCGTACCAATACTGGGCGCGAGACATGTACTGGCCAGCCAGCTCATCACGCAACGCGGCCGGGCACGCCGTACTAAAAAAGTCCGAATGGGGGAACACGTTCACGCGCCACTCAGGGCGACCAAGCCCATACGCCGCGCAAATAGCCGCCGTCAAGTGCGCGCCAGAATCCACCGTCGAATCCGAAATAGCCCAGCCAGTAGACGCGCCGCCCACGTTAGCGTGCTCAATACCAATCGACCGGCAATTAGTGCCCCAATCACCCGCATGATAAGCCGTATCCGAATCATGCACATACTGGCACACGCTACCCTCAGCATCCACATTGTAATGCGCCGACGTACCATTCGACACGAAAGCCCCATACACGCCCTGGTGTGACATGCGCACGCCCGCATTATGGTGCAACACCACACGATCCAACGCATAACCGCCACGCCCCTGCGTGAAATTGCTCGACCAAATATCGTAATCCGCATTCAAGCTAACGTAATCCACAACAACCCCTTCACACTCAATCAGTCAATCGCCTGCCACAACGCCGGGGCCTTATCCGGCGCAAACTCCGCAGACGAATCATGCTCCTTAACACAACGCCACACGCGCCCCACATGCTGACACTGATCCCCCTCACCAACATGCATGCCAGCAGCCCACGGCTTATGCTCGCCAACAATAACCTTGCCGTCCGCCCCGCACTTCATCCAGCCACGCCAAAAATCCTTCGGCCCCTGCGTAAACGGCGACAACCACTGGCCCGACACGTTCTTCCACGTCACGCCATCCACCAGGACGCGCTCTCCTGGACCAATCGTCGCCGTCAAATCCAGCTTCGACACATCCTTCGCAGGCTCATCCTTCACCGCCTCAGCGAAATCCTGCGCCGCCTTCACAGTCGCCGCCTGCGCCGCCTTCAACGCGTCACGACGAGCAAACTCAACCATCACACTCTGATACAAAACCATCAGCTCACCATCCGACAAGCCCTGCAACGCTGCCTCAGCCAAAACAGTCAAACAACAACACCCCCACTCACATGCTGATCGGGAACGCAACCGTCATAAAACGGTTATACGAACCATCCCTCGTAAACGTCGCAGAACCACCACTAGGGCCGCGACCATAAATGCCCCACTCAACCTGCGGGGCAACATTAGCGTCAATAATCCCGAAATTAAACAACGCATTAGACTGCTGGTCCGAACCGCCACTATTAAAAGCCGACCGCACACTACCCGCCGACTTCACCCACAAGTACATGTCAACATTCCCCGTCGTGTTAGCCCACCCAGTCACAAACGACAGCACCATGCGCCGATACGGGCGCACCGGAAGATTAGCTGAGTAATACTTGTAATACTGACCTGCGCCAACACTATACGACGCGCCAGACGCGTTATACACCTGCGAATCCAACTCAACCTCATTCAAGGCTCTCAACAGCCAGGAACCGTCCCCAGCCTTCGACCCATCCGCTTTATACAACTGGCCCAAAATATCCAAATACGCTGGATTAGCCACAGTCGGCGCAACACCATGCTTAGCCATGTCATCAATAGCGCCCTTAGCATTAGCCGCAGACGTCGCAACCTGAATCAGCCCAGCACTATTGAAAGCCTTCGCCAAACCCGCCAACAAAGGCTCATTGTACTCAGGCAACTTAACGCCCTTCAAGCTATTCTCAGCCATATTCAACCTCCACACAATGCCCCATCACAGGGGACACACAAACTCAACCTCAAAACGATAATCGCGCACATACGACGTGCCATTTGTCTTAACACCCAACGACACTCGCTCCGACGTCTTAATATCAATCAGACCCGTAAACTGCGGCGTCGAGTACGATCCAACTGGGGCAATAGCGTACCCATACAAGTCGCCCCAATTAGCATCCTGCGCATCACCACGCAGTAACGCAACCTGAGTCACCGTATCCCATGTGCCCGACTGAACACACGCCCAGCCAGACACGCGATAACGGCCCGCCTTCGGCACCAGCACCGAATTGTTATTCACGACCTTGATCTGCGCGCCGCGCGCCGACGTGTCTGCCCACAACGGGACCTTCAACACGCCGTTCTTCGGGACGCCAATATACGTATTACCCGACACCATACGGTAGTAGGGGGCAGAAAGCAGCTGATCCCACGTGATCTTGAAATCACTATTTGAGGAACCCAAAAACCGCCCCTGCAGCCCCGCAGGCGTCAGCTTCACCTCGTTCTCCGCGCCAAAGTAAACCTCCTTACGGAACGACACGTTAGGCTGCTTCCCGGCCGGGGCCGACAACTCCACCTCCCCCCCATCGTCAACCACCCGCACCACCGAACCCGTAATCGTTTTGCCAGTCAAGTTCTCGGCAATCAGGTCCCCCGAGATAACAGCCTTCTCAGCCCGCAACCTCGACACGACCGACTCCTCAAACTTCGCGACCTTCGCGCTCAGCTCCTTCGATGCGACGATCTTGTCTGCCGTCACCGACCCGCCCGCAATCAGGTTCCCAGTGATCGTCCCGTTCCCCGCAACATGCAGCATGCGCGTCCACATGTCCTGATCGACGTGAACACTCGACGTCCCCAGGTTGAACTCCACCCAGTTCCGACCATCCCACCTGAACCTGTACTCAACCGCGCCACCCGCGCCGCGCTGCTCATACACCGCGTTCAACGGCGGCTCCGTGCCAATGTCACGGAAATACGACTTCGGATCCTTCTCCGACGTCGAGAACATGAGCCGCGCATTACTCACATCAGCCTGCGCCCCCTGCAGCGTCGAACGCAACGACGCCATATCCTGCGCCGTCCGCCCGCGAGCCTCCTCCAACTCACGCATCGCCCGTTCAGCCTGATCGTGCGCAACCTGCGCCGCATCAGCCACCTCACGCACCCGCTGCCCCTCAGCGCCCGCATACACCAGGCCACCCACAGTCACAGACGGGCCAGCATCCAACACACCAGACGGCGCACCAGACGCATCCACCTGCACGCGCACATCCGACCCCGGCTTGAACACGCCGCCACCAGACGGAACATTCACCACGTTCCCCGGCTCGCCAACCTCCACGCGCACAGTCCCATTCTCGCCCGCGCCAACCACCTTACCCGGCACGCCAGACACCACAGGGGCCGAGCCCTTGGGCGCATCCAACCAGAAAGACGCCTTACCAGCCATCACACCACCTTCTCTCGCACATCAACGCGCATCGACTGCGCGCCACCAGACAAGTCCATCACCAGGCCAGTCACCGCCCCAGCAACCGTCTCGCCGTCAGGGGTACGGACCTGCACCAAGTCACCCAAGTCCAGACGGAAGTCCTGCACGATCCTGAACGACCTCACGTCGCCGCCAGACGTCGCCTCACGCATCGCCCGGTCAGCAGCCGCCACAATCTCATCCTGCGACCCCGCCTGCACCTGCAAAACCTTATGGACAACCCCATACAGGGCGACCGAGCGAGGCCCCGCGTTCACCTCCACCGTGTGCGACAAGCCGCCCGCATGAGACCTATCCCCAGAGGTCGAATTGGACACCGCCGTCCACCTGTTCGGCACCGCGTGCGACGCCTTCCTAGCTTCCGTCAGCAACAAGTCCTCGCCCGAATACGTGGCCACCACGCCGCGCCGCGTCGAATCCACCACATGCAACGCGTCATCCGCCCCCACGTAGAACCGCAGCCCGTACATGTCAGCGAGTTTCCCTAGCGCCTCGACGCGCTTGTTTCCCCACGACAAGCCGCCAGGAAGAACCGGATCATCACACTCCAACACGGGAACCAAATGCGGGTAACACAAGCGCTCCACCTCGCGCTTCAATGTCGCCTTCGCATCCGGGGACGTCGGAAACGGGAAGTCATCATCCACAAGCCGCTGCAGCAGAGAGTATGCCGTCACCTTCACCGGCCCCTCACTGCCGGCATCCCACGTCACCTCCTGCAGCAAGAACGCCCCCCGGTCCACCGTGAACGGGGACGCGCCCTGCGGCTCCACATGCACCAGCAGCCTAACCACCTGACCGTACGGGGCGAACGGCGACCATTCATTCAGCGGCGTCCAATCCGGGGACAGGTTGAACGTCAAGCGCTCCTGCGTCTGCTGTCCAGATGACAGCTCCAACTGGCCGGACTCCACTGGCACGTCGTCAGCCAACACGACGCTGCCTCGCGTGGACTTCACCGTGCACCACACGCGGCACGGCAACGTCAACACGTCAACACTCAACTCCTCCGGGCTTCTCACTCCACAAACCCCACGCCCTTCATCACATCCAGCACCGTCCAGTTCCCCCACTTGCGGCCCTGCGAGATAGCGTCACCCCACGTCGCAGACGGAACAACCTGCCCGTCCAAACCCCACTCGCCCCTCGGGCCGGTGAAAGGCTGCGCCGTCCACTCGACGTCGATCTGCCGGTCACCCTCGGGAGATAGCCGGTCGTACCGCGCCGACTTCACCAAAACACACCTGACCCCGTCCACGCCCTTCGCGGGCTGTCCGAGCGAAATCAGCGTCAACCCTGGTGCCTCCAACACGTCCCGCACCTGACGCACCCTCTCAGGCGCATCCACCACGAACCTCGACGCCCCCGTCAGCTTGCCTCGCTTGAACCGGACTACGCCGTTCTCATACTCGCTCACCTGGTTCTCCCACCGCAGCGGGTCGCCCGTGTCCTCATACAAGTCCACGAATACGCCCCGCCCCGCCTGGGAAGCAACCTCCGCGCCACCGTCCGGGCACCCGTCAGCCGTCCTCGTCAACAACACCGGGCCGTACGTGCGACCATCAGACCCTTCAAGCGTGTACTCGACCGCCTCACCCACGGGGGCCAGCACGTATGAGAACACCCACGGACTAAACCAGGGGTCCTGCCACCGCTGCTCGATCTTGCACACAAACTTCCCGTCCGCCTTCAATACGCCACCCACGTTAACCGCGAACGTCGGCAACCCCGTCGCACGGTGAATAAACCCCTTAAACATCGGCCCCTGAACCATGCTCAAAACACCTCCAAAAAGGCCCCCAAACGGGCGGCTATGCCCCAACCAGACCATGCCAGTAGGGGAGTAGCCGCCCACCCATTAAAGGGCCACTACGCACCCATGCGCGCGTACTCGACAACACGCCCATCAGCCACGTCACTAATGAACGTCTCAAGCTCCGTCTCATCCGACAAGCGCAGACCAAACCTGGCGCCACGCAATGACTCGGGATCAACACGCACCGTCACACGCGAATCCTGCGACATGTCCAACCTGCCACCATCAAACACGCGCATCCGCACACCCGTACCAGCATCCACTACGCGGCCAGCCATCGCCTCAGCCTCACGCACAGCAGCATCCGCCTCACTACGAATACCGCCAGCCAAACCCTGAGGAATAAACTCGCCAAAACGACGGAACACCTTCGACGGGCTGTTAATCTCCAACACGCCACGAGCCGCGCCAACCGTCTCAGACGCCATACTCACAGCCGCATCGGTAGCCCACCCGGACGCCCGCTCAATACCCTGAGCGAAACCCTCCGGCACGCTATAACCGATCTTACGGAACACCTTCGACGGACTGTTAATATCAAGCGCAACCTTCACGCCAGACGCCACAGAATCCGCCATCGACCGTGCCGCCGCAATCGCACCCTGCACCCTACTCATGAGGCCGCTAGCAAACGATGCGCCCGCGTTCACACCCATGCTCCACAACCGGCTCGCAGCCATACTCACGCCAGCCACAGCCTGCGACACCAAGCTCGATGCCGCCGAATACGCTGCTCCGGCCATCGACCCCAAGGCCGACGCAAAGCTCGAACCGCCCGCATGACCAGGCTGCGCGTAATTCGGCGCGGACAAACCAGAATGAGCCTGATTACCGACCATAGTACCCACAATGTAAGCACTCGGCGCAGTCGCGCCGACAGCACCCACATACGCGTTACCGTTCGCCGTGCCCGCCGCACTGAACTGCGCCGTCTTACCATTCAGCGTCAACGCCCAGCCATCAGCCGTCTCACTGATCTGCACGCCCGCAGCGGACAAAGCCTTAATCAGCTCATCCGACGTCGTAGCGCCAGCCGCCGCCGCCTTCGCGCCAGCATCAACGCCCAGCTGATTCAATGCCCCAACAACGTTCTGCTTCATCGTGTCAAACGATCCGGTCACCGCATTGTGGAACTCCTGCAACGCGGGAGTCGCGTTCCACGCCGCGCCCTGCAGCGCCGGACCCAGCCCATTCACCTGGTTCAACAACTCCTGCAAATGCTCCTTGCCCGCATCCGACGTATCCGCCAAAGCGTCCTTCAGCTGCTGCAAATACTGAGCGCCCTGCGGCAACTGCGCCAACTGCTCCAACACCTGCGTGCTGAAACCAGCCGACGCAAGGTCCAGCATGTTCTGTGCAACCTGCGCCTGTGCGTCAACCTGAGCCTGCAGGTTTGACAGCACAGTCTCAACCGACTGCACCGCCTCACCATTCGCGTCCCTGGCCGCTGCGCCGACGTCGATCATCGACTGACTCACGCGCTCAATCGCCGCATGCAACCCCTCGGCCTTCTTAGCGCCAAAACCCCACTGGGTAAAGTTCTGGTCCATCGCCTTACCGAAAGCCGCCGTGTTGTACGCCAAACGCGCCTGATCTGCCTGCATCTTCTGCCACAGCAGGTCAGTCTGCCCCACCAACAAGTTATGCAACGACTGCTTATCCGTCGCATACCCCATCGAGCGCGCATACTCCTCAAGGCCAGCACGCAAACCAGTCACAGAATCCAACGCCGAATCCAGCGTCTTATCCCACTCCTGATTAGACGCGCCACCCTTAACAAGCTCCTCGCGCATCTGACGCAACGCCTCAGCCGCGCCCGCAAAATTGCCTGAACGAGCAATCTCAGCAATGCGATCAAACGCGTCCGAGATATTCACAGCAGCACTTGTCGCGTGAACGTTACCGGCCCCCCACTCGCCAAGGCCAGCGGAAAGCCAGTTAGCCCACCGGGGGGCCGCGCGGTAGTTCTGCAACGCCAGATCGACGCCGCTACCGCCCTTAAGCCCGATAGGCCCCGCCTTCTTCGTGACCTCGCTCATCAGAGACGACACCTTGGCCGACGCGCCATCAGCGCCATCTGCGACCTTCGTAAGCGCGTTAGCGAGATCGTTACTCAACGCGTCCGTCGCCTGGTTAGACCACGAAATCAGGCCACCCAACGCCAAGCCAGCGCCAGCAAGCGCCAGGCCCCACGGGCCAGTCAAGAACGACACCACGCCAGCCGCCCCCTGAGCGAGCTTGCCCATAGCGCCCTGCGCCTTAGCCGCCACGCCGCTAAACTTGCCGACCCTACTGCCTGCGCCAGCGCCAGCCGCTACAGCCGCCACCTCACCAGCAGCCGCGCCACCCTCAAGCGCGGACGCGCCCACGCGAGCGGCCGCAAACTTCAACAACGCTTCCTTCGCCGCCAACGAATCAGCCCGCAGCCCAGACAAAGCGCCAGACAGGGCCTTCACCAGGGACGCTGCAGACGACAAGCCGCGGAAAGCCAGGAACCCAGTCGCCACCGCCTCGACAGCGCCAGGAATACGAACCAGAGCGTCCAGCAGCTTCGACAACGCCTCAGCGACCGGCGTCGCAACCTTCCCCCACGACTCGATAGCACGACCCAACGCCGGACCGCCCCTCTCGACAGCACGAGACAAAGCCGGACCCAAACGTTCTGCAGCGTGAGCCAACGCCTCCATAGCCGCGCCAACCACAGGCGACAAGCCCCTGCCCAAGGAGCCCATGAACGACATCAAGGACCCGAGGCCCTTCGACACCTTCGACCACACGCCCGCAATACGCGACAAGCCATCCGCCAACCCATCGAACAGGCTATGGAACCCCTTGTTGAACTCCTTACCACTGAACGACGTCAGCAGGGCCTTCGTGAACTTCCCGCCCACGCGGCCCATCGCCTCGCCAGCCTCAGCGGCCAGATGCGACCACGAGGAGGCGAACTCGCCCCACACGCCCTTAGTCTGAGCCTTGAAAGCCGCCCAAGCCTCAGACATGCCACGGAACATGCGGCGCAAACCAGACTGGAAAGCCGCCCCGTTCACGGCCTTATTCACGGCCTCAAGGCCATCAGCGAACCGCCGCATCGACGCTCCGCCCTCAGCCTCAGCCGCCCGATAAAACCCCTTCAAGACGCCGCCAGCACTCCACACGGCGCGGCCAAAGTCCTTGAATGCTTCGATCCCAGCCTGGATACGCGCGTCCAACTCGCCAGACGCATCAGCCTTTACCAGCCAATCCGCATACTTGTCCGTAACTCGGCCAATCCATCCGAGCATCCGCTCAAACGTAGCCGACCCGTGCCTCCCCAACACGGCCAAGACCGTTGCCAGAGAGTCCGAGTGGGAAGCAAGCTCGTCCACGCCCTTCGACGCATGCTCAAACATCTCACCGATGTGCGGCTTGAGAACCTTGTTGAACGAATCCAGCAAGCTCCCAAAATGAGCGCCCATCGCGCTCGACAAGCGGGCAAACCCCTCACTCATCGCAGGGAAGAAAGACTGGACCAGGCCGTCCACGCGCTCAGGCGTGAACCCATCCCAGAACCCCTTCTGGATGCCCTTGTTCATGTCCTTGAACGCGTCAGTCACCCGAGGCAAGTAATCCGACAGGCCCTTAAATGCCTGGATCAGCGTGTAACCCACAAACCCGGCAGTCACGGCCAAGGTAGGACCAAGCAAGCCAGCAGCCGTCACAGCCTGCGCAATCGCCCCGCCCAACGTGAGCGTATGCTTCAACAACTGAGTCACGCCAGAACCGGCCACCGCAAACCCGGCCCCCACAGCACCAATCAGCGGCACCATCTTGTCCAGATTCTTCACCAAGTCCCACACGTTCGACGTCAAATCCTTCGCCAAACGCCAACCCGACATCGCGGCCAACGTCTCCCTGGCGATCACCATCGCCTTGTGGTCAATCACCGGACGCAGCTTCACCCACCTGTCGCGGGCCAGCATCGCCAACCGGGCCGCCGCCACATAGCGGGACGAATGATCCAACCCGAGCTTGAACTCCAACTCAGTGTCATCCCACTTACGCTTGAAGTGCTTGAGCTTGCGGCCAACCTCCCGCAGCTCATGGTCACTCATGTGCGGCTTAATCTCCAAGTGGAAAGCCTCGTGCCTGCCGAACGCCCGCTCACGCATCTCATGACGCAGCTTGTCCAACGCCGCGTCGATCCGTCCTGACTTCACGTCGACGTCTGGGTCAACTACGTACTTCCAGCCGTGAGCGAACTCTCGCTCCATGCGGGACCGTATTCGACGCAACGCCCCTATGTCATTCAAGTCCTCGTCAACGCGCCACTTCACGCGGCCTGTGTATTCCTTGTTAAAGAACCCGTCCAGCACGCCGCGCACGCGCTCCTGCCACTGGGAGTCGGGCCGCAACTCAAACTCCACAGGGCCCAACTCGCGGAACGCCCGGCGCATCTCCTCACCGCGACGCCCATACCACATGCGGAACGCCGACTCCGTATGCCCACGCCAATACGAATCCTCGTCGGAGTGCGGGCCCTTAAACTTCAGCCGCTTAGCCGCGTCCCGCTTCATCGCCTCCAACGACGCCGACCAATGCCGCCTGATCGTATCCATGTCACCGTCGTAAACCTTCGACAACGCGCCAGACTGACGCTCCATCGCGTCATCCAGACGATCAGCCATCGCGCCGATCTTCGCGAACTCACGCTCATCAAAATGGACGCCCATCTGGACATCCTTCACTGCAGCCTGCGCCCGCTCAGACATCACACGAACGCGCTCACGCAACGCGTTCTCGTCCAACTCGACGCCAACCTCAAGCGGCTGCAAACGCTTCTCAATCGCATCCAAACGCCGCGACAAGTCACCCCAGAAATCCTTCGTATCCGGCGTGACCTTCACCGCTAGACGCGCAACAACATTACCGGCCTCAGCACCCATAAACCCCCCTCAACAACAACCCGCGAGGGGGCGAGGCAGACCACCCCGGTCACCCAGAAACGAGGTCCACGAACATCTGCCTCACGCCCTTCACGGTGCACTTCTCCGCCGCAAACGTCTGCTTCACCCCAGGGCGGCCCGGCCACAACACCGGACGCCGCGACTTCCCAAAACCAGTCGCCACCGTATTCACCGAAATGTTGTCGAACACGTCAGCCATCAGCGACATCTCCCGCGTCCACCCGCGCAACTCAGGCATCTCCGCCAGAATCGCCTGCGTCCAACAACCATCCGGCAACCCGCGCACCAGAGCAAGCAAAAAACGCGGGGACGGGGAACCTCTCTCAATCGCATCCACCAGGTCAATCCCATAGTGAAGTCGAAAGTCAACGTAAATCCCCGTCCCCGCCTTATCCAGCAAGCCTGCGACGGCTAGGCTTCCCCCACCTGCGTGCGCTCAAAGTAGAGCGTCACCAGCGTGTCCAGCACAGCCGCATCCTCGCCAATCTCATCAAGGAGAGACGCCGCCGCAGACTTATCCTCTGCGACCAGCATCAGCATGTCACGGTAAAACTCCGTCACATCCGTCTGCTCCTCGCTCACCTTGCGAGCAGCCATCATCTGATTGAACCGCTCACGCTCATCCTTGGTCACGCGCATCAGGCCACGGAACACGACGCCACGAACCACAAGGTTCTTGTACTTGTTGTTCGCCTCAGCGCGCAGAGCGTCAAGGTCAAGATTCTCGAAATCAATTGCAGTCATTACAAGCCTCCCAATAGTGCCACAGTGGTATGCCAGGAAAAGAAAGGGGGTGACCCGTGTAGCCACCCTGGCACCCGCCCTACGCGGGCCACCCCCAAAGCCTCGATCAGCCAGCCAAAGACATAACCTCGCCAATGCCGAGCGTGTTACCGTTCTTGTCCTCAAGGACCTCGAACTTAATCGGCAGAGATGCCAACTCCTCGACACTGTTCACGTCGAAATCGCCGTTAGCAACCAGGTCCGCCTTACCCGCGTGGATAAAGCAGACGTTGCCCTCATCTTCGACGACGATCAGCAGAGCGCAATGCTCAGCCGTGGGCTTGGACTTCGCGTACGTGATGCCATCCACCGTCGCAGCGTTAGCACCCAGGTAGCGCTTAATCGACACAGCGTCGAACTGCTCAAGAGAAATCTCAATCGAATACGACACATCCGAAATCGACGTGCGCAGCTTCTTCTTCTGCAACGAACCCTTCGTCGTGACGTCACCGCCAGTACGCGCCGCCTTAAACGGATTCTCCGCCGACGTGTGACCGATATTCGTCCAGTCCGTCAAAGCAGTCGTCTTGTTTGTCTTGTACGCCGTAAGCGTTGGAGCCTTCGTGTCAACCGGCGCAGTGTAGATCTGCGCAGTCGCCACGATCATCGTCTTGTTATCGTCCATCGCCATAACAACCTCACCCTTCCGCACCATCAACGGTGCAATACCACCAGCCGAGCCTGAAACACGAAACGCTCCACGCCCACCGGCAAATCCTGATACTGGACCGGGCCAGTGGAATCCGCCCAGTCCTCACGACGACGCGGACGCTCCATCAACTCGAAAGCCTTCACGAAAGACTCCCGGCCAGGAACCCGCCTGCCCCGCGTCGCATACTCGCGCAACAACTTGATAATCGACCAGCTAATACGCCACGCAACATCCTCAGCGTCCAGCCCGGACGCGAACGTGTGAACCTCGAACTCCAACACGTCCACAGCATCGTCCGACCGGATGAACTGGCCTCCCGTCGTGGGCTGCACCTCCACAACCATCACGTACGGGAGAGAGTTACCCTCCTCGATGCGAGACCTGCACGTCACCCCGTCAGGCAGGTCCGCCTCCAACCAGGCAGGCAAGAACGCCTCAACCGTCACATGCCGCCCTGGGTCCAACTTCGACGGGTCAAACACGGCCACCAGCCGCAGCTGCAGCCAACGCCCCCACGCCCCTCGCGGGGCCAATGTGAATGACCCTCTGGCCGACAATCGTCCCCGAATCGTCAACAATCGGCTTGTACCGTATCTCGCCGCCGCGCCCATACTCGATAGCCGCCGCAGCACCATACCCGTCCTCGTCGCTCAGGACGATGTACCCGTCAACCCAAGCGACGTACGATTCAATTTTTGAGTGCCCCTGGTAGCGGTGGGCCGCGAGCTTAGCCCGAGCGACCGCCGCCCGCTTGTGCGTCTGACCCGCAATCTCGCGCCGCACCTGCGGCATGTGAGACACGATCTTATTCAACCGCTGCTCAGTCACCAGCATGGTTGCCACCGGCACCACCACCAATCCCAGCCAAGTTCGACGGCGGACGCGGCTTGCACTCGAACTCCCAATGAGTCGTACGCCTTGTCCCCCGCTTCAACGCCGGGGGCGCAGCAGCATCCCACTGCTTCCCGTCGAACTCGATCAACGTCCACGCGCCGACGTCCGTCAACAATTCGCCGTCAACCGTGCGAGGCTCCACCAGGATCAACGCGACTTCGTTCGTCAGCTGGCCCTTCGCCGCGCCACGGTTTGACCTGATCTGTTTCATCGACATGCGGCACTTGTACGGGCGCTCCAAGTCCGGGACAGTCACCAGGTTCCCCCTGGCGTCCCTCGCGCGCTTGCGCCCGTACACGATCCCAGTCATGCCCCTGTGTCTACCGACCGCCACTACAGGTCCCCCTCGCTCCACTTGAAGCGGGCACCCGGCATCCACCAGTCGCACCTGCGCCAGCCGCGCTCGACATCCCTCGATGTCGGCGCAGTAGGGGAGTGGACGAACGTGTGAACCACGCTCAACGTCGAATCCAACCCCGCCGCCTGGCGCAACGTCCGCACCTCATCCGGCGTGTAGAACACCGTGCCGGTGCGCAACGCAAGGTCTGTATACGCCTCGGTCTCGTCACCGGCCCTGGACTGGACCACGGACTCCGACAAGTCCATGTAACGAACACAAGCGTTACGGACAATCGTCTTAACGACCGGGGGAACGGCGTCCGCCATCCACGACGGCCTGCCATGCAAACGAGCCAAGTTCGACGCATCCCAAATCACCGCCGCCGCCGTATCCTTCTCGTCAGGCGACAACGCATACTTGAGGCGCGCCTCCAACTCGGCAACGCTAATCAACATCTCTCGACGTCGCGCCGTCTCAGCCTCACTCGCGGACGGGGACGCTTCCTCAGCTCCACTCACACAAACACCCCCTTCACGCAAACGAGGGGCGCGCCCCCACGGGTTGACACCTCGCGCACATTAACGGGATGCAAGCCAACCCACGGGGACACTACCCCGCGCTCACAGCTGGCCCAGCTGCTCCATCTCAGGGCGGCGGCGGACCGCTCGCCCCCGAGGCCGGAACCACCAGAACAACCCCTCAAGCAGAAACAGCTGCAGTCGTGTGCTTAGAACGCTTGTCCAAGCCAAGAGCCTTACCAACCGCAACCTTGTCGCTGCCCTCAGCAAAGTACTTGTCCGTGCCGCCCAGCTTGAGCTTCACAGCACGCAGCGCGTACTGATCGTCCGAAATCTTCTCCACACCAGCAGCCTCATCCCAGTACACAACCGGGTCAAGAACCTGCTGGAAGCCATACCAGGTGTTAACCGTGGAACGCTCCTGCTGGCGCATCGCATCGTAGTCACGCAGCCAGCGCATTGCGATGCCCGAATCAGAAATGCTGGTCGCGCCCTTCACCGACTCGGGAACATGCGGGGCCGCGTTAAGGAAGATGAACGCGTCACCAACCAAAGCGTAAGCCTCGTCAGCGGGCAAGTCCTCAGACACAACGATGTTGAATCCCTTGACCTTGCCCAGAACAGCGTCCGCGAACGCCGTCTCCGCCAGCTTGTCGCCAACCGACGCGGCCTTCACAAAGTCCGCCGACTGCAGCAGCGTATCCCAGTCAGAACCCACAACCAGCGTGCGCGAAACCTTCGACGCACCCAGGCGATTCAGAGCACGACGCGCCTCGATAATATCCTTGAGGACATTGTTCTCCTTCGCGCCAATCTCAACCGTGTACTTGCCCGTCTTGAGAGCATTCACCGCACCGTATTCCAGCTTGCGGGCAACGGCATGCGCCTGGGCCGGGAGGATCGACGTGCCCCAACCATTAAAGTCGAACTCCCATTCCTCGTCCGTCAGCGACGTCGCAGAATACGCGTTACCGCCGAAGCGCACCGCAATCTTGCGTTCCTTGTACGGATCAAGAATCAGTTCCTGCGCACGGTTATTACGCCACTCGTAATCGTGAGCGGGCAGGATGCCCGGAACCTTCACGTTAAGGGTGTCATCCTTGGCACCCTTAAAGTCCTCGATGCCCTTCTTCGCGAACAGCGTCGGAACAACCAGCTCACGCTCAGTCAGCGCGACCGCCGTCGCCGCGAGCTTTTCCGGCTTCACCGGGGAATGAACAACAGCCACCATACTATCTCCTCTACAGACTCAAGAAACCAAACCAGGAAACGTCAAATACGAGGCACGCGACTGCGAACAAACTCGCGCGCGTCAAACTCGCCTTCCGTCTCCTCACCGGGAGCCAAGCCCCCACCCTTGCGAGGCAGACCAGCCGCGCCGCCAGCCGCGCCCACCAGGGCCGCCAACTCCTCGCACGCGGCACGCATCTCCTCGACCGTGCCGTCCTTGACGAACTCGAACGCCTTACCGGGCAGATTCGGGAACTCATCACGCACCTGCTGACGCAAACGCACACGATCAAGCTCCGCCTCAACCTGACGCGTTTTCTCGTCAGCCGCCGACATCGCGGCCTCAAACTCCTCCACCGTCTTGAGGCCCTTCACCGACTCCTGAACTTCGCGCAACTGAGTGCGATAACGAGCCGCCTCGTCACGCGCCCCCTTCAACTCGCGCTGCGCCCACTCAGGCAGGTCGTCAACCTTACGAGCAGCGCCATCCTGGCCCTCACCCGCGTCAGCTTCCACCTGCGCCTGCTTCTCTGACTCAACCGGCGCATCCTCGCCGCGCGCGCCCGGCGCGCCACCCTCAACTGCCTCAGCCTCGTCAGCCACATTCTTCTCGTCCGCCATAACACACTCCCAAAAACAAAGCCCGCGCACGCCACCAGGACGAACGCGGAACACCATTGAAGCCGCCAGGGCTTCCACCAACACGCCTACCGCTTGAACTTGCGGTAGTAGTAACTCCGCCAGCCGGACTTACCCTTCAAGCCCTTACCGCCGAAATCGTTGTACCAAAGATTCTGCATCTCACGATTCACCGCGAAACGCGACCCCTCAATACTTGACCCCGCAAACAGGGGCAGGGCGTAACAATGACAATTCGGGTGATAGCCATGTGTCCCATTCGGATGCGACACGTCATGCCGCAACGCCTCATGCTTGCCCGAATACACCGCGCCGCGAGACAGTAGCATCGCGCAGAACGCGCACGGCGTGCCCGTCCCGGACACCCTAATCCACGCCTGCCTAGCCGGGTCGCGATCACCCATGTCACGCACCACCGACCGGACGCCGCCAGCCGCCGCCTGCTGACCCACGCCAGCCACAACGCCAGACGACACCTCGCCAGCCTCAAGCCGGGCACGCAACAACGCCTGCGCCGCCTTCACATCCACATCACGCAACGCAGACAAGTTCGACGTCGACTGCTTATCCACCGCAACGCGCACGCCCTCCAACGACGTCGCAGCCAACGCCTTCACCCCAGCCGCCTCGTTAAACTCACGCACCAAGTCGCCCAGCGTCACCTCGCCGCCCTGCGCGTGACCACGAATAGGGGAGGGGACCGTACGCCCCGTCTGCAACGCCCGCAGTAGCCGGTAGAACGCCACACCCAGGACAGCGCCACGATCCCACGGCTCAACCAGCATCTCACCAAACCGGGCCGCAACATCACCGCCCTTGTCCACCTGCTCCCACCAAGCAGACACATCCTGCACAGTCACCAAACTCAACCGGCCAAGCGACGCCTCGAACGCCTTCAACAAGACCTCTACGCGCTTATCTGCGGGCACTACAGGACACCGCCGTCCAAGGACACAGGCTCACCCTCAACGGGCGTCACAGGCGCATCTAGAGCATCCTGCGCGCCCATCGCGCTAAACCCCCGGACAGCCGCACCAAAATCAGAACCCAACCGCTCCGACGTCGCCAACTCATCCCAACGATCCAACTGAACCGGCGACACGCCAGGAACCATCTCCCACAAACCGCGAGACGGAACCCCAATCTCCCGCAACTTCGACAACGCATCCGCCGTCTGAGACAAAGCAGCCGACTCCAAGTCACGCCACAACACCTCGTTATGCTCCCACTGGTCGCGCTCCGCGCGACCCTCTAGCACCATGCCAACACGCAGAGTCCGCTCCCACGACTCACCAAACTGAGTCCGGTACAACTCCAACTTACGGCGGAACGACTTCTCAGCCGCATTCAACGCGTCAGCCGACAGATTAGCCATCTGCCCCAACAGGAAGTTAGGAGGCGTCTGCGAGATAGCAGAAAAGTCCTTAATCAGCGCGTCCATCGCCGCGATATAGCCCGACTGGTCGCCAACCGGCAGGGAACCAAACTTGCCATCCGGCGACGAGTTAACCAGGAAATCACCAGGCCCCGCCGCGATAGGCTGTCGAACGACCCCACCATCCGCGCCAACCACAGGCATGCCATTCTCGTCCACCGCAACCGCAGGTTCCAAGCCTGTCGCCCACAGAACGCGATGCGCGCCATGCGACTGCTCAAGCAGCAGATTGAACAACATCTGATTGAACGAATCCTGCCAATGCTTCAACGGAAGCACCGCGCCCTGCACGCGCCCCTCATCATCCATCTGCGACACAAACCGCGTCACCGGACAATGACCAGCACCACCATGCGCAACCCCAGGACCAACAACCGGCTCGCCACCACCGTTAGGCAGAACGACGTCGTAACGGTTGTAACGATCCCACGCGACAGCCAAACCAGGCTTAGGTCGACCATCCGGCCCGAAACCCGGATACCGCATCACCGACAACGCAAGAATCGCATTATCGTCCGACAGGGCATCCTCAAACAAGCACACGGTGCGCAGAGCTGACAGGACACGCACGTACGCGCGCCCACCCTCGCCACGCTCAACCACCGTAAACGCCTGGCCGTACGCCACCGCGCTACGATGCACCTGCGCCTGCTTCGCATCCAAATTGCTCCGCTGCCACAAGTCCCACTCCGGGGATTCAGACGAACGCTCGCCACCTGCTCTCTGTTCCCCCGAACGAAACCCGTCAACCGCCAACGCCTGCGTCGCAGCGTTCACCGGAATCTCACACCAATTCTGACGAGCACGACGCATCATGGCCTTATGCTCATCCAGCATGCCCTTGGGCGAGTACGGGTCGTCAAAATCGCCACGCAAATACGCGTCCGCAACCTGCAGGCCATCATCCCAGTCACGATGCAACACGCGCAAGCCCTCAGCTACGAGAGCTTCCAGAGAATCACCAGCATCAATAATTGCCGCCACAACACACCACACTCCTAGAACCGGAAGAACGACCCCCCAGCCTTCGCGACCGACCTCGACGCCATCTCCGTCTGATAATCCCGATACGCGCCAAACGCCAACATCGCCGCCGCATACATGTCGATCTTCTTCTTCGACTCGCGTCCCGCTTTCATAAACGAGACACCATACGGCGTATCCTTACGCAACACATTCAACACATGACGACGGAACGACGCAGCCAACTCACGAGAACCACCATGCGACACCTTCCCATCAAGAATCGCCGCCATAAACGCCTCATGCAGATTCACCGTCCGCTTACGCGAACCACGCATATCCCACGCAATCGGACCCCTATCCGACGCGCGAGCAACAAGCCGCTCACCATAATCAAGAGTCCACTCATGAATGTACGACTCCCACAACGCAACGTCCGCATAGAACCCAACAACGTCGTAATCACGGAAACACCTGTGGACCATCGAATCCACGCGCTCACGGTCAACCTCCCAGTCGCCCGCAAGGTCCAACGGCTTTTCCTCCAACAACAACGGCACCATCAAACCATCCGACACACGGATAGCCACCAGCGCCGTAGAGTCATCCGACTTACCACCATCAAACCCGAGCACAATCCTGTCACCGGGCTCCAACGTCGCCTTACGCTCGATACGCTTCCACTCCGCCGACGAGAACAAATTACCCTCAGGCTGCCACACCTGATTCAGGTACATGCGACGAGACTCCGACGTCGGACGCGACGGATTCAACACCGACCTCCACGCCTCATCAGCATCACACCACACCGAATCACCACGCACCGCGTTATACAAAACCTTGAACACGCGCTCATCCAACGGCGTATCATCCGGGGCCTCCAACGAGTCGTAGAACACGTCAGTCTCCGTCGTCAACCCCTCCAACGACTTCATGAACGCCTCACGGTCGTCCTCAGCCACGCTACCCTCACCCGGCTTATACGCGTTCGTAATCGCCAAGTAACGCGACTTCATCTTCGTCGTATTACCCTCAACGGTGTTCTTCAACTTCTGCCCGTTATTCTGAGGAAGCCAGTGTTGCGTCTCATTCAACAATGCGAAAGTACAACGATTACCCTCCGTCGAACGGAATGCCGACGTCTTAACCTCAATACGAGCCGTGTTATTACAACCGCGCACAATTTGCAGCTTTACATCCGCGCCATACTTCGCACGCATCTTGTCGCCAACAAGCACATGGAACATGTCGAACGTGTTGCTAGTCTGCTCCTGTTTCAACGCGAAAATCTGTACCAACGCCTGAGGACACCGACGCCCCACAGGCTCACCATCAGAACCCCAACCAGCAAACCTCGACGGACCAAACGCTTCAACCAAACACAACACCGCGAGCAGCGGGTCTTTACCCCAACCCTTAATCCGCTGCAGCACCCCGCGACGTCGGTAAATGAACTTACCCTCATCATCAACCGCATACCACCACAACACGATACGCAACTGCTCCAAGGTAAACTCAAACACATCCTGATCCGCACCCAACGGCTCAAGATAGTCCGAACACCACCGGGCAATCTCCCAACCCAGAGTATGCTCAGGCAAAACAAACCGGCCATCCTCGCCACGCTCCCACGTCGGCCCATAATGCACCGGCTGGAACCGCTCAAGAATCTCCGCATCAGACAAATCATCATAGGGACCCGCAGGGGGTGCCCCAGCCTTATCAACATCGACCAAAACCAGGACACCCCCAACCCCATCAACACACAACGAAAAGGCAAGGGCTGCGCCCCCGGCCAACCGGACAAGCACGGCCCCAGATGCTCCACCTACACCTGGCAGGGTAAGACGCCCTTCACAAAAACACAGGCGCGCCGAAACGCAACCCCATCAACACACAAGTACCCGTGGCGGGACTCGAACCCGCACGCCCCCAGGGCGCCACATTTTGAGTGTGGTGTGTCTACCCAATTCCACCACACGGGCAAAAGATGAACCCCCCAGCAAAAACCGCCAGGGGGGCGGCCGCGAGGCGAACCCCGCTACCACTAACAAGCTAAACCCCGCCAGTCCCGGAGGACGACGAGGAACTAAAATAACTCCGGCCCGAACCCACACCCCATTGTGCAGGCCAGGCCGAATTGTCTACCGGGAACAACCTCTAAGCGGTCGTCTCAGTAGCAATAACCTCACGCAAACGGTGAATCTGGAAACCGCCAAACCACGACCCCACATCACCCGTAGGGGCCACAACCGGCATCGCACTAAACCCATGCTCAACCAACATCTCACGAGCCGCAGAATCGACACTCACATCAACCGTCTCATACGAGACGCCCGCCTTATCCAAAACACGCTTAGTCGCCACACAAGAACCACAACCAGGCTTGCTATAAACAACAACCACTCAACAACCCCCACAACAACAACCACTACGCAGACCGCAAACGCTCACGGTAACCATCCAACACACTCACCGACGCCGGAACCACACCAGACTCATCAGGCCGCAACTCAATACCAGCACGACGACGCTCCGACTCCGACATCCCCAACTTCCCCAACTCCATGTAAATCGTCGCCAAACGCTGCGACGACGGATCGCGCAACAGAGGAGGACGATCACGAGTAAACCCCCGAGCCTCACGCTCCGACGGCTTCAACGACGCAGCCTCAGCATCCCAACCAGCACGCAACGCACGAGCACGCACAGCCTCATCCTGCTGCCGCTTATACGCCGACAAATCCTCACACAGAGAGAACGCCATCTCCCAGTCCGTCTGCTGAAACCAAAACGACTGACCAGACTTCCTAATAGCGTCATACATGCGCTTCGCCGTCGGATGCCACTTAGCATCCGCCTTACGCGGCGAAACCCCCATCAACACGCCACCAGTCACATGCTGCGTCCTCGACGGACGCTGATCCACCAACTCATCCCGACGCGCAGGAACAGGACCACTACGAGCCATTCACACCACCCCCACGCAAACCAGGATGCGGCTCCACCCTACGGAACCGACCCGCAACCTCACGCCTCATACGAGCCAACGCCACATGCCCCTCGCGCGCCGACTTCAACGCATGATGCTCACGACACAACGCCCGCAAATTACCAAACGAATCATCATCACCCGGAACAATATGATCAACATCCGTCGCCGGGGCGCCACACACCGACAACGCGTCTATCTTCCACTGACAACGACCACCATCACGCCGCAACACAGCCGCACGCCTCGATGACCAATCAGACGGCAACCGACGCCGACGATCCGACCGCGACCAAGCCACAACAACCACCAACCAACAACGACCAAGCCCCGACCGAGGTCCGACCCAGATCCACCAAGCCGCTAATATACTCGACGCCGAGGCAACGACAACAACAACAAAAACCAATTACGTCTTAAGACTTAAAGCAACGACAGAACTATAATTCAATACCAATTACGTCTTAAGACTTAAAGCAACGACAGAACTATAA
>ERZ773072.129-NODE-129-length-46059-cov-25.235762_pt1 | contig 46059 bp, 55 predicted proteins | sample MGYA00580617_ERZ773072 | MGnify/ENA primary metagenome ERZ773072 (study PRJEB29015, sample SAMEA2737970) | human oral metagenome | biome: human oral; feature: human-associated habitat; material: dental | place: China | collected 2122 ...
ACTCATGTTGAACTCACGACTGAAAATTTACCGCCAATTGTTACACCTGTTAAATCTGGGGTAGGGTGAGAGGTCAAAATAAATTACCGCCAATTTTGAAGCGTGTAATTTCCGGGCGCTTCCGGGTCTCCGGGGTAGTGCCTGGAATTGGCGTGCATCTTTGTGTAGGTTTGCAACATTCGGCACGACGCGCATCGATTGGCCTTGACATGCCTGCCTGTCGGCGGGTACAATAAGCGCGTTCTTGTCTATAGGAATTCGTCACCGTGCCGTCCTCGCCCATCACGTCCATTACGTTCTCGTCTATGGATTCCGTCCCGTATCGGGCGTTCTGCAAAGCCTTCGAGGCCATGCAGCTTCAGTCCTCGGGCGCCATGCGTGAGCGCATCGCGGACAAAGAGAACCGTATGGGATACGAGATCATCACGACACCGGAAGGGCGCGGAATGGCGATGATCTATGACGACAAGACAGGAGAAGTAACCATCAAGATCGGACCGGCATCAGAGATTCGCCGGCGTCTCACACAAACCCCAAACCGTCGAGGTAGACCCAAAAAAATGGAAACCACCACCGAAACCACCGCCCACGAAGGGCAGGAATACAAAGCCCCGCGCAAGAAACATGACCCGGAACTTGGCAGTTTCCGCGTCGTGAACAAGATGGGCACCGATGAACTGATCCGGCTTGTCTACTGGCTTCGAGACAACGCCATCGCCAAACTTGTCGATACAAAGAACGTCATCCGGGTTCACGTTGACTTGAAAAACAACCCGTTCGGGCTGCCGCGTCACGTGTCCGGGATCATGACGCTCTATTACTCGCGGCGCGGATGGTCTCTGGCGCGCCCCGGCACCGCGCCTAACCGTCAACCTGTCGAAGAGCTGCAAATGGCAGACATGCCGCCTCACTGGCAGGAAGAAGGCGAGGAAATGAAAGAGGAATTCAAGCGCAAGCGCGGCCGCCCGGCGAAGCTTCCGCTTTCCGAGAAAGACCCGCATCTTGTTATGTTCTATAAAGACTTCCCAGAGTTTTACAAGCCGGATGCTCATGCAGAATCCGCTAAGGCCGCATGGGAAGAAGCGTGCAAGATGATGAACTTTGACCCGTCTACGTGGATTCCGCCGGCAGTGGCAGCCCGCTACTACCGTCTGGACTAACGTTATGGACAAGGCGCAATACCTGCTTTGCAGGGGGCATCGCGCTGATATTGAAGAAGCGCCGGATGGTTCCTTCAGGTACCGCTGGCGCTTGGACGATGGGCGCGAATTCATGGACGAATTCCGGGTCAATGGGTCCGAAAAGTCTGCCAAGATGGCCGAGTTTCTGCTGCGCGAGTACCCGCTACGTGCGCACGATCTCGCCCCTATCTACATGCTGGCCTACGCGGTCAACCGGGCAGTGTGGCGGGGGAGGGGGGATGCCGCCATTCTGGCAGACATGGCCATTCCGTCAGCAATCCATGACATCGAATTTGTAATAGAAACTGTTTAAAATCAATCACTTGCGCCATATATTCATGGCGTGAATACATAGGAAAATCGACAATGACCGACGTTTCAAACACTCTGAATGCGCGTAGCGCACGCTACGGCACGTTCTCAGGTCAGGCTGGCATCTCCCAAACCATGAAAAACTTCATGCGGCAATCGCCTAATTGGGACAGTCTTGACCCGGATATGGCCGAGGCGCTGGACATGATCCAGCACAAGATTGCCCGTATCCTGAATGGAGACCCGCGCTACGCCGATAGTTGGCACGACATCGCCGGCTACGCCGCTTTGGTAGACAAGCGCCTCAACGGAGACAGTGTGTAGCAATACAACAACCGTCTGTCGGTGGGGGTTGCATTCCAAAACTAGGTGTGGTGTAATCATCTCCATCGACAGACAGCGCAACGCGCTACAACACTTCCCACGGAGTAGAACCATGAACAAGTCCATCCCCCAGCAGCGTACCGTCCGTATTACCGTGAAGACCATGAAGGGTCCGCATACGCTTAAGGACGCTGAAGTCTTCAAAGAAGAAATCAAAACCATCGATTACAAAGGCCACGCTGAAGATGAATTCATGAGGTCAGCGATTACCTTGTATTGCATCTTTGATTCCTTCGATTTCAAAAATCCAATGGAAAAATGGTCCTCTGAATCTGAATCAGGCATCATTGAAGAAGATGGGGTCTGGTATCACATTAGCGTCAAAGACTGCAAATAATCCGATCATCGCCCGTCGCAAGACGGGCAACATCCCACGAGAAACGATCATGAACAAACAACAACGCAAAGTCCGACTGACCATGATGCTGATGCAGAACAATTACAGCATCAAAGACGCCCAAATCATCAAGGAAGACATTCGGACCATCGATTACGGATACGCCATTGGCGTGGGCCGCGTGACGATTGACCGCGAGATCATGGACAGCTTTGCCGGTGATCTCGAATGCGTGGACGGCGCCCACAATTGCGGTTTCTACGAAGACAAGGGCAATACGTACTTTGTTGTCATGAAAGACGCCAAGTAATCATCAACCACCGGCCCGCGAAAGCGGGCCATACTCCCACGAGACGATCATGAATCTGTATCAAATCTACGATGCCGCTTTCGATGACACGAACGGCGAATACATCCAGAACACACGTCAATACATCTATGACTATGCTTGGGGCATGGATGTCGATCTGGATAAATGGCAGGTCGATGAAATCCTTAAGTCCCGCTTGGAATGGCTGGATATCGTCGAACAAGGCCGGGCCGACAGTAACGAGTTCTGGCATTGCGTCGTCAAACGGCTTGAGGAAATCGAAGTATGAACATCCAACGACACCATTCAACCGTCCGAATCTTCGACGGAAAAAACGTTCAGGAAGAGCGCAAGTTTCTGAACGAACGCAAAGCATCGCAAGCCTTCGGCCGGCTCATGGCGGAAGTCTTCACAGAGAATCCGGTCATCGTGGCGTCCAGCAAGCCCGGCGCTAAGATCATCAATCATGGCCGGCTCTGGGGATTTCTCGTCAGTTCCACTGTTCATCAATCCCTGCATATCGACAACAAATCCCTCGTCTTTGCCGGGTTCCTTCAGTACATCATGGACAACAACCAATGAATATCACCATCGATTCCAACGTCAAATCCAACAACGTCTGCGAGAAGGTTACGGGCGTCCGTTCGGCGTTCGTTCGCCGGGTTCTCGACCGCTATAACGACGGCCTGTCCATCAAGCAATTGGCCGAAGAGTTCGGGATGAGTGAAGCCACCGTCTACGCATCGCTGAACCGCGCCGAGGAAGAGACAGGGATGAAACGTCAGGCGCGACCGTCTAGCAAGCGGATGACGCAAGATCAGCTAGATGTGATCGTTGACCTCATGGGCAAAGGATGGTCGATCAAGCGAACGGCTCAAAAGGTCGGCATCTACGATAACGCCATTATCTCCCGCATCAAAAGCGGCACGCTGCCGGCATCGCAGCACCAAAGCCCTGTCTTCCAGCACAAGGAACAATTGATCTCTGATCTGGAAGAGCGAATCAACCGCATGGAACGGATGGCAAGACATGGAATCTACTGATTTTGCACAAGAGATCATCGATACCATTAACAAGCGCCGCGATGCTGGAATGTCCCTGAATCAGGCGCTTGAAGGGACCGGCGTCAATCGTGATACCTACTACAAAGCGATGCGTAACCCCGGGGGAACAAAGCGCAAACTGGAAGGTATCCAGAAGCTCAAATACGTTGATCATTGCTATACCCAGCAGGGGATGAGTACGGATGAAATCGCCACATTCCTCGGCGTGACCCGGGGGCAGGTCAACAAATACCTGCGAAAGCTCGGAATCGAACAAAAGCCGCGCGAGAGAAAGCGCAACATCTCCCCGGAACGTGCTGCTGCCGAAGCGAAAGAGCGCGCCATGCTTGAACGCCTTATCAACGAAGAAGGCCGGACGCTTGTTGAAATTTCCGAAGAAACCGGGCTTTCTACCAGTGTCATCAAGACGCGAATCAAGCGGTACGGCATCGTTCGCGGCGAGAATGCGTCCAAGCGCAAGCAAGCCGGCGATGACATCGACAATCACCCTATCCGGCAAATCATTGTCCAGAAATGGAAGCCGATCAAAATGGAACAGCGGCAATGGTTCACTCTGTAACCCTTCTTCCGGCTTCGCTTGTCGCGGAAATGCTTGGCTGCACACGCGGGAATCTCTCGAAACTCGTTAAACAGGGTGTGCTGAAAACGCCGCTGCTAAAGAACGGCGCTCAGTATTGGCCGAGGGATGAGGTGATGGCAGCCAAGGAAACCTATCGGAATCGCAAGAGCGACCGCCAGCCACGAAAGGCCGCCACACTGACGGCCCGCTTTGAAAACTACGTGGCGTCTATTTAAGGCGAGTTCTCGCGGATAGAGCCGGATGCCTTGATCGTCCCTTGCACGGCAATAGCACCAACGACATTCATCGTTCCGGAGACAACCGCGCCACTTCCGCCAGAGATCGCCGCGCCACCGTTAACTGTTAACGCCCCGGAGACCGACAACGCACCATTGCACGTCGTCGCCGGGGCATCGATCATCACGCTTTGGCTTTTGATCGTGGCACTCTCACTAGCCGTGACGTGCGCAACCTTCGTAATGACCCTAACGGCTTCGCTGCCTGTAATCCTCACCGTACCCGGTGTGTCGATGACGATCTCTTCATCAGCTTTGAGCATGATGTTTTTGTGGTGCCACGCCCGCCAATCGACACTGTTTCCTACTTGCGGATTCCGGAACCCCACGACAAGCGGATAGCGCGAATCACCGCCGATGAATTGCAGCCAAACATGATCGCCCGGAACTATCTCGATCTCGGTGGCCAGACCAGCGCCAATCGGCGTAGCACGGTCGCCAAGCGAATACATTAGCTCGGCCGGCACTGGCGTATCAGCAAGCCCCGGAATCGTTACCGTGACAAGCCGTTTCGCTTTGTCATACGAGGCCACCACACCCGGGAAAAATCCGCTCATTCGACACTCCCTAACCAAAGCTTCGTGTATCCATCAATCGGCACGTGCGCGGCCGTAACGACGATGAGTTTCTCTCCGTTCACGTCCACGATATCGCCGGCATCGATGTTCATATCCAGCATGATCTTTGCTACCCGTCGCTGGATGATCGTCTGCTGCATCAGGCGCACGCTACGTGCATCGTGGTGCGGGATGAAATAGACCGGGGATGGCACACTACGCGCAACCTGCACAACGTTACGATTCTCATCAATGGACACGTATTGCGGCATTTCGTTCCGCGCAACGAACGTCATTTCATCATCTGCCCCCTGAATGTCTGGCAGAAACCGGATCGGCTTTTGCGCGACGATTTCCGGGTAAGTAAGGGCCTGAATCTTCCCCTTCTTCCAGCGCACGATTGCCCCGGCTTCCTGCAATACCCGATTGATCATCGGGGTAGGAAGGTCGCCGCGAAGCAATGCGAAACGTTGCCCCATCACGCTACCGAAGACGTTAGCTTGAGCCCCAGAGAGTCGGTAGCAATCCTGAATCGTCGGCTTCTCTCTGAAGACATTCCGGGCCATTGGAAGAGCAATGCTTTTCGTGCCCTTCATCAGGCAGGTGATCGAGAAACCGCCCGTATCCTTGTCGCCTTGTTGAACGAGGCCGGACGCCAAGCGGCTTTTCACTATCTCAAACTCATACTTCCCAACCGAAACCGTGCGCCCTTCTTCCATCCACTTTTCCACGCCATCCAAGGCGCGAATGTCCGCCTCCATGGTGATCGGAATGGGGCTACTGTCGCTGCGAATCACCAGAGACACAACGACAGTATTTTGCAGAGTTCTTCCGTTCTCAATTGTGATCATGGGCGCGGAATTACCTGAATTTGCATCGGGCAAAGGAACCCGTGACGATCAATGCCATATGGTTCCGGAATTTGCAGCGAGATCGGCCCCTGCATGAAGCTCTTCCTTGGTAGACCATCGAGGTACCGCTCGATATCCTGTGAAATCTCACTGTTTGAACGACGCTCGATATCGCCGCCAAACTGCTTCATCGCGTCGATGTAGACCGATTCCTCTTTCTCAACGTAGAGAAGGAAGAGCGGCTCAATCAGCCCCCATTCCGATGGGGTGATATCCGTCGATTCGTTCAGAAACTGATCGGACGCTTGGAAGTTTTGCGATTTCAGGGGCGCATGGGATGCGTATGTTTCTGCCGCACGGATTGCGCAACCCAAGATGATCGGCTCTTCCAGAAGGTTCCCGACGGGCCGGAAATTTCTGGCCCACCGCGTAACAAGGTCACTGATACGCATCCCCTACCCCTTAAATGCGGTCGGTTTGGCCGAAATAGTGATAGAAAATCGTGCCGCTGATGGTCATCACTTGAGCGCGGTTTTCCCAGTCCCGGTCCGTCGAATCCAGAACGAGGAAGCAATCCTTAAGATGCTTGCGGCTAGTCCACTTCTGGGGGGTTCCTTCGTAAATCTTCGCGTTAAACCGCCCACCTTGCGCCATGATGGCGTCAAGCATCCGGTCAACGTCGCCTGCCACGGTCTCAAGGAACGTGATGGGGCCTTGCATCGCAACCTTCAGTTGCTGGGGTTGGAATGCCGATCCGCCAGTGGGAGTCGGAATCTCGATCTCGCCCGCCGAGGACAGCTCGGGCCACGGGGCTTGTTTGCACAGCAGCCACATGTTTTCATGCCCGTCGATCTCAAAAGCCATGTCCGAGTTGATGGATTTCTCACCCATGGCCGCGACGCTTTGGTAAAGCGTCTTCATGTATGCGCCAGTAGATACAGTCATACGAATGGTTCCTTTTTGCAAAAAGAATGTACCCAAGCGGGTACACGCCCCATTCTAAAGCTTGACTTCAGCCGTCAGGCCCCCTATCATCACGGAACCATGACCCACAAACTCGAATTTGACGAACCTTCCCACACGTACCGCCTGAACGGCATCCACGTTCCATCAGTGACAACGATTCTCAAGCCCCTGTCCGGTCTGGACAAGGTTCCGCGTCCCATTCTGGAGAAAGCCGCCGCCTATGGCACGGCCGTTCACTATGCGACGGAACTATATGACCGGGTAGAACTGGATGAGGCGTCGCTGCCTGATGAGTTCCGGAATGCCATCGAGGCATACAAAGGGTTCCTGTTTGAACATGCCCCAGAATGGCTGGCCATCGAGTGCCGCACGTTTCATCCTGCCCTCATGTACGCGGGCACGGTTGACCGCGTGTGCAAGATCGACGGAAAGACTTACGTTCTGGATTTGAAAACTACGTTCAAACTGAACCCTGCCGTATCTGCCCAGCTCGCTGCGTATGCGAAAACACCTCTCATTGCCGAGTACGGCATTGATGGAATCCTGTCCCTCAAACTCCCAAAATCCGATGAACCACCGACCTACACCCTAGAAACCCACGACATAGCCGAGGGCTGGACCACATTCCTGTCATGCCTTCAGCTTCGCAATTTCTGCATGAAACACAACCTCAAAGGAACTCCATTCTATGATTGATATCACCCCCATCGAAAAGGACGCGCTGACGTACAAGGCTCGTTCCGAAGCATACGAAATCACCGACGATCTGTCTTTCGACGCAGCCAACGAAGACCTGAAGGCCATCAAAGCCAAATACAAAGAGATTGAGGCAAAGCGCGTGGCCATCACGAAGCCGCAAAACGACGCCATCAAGCAAGTTAACGCACTATTCAAACCGCCACTGCAATACCTGAAGGATGCCGAGGAATTGCTGAAATCCCGCATCCTTGTCTACCAGACCCAGAAGGAGAAAGAGCGCGCCATCGCTCAAGCCGAGGCGGCAAAGAAGGTCGAGGAGGAAAAGGCGCGGCTGGCCGCTGAAGCCGAAAAGCTGAAAGCTTCCGAATCCTTGGAAGATCAGGTCCAAGCTATGATTATGGAATCCCAAGCCAAGACGCTGGCAGTGGCCGAGGCCCCCAAGATTGGCGATGACAAGATTTCCATCAAGACGCGGAAAGACGTTGCCGTGACCGATTTGAAGGCGTTCCTGAAGGCCATCATCGACGGGCATACGCCGGAGAACGCCATCACGGTTAACATGGTGATCGTCCGGGCAGCGTGGAAGACGGGCCATCCGTTCATTGGCTGCTCTGAAATCGAAGAAAAGTCCGTCGCAGTTCGTTCTTAAAAGGAAAATCACCCATGAACATCGTCATTCTTAACGGCCGTCTTGGCAAAGACCCTGAAGAGTTTTCCGCTGGCGTGCGCTTCTCAGTGGCAACCACCGAATACTTTAACGGGGATGAGAAAACCCAGTGGCACAACATTACCGCGTTCGGCAAAACCGGCGAGTTTGTGCAGAAGCATTTCAGTCGAGGCAAGGGCATCAACATTCAAGGCCGGATTGAATATTTCAAAAAGGACGAAGATTCGCCCACCTATACAAACATCATCGCGGAACGTGTATTTTTCCCGGTCGGCAACAGTAAGAACAGCGATGGCGAAGGGGAAGGGCAGGCATCGGCGCCACCTAAACCTAAGAAGATGCCCAAATTCGATGACGATGATGACATCCCGTTCTAAACGATAGAATAGAGCCCGTTGCTAACAACAGCGGGCTTTTTTATGGACACAATCGACAAAATCAAAGAATTGATCGCCAGCCTTCAGGCGGAAATTGATGAATGGGAAACCGATGGCAGCCTCGATGATGCCCGGGAAGTTCCCCCGCCTGACAAGCGTTCCGAGGAAGAGAAGGCCGAGGACACCGAACGAGAAATGAACAAGGGCGAATCCGAGGACAAGGAAACTGCCGAATCGCCGCAAGAAAAGGCCGCCGAGGCCGCCGAAGAGAAGGCCGAGGGTCAAGACAAGGAAGACACGAAAGAAAAGCCGGAGAAGCCCGAAAAGCCCACTCTGGATAGCGCCAAAGAAGACGCGGTGGGCGAATTCAAGCGCGATACCTTCCAAGTGAAGATGATCAGCCGAATCGAGGCCACCGAACAGGCAGCGCGACAGGCAGCGCGCAAATGAACAAAGGGGGCGAAAGCCCCCTTTCTTTTTCTCTTATCGGAACAGCACGTTTAGTGCGCTCGGCTTGTTGCTCGAATTGTCACGCTGACCAATCAGCAGATAGAACACATCAAACACCCGGTAATCCCCCGAGTTCGCGCCTTCTGGCGCAACCCTGATGCGTAGAGCCGGCCTGCCACCAAATTCAGGCGCACCGGCAACCTCACCACCGTAGTTATGCCCGTCACCATACGATCCAGTAACGAACGTATAGACCTCGCCGGCGAACGGGTAGGTATTCATGTTCAATTGGCTGCCGCAAATCGACACGAGGCGCACGTTAGTGCCTCCACTGAATGAACCAAAGCGCGGCGCAGTGCTGGCACGTCCAACCACCGCACACCATTCGCGCCCCAGCGGGATAACGTATTGGAAGGGCGCGTTACCGCCTACGCGCTGATTGAAGACAACCCCGAGGATGCTGCCCATCGCGTCACGGAAGGCCCGGACCGCCTGTCTGGCCCACCACCGCGTCGCAAGATAGCCGTCTTCGCCATGTGCCTGCGCAAGCGGAGAGCCGGCAAAACCGCTGGACCCGATACCGTTCACCGTCCCTTGGCGGGTTGGCAGACGGTAGAAGAGCGGATGATGACGATAGGTTGACCCGTAGTTCTTGTTCCATTCGGGCAGGTTCGATCCGTCGCCATCGTATTGCTTGCTTGCCCCGACAAGCATCGTCGCAAGCCACTCGCTACTGATCGTCGCATACCCGGACGGGCCGACACCATTGGCCCACGGCTTGATATCTCCACCGTTCGGATTCCGGAAATTGAAGTTCTGCCACGCAATCGGCGCCTCGTTCGCATGCCCTGCCACCGGAACCCCGACATGGATCGAGTTCACGATAGGCGTGGTTTGGCGGTTCAATTGCTGAAGATCGAACAGCAGGTTAGTGACCGGGGAAATGCCCTTCAGGTCATTAATTGCGCGGTCAATCTCGGCCGATTTCAGCCTGAAATTGATATCAACCGCTTCCAGTCTTCGATTGAATTCGTACCCGGTGAAATCCATCCCGGACGCGATCTTCTCAATGGGGGTAGGTATTGATGCGTTAATCATCGCCGGCAAATTCCTATGACCATCCAAGATGCGATCTTGTCACCACGGATCGGGGCGTCAATCCATCGCATGCGGAAGTTGCGCCCGATGGCCTCGCCGCCAAGGAATTTAGCTTCACTACCCACCTGCGGCGTCATGTACGCGGCGAACCATTCAGGGTCATACTTGTTGTACATATCGTTCAGGCCCGGGCCTATCTCCCAAGACGCATGCCCGTTATGGTCGCTGAACGTGGCTTTCCCTACGCCGATGATGAATCGGGCACCGGGAATCCCCATGACGATGAAACGCTGACCGCCAACCGAGTACGTCTGCACGAATCGTTCGGAAATCTTGCGCATCATGCGCTTGATGAAACCTTGCGAGACTAGGGCAAACTGATTTGAATTGTTGTCTACCTCGGTCTCGGCTTCGTTGGCCCAATCCTGAACACCCACAAGATGCGGAATGCCTGTCATGTACGGATTGCCGTTCGTGAGCAATTCCGGCACGTCACCGGCCGTAATGTAGACGTTCCCAGTCTTGCCGTTGATCGAGTTAACGACAGTGCTTCCGATGCGCGTTTTAAGAGCGTTAAATTCGGATTGAATGCGCGCAATACGTGCAGCCGCGTTAGCGTCAGCTCCCCGGGCATCGCGCAATTCCTTGTCCAGTAGATCTAGCTGGCGCTTGATGGCGTCCATGTTCTCGTCAATCTGACGGTATCCCTTATTCCAGAGTTCCGGCTCGGCATCCACCTCCGTAGTCGGAAGCTTTGAGATCGAAGGGTGTGGAATGTTGAAAATCGCCATGGTCAGTTATCCTTGGCATTCGATGCCGCGTATTTATTCGAGACAGCGCGCAGGCTTGCGGACGAAGTGAAGCCGAAAGCCACAACCTTGCAATAGGTTCCGTTCTTCCTGATCTCATCCGCCGCGCCGGGGAAGTCAAGCGTGATGTTCTCGTTATTGGCAAAGCTCCCAGCGACAGCACCGAAGTTCTTGGACACGGCAGGCGTAGGCATCACACCGAACGGCTCATCCACGTGGATCGGCAGCGGGACGTTGATTGCATGGCCGCCGCCTCGCGGGAATGATGCGGTACCAAAGATCATGATGAAAAAGTTCATCAGCGGGAAGCAAATGAACGAAAGCCCACCGTTTGCATGGCCGATATTGTGTACACACCCTAAGCGTCGAAGCATCGAGAAGTTTGGCACCGATGTAGGTCCAAACTCCGATCCTTCCAGCTTCAGATTGCGCAGGATCGAATCAATGTCCGTCCCCCAGTGAGACTGTCCGGCGAACATCGTCTTGGCAAAAGTGACGGGCGACACGACGGCCTGCATGTCATTCGAGATACGCGAGAGCATCCCGGACCGCGCTTCGTCCACACGGTCGCCAACCCATTTGGTAGTAGGGACGCGCTGGCTTCGGTCATAGTTTGCGGGGTGAACAATCGAGAAGAAGCCTTGAGCGTGAATGTAATCGTTCTTCGCCGCCTCGGTTGAATTCGCGTAGATATCAGCGGTTTTTGTCACAAAACCCTGATTGATTTCCCGGGTTAGCTGCGAGAAATTGTAGTTGATGTCCCGATAGGTCGCGTTCCAAAGTTCAGGCGTCGCGTAGGGATCATTCGATGGAATTTCTTCAATCGTTTTGAGAGTGACGGCCATAGTGTTTCCTCATTCCGGCTATGGCCGTCATGATACGTCATTCCCCTTCGTATGAAACCGTGAGTTTCACGTTCTGGGCGCTGAACGCTTCCGTGCTATTCAGGCTGATGCGGTAGGCCGTGCCAGCCTCACACTTGGCGAGGAACGACAGAAAGCCGCTCTTGCCGCTCATCTTGGTCTGGCGCACGGTCGAAACCCCCACCACCGCCGGGAATTTGGTCACGCCATTGTTGAGGTACACCCCCTTGGTGAAGGTAGTGCCGTCGTTCTTGGCGAACGCATCAACCTCGATCCGATACCAGCCGCTCTGGGGCACGGTAATCGTCATCTGGGCGGCAAACTGCACGCGCTTGGTGGCATGCGTATGCTCGGCATCGCCATCCATCGAGGCGCCGCTACCACCGTCCACAACGATATTCAGCGCGCCGTACATCTGGGACGAAACGATAGCCTCGGGCTTGGCGGGTTCCGTCTCAGAGTGACCACCAGCAGACAGGCTATCCAGCTTCACCTTGTCGGCCGCTGACATCATCCCGGCCGTGGTCGTGGTGGCAACAGCCTTAAGCGCCTCAATGCTTTGCGTGATGGCCTGCTTTTCAGTCGTGAGCGCCGATTCAGTAACGACACGCGAACCGTTAGCCGTCACCGTGCCGTTGAGCGTCGGGTTCAGGAACGTGCGGTTATCAAAACTCAGGTTCACGTCCCCGGTCTGCCCATTGACCGAAGTAACGAAACCGCCACCACCGCCACCACCGCCGGCGCGTGCGTTCAGCTCGTTGAAATTGTCCTGAATGATCTTCAGGCGATCATTCAGCGGCTCGGTGCTGCCCAGCAGGCAGGCCGAGTTAAGAATAGGCTGCAATTGCTTCATTTCATTTTCTCCATGGATGCCCCGGGTTTCCCCGGGGCGTTCGCATTATCGCAGCCCGTCGATTGACGGGCCTGCTTCATCACCTCGAAAGTTCTGGCGCCGATCCACGCGGAATGATCGAACCTGCCCAATCCGCATAGGGCAGCGCGTTAGCGGCGCGACCATCTCGAACGGTACCGTTCTGGCGCTGCACCGGGCAGAACCCGTAAGGCTGCCATTCATGCGTAAGCGGCTGCATGCGCGACATACCAGAACCCGGATACCAGCCCTCGTCTTGGTTGTTAACCCACACACGGTCATCTTTGTTGTTACCGAAGATTTTCGGGTCACAACCGATATGCATGGCAACCTCAGCGCCCGGGGTAATGATCTTGGCCTCACACGTCATCATGATGCCGCGAATGTTGACAATGCCCGGGAATTTGAATCGTGCGCCGCCGCCGTGCAGTGCAGGCCATGGCGATCCAGACCTGAATCTATATGCAGTACCGCCCTCATAGTCGCGTTTCGTGGCCGGTCCCATATCTCCAGACATTCGAGGATGGAACCAGTTGCACCAGAAACCGTTCTGCTGATGCGACATCATCTGCCACGTATTGTCACCGTAGTTAAGAACCCAGAAACGAAGGTTGCGGATGGCAATTTCAGGCGCAGATACGCGGTTAGGCGATCCTTCAATTTCCAGCGCAGCAAACCATGGATCGAACACGACAAAAGTCTGTTTCAGAACCCATTCAACGTTACCCGTTTTCTCCCACGGAGACAGCAGCCATCCGTCAGCGCGAGTAAGTTTCTGGGATTTACCCTGAACAATTGCAGCGCCGCCACCTTGTCCAGACGTTCCGTTCTTCACGGCATCAGACACGTGGTTCCATGCGTGCAATTGTCGCGGGTTGTTACCCGTAGACATCTCAAACAGGAAGTCCTTCATGGCCGTACTGACGGCGCCAGCCGGGGCAGGCGTCGGGACAGGATTCGGCGCGGGTTGCGGGGCAGGTGCCGGGGGCGGTGACGGCGGCTTCGGAATCGGCGCCGGCGTCTCTTGAGCATTTGCATCCTCAATGTAGTGCAGCGTCACACCACGCCAGTTCACATCGTTCCGGTTGCCGTTAGGCGACTGATGCGCGTGATAGTTCAGCGGAATCCAGTTACCCGAATTGTTCGTGTAACGTGCCTCGCCATCAATGTAAGACACCGGCATTTCCAGACCGCGCCCACCGCCTTCCGTGCCGCGTCGCCGGCCGTTGGTTTGACCCGCAAAGCGCCATGATCCACGCGGCGCCGTGAAATCAACCGCAATCCACTGACCAGCGTTCAGCACGATATCCGAACTAAACGGCACGTCGTACCATTCGATGACCGCGAAGTTTGCGCGAATACCGCTAATCCGCTGCGACGCCGGGCGTGCATTAGCCGTGACCGTATGCGTCCACAACGTTCCGTTTTCCTCATTCGACAGACCGTCACCGATAAGCCGCTTGATGGAAATCGTCAGTTGGTCGTTACCGTTCAGGTTCTCAGCCACAAATGACATTGCCTTGAGCGTCATTTTCTTGCTGATGTACATTGCCTCGCGGATATTCCGCGTCTGACTGCCGGCGTTCGATTGACCCAGAACGATAGCGCGGCTATTCGGTGCCCCAGATTCCAGAACCATATAGCCGTATTCCTTGCCGGCCGTATCCGTAAGCCGCATCATCGGAACCGTGACCATCTCCGCGCCGTTTGTCGATGCCGGGTTAGTGGAATCGATCCACGTAGCGCCGCTATTGGATGACCATTTGGTACCCCATTCCCTAGGCGGAACCCAGCGGGTAGGCGAGAATCTGGCGTTAGCCCCAACCTGAACACAGTTGATCGAGTAGAAGTTTCCTACTGTCGAATCATCGTTACGGAACGTGAGGTGATAAATCTTGCCAGCGGTCAGCGGACGGGCATCGCGCACAACGTCCTCATACATGGCATCGCGGCTACGGTCGAGTGAGCGAAGGTCTCGCGTGATGTATCCGTATTGCGCACCTGCACGATTCGGGTTTCCGTTACCGTCATCGTCATAGATGGTTGCGCGGAGAATGCCAGCAGTCCCGCCGTGATATCCGCTTGCATCGCCATACGGAACGTAGTACCAAATCTTTGCGAGCGCGGCAGAAGATTCGGCCTTGAAACGGCACGTCACTGCATAGTTATTCGCCCCTGTACGATATCCAGCGGTAAGGTTCCGAAGGGATTCGATGACAAAGCGCCCCGGTCCCCAGACGTTCGCCATCTCGGTCTTATCGAAGCCCTTCCATTCACGCGCAACAACAGGCGGCTGCGGTTGTGGTGTGGGTGTGGGCGTCGGTGTAGGCGGCTGAACAGGCGGCGGGTTCGGCGTCGGCGGGGTAACGACATGCGGTTCCTCAGCGGTCACGCCCGGAACGATTCTGCCAAAGAGACCTTCAGGCATCGCCAGCATGTAGGTTTCCGTCGCTTTCCAGTCCACGACGTTCATCGTCGATTGGAACATGATCCGCGTCATCTCGCGGTTGACTGTCGCTTGCGGCTCAGTCCAGTAAGCGTCATCGCCCCAGAACGTGCGCCGAACGGAATCAGCCCAAGCAAGCGGAATCATCTTGCCGTTCTGCTTCAGTTCCATGGCAAAAATCTTGCGGTGGAACCATTGCATGGCCGGTTTGTTGCGCTGCTCGTTGTCGTGATTGTCCAGATAATCGTTATAGAACGAAACGACACACCATCCGGGCACGCGGGAATTTCGGCAACTAACGTGATATGCGGTGGCCGTACTCTGGCCGTACAAACTCATGAAGTTTGTTTCCTGCCCGGTCTCAAGGTTGACCATGAACAAGCGGGAATTGCCGGTGTAGTTCCCGGACACGTACACATCCTGCCCGTTCTCAAGCTGGCCAAGGTCACTATGTTCCGACGCCGTGTTGATGATGATATAGGGCAGGCCGCTCTTGCTGGCCGGGTGAACGTCCTTCATGTTCCGCGTGTATGCGCGAGTATCCCAGCCCGGCTGATATGCCCACGAGATAGTCGCGTACTTGCCCGACGGGGACATGGAAGAATGGTCTGGCATATGGTTCTCGGGAATGTCGATCTTCCCGATGATCTTGTGCTCCACGCGGTCATAGACCACGGCGCCCAGCGGGATGAAGCCCTTTTTCTGGACGATCCAGCACCAGTAACGACAATCCAGCGACGGCGCGCCTTCAGACTTGCTCCAGCAGTTGAACGCCTCGGGCCAAATGGCCGTCAGCAGCGGGCCGATTTCCGTCGTTTTGATCTCCGCGCCGGTACGGGCATTGCGCTCGATCAGCTTCATGCCGACGCCATTTTGCGGCACATGGAAGAGAACATCCGGCTTGTTCGGATGCCAGACGGGTTCAGCATCGCCGCCCATTTGCGCGGGCATCGTGGCGATAAGCTTTAGCGTCTTGTTGTCATAGGTCTGCCAGTAACCATCGCTCGTCGTCATGATGAACATGGTGTTATCACAGTTCCATGCTTGACGACGCGAATAGTCCGAACGCACGCGACGCTGACCCTTCGACCATGCCACAACGTTGTCGGTTACGCGGGCAATAGGCGTGTTATAGGTCGGCGCGTGAATGGCCGTGCGCAGCGGGAAAACAGGCGGCTCAGGCACTTCGACCTTATTCCGGTTGCTGCTGACAGTGAGGCCCTCAGCCAAGATCGCCTTGAACACGTCATCATCGGTCGGGCTGGCAGGCGGTTGCAGCGGTTGAGTTTGACCACCACCACTGGGCGTCGCATACAGTTCGCTATGAGGCACTACCTTCCCATTCCTGTAAACGATAGGGACGGGCAGAACGCCATTGGCAACGTCGTTAGGCGTCTTGATGCGCAAAACCCCTTCGCCTTCATTGCCCCAGTCCGTCACGCCAAAGAACGGCAGATTCCGGTCGGCCGTGTAGGCGTAAATGACGCTATCGCCTGCGTTCTCGATCTTGTTCAGCAGCATGGCAACCCGGTTAGGTTGCGTACCTTTACCGAAGTCGTTATCTACATCCTTGGCGTTGAATGAACGATGATGCGGGTCCGTGATCTTGTTGGACCACTGATTGTCAATGCACGCGATGGCGCGAGACGCCTTGCCATTGTGTCGATTGTTCCAAAACTGGATGTTGTCTACGTCGATGCCGGCGTAATAGACATACTTAGGCCCAGTTTCGTCGGTACCGAAAGCACTAAACGATTCGTTAAACTCGAATGTAATGTCACGGCATCCGACATACGCTTGGAAGAAAGCCTCTCCATGCGCAGCACTAGGGGAGTTCACTTCATTCCACGAGTACCGGACATCATGCGTGCCGTAAGCATTGTGGAATCCAGCGGATTCGTTTTGGCTGACCCTGTTTCCGCGAACATTTCCGACAGTGCATCCATCTTGCACGGACATTCCACGCATGTTGTATGACATCGTGTTTCCATGCACTTCAAAATCACGGACGCCACTAAGCCCGATGCCGTAGTAACCGGCAGAGATAATGTTTCCGCTGATCTCAATGTCTCTGACCCACGCATCCGGCGTCAGCAGCCGACCGTACTTGGTCCAGCTTTCTTTCTGATTCCCCGGAAGATGGCCGAGAACAAAAATGGCGTTTTTGCCACTCTTGATCGATTCTTCGTGTCTCTGGAATTGGAACGTATTCCAGATGACCTTGATACCAGAACAATCAATACCCGGCACGGCAGCCTTAATACTCAGGCAGTGAGCATGCGCATCGAGGCTAACATAAAACTGGCAGTGTTTTACTGAAACGTTATTACTGCCAGTAATGTACAAAGCCGCTTCGCAGTTTGCCGCCTCTTGAGCGTGCAGCGTAATTTTCGTGTTTTCAATTAACAGCTCATGCTCAACCCGTCGGTTAAGCACAAGCATGCCTGCCCTTGCCCTGTTTCCCCAAAATACGAAATGGCCACCCCGAATACTTTTAACGGTATCCGGGATGACCAGTTGATCGTCTTCGATGGAAACAGTGTCATAGATATCCAATTGGATATCAGTTTCGGAAGCCATGCGCTTCCGGATTTCTGACGCTGTTATCGTTGCCACTCTTTATCTACGCTCCCCAAGGAATGTAATCATGATGACCACATCCCCAAGGGGTTTACGGGTATTACCCGGGGTTGCCAAGGGGATACGGGCCAGTTTGTTTGGTCCATTGACCGCGCCAATGAATTGTATCCCGGTTCCCATTGCAACCGCGTCAGCCGAAGAGATCGGACCCACCATTCCATCAAAGGAACCCTGCCCATCGTGCAGATAAACCAGCGTGTCAGACTTGCTCGCAGGGATGATCTGGAACAGATACGCCCCCTGACGCGGCAGAATGACCAGCAGATTATCTTTCGGATCAAGAGCGGGCCACGAGAAATCCAGAGACCCTACGTCCGTTCTTTGGTACGTTCCGATTGGCACAAGCGACGCCCCGTTTTCCCACGCGCCGGCCTGCACGTTCGTATAACGAACGTAACCAATCATGCGGGGAATTCCAAGCATTGCTTGATCAAGCGCGCTTGAGTTAATGAAAGTGCTAATGTCCGATTTCTTCGCGTAGACCAGCTCAATCGTCGCGGCAGTGCTATCTCTGAATGATTTCTCAAATTCAGAGGTCTTCATGTACCCCGAGAGATCGGGCGCTGCGCCACCACCGGCCGGGCGATCTTCGACTGCTTTAACCCGGGTAGTAAGGGCCGTGATCTTTTCGGCTTCGGTCTGAAGGGCAGACGCCTCCGCTTTTGTCGCCACCGCGCTTTCAACCGCTGCGACGCGGCCTTTCAGTGCGGAATCATCGTAAACGGTATCCTTGTCTTCCTTGGCTTCCAGCGCAGTGATACGGCCGCGCAGCTCGGTGTCGTTATAGACAGTATCCTTGTCCTCTTTCTTTTCGAGGGCATCGATACGGTTGCGAAGTTCAGAATCGTTGTAGGCGCCACCGCCACCACCGCCGCCGCCACTGGCTTCCAGAACAGACACGCGACGTTTCAGGTCCGAATCATCGTATACCGTGTCTTTGTCCGGTTTTGCTTCCAGATTCGTAACCCGGGCATCCAGCGCCGAAACGCTGCTATTCGTGGATGCCAGCGCGCTGCTATCGGCCTTCGCGGCGATGGAAGTTTCAACCTCGCCCAAGCGACGCTTGACCTCTGTATCATCGTAACCGGGTTTCGCCTCAAGCGCGGTCAGACGGGTCTTGATGCCGCTATCGTCATAGACGGTATCCTTGTCTTCCTTGCTCTCAAGCGCAGTAACGCGGCGCTTGATCTCGGAATCATCGTACCCGCTGGCCTTCAGCTCTTTGACGGCAGTATCAAGCCCGGAGACTTTGGTTTCAAGGCCGCTGACTTTGCCTTCCACAGTATCCAGCCGGCTCTCTGCCGTTCTGATCTTGCCTTCGGCAGCTTCGATCTTCTGGGCGGCATCGGACGCTTTGCCTTCGAGCGTCGAGACCTTGCCTTCAGTCTCGCCAGATTTTGCGGTGGCCTGCGAGATTTTCGCGTCAACCTTGGAAATTTCCGTGTCAACATAGCCCTTAGTCGTGCCATCGGTGGCTACGTCAGGCAGCGCAACGTTGGTCAGCTTCGCATTCTTCATGTCGCCGGTAAACGCTTCCGGAATCTGCTTGCCTTCCAGCGTAGTGATTTTTCCAGACAGTGCGGAAACCGTCGATTGGATATCCGTAAGCGCGGTGTTAGCTTTATCAGCCTCCGTGCGTGCATCCGTACCGGCTTTCTTGGCGTCAGCAACCGATGCAATCAATTCGGATTTGATGCCATCAACGTAGCCTTTATTCGTCGCGTCGAATTCGGTTTCAGGGTTGGCAAGATTGATGATCTTGCGGTTTTCCATGTTCCCGGTGAACGGGGCTCCACCACCACCGCCAGCACCACCACCGCCAGCCTTCAGGCCGGCAACGTCAGTCTCCAGCGTGGAAACACGGGAAACGATACCGTCAACCTTGGTAGAAGCGCCCGAGGCCGCTTGCTTGGCTTCCGTGATAAGCGGGGACAGTTCGTCCTTCAGGTCTTTGGCGTGCTTGCTCGAAACCGTAGCAGCAGCAACTCCGACCTTTTTCACTTCAGCGTCAACGTATTTCATCGTTGCCGCATCTTTCTCGGCGGTCGGGTCAGCAAGGTTGGAAATCTTGCCGCCTTTCATGTCGCCGGTGAAGGCTTCGGACGGTTTGCCCTCAAGCGCCGTCACTTTGGCAGAGATACCGGACAGTTGCGTATGGGCGGCGTCGGCGCGTTCCATGGCATCCGTGCCGGCCTTCTTCGCTTCCGCAATGGTCGGCTCAAGCGCGGATTTCACCCCGTCGGTGTAGCTCTTGGCGGTCTCTACGGCTGCATCGCGCTGCTGATCGACATATGCCTTGTTCGCGCCGTCCGTGTCCTCGCTGGGGGCAGCAAGATGCGTGATGGCACGGCCTTTCATATCGCCGGTAAACGCCTCGCCAGACGCGACAGGCGCTTTGCTTTCCAGCTCGCGCACTCGGCCGGTCAGGTCCGTAGACGTGGTTTCCAGCGCAGAGACACGCCCTTTCAGCGCGCTATCGTCGTATACCGTGTCTTTGTCGGGCTTGTTTTCCAGCGCGGTAATGCGGCCAGCAAGCGCGGTATCGTCATAACGCTGCCCAGCGGGACGGCCTTCCAGCGCGGTAACGCGGCGCTTGAGTTCGGAATCGTCATAGACGGTATCCTTGTCCGGCTTGCTCTCCAGCGCCTGAATACGTTGCTTCACGCCTGAATCATCGTACCCGGGCTTATCTTCCAGCGTCTTAACCCGGCGTTTCAGCTCGGTATCGTCATACACCGTATCACGATCCTGCCGCGCTTCCAGCGTATCGATACGGCCGCTCAGGTTGCCGATAGTCGATTGGACGGAAGAAACCTCGCTCTCGATAGAACGCTTTGCCGAATCGGTGTACTGCTTGGCGACGTTGATAGCTGCATCGTGTTTGCTATCGACGTATGCCTTGTTCGCGCCGTCTCGGTCGTTCTCAGGTACGGCAAGATTGGTGATCTTTTTGCCGGCCATGTTGCCGTCAAACGAGACAACCCCCGGAGTGTTTGCACGCGCCTCAAGCGTGGTCATCCGCGTCTTCAGGTCGCTGATGCCAGTCGCAGCAGTCGAAGCTTTTTCTTCCAGAGAACGCACGGAACGATTGGCTTTATCAGCCTCGGCACGAGCGTCAGCCCCTGTTTCCTTGGCCTCACGGATGGCGCTTTCAAGGTTGAATCGGGTCTCTTCGACGTTTCGGCGTGCCTCATCGATGGCGCCTTGCTTGGCAGTATCAACGTAGGCTTTAGTGGCAGCGTCGTTAACGCTCTCGGGGGTTCCGAGGTTCGTTACTCTATTGCCCTTCATATCGCCGCTGAATTCCTGCGTAATGCTCAGGCTATCGAGTTTGCGCTTATCGGCAGGCGACATCAGGCCGGCAGTAATGCGCGAAACGCTGATGTTTTCCCGAATCCAGTCGGACAGGCGAACGTTGGCGATGGCCGGCTCGGCATCCATGCGCGGATTGGCACGGCTCACGGCGCCGATATCGTCCGGGGTCAGCGTAACCGAATTGGTGCGGCCGGTTGCCTCGATGCCGTTAATGCGCGTGATGACGCGGCGAGGATCGGGCAGGTCTGACAGTTTCTTAAAGGAAGTCGAATCCATCAGGCCGTTTTGGTTGTCAGTAACCAGACGGCTATTCAGGTCCGACATGATGGCATCTTTAATCGCGCCACGGTCCCGGGCAGAGACGTTGTTAACCATCTCTTCGGTAGCAACCTTCTTGCCATCGACGAATGCGGCACGACGGAAGTGCGGCTCCTCAATCGGGGCAGCGCCGGGGATATCGTCAACCTCAAGTTGCACCGTGCCGGTCTTCGAGTTGACGGAAACAACCGCGCTTTGTGCCCCTCCTTCTGGCAGACGGTCCAGCTTCGATTTATCCTCCGGCGACATCAGGCCGGCCTTCAGATTCGTCGCGTTTTCCAGCGAATCCGTAACCTCTGCACTGGCCCGGACAAAGTATTGTTTGACAAACTTGATCGAGGCGGCGCGGTTGTCAAAGCGCAGATTGCCGTCTGATGCGTCCAGCGTCGGAACGTTCACCGTGCCAGTGAACGTAGGGTCCACGCGGGTAGCGGCGCCGAGGCTTTCGGCCGTGATCCGGACGTTACCTTTCATGCCGTTGACGGAGCGAACGTCAGACGGGGAATTCATCAGTTGCGCCGGGTCCAGAACATCCAGTTTCCGCTTATCGTCAGCCGACATCAGGCCATCGACAAACGTGGTCGCGCGCGCGTATCGAACGGGCGGGATGATCTTTCCCTCAACCCACGATTGCGTGGCGATGGGCTCACCGTTCAGGGTCACAACCCCGGTAAGCTCCTCGTTAGGACGGGCGCCGGTCTGGATCGTCACGTCCCCGGTCTGCCCGTTAACGGACGTGACCAGATTATCAAGATTACCGCCATTCTGGCCAGCCACAGCAGACAGAATTTCAAAGTTCTTATTGATGAGTTTGAACCTGTCGTTCAGCTCATCTTGAACCGGAAAAACGCTGTTATGGCTGGAAAGCGGCCGAATTTTTTCCATGTTTTACCTCAAAAATTGATGCGCATCGTAATCGAGTAGGTTTCACCAATTTCAATAAACTTCGGGGAGAAGTTCTTGATGGCGATGGCCTGCCCTGTATTGTCGATGATGGCCGCTTCAGAAATGACCTTCTGACTGCCTGTCGCTGCAATGTCTGCGGCAGAAAATTCGGCCCCTACAACGATGGCCATGGGGCCGGCTTTGCTGCGAACGGTAGCGTTCTTTTCGCCCACCTTGTTCCGCACTGCCGTAGACGATGACGATACGTCAATTACTTGCGTGCCACTATGGCCGCCGCTCCCCAGAACGAGTTTTACGGGCGAGGGGACGGAGCCGCCGTTAAGGACGGCATCGGCCAGTTTGGTACGGTAATAATCGGTAATGATGCTGCTGGACATGTTCAGACCTTCTTGATTTCAATGTCAACGTAATTGCCGCCGAGGCGCGTAGTGCCCGGGTTTGTCACACGGAATGCGCGTGACCGATCAGACGTTACCACGGGCGCGGACCATGGGTACTGGATTTCCGGATAGAGCGTGGCGACGAATGAAACGTCCACCGACATGAAGTCCTTGTAATACTCGATTGTCTCGGCTTCCCAAAGTTTGAAGTCGATGACAAACCGGGCAGGAAGGATGCGCCGGAACGTTTCCCGCATGCGTGAAGCGCGTTGCTCTTTTGCGTCCAGAGACAGAGAGACACGAACACGAGAAGAAAGATAAAGATTCGGATTATTCGATACACGGTTGTCTTTCCGGTTCTCTTCAATGTAGTCCTTGTTCAGCATGAACGCGCCGGGAAGGCCGCGATTCAGAACTTTCTTGCCGCTCTCGTTCAGTTGGATGCGCCACCACCGGAATTCATTAGTGGCCACATCATCAATGGTCGAGGGGTACGGGCGCGAGGCGTCAAGCCAGAGTTGGGTTACTTTGGCGTCGCCACGGTACAGAATGTCAATGTATTTCTTAAGGAACTTCAGTCCGCGCTTGTGCGTTCCTCTCTGGGAGAGCCAGAGACGAAGCAAGTGACGCAAGCGGTTCGGGCTCGATTCAAAGTCCAGCAGCGACAGGCCGTCCCGGAGAACTACGCGCTGCAAATACTCGAAAGAAATTCCTTCCTGATACGGGATGCCGGACATGACGATATCCTGCACATCCCGCGCTATCTTGTCGTCGTAAAGCTTGATCGCAAGCTTGCGAATCTGATCTTCAAACCCGTTTTGTTCAAACGAGTTTTGCAGTGGCGCCATTTTCATCAGTCTTCACCCCATGCCACGCCGACAAGGCCGGAAGTCTTCACGTTGATAGTGATATCTTCCTCACGAATCCACTTATAGATATTCGGATGATTGGATGAACCGGCCGGATCGTCCACCAGAACATCAATTTCACTACCCGGGGCGCGCAGTTCAGGGCATGCGTCCTGAATCATGTTGACAATATCACGCCGACGGATTGCGCGATTAGGGTAGGCTGGCGACCTGTTTTCAGTGCCGGAATAGAACCGACCGTACCTCTTGGCGATGACTTGCTTTGCTTTGGTCCGAATTTGTTCGGCATCGAACGATGAACCGCACTCGATGTTCACGGTAACGGTAGGATTGATTCCGCACGGATACCAGAAACGGACGCGGTAGGAATCGTCAGCTTCCTTGATGATCTTCTCGATCTCGTAAAGGAATTGGCTGTTAGGTTGCGCCATTTGGGTTGCAGTAACCTCAGAAAATTGGACGGACGTTGACCGTGTGGAGCCGTTATATCCGTATTGAAATCCACCACCGTTCACGTTTAGCGCCGCGACAAACAGGCAGTTAACGTTTTTCACGTCCCGTGTCCCCGTCGCCTCTTCGTGTCGCATCTCGTTCCAAATGGACAGGAATTGCAGGTTCGGCATCTTGCGCCTGACCATAGCTTCAAACTCTCCCAGATAGACCGCGCTGGAATCGTAGAGAGCCGGGTATTTGGCCAGTTGCGCCTTAGCCTCTTCACTCATCGGGTTGTCGCCCGGGTACGTAATCTCGATGACCTCGAATTCCAGCGTCGCGCCCCGGTCGAACGGGTTTTCCGTAACCATTTTGGTCCCGACACGGATGCCGTGATCGGCGCCTTTCGTGGTGAAGGCATTCAGGCGCACAACGTCGCCAGCCTTGAGCATCTTGCCGCCCAGCGCGTCATCCCCGAATTGAACCACCAGTCTTCCAGTGGAAGAGACGGTCAGCGTGTACGCCTTGTCTCCGGGTTGAAGGTTCATGTAGTCCGATTGATAGGACCATCCTTCATCGTTGACATAGACCAGCAATTCTTCCCGGTATTCCCCGTCTTCTTCTAGTGGCAGCTCGATTTGGTAGAAGGGCTTCGTTTCCGTGACCGTGTGTACAAAGTCGTTATTGTTGTTCCGGCGCGTGTATTGCCCCACATCGATAGTGATCGGGTTGTTCGGCTCGATGACGTAATGGCGCCGGTCCATGGTGCGGCACGTCACACCGTTGTCACTCACCAATTGCGTAAACAACCCAAGGCCGACGTTCGCTGTCGGATGCGGGTTCTTGACCCGAACCTTGAACGTTGCGGCTTTCGCACTCTTCCAGACACCATGGGACGCAAGCCAAGCTTCAACCGTGCTTTTCTTGATCCGGTTGAATTGCTCATCAGTGGATGCCTCGATCTGCTGGGAGAGCATGGAAAGCATCGTGGCAATGGACCCGATGGCCTGCGTAAGCCGAGGATCGCCCGCTTGCAGCAGCGGGGATAGCTGCGAATACTTCGATGGATTAGAGCGGATTTCTTGTTCCGCCGCTTTCAAAAAATCCGCCTTGGTGAGCATCTTTACTCCTTAAATACCCTGTCTGTTATGTCCACGGCCTGCCCCGCGCATTCAATGATGATCTGCTGCTGATCCACGCCATTGCCGACCGCGTAGATATTCACTGGCAGAGATTTTAGCGGGGGAATGTCTTCCTTAAGCTTTGCTATCAAAGCATCCGCTACTGCCCCATCGCCTAGGGGTAACTGAAGTAGGTCGGCGGCGTGGCAACCGTATGAACTACCCAGATACCCATAGGCCGGGGTAGTGATCCAATGCCGAATCATTGCCCCGACATCCATTATTTTTTACCCCCCGTCGCAACGTGCGCGATGTTCCGGTCTTTCACGTCCTGCCCGATATCCTTGGTTGCCGGCAAGTTCTTCACATTGACATTGAGTTGTTCGCGCAGAGTGGGCGCCGCGCTCACACTGGCTGCCATCGGAACGTTAACTTTCGACAGTAACGCTTGCTGCTCAAGCGATGCACGCGCAAGCGTACCTGCACGCACGGACGCGCTCGACGATGAGAACAGCATGTCATTCTTCGCAATCTTGTAGCCTTGAATCGCCCGAATGATCTGCTCATCCGACAGGTTCGCGCTCAGGCCGCCAGTAGCCGTCTCGAACATCTTCATTGCGCGATCAGGGCCAAACTGCACGGCAGTGGACCACATTGCATCCCCCAGCCCCTCGCTTCGCTTACTCATGTCGATGCCTTTCGAGGCAAAGTATTTGCGCATCGGCTCGTAGTATTTGGCCATCACGAAAGCGTGCTGATCGGCCTTGAATCCTGCCGGGTCACGCCCTGCGATCCTCGACCAAGCGGCATCAAATGCCGCGGACCCCGCCTTCAGCCCCTTGAATTCCGAAGCGTACTTGCTTTGCGCTGCATAAGCATCCGCCACGCCCATTGTGGAAGAAAACTGATACGCCCCATAACTACGGCCGCCGAAGTCTCCCCGGCCCGTTGAAATGGTCCCGGCCTTCCCGTTGCTCTCGAATCGTGCGCTAGTGTCACCTAACATGCTCTTCACCTTGTCCCATACTCGACCGCCAGCCTTGACGATCTCCATATCCTTAACGTAATCGACAGCATTCCCGAACGCCGCCGACGCCTTTTCCTGAAAGCTCGACGCGGCTTTAGCAGCCCCTTCGATCCCTTCGGAAACCTTGCTGACCACCGGGCCGAACTTGTCGCCGAACCATCCTTTTACGTCGGTCCAGAGTTTCCCGGCCGCCTCGCTGATGCCAGTGATAGCGGCTGTCGCGGTATCTCGTACCTTGTTCCATGCCGCAGAAACAGTAGGCTCCCATTCGGTCCACTTCTCGCCTGCGTACTTTCCGAGAGCGTCGCCAGCGAATGCCCCGATAGCCGCACCGATAGGGCCACCAAGCGCCGCGCCGATGATGCCCCCACCTACCCCACCAATCCCGCCGCCGATGGCTCTATGGCGCTCCTGATCGGTTGTGGCCTCGCTGTAGTCCCATGCCGCCATCCCCGCGCTAAGAAGCGGGCCAAGGATGGGGATTTTCTTCAGTAGGCCGCCGATTCCGCGACCGCCCTTTGCAGCAGCCCGTCCCAGACCGCCCAGAAGGCCGCCCACGGCCCCGCCAGCCCCTTTCAGTACGGATGCCCCACTGCCGAAGATCGACGCGCCAGCGCCCAGCCCTAGGCCGCTCAGAATGCTTCCCTTGGCGCCAGCCTTGCCGAACGGCTTGCGGGAAATGTCTGTCAGGGTGTCTTGCTGCTTGCGCTGCTCGACGCGCTCGCGGTCATCCTTGCGTCGAAGCCAGCGCCAGATTCTGCCAAGCGTCTTGTTCGATGCGTCCCCGGCGCCCGACATCATGCCCTTGAGCGGCGTAGCGACCTCTCCCATGGCCTTGATGGCCGGATCGCTCACGCTATTTGCGGCATTGCTCGCCGCGCTGACACCGCTTTTCACGGCATTGGCCACGGCATCCATTGAGATACGAGACCGGCCGATGGACACGGATTCGACATTGGACGACGCACCACCAGACGCGACAAATCGCCCCATGGCGCCGCGTGCAGGCAGTGCAGCACTGGCCGCATTCTCGCGCCGAACCCGGTTTGAAAGTTGCGTCTGCGATTCGACAACCCGCACTTTCTGCACAGGGGTTGCCACGCGGGTACGTTGCGCTATCTGATTCGCGTGGCGATCTTCACGTGCCGCCCGCTTGACCGTTTCGTGAAGGGCATCGACCGATTTAGCAGTGGATGCCCCGGCATCACCTAGGACGGCATCGCGGATGGCTGCAATGTCCTTCCGCATGCTCGCAATTTGGTTGCTGATATCGTCCTTGCTGGCGCTTTCCACGCCAAGGATAAGAAACCCGTCTTTGTCGCTCTTCATCACGGCCTCACAAAGCTATCCATCTGGGAAAACGTCATCGTAACCTCGCTCAAAGCGGAATCACGACGCGACAGGCTAGTCTCGATTGATATAGGCCTGAAGTATTCGTAGGTCTCGAATTCGTTGCGCCTGCTTTGTTCCGTTACCGCGTTATGAACGACGCGAATCTTGATCGCAAATGAGGCCGGAACGTTGATCGTGCCATCGGTCGGAGACGCTTGCTCAACGTGCATCAGAAACCAATTCTTGATCATCCCACTTGCGTCATCGAGGCAGGTAACGCGCAATTCGATAGGTTCCCTTCCTACCAGACTATCAATGGTCGCGCCGCCGATCCTTTTCCGATCTCCGGAAATGTTCGCAATCGTGTAATCGACATCAGTGGCAAGCATGTTGAAGTGTGCCGCCACACGGTCCGTCGTGATCGGGCTTTCAATTTCCAGCATCCAGTAATTCTTACGGGCGCGCTCGATGCTTGAGGAAATGGCGTGAATCATTTCCGCTTCTTTGAGCGTGATGTTCCCGACAAGCTCGCTCGGGCGGTTGCGCATCACCTCGTTGACGGCCGCGCCCAGTTGACTACGTGCAGCGACAAGCAACCGTTGAGCCGACCGGCTCAGAACGGCTTCATTCATCTTGTCGGCAATGCGGCTTTGGATGCGCCCTTGTACGCGGCTGCCGACGCTCAGTTGGATTTGGTTATCAAGGAAGCTCACCATTTACCCCCTTGCTCTTGTTCCTGATCATCAACCTTCTTCAGGTCAACGATACGGGCAAACTCTTTCGCTACGTCCTCATCAAGGCCCATCGTCTTCTCAAGGAAAACGGACATCAATTGCTGATCCGCGCCCATATCCTTCATCATCTGCATGGATTGCATCAACAGGCCGCCATAGTTGGCTTTATCGACCATCGTGCGCTGCTTCTCTGCTTCCAGCGCTGAGATTGAACCGTAGAAGTTGATATCCCACAGTTTGTTCTGGTAGACCACACCGTATTTGTGCAGGCAGTGAACATCCAGAACATGATTGATCCAATCAATAAGCGCCTGCCGGATTGCGCGTGCTTGCTCGGCCGCTTGTGCTGACGTTCGGAAGAAACCGCCCTCTCCCAGACCGCCGGACATCTGATCGGCAAAGCCCAGCATCGAAAGGTCCACACCAAGCGCGCCAGCAAGCATCCTCGCGTGCAGCATCACGTCGTCAATTGTGATCTGACCGGCACGTCCCGGGTTTCCGCCGTTGAGCGGCGCAACCGTGATCATCTGCTTGTCGCCAAAGACGGGCATCAAATAACGCATGCGCTCAAGGATCGGCAGGCCGCTTTTCACGGCTTTCTCAGCGTTCGCCTTGCTGCTTTGGAACATCTCCTTAATACCGTCCATGAATTGCTTCCGATGCTCGGAGGTCATGCTATCCATGTTCGGCATGATGATTTGTTCGTCAATCGAGTCTATCCACCGCTGACCGACAATTCCCAGAAGCGCGGCCGCAAGGTTCCAATACGGTTGTTCGGCCGGATAGAGAAGAGAGCCGCCCACAAGCGCGGGCATGACGGGCAGTGCATTGATATCGTCCTCCGACAGTTTCAGGCGCATGGCCTTGTGCAGTGCTGTGTTTTGCGGGACATACTGCGTCCTAGGCATCTTCAGGCGCGCCATCTGTTCAGCCGTAAGGCGCTCATAGAGCGACTTCCCGACACTGATCGAGTACCCGATAGTCTTTGAACCTTGTTCGTATGCCTGCACCAAAGGAGGCCGGACCATTTCCGAACAATCCAAATCCACAAGGCCATTACCGTCCACGTAGATGCGCGAGTAGGAATCCCCGAAGATCGCCCCCAGATAGGCCATCTGGTACACCACCTTATTGATGATCGGGCCGCAATGCTCGCGGATTTCCTGAACGATGTTCTTTTCGCCTTCTTTCAGGTCCGGGCGATCATCGATGAACACAACGTCCCCGGATGTTTCGTGCCCGCCAAGCGCGCCAGTGACAAGCAATTTGACGGCTGACGACACGATGGGATCGCCTTCCATGGCCTCCCATTTTTGGTAGATTTGAACCCTATCCCGAGGCGGTCGGTTGGCGTCGCCCAACAGCGAGGAAATGGGGGCGCTCGACATTCCGTAGTTAAGCGCGGTTGTCTGCGTGATTTCCTCGGCCGGCTTGACGTTATCGGCGCGCCACTCCTTAGATTTCCAGAAATTGAACAATGCCATTTGATTAGCCCATAAAAAAAGGGGCGACCGAAGCCGCCCCATATCGATCGATTGGACCGATTTTAACGAGTGATGGTCTGCGTAACCATGATTTGCCGCGCCACACCATCGTAACGAAGCCAGTACATCACGTCCATAACGTCATACGGGCGGATTTCGTTAGGCTTCACGCTAAACAGCGACGCTTTACCCTTCATCTCGGGCGCGTTACTCGGCACCAGCCATCCCGAAGCTTCCGCATCCTCGAACAGACGGGTCAGGAAGTTTTCCATCTTCTTGATGGCCACCTGCATCGGCAGTTGCAGGAAGTCCTTACCGGCCCGGGTCACGCTCTCGTCGATGGAAGTGCTCATATCCACGACAGAGATAAGCTTCTTCAGCGAGGAATCCACCTGTGCCGAGGTCAGGCAGTCCCGGAAGACGTAGCGGCCGCCGCCGGTGTAGGTCTCATACACCACCGGGTTGATCTTGGCTTTGGCAAGCGCGTTCAGTTGCTGGGACGTGAGCTGCTGCATCTGGTTGACGCGAGTACGGCCCGAGAGCGGGTATTCACGGCCAGCAATCGGGTAGTTCTTCGGCGCGAAACCCTTGCCGTTCTTGCGGGCGTTACGCTCGCACGCGAGGGCGATATTCAACGCGGAAGTGCCGTAGTAGCCACTACCAGACAGGCCGATGGGGTCATCGGTCTTGAGCGGAGCCCAGAAGACATGCACAAGATGGGCGGCCTTGTTGCTGCCGAGATTCCACTCTTTCGCCTTCGTGATCGCTTGTTCCGGGGTCAGGTCGCCCGGAATGTCGATCCGCAATTGACGGTTGGTGTCATACGCCAGTTGCGCCATCTGCTTCACAAACTCGGCATCGACCTCACCACCGCCGGCGATATAGGCGTAATCGTGCGGCGTGGCGGTCAGATTCGACCGGAACCGCTGGAAGTCCTGCGTGTCATAGACGGTCGGGCCTTCCTCGAATGCCAACAGAACATCGGACGTGGCGTACTTTTCGCTTCCGAACGTGTCGTAACCATACGCGGTCGAAGTAGGCGTCACGGTCGCGCCTTCCTTGATGACCATTTCCCACTCATCCGACAGTTTGGTAATCACGTCCGGCAGATACTGGGATTCGTTGTAGTCGTCGCGGGCAGTCGGGTCCAGAGAACCCTTAGCCTCGAAAACCACCACGCCATCAGGATCGATTGCGCGGAAATAGACCATGGTTACAGGCGAGGCACCATCGTCGGACGGGTCAGCGTGGAAGGCCACACGGATACCGTCGTTATAGCAGCCAAGATGCCGGATGTTGATCATCGCGTCATCGTCGCGTGCATCAGCCACGGCATAGGTGAATGAGTTCGATACGGTAATCCATTTGATCTTTGCTTGCGTAGTCGTCATGCGCTGCACGACAACCTCATAGACGCCGTTATTCAGCGCCTCGACCACATGGATAAACGCTTCGTTCCGCTTGTTCAGGCGCACGCTCTCGCCCTTGCCAAGCTTCTTGTACACGTCCGAACGAGTGACCTTGAACGGCTTGTCAATGCGACCGCGAAGGGCACGCATGGCAATGCCCATCACCTGATCGTCATTGCCGATAGACGGGATTTCGCTGGAATCGATCAGCGGGTTAAGCTGAAGGCCACTCTCGGCCCCCAGTTGGCGAACGAATGCTACGGTCATTCTGCTTGCTCCTCTTCAGTTTTGCGACGGCCGCGCTTTTTCGGCACCAGAGTTCCGACGCCATCCGAATCTTCTACGGCCTCTGGTTCCATTTCCTCTGGCTCTTCCTCGACGGGTTCGGGCTCGGGTTCATAAGTTTGCCCCGGCACTTCGTCTACGTAATCAACGATATCCTGAACGTAGATAGCGGCCACTTTCTCGAATTGATTAAGGTCTGCAATCTCTTGCAGATTGCTGGCGATTCGATGCAGCTCACTGTAGGCTCGGGCATGGATGGTTTGGGCAGTCCATGGCTCAACGTCGATAGGCGTGCCGAAAATCGTGATGCGCCGGTAAGTATGGTTGAACACGGCCACCTGCACAGGGTAGGGGCTTGCCTCGTATTGCTCGATGGACGGGATAACAGACTTTGCGCCAAGTGCCGTCGCCCCGATGTTGAATTCAGACATAAATCTTCCTTGCAAGGATGAAAAAAGGGCCAGCCCGAAGGCCAGCCCTTGCATTCTAATGCAGCAGGGGTTGCCCCCTGCACTTCATCAGAAGTTGGTGACTTCGATCATGGCAAAGCCCATGGCCGACGGCTGATGCGGGTTCAGCTCGGTGAAGTTCCGGGCATAGAACGCGCTACCTTGGCGCAGGTCCGAGTTAACGGCCAGCGGCAGAACCATCGGGGCGACAGCATCACCCAGAACAATCGGGTTACGGGCAACGTCTGTTGCTTTGCCTACGCACAGAATTTGCGCGGAAGTGTTGGTTTCAGCCAGTTCCCACGGGGTGTAGTACACCTCATACAGGCCAAACAGACGGCCGGCACGGTAGATGCTCGGGCGATCAGCGATGCCGGACGATTGGAAGATCGAGGCAGGCAGGCCGCGCAGTTGAGCCAGCACGTTTTTGGTCACGTAGATATGGGTAATACCATGGTTCATGGTATTAAGCGCCATTTGCTGCGACAGAGCGGCCAGCGGGTAGGACAGGTCCGCCCACACGGCAGCGCGGCCGGAGTCTTGCAGCGTCTTGGCTTGGCCCCAGTCAAACGTGGTCGTATTGTTCACTGCAATGCGCAGACCCTTGCGGATGACCTCGCGGTGACGCTCGTTGGCAAACTGCGTCTGGATGGCCAGAATGCTTTCGGCATGCGGGTCCAGATTCAGCTCGTTTGCCATCTGGGTCCGGGTATCAATCGTGTTATGGGTAGTAACACGCCACGGGGACGCCAGCAGCGGGAAGGTCTCAACAGAGCTGATGACACTGGGGGTCAGGTCGGGTTGACGCTCGAAGTCGATAGACGATTCCACGGAGACCTTAACGGTCGTCGGCAGGGCCGGGGTCGAGGTCAGCGCGTATTCGCCGGTATCGGTGTTGATCGTACCGCCGATGACGTACTCGGTGCTGCCGATGCGAATAGAGCCGCTGATTGAGTTATTACCGGAACCACGAGTGACGGCAGCTTCGGAAGCGCAGCGGATACCGTTCACGTACACGATGGCGCGGCCGCGCAGCAGTTTCAGGTCGCCAGCAGCAGGATCGCAAGTATTGGCGTCGGTCTGAATCTTGGTCAGCTTGCCGGTAACTGCACCACCGCCGGCAGGGCTGGAAGTATGCAGGCGCTTGGCCGAGATAAAGGAACCGCCGCTATCGGCACCGTCCAGACTGCCGTTTTGCTCGTACTGACCGAATTTCACGCCGGCTTGGTGCGACATGATCGCCAGCTTGGCTTCGTTGGAACCGATATCGGCAGGCAGGTAGTGAGCGTAGGGAATGGCTTCGGTAAAGGCCGACAGAATCGAGACCACTGCCCGGTTAGGCTGCAGCGAGATTTGGTCGTGGTGATTCGAGTCTGCACTATCCAGCGCCAGCGATTTCAGGCCATAACGACGGAAAGCGTCGCGGGTAGTCGAGTAGGCCATTTGAATGGCGTTCTCGGTTACGTCGGCGGGGGCTTTCACGCCGTGCTCACGCTCGTACAGAGCGGCGCCGTCCAGCAGAGCGCGAACCATCAGGTCAGCGTTTTTACCGGCTTCATCCAGAACGGTCTGGAACTGATGGGGGGCTTCATCGGTCACGGCCGCACTGTCAAGCTTGGCGCCGTCGGCTTGCGCTTCTTGCAGCGCGGTCATGTATTTATGCACGTCTTGAGTGCTTTGCTTCAGGTATTCCATCGTTTATTTCCTTTTCCGGAAAAGAAATCAAAATGCCCGCATCATGCGGAACATAAGCGGATTCTATATCACAGGTTTTCCAGCAAATCCTCCCTGCGGTTGAGAACGTAACGTTCAGTAAATGGCGGAACGTTGAGTGTTGTTTCGGTTTTGACGATCTCGAACGCGAATTTAGGCCCGTCTTCCTCGCCCGTCATCAGCACAAACACGATATCGTGATCCTTGGGCTTCACGTACTCAGGGTGTGCGCTATCGTGGATGGAAACGATCAGATAGCGCGCCTCCACGTTCCCGTCGCCTACGGAAACATCCATGCTTTTCTGCATGACGCTCGGCGCGAAACGATCCACGACGGGCAGCATGGCGACAATGCCCTTACGGTCATACGAATAGTCTTCCTCATCGGTGGAAGACAGCACGGCCAATCCCCCCATTGTCGGGTTCCCGCTATGCAGCGGGTCCGTGCGGTTGGAACGCTTCCGATAGAGAACGGCCGTCATCGAGTTAGGGTGCCGGACTACTACGCGATGGGCCAACATTTGGGTTTGCAGCGGAACGTTGTTCAGCATCATTTTTTCCTATAAACGGAAAGCATCTTAGCAAGCGCAGATTGAACCTTGGCGGGCAGATTGAACATGGTCGAAAACTCTTTCGCCACCGCATCCGGTTTCATTCGGTCCCATCGTTTTTGTGTCGCGGTTTGTTGAGCGAACGGCACCGCCCCGCGCTTGCTGGAATTGATGGCTTTCAGGATGGCGCGCCGCTCTCGGTCTCGTTGATTGCGTGCCGCACGCTCTTCGGCCGTCACAAGCTTTGTCGGGCTTGTGCGCTGCTTGTTCTCGATATCGTCCCGGTCCTTGGCCTTCAGGTTCGTCTTCTTGACGTTCCTTAGCGCGTTCTGGACGTGACGCCCAAGGTACGAACCAAAAGACGATCCTGAATCGATCTCGATGGCGGCACGGATTGCGTGTTTGCAGGCGCAACCTTGCAGCCGTTCGTTGGTGATCTTTGGGTAGCCTTTTTGAGCCGGGCCATTGTTGTAGCCGCCAATGGTCGCAAGGTACGAAAAGACATACTGCCAGCGGTCGCAAGTGCAGGATATGCGTAGCTTCTTCTGGCGAAGGCGGCGCACGATGCCGAGAATGCTTACCTCTTTCCCGTCGGCAATCTGCTGCTTTGCGGCCTCAATCTCGCGGGCGAAACCGACGATATCGACGGCCACATAGTGCTGCTTCGATTGCGAATCCACACCGGCATTAGTGATGAACCTTACTAGGCCATCGTGCATGGATGCCGGAATGCAGCGCGTGATTTCGGTTTTAGCCTTGTCTACGTCACTCTTCCATGTATGCTGCTTTTGTTCGGTTCGGTACTTGACCGGCTTCATTCGCGAGACTTGGATGATCTCGCGGGCAGTGATGCCCTTTTGGAAGCCGACAAATTCCTTTTGCGCTTGCGCTACGTTCCGACGGTATTCGGACAGAAGAGCGTGCGGGGACACTCCCTTCTGAATGGCCCGGGCCAGTAGCGCGCCGTTGGAAGTGTCGTTAAGGTCTCGAACAAGGTTAGCAGCTTCGGCGGAACGTGCATGTTCCATCCGAATATCGGCCGCTTCCTTGATATGGCCCGCCAGCTTCAGGGACGGGCCGAGGCGATGCTTTACCGTTGCCATACGGGTTTACCTTCCTCGTCGATAAGGTCGGCGCGGGTCTCAAAGCCTATGCGTCGTTTGATCTCGAACAATGCTTCATCGGACGGGAACCAATAGCGCCCGGCATGTACCGGGTTGTCTACTCGGTCCGTGTCAGTGATGGCGCAAATTACAAGGTACTCATCACGCCGCCCATAGACGCGCTCACTCACTATGGTAGCGTCCAATTTTTCGTCGGGTTTGATCTCGTAGAGAACGCCCGAGTTCTCGAACGGCTTAAAGCCCCATTTCCAGCGTCGGATTTCGTACCAAAAGATTGCCGCGTTACTCATAGTCTGATGATCATCGGTTGATTCTTGATTTCCCGTACCTGATCCATCAGCGACAGGGTGATATCCACCTGATCGCTGTTGATCGCTTGCAGGCAAGTTGCTAGCGCGGCCATTTGCAGGTTCGTGATTGCGTCGGACACGCGGTATCGGGCGCCGTTTGCGTCCACACCGTCACGCTCGATGCCGCTTTCAGGGTTGGCGCGCATGGCCCGTTCCTGAACGATCAGGCGGCTACTTTTCCCGTCGATGGCCACGCCGGTTTTCAGCAGATAGTACGCCTTGATTGCATTCAGGATGTTTTCTTCCCCGAATTTGGCGTCACGGTCCACCGTTACGTCATTACTGACAACGATAGCGCCATCCCTGCGTTCCCGACGGTATTCTGAATCGACGGCAATCACTAACACGCCGCTCTTGTTATCGTAGGCGGAAAAGAGTGTGGCCGGCTTTCCCGAGAACCCTACGATGGTTGCTTGTATCTGCTTCACGGTACCAATTTCTCCCCGACAATGGCATGACGGACATGCTCGCGTTCGTGGAAGCCATCATAACGGACCTCGCGCACGGTCGGGAATCCGTAAGGCGTAATGCCCTTGCCAACCGGCGAAGCCTCAAAGAGCGGGACCGTGCAATGCAGGGTAAGGTCGCTTGCCAGCAGCGTTAAATTCTCGGCCTCACTCGGGATGTTCAGAAACGGAACGGACGTGTTTTCAATCTGACACGGCCAGAGCGTCTCCGTTTGCGCGAATTCATAGACGGCCTTAAAGCGCCGCTTGTCCCCTTGGTCTACGAATGCTTGGAATTGCGCGGCGATGCTACGGGCGGACGGCTCATCATGGGAAATGATGACGATTTGTACGCGCATATCCAGACCAATCGTGCGAAGCTTAAAGATGCGCTTGAGCGGATCATCTGGAATTTGCACGAATTCGGCGTCAGACATCGGGCGCCCATACTCGCGCTCATAGGCTGGCGAATCCTTGGCGAACGCTACGATGATGGCCGGGAATTGATGGTTTTTTGACGGTCCGCGTGTACCGCCATTCTCGGATTCCTGCACGTTCTTAATCCAAGAGTTGACCATGCTTTCAGCGGCATCAACCATCTTGCCGGGGGCAATGCCGATGCTCTTTTCCAGCCCTCGGGAACAGAATTCCTGCATCGGTTTCGTGGTCGGAACAAGGGAAGCGTAAAAGTCTCCCATGAACCGGCCAAAGGCGTGTTTGACCGGCTCGAACATCAGCGCACCCCCATCATGCGGCAGATTGAATCGTAGTGCTCTTCACGAACGTCACGCATGGGCGGATCAAGGCGCATCGTCTTGAAATTCGGCTTGCTGCCAAACGCTGGGCGTCGGAAAGCCTGATCCAGCACCGGTTTTTCAATGCCCTTTTTCGCAAGCATCCCGATCAGCTCCAGATTCTCGACTTTCGTAGCATCCAGAGCGGCCGCCAGCGCGTCACGTTGCGCGGTCAGTTGGGCCAGCACTTCACGGATGGCGCCATCCATTTCCATGCGCTCGGCCTCGACGGCTTCGTCCAGTGTCAGGGGCATATCCCCGCCATCCTCGATGCTATCGAGCGTCACGCCCCGGAACGAGTTTTGCAGGAAATTCGGATTGTGAACGTAGTCGAAGCCCTTCAGCGCCCAGCGTGCGGAATCGATGGCCGATGAGAAGCCACCCACCTTCTCTTCCCAAAGTTTCTGGGCCAGATTGCCGCTATTCGTGTCGAGGAACCGGGCCACATGCGTAACGTCTCCGTTACTGTCGGCATGCAGGTACTCGGTCACGAAAGCCGGTTCAATGGGCACGTAGTTCTTTCCTTCCACGGCCGCCTCGCCCACTTCCAGCCCATAGCGGACACGCGGCATATGGCCGAGATACCCAAGCATGCCGCCAGTACTGACGGTTTCCTGTGTGGCGGGCGAGTTGATGTTGGCTACGAGTTTCGCAACGTTGTAGTTACGGTCCTGCCCGTTAAATTTCCGCCCCCTGTCGCGCAGGTTGTAGCGGATTTTTGGCGTAGTGATCATGATCCATCCTTCAAAAAAGAAAGGGGGCCGTCGCCCCCTAAACATTCTATCGGCCCATGACCCGCTGAAGTAATCCGATGCCTCGTATCACTTCGTTCAGCCGCGACGCGATGCCGCTTTGGATTTTCAGCTCCGCATCACGCCCCTTCTTCCATTGCTCGAATGACGTTCCGTTAAAGAAATCCCCGGCCTCACTGGCAGTTACTTCCTTGGCTTCCAGAAGAGAACATCCGGCATAGAGCGTGAGCGCGTGGATAGTGTCACGTAATGATTTCAATGATTCCCGGGATTGCGACAGCGGCAGGAAATCGGGCGACGGGGGGCACCTCATCCCCCCGGCCTTCCTTCTCTTTGGCAGCGATGCAAAGCCCCTCATCGCTCACACGGAGGGTGAAGATATGCGGCGACAGGCTGGCGAAAAACTCGCGGTACGCGGTCTCGAATTCCGAACCCGGCATCTCAAGGTATTTCCGGATGCCCTCGACCATGGCTTTGTCGTCGGTGGCTTCCGTCATGTAGGCCAGCATGTAGTAGGTGGCGCCGGGAAGATCGTCGAATTCTGCACGCATACGCTCGGCCAGCTCGGCGGTGGCGCCCGAGATATAGCGCCCGGTCGGCTCCATGCCCTCGTTCAGATAGTCCGAAAAGCGTGCGCTTGCCCCTACCATGAAATCGGGCTCATCACCGTTACAGGCAATATAGTGAGCGACAGCTAGATAGCGTTCCTGCACGCTCCAATCATGGGTTTCCCCGCATCCGCAAGCGCGCAGGAACTCGGAGATTCCGCGCTCGTACTCTTGGATTTGGGCGATCTTGATGCAGGCGCCTAGCGTCAATTCGCGCATATCGACGTGATGGCGCGGGGTGTGAAATGGTCTCATAGAAAAAGAAAAAGGCCCGTGATGGGCCTTGATTGTATGTCAGAAAGGAATCTCGTCCCAAACTTGCGGCTCTTTCGGCTTTTCAAGCTCAACGCCGCATGCCCGCGCATACGTCACGATTGCAGCCATTGACCCAGAACGCGCCGCACCGACGATCAGAACATGCCCATGCTCAGGATGTTTCCCGCGCATGTACGGCAGTTCCGTCACGTTCAGGAACGCCGCGTTCACGTCCCCGGGCTTGACCATCGCCGCAATGCGATTGCCCGTCTTCAGCTCTTCAAACACTTGCCAATCGCTCAATTCGACCGGATGCGATTCCGGCAGCTCAAGCCGTTTTATTCCGCTCCAATCGTAGGCGCTCTCCATGCACTCGGCAAGCGCACGCCCAAAGAACGGATGGCGGATATATGCGTAAACGGTTTCTTCGTGCTCATTGTCATAGTGGATTCGCTGATAACCGTACTTCATTGCTTCCCGCATATCGGCGTCGTTTCCCTTTTGCGTACAAACCACGATGCGATCATGATGCGGCTTGAAATGGTTCAGCTCATCAATGGTCATGACGTGCGGAATATAGTCCTTGTCGGCTTCAGCCTCAAAGATCGTCTGGCCGTCCTTTTTGGCGACATATGGGGCATCACAATCCATCACCTCCTCTGCATACCATCGCGCCAGTGTTTCGACGGCGCTGGATACAGAATACCCCTTCAATTCATCAAGCGCATATTGACCGATATAAGGCGACTCCTCTTGTTTCGCAATCCCAAGAATGGCACGCAAAATCAGCCCATCATCGATGCTGACGCTCTTGATTCCGTTAGCGGTGAACCCGTCGAATTTGATCATGATGGCCTCACAGGAAAGATTGATCGTGGTCGAATTTCTGGATTGCCTCTAGGAAAAGCGGCTGATACCCAAACAGGGTAAAGAATTCATCGTATTGGTTTTGCACGCAGAGCATTCGGATTCCTTCCTTTTTGCGAATTTCCTCTAGCTGCCAATCGCGCATCTCGCCCCGATACACAGCCACAACGCATTCCTGCCGACGGATGCCATCAATCGCGTAACTGACGGATGAATAGTTGCGGAACGCCTGATATCCGTCATAGTTCCGCATGATGCTGTCCCAATCAAAACGCCTCATACCGGCACCATGTGCGGCCACGATGCACATGGTCAGTTCAGCCGGGTTCATTCGATATTCGAGACGACGGTAAAGGACCATTTGTTTCATAAGGTCCGTACCGATGGTGTACGGAATGTACCCGTCGATTTTTTCGATAGTGTACTCGACCAAAAAGAAATTGTCGTTTTCGGTGTCAATTTGGTCTTTCAGGGGGATGAGTTTCATTCTTCGTCTTCCTCTTCGTTGGATTCACAAGGGATATACAGACTTCCAACAATGCTCATTGCACGGTCAAGGATCATGTCATAGTCGTGATGCCAAGGAACGGCCGTGACGATGATATAACTGGCCCCATCTCTAGTAGACTTGACGGTCTCATATCGCAGTCTGGCCATTGCAGCGGCAGTTAGGTTTTTCTTGGTGTTTTTGAGAACAACGCCAAGCATGCCGCCATTGACGATATAGTTCAAATCACGCCAGTTGCCACCTTCAGTGACGATAAGGAAATCCAAAAAGCTTTTATCACAAGCATCAGGCCATACGTATTGGCAGGCAATAGCAAGCTTCTTGGAATGGATTTTGCCATGATACAGGAACCAACGTGGCAAGCCATTAACGACACCGATGCAAAGACTATCGCTCTTTGCATATTTCGGTATACTCCCTTTGTATACGATCGGCATATCGAAGCGTTTCAGCGCACGGATTGCCTTCTCGTAATCGTCAAAAATCGCCGCCATGTTCTCGTTATAGTCCACCGATACCATGAAAGGCGGCGTACCGTAGGTTTCGCGCATATGATCCGCGACAAGATCGGCCATCGATTCCATGACATGAATGAACGGCCGACCTTTCATTTGCTCGATCCATTCTTTGTGCTCGTTTGACGGGTCCGCGATGTACTTGCCGTCTGCGATGGCCTGAACAATGTCGGCCCGCACGTAAACGTCAAACTCGTTTCGATTCAGTTTCAGTTCGGTCAGGTTCATACGTACTCCACGATCTCGCCAGAATAGTGATTCATCACGGCAAGTTCACGCTTGCCTCTCGCTGCTTTTGCGAACGACATTGCGTCGCAATAGTCCATGCACTTGAAAATGACCTTATCGACTAGCTTAAGATCGCCCATTTGTTCCGTTGTCCGAACCTCGAAGATGCCAAATTGCTCGCAGGCGTCCGGGTACTCGATGGCCCGGCCCTTGATGTCGCGCATCTCGTCGTTCTGATCGAAGATGATTCGATCTCCGTAGAGACTGCAAATCATCTTCTTTTGCCATTTCTTGAACCGATAGTTCATCAATCCGCGTTCCCTTTGATGACGCCACCAATACGCTTTTGGACCGCTCGCAGCACGGCCAATGTCGTGTCAAATTCCAGTTTGTTGGACATGAAAACGGTCAGGTTGATGTCCAGTTTCTTCACCACCACGCGGGCTATTGAGTACGTTGCATCGAATGCCGAAGACAGGTAGCTGATCTGCAAATCGTTGAGATTCGGAATGCACACAACGAAGTTCCCACCGAACGACATGGATTCCAGCTCGCGGGCGATGTACACAGGGTCATCTTTCGGGAAATGAATCAGACTTTCCGGGATAACTGCGTCATTCGCCCCGGCACGGTCCATCATCAGGATTTGGTTGATTCCGTCGAAGACGCAATGCTCCGGCGTCCAGTTGAAAAAGAACAACCCGTAATCGTTCGTGATCTTTGTGTAGCATGGAAGATCGCTAACACGCCTGTCACTCACGCCATTAACGTCCTTGATGCGAGCGTCATTCTTGACAACAACCGTGACAAGTTCTTGCAAAAGTGAGTTAACGACGACATCCCCGTTCATAACGGGAACCGGGGTTCCGTACTTCTTCCATTTGATCGTCACGCCCGGAATGGGGTACTCGCCTTTTCCGGTCGAGAAGAGTTCTTCCAGTTTCTGCAGCAAGATATCGTAATCGTCATCATCGGGTTCCATTGAAGGATCGTCAAACTTGATCGATTCGATAATTTCAGTATCAAAACCCATGTTTCACCTCATTAGTTGGAAAGAATGTCGCGTGTGATGTGGTCAATCAGCGCCACCGCTCGCAGCGGGTCCAATGTCGGCATATAGCCTTGAACGTATCCGTTCGTCACGTCATCGAACGTTTCCAGATAGACACTATCTGCACGCTCTCGCAGCCACTTCGATTCAGTCATGATGATCTCTTTGTAGAGATCGCGCCGACGCATCACGGCTTCGTCTTCACGGTCGTCAGCAGCGAACCATCCAGCAAACGGATTGCCGCCGAGAACAAGCGCAAGCGCTGCATCAGGCGAGACCATTTGCATAGCGGGCATGGACGCGAGTTTCTGACGTGCCGCATCGTATTGAGCCGGCGTCATGGATTGCGTGGCGTAGCCGGCCAGTTCGGCACGGCTCATCACGTAGAGAAGGGAAACATTCGTATACAGGGGTTTTGGACAGCGGGACGCATAGTGATGCCTCGTTGGAAAGTGAGGACAGTATAGGTTCGTCCTCACTGCGTGTCAAGCGTGTTGCTTGCCTGCTACTTTCTCGGGGTGACGACGCTTTGCGTACTTGACGGCCTCGGTCATCAGTTCCTCAGTCGTAAAGTCCACGATCATAGACGCCCCCATAGCAACGCCTTCAATCCATTTCTTGGCGATCATCTCTTGCAGCGCCGATATTCTGGCATCTGGTTCATGATCGGTTTTGGCCACGACTTCATCAAGCGCGTCTAGAATTTCGTCGCGCTTATCGTATCTATCATTAACGCTAAACGGCTTGATGTTCGTTTCATCGACATAGCTGATACCTCCGCAAAGGGCATTCCTTAGATCGAGTGCATCAACCCACCGACGATATCCAAGCCCTTGGGCCAAAGTCTTTTCCTGCTTATCTGTCACATCGAACCCCAGATATCCGGACAGGAATGCAAGGTCTAACGTTCTCAGCGACGCGCCGGGGATGGGCATGCTTTTGACGGGGGATTGGAAGATTATCATGCAGGTTTCCTGTTGATGTTTTTGGCCTCTACCAGATATCCGCGCACACGCTCCATCACCTCGAACGGGTCCATGATGCAACCTGCATCCGCCATGCCACGCACGTATTCCAGCGCCTCATGCTTGTACGGGCTGCGGGCAAATTCCTCGTTCACGAACGATTCATAAAGCCAGCGCGCCGCCGTCACGGCTTTGACGTGCATCTTGTCGCGCTTATTGCGGATGGAATAGCTCCGTTTCTGGGGGATCATCAAAGGCTCATCCTTCGCCATCACGCGAAGCCAGACCGGGGAATAGTTCCTCGTTCTCCCGAAGTCTTCGATGCCTTTGCAAATATGCAGGATGTTTTTCCAATAGCAGATATTGAAACCCGAATATCCGCTAAGGTATGCCAGCCCATCGTATTTGTTGATCCGTGCGAGAATGTCTTCCCCAGAGATCGCGTAATACTTGCAATTCATCGATACACCCCTTTCCGTTTTTGTTCCTTGACCCACCTTGCGTAGCCAATGGCGTCTTTTGCTATGGCCATAGGCGTCCGATCAATCTGGCCAGACCATTTCCAGCCGAAGAGATATTCAAGCGCATAGACCGTCAGTTCTGAATCTCTGTGTTTCCAATGTAAGTAGCCTCTTGCCGCATCGTAAAGGTACCCCATCATCATGATGGCATTGGCTTCCTCACCCCCCGAACGATAGAAAGCATTCTTTGCCGTGTAGAGCCGTGCGCCTCCGAGGCACTGCATCACGTCATCGATATGCAGGCGCTTGTTGCTCGGCCATGCCTTCATTTCCTCATCCAGCCAGATGATATGCCGAGGCGTGATGCGGATCAGGTCAGTATGGATAAACCCGGTCAATTGATGGGCAAGCTCTTCGATTCTGGCGACATTGCATGACCGCGCCACCCTCCTGAATTCGCCGACCGTGATCAGCGACAAGCATTTTTCCGCCATGTTCAATCCTTCACCTTCAGATTCAGATAGTCAATGAAGCCGCGTGCATACGTGATGGCGTCCACAGCCGCGATGGCCGGGCTCAGTGAATCATCGCCGCGCATGCGCCAGCCGGAAAGCCACGCGCCGACTGGGAAAGCGTATTTGGTGTGCCCTCTAAACCGGCTCCATATCTCGGCCGCTTTTTCGTGCGCAATATCGTGCAAAGCCTGCACCAGCAGGATATGCGCATCGTCACGTCCACTGAGTGCGAATTTGGACCGACTAGGTTGCATGATGGCGCTATTCTGCCAACCATCAAGCAACCCTGTGTCGCACACATGCACAAGCGTGACGATTTGATCCGGTGTCAGCAGGCGATTTTCCGGCAGCATGGCAGCACGGATTGCAAGCTCTCGCAATTGTTCCGGCCGAATGACACGGCCAGAGTAACCGGACAGCGTATGTACGCAATCATGCTGCGTCCCCAGACCGTTCGATTTGTAGGCCCGGACGATGTAGCCGGCCGTGATTGAGCGTGAATGTTTGATCATTTCTCAATTCCAAAAACAGATTTAACGTACTCTTCGGCCTTGAAATAGACGAAGATGGGGGATTCGAGGAAGTTTCCGGCGTATGCCCATCCGGACAGATAGGCTTCCATCAGCTTGCGCTTTTCTTCGCTTACTTTGTCTCGATCCAGCTTATCGGTGGCCACCTCCAGAAGGTCCAGCATCACTAGATGCTCTTCGCATTCTTCGTCCCAATGAAAATTCCACCGCTTGTAACAGACCACATTCCATCGCCCACTTGCGAATCGGTTATAGATGCTTTTAGGACCGGGGTACTTATCACACCATTCTTCCCGAAGAGCGGCCTTCAGCGCATCCATTTCCCACGGATCAAACATATAACCTGAATATCCAGAAAAGAAAGCCGCGTAGTGATTGTCATTGGCAGATTCTTCGAGTTTGAATGCCTCGATTCCCATCGGAATCAGCGGTTTTGGTGTCATGATTGCTCCTTTGCAAAGCGCACGGCAGCAGCGATGACGTGCCGTGCATTGAGAATGGGCCAGCCGCCCCAGACAATCCCTCGGAATGCCTGATAGATCGATTCTGCGACGGCGGCGGAAAGTTTTCCGTATTCCTTGCGGTACTCGGCGGCGAGTGATGCGGCGATGGCATCAAGCGTGCATCCGTCGAGTTCCTGAATTTGCGTGTCGGCCGTAGAAGACCCCAGAAAGCCCGCTACGGCCTTCGGCGTCACTGTAGTGTCATCGCCTAGGCTAGGCGAATCAACGAAGCCATGGGCCGGATTTTGTGGGCTGGCGTAGGCGTAAAGGAACGCGGGGTGTGCGTTCCTAACGATGGCCATGGTTATCGGCGTCATTGGATCGAAGCGAGATAGGCGGAAACCTTCTTCATCGATTCCTTGTTATCGATATCCGACAGGCCGGTAATCAGCGTGCGCAACTCTTGGGACAGGCCGTTCATCTCGCCTTCTTCGCACACTACGTCAAGGTCACGCAAAAGCCAGTTGGCGCGCTCGGGCATAAGTTTCTCGATTACCTCATGAACGGATGCCGTGCGCAGCGGCCAGATATCCGGCTCCTCTTCTTCGATCTTGCGGATCAGCTCGACATCCGCTTTAACGTCCATGCGATGCGCCACGACGTAACGCATCCGGTTGTTCTTGGTCCAAGTGAGAATGAAACGCATGATGTTCTCTTTGTGGTGAGTGGGATGTTTGGAAGTATGGGGCTTGCCGTTCCGCGTGTCAAGCAAAATCGGAAGGTAATGCAGGGAAGAGACGGACGGCTACTGGGACGGGTTGCAGCGACCATCCACCATCGGCGATGCCGGCCAGATAGTCACGCGCCTCTTTCGTGACGTAGGCCGAGCCTACTTGATGGCACCAGCACTCAATGTATTGCCCGATCATCTCGACCACAATGGCCCGCCGACGGGCAGCAAGGGCATTCAGGCGCTTGGCATCGTCCGGCCGGCTATGACGCACAAATGTAGATGCCCCGCTAACGGCCACGCTCAGAAGGTCGTTCTGATGGACATAGGAAGCGCCGCGAAACTTCGCCAGCGCCGCACGGATGGCGGTCACGTCATCGAAGCCGCCAAGGAATCCGATCAGGTAGGCGTCGCTCTTGGCGCGCAGGGTCCGGAACGACATGCAGGCGGGCAGGTAGGAAAGGGACGGCTTGTTCATGTTGGCCTCTCGGCTTGTGTGTGGGATGGCTGCATTCTCTCTAGTACCCGGCCTGCCGCCAACCCAACGTGCCTCACAAGCTACAGACGGATGACAGGGGCAGACACACGCCATCCGGTCCGGCATCGATGCGTCGGCGGTCTCTTCCAGAGTAGGGGCTTCCGCCCCATCGCCCGTTCCTCTGGCAGACCTCCCCGAGGCCATCGCACGGCCCGGAAATTCCCGCTCTAATTTCCCCGAATTTTTCCCACACCCTCCGTAATTTGCTGGCAATATTCCTACCCCCTTCCCCCCGGGGTGAGAGCCCCCCCTTCCGGATGCCCCTCCGGGGGGTCTCGGGGCAATTTCCCTAATTTCTCCCCCCTATATATATAGGG
>ERZ773072.131-NODE-131-length-45825-cov-6.214289_pt1 | contig 45825 bp, 51 predicted proteins | sample MGYA00580617_ERZ773072 | MGnify/ENA primary metagenome ERZ773072 (study PRJEB29015, sample SAMEA2737970) | human oral metagenome | biome: human oral; feature: human-associated habitat; material: dental | place: China | collected 2122 ...
TTATAGATTGGATCGCGGACGCATGCATACTATAGTAATTATATCACCTCTAGGGTGTCAGGAGTAAAGGTAAGGCGAGGCTCTTAGGGAATATCGGTATTTAGATTGTTGGGGTATTATAACCTTTATTGGTCTGAATCTAAGCCTGAAAAGATTATATCAAATATCTAAATTGTTAGAGAACTATAGCTAAAGGCGGCATTAACAACAGCCGTTTATTGATTTTTATGGCGGCAGTAGTAATATTTACGCAGAAGTAGGTAGCGCCACCCGTATTGAACAGGAAAGCGGACCTACTTCTTTTTTATGGTGAATGAATATTTAAGCGCGACTTTTCTATTTTCGCTTAGTTTTTTTTATTGATATTGACAAGCAAAATTATTATGATTATCAGTAGCAATACTGATATCAACAACTCCCCCATTGTAAAAGAGTGAAAAATAACTCCAGTGTCGAATAGTTTTGTTGATCCTCTTATCATTTTGTCCTCCTGCCCTCATTTTAGCATAAAATACGTTGTTTATTTTACGCGCTCATTTATGTATTTTAGCTTATCAAATATATAAATTATTACGAAGTCGCAGAATACCATAACAATATAGCCAACTAAGCGTATTGCGGAATCTAGCAGATAGCAACAAGAGGCTTGAACAATCCTCTTAAAAAGTAGTATGATCGCTGGACAGTTGTTGTGATTTGCAGCTGTCATTGTATGAAAATACCGCTCAAACGAGCGGTATTTTATTTAGTATTTCTTATAGCAATCTAACTTTGTGTCTTTTTCAACCACATATGCAGCATTGAAATGAACTCGTGGAATAACTACTTGATATTTTTTTGTAGAATTTGCCGGAACTTTATCGAATGCGTATTCTTTAGTAATTGTAGAATTCGTTTTATCTGAGGGCTGTAGAGTGATTTTACATGTTACATTCATGTCTTTATCTGATGAGTTTGTTAGCTCGAAATTAGTAACCATATTAGCGACATCGTATTGTTCTGCGAGCGCAGAAGCCGTGCCTGTTATTTTTCCAGACTGGGAGTCTAGAGCTTGTATTAAAGCACCTGCTATAAGCATAGCCAGAAATGCAAGACCGATAATTTTAGGTATCATTTTTACACCTTTAGGCTGATATTTCCAGTTTAGGTCTTGTGAGAGTATCTTATATCTCTTGTTATAAGTTTCTTGGTCGAGCGTTCCGTTGTCGAGCTGCTTTCTTAATGAATGTAGCTTGTCGGCGTCCTCTTGCGACAGTTTTTCAATAATTTTTTCATCCATTTATACATTCCTCATTGAAATTTAATTTAATGATTATACATTACCACATCCTTCTCGAAAAGTCCCTATACTCACGATAAAACCTCAAAATTATAAGCGCTATGAATCAAGACACTATCTTTAATGTGTGATAAACTAATCTCATGGAAACGTTTATATTTATAGTTATAGTAGCCGCCGCAATTATTTTTCTAGCAATCAAAGTAAGGCAGGGGACTGACAACGATACAAATTCACTTAAAGTACCCGCAAAGAAAGAATATTTATACATTAAAAAATCCTACGTAATGACACCAAATGAATTATCGTTCTATAAAACACTACATGAAGCCGTAAACGGCTGCGTTATCATTCCTCAAGCTCACATAAGCATGTTTCTGGATCACAGGATAAAAGGCCAGAATTGGAAAGCAGCCTTCTCGAGAATAAACGGCAAGTCTGTAGATTTTCTAATTTGCACCAATGATATGAAACCTCTCATGGCCATTGAACTCGACGACGGCACACACGATCAGCCAGATCGAAAAAACCGTGACGAGTTCGTCAATTCAATTATAATGAGCGCTAATATGCCTCTACTGCGATTTAAGGCAGGCGAATGGAACAGTGAAATAATTAAGCACAGAATCACCCAAGCTCTTTCGCAAAACTAGCAATCAAAACAATAATAGAACAAAATACGAACTAATTATTAGTTAATTTTTAAGCGCGTATAAAGCCAAATCGGCTGAATATTTATATTGATAAATTTTGCGCGATACAAACATAAATTATAAATACGAGCCAATGCAGATAAACCAATATACAACATAAAACACACTAAGCCAGCAAATAGGGCGGTTTATAAAACAATAAATGACAAGTAGGTTGATTTGGTGAAAATGAGATAAATTTATCGTGAAGAAAGATGATGGAATAGTCGTGTTTTAGATATAGTTTTAATGTCGCACAATGTACCTTTTACGTAATAATAAATACCATACAAAGATGAATATGCATATGTCTATATATATTCGCTAACAACTTATAAAATGAATTTTTTCTAGTAATTCAGCTAGGGGATTCTCTATTATATACAACTTCATAAAACATACTGTCTTTTATAAAAATATACACCAACAAAATACAAACTTAAAAAATATTTTTAATTCCAGCACTACACATACTGGAGTGCTGCATTGATATTTTTACATCAATATAAACTCTGAGCATGCGCGCCGTAAGCTCGTTAAGTTTTCCACAATGCATTTTATATTATTTGACATTTTTATATTTTTATTGCCCTACTCCCCTAGCTTATCGTTTTGCGATTATTTGACTTTTGCATATTTTTATATTGTTATATATATTTTCTACGCCATACAGAAATAGAACAAAAAGAGAACTTACTCTATTCAGAAGAGAAGTTGGCCACCCTACTTATAGAACGACCTCTGATCTACCCTGACGTCTATATACCCCGGCTTTGCGCCATTATTATCCAAATAACCCAAAGTAGCTATCACCTGTTTAACCTGAGCTTGAGCAGACCTATCCACCGTCATGCGGATCTGGGTTCCCCTGCCCTCGACCTTAAACCAGACTTGACGTACAGTATTAGCTGGCAGAATAACCTCTGAAACATTCATTTTATGTTGCGAAAATTCAGACACAGCTTGACCAAGGAAACTCAAGAACTGACGATTGATAACTTCTTGGCCACCTCTAGTCGGCAGACCACTCTCATCACGAACAGCAACCGTAGGCGCGGCAAAATAATTTTGCTCAAAAGTAACGCCGCTATCATCAACAAAATAAATCTTATCTCCGGAAGACCACTGAGCCACCGGCTGCCTAAACGTCAACTTAACAGCTGATCGCGCTAGAAAATCCCCCTCTACGCGAATGTTTTTTACCTCAGGAGCTTTCTGTAAAAAGAATTGCTTTAGGCCATTATTATTGAGGAAGAACCGAAATCTCTCCGCCGGGTGAGCGCTGTAATATTCATTAAGAACACTCACGTATTTATTAGTATTAATGGAGCTTTTTGTGTCGGGAGTTTGGATTGAAATATTAATTGTCAATTGAAACAAAAGAAATATCACAACAAGTAGACTTACCGCAGTCACAAACATTTTCCGCATTACACGGCGACGTTTTTTCAACAATTCGTGAGTCTCGAGTCTCTCAGAAGTCTCCAAAGGAGAGGATGTTTGGCGGCTATTAAGGGTCCTATTTCGACGATATGATTGGGCGGGCAAATCATCGTAATTCTCAGTTCGACGACGCGCCGCGATTTCTCGACGACTTAAATTCTCGTCCGATTTTTTCTTAGAGAAGGGGAATTTCACTTTCGCCTACCCTGCCTTCGCACCGTAGTAAGAATAATCTTCGCCATATCTTTAGCCGCGTTTGGCTTGGCGAATTTACCAAAGTTGCTGCCTAGACCTTTAAGGATTTTCTGAGATTTTAATACGCCAATTATCTTTCGTGCCAAGATTTGATTGTCCTTATCCAACTCATCTTCGGAAACTATTAGCGCCGCTAGAGCATCTTGGTAAACCTTAGCGTTTTTCAATTGATGCCCGCCCGTCAAATGACCGTTGGGGATGATGATTGTCGGTTTATGTAGCGCCGCCAATTCCAAAAGAGTGGTCGCCCCTGCCCTAGTCACGACTATATCCGCAGCCGCCAAAACTTCCGCCATTCCTTTATGAACAAATGCCTGCAATCGCCAACCCTCTCGCTCGTCAGTTTGTTTGAGAATTTCTTCATATTGCTGATTTCCCGATATCAAAAATACCGAAGCCTCGGAAAGTAGGTTTTCCCTAATTGCTACAATTGCGGAGTTAATTCGGCCTGCACCGAGTCCACCGCCAGTAATAACAACTAGCGGTTTATTGACGTTAAAGCCTAATTTTTCCTTCAATTCTTTCCTCTCAGCCTCAGAATATGGATGGAATTCTGGCGCAACTGGAATGCCAACATATGAAGCTTTTTCTGGCGGATAATTGTAATATTCAAGCGGCGCACCCGTGCCGATAGCTTTTGCGAAGGGACTCAGTAAACGATTCGTCAAACCTGGATGTGCGTCAGAATCATGCAAAACCAACGGAATTCTTAATAGCCGAGCCGCATAACCAACTGGCAAACAAACATATCCGCCCTTAATGAAAATAACATCTGGACGCCACTTCATAAGCTTAAACAAGCTCTGAAAAAATCCAACCATCACCTTAAAACCGTCGCGCAAATTTGGGAATAAAATTGACGGATGTAGATGAAATGAGATGCTTTTTCCGTGATATCGACGCAATTTTCCAGCAATAATCAAATCGACTGGGATACTTTCATCGAACTTAGCAAAAATCCCACGTGCGCTGGCGCCAAATTTTTTATCACACCAAAAACGAAGCTCGTGATCACCAGTTTTCTGTAATTCTCTAAATACGGCTACCACTGGCGTAACGTGTCCGCCTGAGCCGCCGCCGACCGCTAAGATCTTGGCCACTTTCACCCTCCTCTAATGCTTTATGTGACGTATATTTGGAAATTTGGAAAACTAAACCGAGAGCCGCCGCGATAAATAACATGCTTGTACCGCCATAACTTAATAATGGTAGTGGAATTCCTGTAAGCGGCGCCAACCCTGTCATTGCGGCAATATTCAGTATCACGTGAGAAGCAATCCAGCCAAAAATTCCCGCCACAATTAGTCGCAACGTCACGTTCGGAAGTCTCGCAGCTACATGCAAAATCGACAATAGCAACGCCGTAAATAGCGCCAATATAGCTATTAGTCCAACAAATCCAAACGTTTCTCCCATGACGGCAAAAATAGAGTCATTAGTCGCCTCTGGGAGGTATCCTGTCGCCTGAACGCTTTTTCCAATTCCAAGCCCCAGAAGCCCGCCAGAACCAATCGCAATTCTAGCCTGCTGGATGTGATAATTCTTGTTTTCCTGGCTACTCGTCCCTTTATGGCTATCGCCTTGCACGAAAGTCATCACGCGCTCAATTCGGTGTGGCGACGTAAAAATCATCACCAAACCACAAAGCGCAACAATCGCCAGAATCTTCTTGAAAATCTTCCAATCAATTCCAGCCACTAAAATCATTGATAAGATAATCGCTATCAACGAAATTCCCGTTCCCAAGTCTTTTTGTAAAAACACAATCATCAGCAGCGATAATCCGGAAATAATGCCCAGCGGAATGATAGTTTCTTGGATGTCGTTCAATTTTCCCTGTTGCGAGCGACGCCCTAAAAATCCCGCCAAAAACAATAGTACGCCATATTTAAGCAACTCTGCCGGTTGAAAGCTACCTAATCCTCCCAGATAAAACCATCTATACGCGCCGTTAGTTTCTTGCGCAAACGACAAATGAAGTACTGCGCCTGAGAGAAATAGTAAAATACATAGCGCAAATCCAGCGTAGAGAATGTATTTTGATCTCTCACCCGTAAACCATTTGTACGGCGTAAAATAAAACGCAGAAAAAGCCACGACAGCAATAAGCACACTCGTCAGCTGCTTGCCAAAGAAATACGTATCACTATAATTCGTGCCATAAGCATAATTCATCACGTTAGCGCGCTGCGGTCCCAACGCATACATAACAATCAGCCCAAGTAGTAGCAAAAGCCCCATATAAAGCACAATCTGGTACATCGGCCGATGGCTTCGAACCGGCTGAGCGATAGATTGACGATTTTTGGCGACCGAATTACGCAATATGACCTCCAGCGAGCGCCAGCATCACACCAATAAACGCCATCACGCAGCCAATAACCCAGAAGCGCATCGTCACTTTAGTTTCTGGCCAACCAATCGCCTCCAAGTGATGATGAATCGGCGCAGATAAGAAAATCTTTCTCTTAAACAGCTTCTTACTGACGATTTGAGCCAAGCTTGATCCCGCCTCAATTACAAATAGCAGACCAATCACAGGAAGCAAAAGCAAAGAGTCGGTCAGCATTGCTACAACACCTAAGCTGGCGCCATAAGCAAAACTTCCAACGTCACCCATGAAGAATCGAGCTGGATAAATATTGAACCATAAATAGCTCAAGAGTACTCCGACAACCGTAAAGCAAAATCCCGCCAACAGAACATGTTGCTGTAATAAAGCAATCACACCAAGCGCACCAAAACTAGCACTTAGCAATCCGCCAGCCAGACCATCCATTCCATCAGAGATATTAACGGCGTTACCGGTAGCCACCACTGCAAATGCAAATAGCGGAACAATCATCCACCCAATATTCACATCCCCCATGAACGGAACATGGAAGCTTGTCACGCCCAGTTTAGCAAAGAAAAACCAACCAAGAACTACGCCAATCAATGTAATCAGCGCAAACTTCACTGGACTACGAAGTCCAGCCGCGCCGCCACCCAAACCACGTAGATTGATGATATCATCAATTAGTCCGACAATTCCACCACCAACCAATGCCGCCAGAGGAAGCCAAGTCTGAGCTCGGTCTAGATTGAAGAAAATTGTCACCACAAAGATTGAAATCACACCAATTATCCCTGCCATGGTTGGAATATTTCGCCGCAATTTTGCCGCTTGGAATTTAGCGAAAATCTTCAGTTTTTTTCCATCAGTACTTTCCGACCTTTGACGTTTCCAAAAGCGATATCGATAAGCAAAAAACGTATAAATTGGCGTTAAAAACATCGCTAGTAAAAACGCGCCGACGCTCAGTAAAAACACGTGCGTCAATTCATTGGTCATTGTTTGTAAAGCTATTCCCATATTTATTCCTTTGGTGCTATTTTCATATAATCAATCATCCAGTTGGATATATCTGTAAAAATTGGTCCAGCGTGGAGATCTCCCTGCAAATTAATCCCCTTGCCTGGAGCCGCTACACGTACCATTATGACATATTCGGCGCCATTTTTTCCACCACCATAACCAATATATGTAGCAATCGTTTCTTTTTGAGTGTAAGCGCCATTAACCACCGTTTCAGCAGTACCAGTTTTTCCGCCAATTTCATAGCCAGATTTGTCACTCTTTGATAAGAATGAAGATCGGCGCGCCGTCGTTAGCATCGTTCGCATCTGCGATGACGTGCCGCCGCTTACGGTTTGGCGAATAACTTTATTTTCCGACGATTTCAAATTGCCAGATTCGTCAATTGTACCAACGAGAATGGTTGGCTTGTAATATTGACTGCCGTTAACTAGCGATGAAAATCCAGCCGCGACTTGAACCATAGTCAAGTTCATACTCTGCCCGTAAGTCATAGCCGAATAACGAACCTCATTTCCTTCGGCGCTATCTGGCGGATAAATATAGCCCGAAGCCTCGCCCAGCTCAATTCCAGTTTTAGCGCCAAAACCAAATTTATCGTGATAATATTCATACAAAATCTGGCGAGCCGGCAAATTAATCTGCGAACCATTTCCTAATTTTCGAATCGCGGTAATCGTACCAACGTTGAGCGAATTGTTAAACGCGCCTTGAATCGTCATCGTGCCACTCAAACCCCTCAAGACATTACACATCGTGCGGTCAGCGACTTTAATACAATCGGTATTATTATACGTGCTGGACGGAGTAATAACACCCTTGTCAATTGCCGTAGCGAAACTAAAGGACTTGATAATCGATCCCGGTTCAAACGGCACCATCGACGCGCTATCCACAAACACCGACCCGTTTTTCTGCTTAGCAAAATCCGCCGGATTATAAGTCGGATAATTCGCCATTGCCAAAACTTGACCGTTTTTCGGATTCATAACAATCACGCTTCCCTCGGTGGCGCCAGCTGCTTCGACTCCCTTTTTCAACGCCAATTCAGTCTGGCTTTGAATATTCCTGTCCACCGTCAGCGCTAAATTGTCGCCAGATTTCGCCTCGATTCGCATATTATTTTTTCCAACCGTCAAAGGTATGTTTCTAACGTCAGTTACAGATTGCAATAGCCCGTCCCGACCTTTAAGTTGCTTATTCAAAGAACCTTCGACGCCATATTGACCTTCGCCAGCCGCATTCACAAATCCAAGTACGTGCGCACCCAGTTCGCCCTCAGGATAATTTCGAATAGAGCTTTGTTGATAAAGCACGCCGGCAAAGTTTTTCTTTTTCAATTTTTCCGCCTGAGTTCTGGTAATATTCTTCGCCAAAACTTCATAGCGCGACTTTTTATTATTGAGGCGTTCAGATACATTTTCTGTCATTTCACCGCCAACAATTTCCCTCAGACTATCAATAAGCTGGCTCCGCTCTTTATCGTCAATCGACTGCGGGTCCGCAATCACCGTATAGACAGCCTGATTAAGCACTACGGGAACTGGCGTTTTTCCGTCCATCATATAAATTTTCCCGCGCTCCGCAGGAATAACGAATTGACGCTGCTGACTTGCCCGCGCTAATTCCGTATATTTGCCATATTGCAAAATCTGCAATTGAAATAATCGCAGCACAAAAGCCGCCATCACTACTAGTAAAGCGATGGCTAACCAACCAGTTCTTGAACGAATAAGCCGCTGCATATTGCTTATTTTATTATATCACTATTGAGCGTAATGCGTTTCAGTTGTCGTCATAGCTGAAGCGACATTGCTATTCTTCACCTTCTCTAGCGCCGTCAGACGCGCATTCTGCACTTCTAATTCTGACTTTTTTGCGCTTAGTTCGGTGATTTTTGTATCCAAGCTCTGAGCTTCATAGCCATAAGCTGTAAGTCTGGTTGCCTGAGTAAGATAAATCAAGCCCAGTACTGTAATCATCAATGCAACTAGCACTGTATGAGCAACAGGACCAAGTTTGACCTGAGACTGAAAACGTGTAGAATTCTGATTTCGGCGCAATTGACCGTGTGAACGTCGTGAAGTAAATGTGGTGGTGTTTGTCATTTGTCTCTATCTTTTATGTTTATATTTGTGTTTAGCATAACAAACCAGCCCGCCCGTTAAAGACAGGCTGGTTTTTCTAAGGTATATTCCGGAATACGCTTTAGTTTAGCCGCGGCGTACTGAAACAGCCTCTGGCTTGTCTGTATTCTGGAATTCTACTTTGATGTGGATTGGCATATTGTGCCTCCTTCTTTTTGTTTTATTTTTTCACGGCGTATCGAAATTTTGCACTTCGACTACGCGGATTGTGAACATCTTCAGTTCCAGACACTGGTTTTTTCTCTGGGACAATTAGCTCGGCCTCATATCCAGCCATCGCTTGCTCAGAAAAGTAACGCTTAATCAACCTATCTTCCAAGCTATGAAAACTAATTATTCCTACTCGTCCGCCCTTACTAAGTAAGTGTGGCAAAAGTGGCAATAGTTCTTCAATCAGCTTAAGTTCTCGATTGACTTCAATGCGTAGCGCCTGAAAGGTACGAGTCGCAGGATGATGTTTCATACTACCGCGACCAACGGTTTGCTTGATCAGATCAGCCAGCTCAGTCGTTCCCTGAATTGGTCGAGCTTTTACAATTGCCTGTGCAATTCGCCTTGCTCGTCCGGGATTTTCCTCGCCGTAACGAATAGCCAGCTGCGTCAAATCATCAACCGAATACGAATTGACAATATCTGCCGCTGTGATTTCCGTCCGATTATCCATCCGCATATCTAACGGACCATCAAATCGAAACGAAAAACCTCTCTCTGCTCTGTCAAGCTGTGGTGACGACACCCCCAAATCAGCCAAAATCACGTCAAATGTACGTCCCTGCTTGACCAAATCCTGCGCTGCGCTCACAAAATCCTTGTGAATTAGCGTCGCGCCTTTCTCGGCCAAATCGCCCAGCGTGTTAATCGCGTTATCATCGCGGTCAACCAGCACTGCGCCCAAGTAATTATCCGTCCTCGTCAAGAATTCCCTAGCGTGGCCGCCGTAGCCAGCCGTCAGGTCAAGATAACTCTCGCCTTTAGCTGGCCGCAACCTATCCAAGGTCACCTCCAGGAGTACGGGAACATGAATCGGTTCGCTTGTCTGAAGCGCTTCCGACTGTGGTGGATGTTCTTTAATACTCATCATTGCTTTATTGTAGCAGTCAGGTGCAAGATTTTCGAGATTTATCTCCGTACAGCGATTGCAGCCCAAGCGACCTTGAGTCGCCTGGCGCGTAAAGAGGAGTAAATCTCGACAAATCGCCGCGGCTGACACCACAACGTATAGCAATGCTCGAGATCACCTAACTGGATATTTAATTCTGGCCGTTTTGTATTTGTGTTTTGTTTGTTTTTTGTCTTAAGAGTGGAAAATGGATGATTGTCAGTGACAACCATAGTTTCCAAAAGAGACTTATGTGTGAGGTGGAGTTTTTTGGGAGGTGTTTTGAGGAAAGAACGTTGCCGTTTTTACCGTGGAGCAAATTGCCACCCGCCATCTTCAAATACCCAGATAGTTGATCTCGAGAGGTTTTCAAATTGTTAAAGTACTGACCCCGACTAATCAATCCGCATTCTCGGCCGCCATCAGCCGAAAATACGCGCCCGCCCGCACCGCCACGACTTCCCGGTCAATACCAGCATAGTCGAGTAAATGCTGCTCAATCGTCACTCGCCCCTGTTTCTGGTCGAGCGCCGATGCGGTTTTACCGCGGCGGAACTTGACGTTCAGGTCGGCCACCCGCTCATCCAGAATACTTCCGGTCAGCGCGCCCTCCACTTCCCGATCCCAGACTTGCTGCGGATACAGGTGGAGATATTTGCCAAACCCGCGGGTCAATACGACGCCGGACGCAAACTCTGCCCTGAGCTCGGCTGGGATGGTCAAGCGCCGCTTGTCGTCCAACTTTCGCTCAAAGTAATCTGTCTGCACGTCGTCCTTCCTCCGTGGTAGATTAGTTGGTTTTTCTAGTGGATGTTTGTTTTGGTTGGTGTTACCCGCCAACATTCGTTCCACTGATTCCACTATACTACCCACAACTACCCACATGCAAGCCTTTTTACCCACTTTCTACCCATTTCCCTACCAAACTAAAACTTTTCCACGATTCTGTGGAAAAGTCTAGTGGTACTATGTTTATTTCAGACGCTAATTAGCTGTATACCGAACGCCAATAACATCCTCGCCGTCATGCAGCATGCTATATAAAATATCTTTATCTATAATGTCCACAAACTCCGCTACGGTTTCACTAATAGCATCCCTAATTTCTCGATTATCGCCAGTTTCTCGATAATCCTGTACGTTTTTCCACAATTCTTCAACGATAGCGCCTCGAATAGCCTTCATCACGGTATACGGATTATTTATTGCTAATATCTTATTAACGTCCATCTGGGCTATATGACCCGCCAAATTTATAACAGCAATATCGTCTGTATTCCGAAATTCTTGGCGAAAACGCTCCATACCGAGACCGCCCGGTCTGTCTTTATTCTCATCGGCAGCCTTGAAAATTTCATCTAAACTTCCGTCTATAACGCCAAACAACCGCCGCATACCATCCTCCAAGCCCGCTTCTTTACCATCAAGATCCGAAACGTAGCTTGACAACTCTCCCTTCGTTTGCAGCAGAAAATCCCGTATCAGCATCCGATTGCCAATCCCTTCGAGAACTACATTATGCGGCAGCACCGCAGCCTGATCTATAATCTTTGCAGAATCTTTTTGCTCTAATCCAGCCAGAAAATCACCAGATAAAAAATCAGAAGCTTTTTGCGGTAACTCCTCCATATTTTCATAGTATAACATAACCGCTTCCTTGCCTTTCTGCCAGTCGCCTGCGCCTACACTGGCGAGCTCTCTCAATATTAACCAAACTATCTCTCGTCACTCCATCCTTGCGATACGGACGTACGATATTTGTTCCGGGAGGCATATACATCTCTCCTCTTGGTTCAGATTTCTTTTCTCTACCTTCGGCGTGCCAAAGCATTCTCCGTATCAACTTCTCGAAATCGTAGTCAACAGAAGAATGAAACCCAGTGATATAAGCTCCGTTCTTTGCTGTTTTAGAATCGTGTGCCGAGAAATACGCTCTAACGGGAATATTCTTACCATCACCCATCAGCTCATCGACCGAAAGTCCATATTTTATTCTTTGCTCATTAGCTACAATCAACTGCATTTCAATTTGATCTTCTATTTCGGGATATTGATCAACTAGCGAATGATAAACATCTCTAAGCTGCGAGCCGCTAATAGTCCAATCATCACCGTATTTTTCCCAATCTTCTTCGGTAAAATTGGCTAGTATATTATCTAATAAATATTCATCGCTCTTTATCTGATTCTTATTAATTTTAATTTCTCCAGCGATAACACAAATTTGTAAATCGGTATTTGCCTCAAGAGCTGCTTTCCAGCTGGCAGCGATACCAGCCGCTGCTTCTTTGTATTCTTTTTCGCCAATAAATGTCAAATTTTCGCGCATGGATTTAGCTTCATTTGCATATTTACCGTTTAGGGATTCTTATAAATAATGTCAAATTTCCGTATTAGCTCATGATCTCAGTAGCCCCAACCTTGCATCCAAAAACCGACCATGCGCCCTATCTCATTATTATCGGAGCTATGGTAACCACGACAGCATATATCACAAGAAACACAGCAGACAATATAAAAACGATAGTACTAATCAACGGCATATAGTTTTTCAAGCGTTTGCCCTGATCGGCAACAATATTAAGCTGCCAATTGCCAATTCGTTCATCATTATAGTAATCCGTCTGATTGTACAACTTGGCACCCATAATACTCATAATGCGAAACGCTTTCCATACAAATTCCATCTCTTTTACATAATCAAACTTATTATAGGAACTATAAAAATAAATCTGATTATCCACTATTTCAACATCGCACCACGTCGCACCATCAATCAACAGCGCCATTAAATCCGGCGTAAAGATATACAAAGCGTCTCGTTCGTAATCTTTTGGCGCATACAGCGTGAAATAATCGTTAAAGCCCCCCTCCAAACTAAGTCGTTGGTTAGGATCAATATCATCTGGCAAATTATTAAAAACTTTGCCAAGAATATTAACATTATCAACTGTCGAGTCAAGAATAATATGCGGCAAATTTCGATTCATGTCAATTCGCAAATAGCACCAATAGTGCGTGGCATGATCCAATGCAACTTCATTCTCATACCAGCCCATTTGAAAATTAAGATTGCCGCCGAGCATACCAGACAAAACATTACGCGAGATCTTATCACGCGACCACTCTTCGTGAAAAATAACACCAGAATTATCAGGGTTTTCTACGTACGGCATGAAATTAAGCTGATTTAACCCAGCAAATTTGCTTAAAGCTGCCATCATGTACCGTTCGCCAGTCGCCCTCTCTGAATCAAATAAAACCCTAATATGTCGCCTAATAAGGGCAATGAATGATATATAGATGAAAATAACCATCGGCGCTAATACGAGTTTAAGATTTGTAGGCATCGCTGATTCTGGTATTACAAAAAATCCGCCTGTAAAGACACTCATTACGATAGTCATATAAACTATACCCAGCGCTTGACCAAAAACTCCCTTAGATTTTCTTTCGACGTTGACGCTTTGGTAATACTGCCGAAACCACTGCACTTCAGACTCGGACATCGGCGTATATAGGGGCGAAAAATCTAGCTGCTTCATGCGGTCATTATAGCATTTAAGCTAGCCCAAAACATCCTCCCCAAAATGCTTCTGCAATCTCATCTTAATTGAACCTTCATGCCGGCCAAGTTGTTGACTAAGCTGCTGGATAGTCGCGCCCTGTAAAAACTCTTGCTTAAGGGTGTCATCATCGGCTTTTTCCCATGGCATGTATGCTTTCGGGTGTATCTCACGCATTTTGGCAATTTTTTGCTGCCAGCTGCCGGACTGAGACTTCTTGGCGGATTTTTTCGGCATTGACTGTTTCCGCTTCATCTCCTCCAGCATCGGACGATAGTGCTTGGCCGCTTCACTACTTGCCTGCTGCAACACCTCATCAATCGCCAACGCATCTGGCGAAATTTCCAGCGCCTTACGATTAATTCCATACAAATATAAATTATCCAAATCACGCACCCGGCTCAGCGCCACATAACCCATACCTTCAACAAACGCTTTTCTCAGGTCAATTTTTGCCGCGTCCAGCGTCATACCCTGGCTTTTATGTACCGTGATAGCCCACGCCAGGCGCAGTGGCACCTGGGAAATGCTGGCGCGCCTACGCTCACCGTCACGCAGCTCCCACACATCCGGCACCATGGTCACCTGCTGGCCACTGCGAAACTCCACGATCGGATAATCCGTCAGTGGCTCAAAATCCACCACCGTACCGATGCTACCATTGGCGTACAATTTCTGCGGCGAATTTTTCACCGCCATCACCAACGCGCCCAGTTTCAACACGAGTTCACTCGGCGCCAGCACCGACCGTTGCAAATTCTCGACATATACCTTCGAGCCGGTCGTCGTCTGCTGATACGTCCGCTCCTCGCCCGCCAGCTCTGCCAGCTTCTGGCTGTTGATAGCGTCAACATCAACATTGACGGTGTGCAGCTCGGTGATATCGCCGTCGGGCACCTGAACTTCCGTTCGCGCCAGCAACATCTCAGCGTGATGCCGCCTGATGTCGTCATGTCTCAGTGCTGTCAAAATCTCCAGCAGCTGCTCGTCATTTTGCCGGTATTGCCGCTCCAAATACAACACCGCCGGCTGCAATTCCTGCCACGCCTCCGAATACACCACGAAACCGCCGCCCTGCTCTCCCGGACGATTAATCGGCGGCAATTGGAAAAAATCGCCGCTCATCACTAGCTGCACGCCGCCAAATGGCTGGTCATTTTCCCGGACACCGCGCAGCACCTGATCGACCATATCCAGCCGAAAATCATGCAGCATGGAAATCTCATCAATCACCAATACATCAGTTTTTGCAATCACCTCACGCCGCGTTTTTGACAGCCGATCAAAAAAGTTGTTCGCGAGAAAATCACTAACGCCAATACCACTCCAACTGTGAATCGTATTGCCGCCTAAATGCGTCGCCGCCAAGCCCGTCGTCGCTGTTACCGACACCTTTTTACCCTGGTCACGCGCCTGCGTAATAAAAGTGTTCAACAGGTGCGTTTTGCCCGTCCCAGCCGCACCCGTCAGCAGCGCCGACCGACCGCTCATCAAAATCGCCAGCGCTAATTCTTGATCCATACTTAACCTCGTGGCGGTTCGCCTTCTGGCTCGCCCAACAGTTTTTTCGATTTAATTTCGTAGCGCTTGCCGGTAATTTTGCTCTCAATGTAATCCTCATTGATCAAGTTCACGAACATGTCGAGATCATTACCATCCATAATGATAATCGCGCCGTTATCATCACTCATCAGCTCCAGCTGCATCTCGTCAGCATAGTCCAGCACCTGCTCTTGTTTAACCTCGCCGATCTCCAGTTTCTGCAGTTTATTGATGGTTTTTTTGCGTTCCTTGACTAGTGCATTGAGGTCCAAGCCTTCCGGGAAGCTCAACTTATATTCCTTTTCAATTTCCGCCACTTTCTTATCGGCAATCACTTGCTTCTTGTACTCATAGCCAAACATCCGCTCAAACTTGCCTGGATTAAAGGCGAAAATATCCTGACCGATGATCAGCACCTGGTTATCATCTGGAACCTTAAACCCGACCTCCGCCTTAAACGCGCCGAACTTGCCGTCAGAAAACTCCCACGCCAGTGCACTTTTCAGCGTCTGTCCCTGCTGAATTAACTTGGCGGTGTAAAAGATTTTTTCTGGATCATTCGGATCAGTGAACCGCGCTATCACGCCCTTCATTCGCTTAAACTCATGCTCGGTTTCCGAAAATTCCACGATGTCATCACGCTCGTGCTCAATCAAATGAATCAAGGTTTCCGCTCGGCCAACCTTGGCGAGGTCTGTTCGCAGCAAGACGTTGTCTTCCGCTTCGCTTAGCTCATAATCCCGCACGCCAAGTCCAGTGCCCGCACCCAAATTAACCTGATTGATATAATCAAACAAAAATAACGGCCGAAGCTGCTGCTCAACATCACCCCTTAGAGGCATAAAATACGGTGTGTAATTTTTATTAAATAAGAACAGCTCTATCTGTAAATCATTCTTCTTCGCGTCAGTTTGATTCGCCCACAAAAAAATATCAGTCGTTTCCCTCACTTCTTCCATTGCTCCAGTATAGCACGCAAGAAGAAACAACGTCCAGAGAACCTATTGTCGGTCAGTTATAATTTTTTGGCCTATACGCTTATCTAGCCGTTTTACTAATGCTGCTCCGAACACTAGCTCATTAGGATTGTTCAATCGATCACGTCTTTCTCGTGGCATACTGAGTAGCCCGCCCAGCGTTAAACTTGCTATATAAGCATAGTCTGCGCTTGAGAGTATGCCATCTCTTCAGACAGAGGTGTTTTGCCAGCTCTTCTACCCATCTTATACAGTAATGTACTATGAAGTCCGCAATCCCCCAGCCCCATCTTAACACGTAGCTCATCCTCCCTTGGCTCTATTTCAGTAACAACACCTATAGTCCCTAGTTCATCGCTAGTACGATCAAAAAGAAGTTTGCATTAACTCGCACTAAGGTAGGTTCTATTGAAGATAATTTACCCATCTTTCTATTATAGCACAAACTATCTATTTAGTCAACCGCTCGCCTTCACGTGCCCGGTTCGCCCACTCATCCGCCAGCTCATTCCCCTCATCGCCCTCATGGCCACGCACCCAGCGGAGTTCCGCCTGCGAATTTGAGTACAACTCAAATAATTCTTGGACAATATCCAGATTTTTGATCTCGCCGCCCTTCTTTGTCCAGCCGCGTTTTTCCCAACCCGGCGCCCACTTGGTCACCACATTGATCCAAAATTCACTGTCAGTATAAATCACACACGGTGCGCCGTCCGCGTCCTGAAGCGCCGCAATTAGCGCCTTGCCTTCCATGCGAATGTTGGTCGTCTCACCATCCTCTGAACCCAAAATCCACGGCTCAAGATCACGAATCACCGCAAACCCGCCCGGACCAGGGTTTGGCGACGCAGAACCGTCAGTATAATATATCGTCATTATGAGTCAATTATACCACCCAAAGCCCGCTTAGCTAGATCACGGACACGCCTTAGCAGAATTCTACGCCTGTCCGTTGCTTGTTCTTTGAAACGCGCCACGCGCTCGCTACTCTGATTCGTTAGGTGATATTCCTTTATACTATCATCAGGCTTTGTAAAATAATCTTGCTTACGCTGCCAAATATCAATTACCGCGTCAGCAGCCTCATCGCTTATGCTCACCAAATCGCCGTATATTTTCCGCAGCTTAAAGAAGAAGTGCGCTGCTTTCTTGCCAGTTCGCGCCACCAAGCGGGCATCCGGCGTCGAAAACTGCATTTCAAATGGTGCAAACGAAACCCTCCCATCACCTGTCTCATAAAAACCAGTAATCTTTGCATCAGTAAAGTCTCTACCACTGTCCTTAAAACTAAACATTCCCATATCAATATTCGGAACTCTCTCAAGGACTGCTTTACGAATAGTCTCCTGAAACTCCGGAGATCCTTTAACGACAAAACATTCCTTTTCTCGACTGGGTGATGGATACGGACTAATACTCTTACCTTCCAGAGCATTAACTACCGCTTCTACGTACGATTCAGCCAATTGCTTATCATCCTCGGCAATTACCGTCATGCCATACATATCAATCGGATGAAATTCCCCCTCGTCCTTCAGCGGCTGAGAATGCGGTCCATAGTATCCGATGGCCCTTAGTAATTTTCTAAGATACGAGCCTCGTCCTTTGCCGCGGGCTCGCACTTCCAGCTCAGTGCCATTCGACATCTTCACCGTACCCACTTCAAACAACGTACCGTGCGGTGAACCAGTTTCTACGGCAGGCTTTAAATCCGGCTTGCCAAGCAACTCAGAGAAAATCCCATTAATATTCTTCCTCGCAAAATCAAACCGCTTGGGGTCAACCGAATCCTTAGCGCCAAAATGCAGTGATATAACCCTGTCCACCTCGTCCAAAAGCGAATCAATATCATTACTCAAATCGCTACCATCCCTACCATCGCCAATATTTCGTCCCGTAATGATGTCAACTTCATCATTAAGCTCGGACTCCAGATTATCAAGGCTAATAATGCTGCATATTGGAATCAAAAAGTTTTTAGCAAATACCGCTTGTTTATAAACTGCCGCATCATGATAAGGAGTAGTCTTTAACTTAGCAAGCGTTACTGCACCGACAATCATTGCTGTTTCCAGCCCGACGCCCTGGACGCCTTCGCCTTTCGTGGAAAATGTCTTGATCAAATCATTAATGCGCGGCACCGGAATTGGCGGATTGTCTGACCACGGGCTCTGAGAACTGTCCTTTCCCAAATCATCAGGTATCTTCTGTCCATCCTCCAGCCGCAATGCCCTGCCTTGCAGTGTCGTCTCGTCAATCCCTTCAATATACGATTCAAACAAACCTTGTAAGACTTTATAATCCTCCAGAATGCCGACCACCACGTCTCGATGCGCTTCATCAGTTATTGTCTCGTCGTTATCAAGCGCCGACATAATATAGTCAATGCGATCGTCCTCTCCAATGTCCGCTGGCATTTCTATGATAAGCTTTGCCGCCAAGCGGCGCGCTGGCGTCATGTGATGACCACTAAACGTCTCCGTCAAATTCATCGCAAGTTCTTCAGGATGGAAAAATATCTCACCTCTTCTGGGAGAGTAATCAGGACTTTCGGTCGCCCGTTCCGGTTGTTGCATATCGATTGCCATAACAAACTTGTCTATTATACAACAAAAAATAATGATTTGCAAGCAAGTCGCCGCCTTTCGGAGTTTTTAGAGCGTCTTAGGCAAAATAAATCCGCATCAACTCGCGCGCCACTCTGTCGGCGTCGTGCCGGATTAGGCTGCGCTGTGCTGCCAGCGGGTCGCTGCCGGAATTTTTATTAACCCAAGCAGTATCAGCAATCAACCGCTTGCCCGACGCATAATAATGCTTGTTTTTCAACGTCTCCTCATCCCATTCCACTAAATATTCGCCATCATGCGAATACTTCTCGATCAGTTTTTCCGGAGGACGATGATTATTATACAAAACATAATCCATATCAATACCTGAAAACCGCTCAATCTCATCCGCAAAATCCGCCACGGTAAAACCATCTGTCTGGCCCGGTTTGTTAACTAAATTACAAACATAAACTTTCTTCGCCCTAGTCTCCGCCAGCGCCCTGGTTACGCCGCGCACCAACAGCGCTGGTGCCAAACTGCCATACAGCAGCCCCGGCGCAATCACCACCAAATCAGCATCTAAAATCGCCTGGCGCGCCCGCGGGTTAATGCCAGCCGGCGGTTTCAATTCCAGCCACGGACGCTCGCCGCGCGGAATTTGCAGCGACTCTGCCGCGTGCTGGCCATTGACAGTCGTGCCGTCTTTTAGCTTAATCGACATAGTCGTATCATCCAAAGTAATTGGAAATACCCGGCCGTTTACGCCCAGAACTTCGCTCGCCAGCTCCACTGCCTCGGCAAAACTCCCTGTCATCTTTTCCAGCGCTGCCATGAACAAATTGCCAAAGGCGTGCCCCTTCATACTGCCCTCATCAAACCGATAATTAAACAAATCGCGCACCTTCGGCGAGCTGCTCAGCGCCACCAAACATTGCCGGACATCGCCCGCCGGCAGCACGCCCAGCTCGTCGCGCAGCTGCCCAGTCGAGCCGCCGTCATCAACCATATTAACCAGCGCCGTAATGCTATGCGTGTACTTTTTCAAGCCCGACAGCAGCGTAAAACTGCCGGTTCCGCCGCCGATTACTACAATTTTTACCCCAAAATAATCACTATTTGAAACATTCATTACCATTCCCGAATTATACCACCTTACCGAGACTTAGACCAACGTACCCTTTGGCAGCGCCCACTCCAGATACGGTTGCTGCTGATATTCAATGGCGTTGATAATATGCATAGCAATTTTAGCAGGATCGTTGAAAAACACATAATCAGCCGGCAACTCCCGGCCATTCCAAAACGGCGTTTTCATAGCGCCCGGCAAAAACAGCGCGACTTTTACTGGCAATTTCTGCTCGTCGGCCTGCATCCCTAAGCTGCGCGCCAGCCCCGCTTGAGCGTGCTTGGTGGCGACGTAGACCGCCTCGTCAGCGCGAGCTTTGACGCTGCTAGTCGAGCCGATAATCGTTAAGACAGACTTCTGATTTTGACGAGCCATCTTTCGCCACGCCCACTGCACCAGCGGCAACGCACCGGCAAAGTTCACTTCCGCCATGGAGTGGGCGTCGGGCTGATCCTCGAAATTACCGCGCCAGCCATAGCCCGCCGCCCAAACAAATTGTTCAATGTCATCGCCACCCAGAATCTGCTCAATCCGCGCTGGCGCTGCCTCCACTTGATCGGGATAATACACATCCAGCGGGAAACCCTCGCCGTGTTCATGGGCATTATGCGTCTTCCCCAGCACCAACACACGCTTGCCACTTTCTCTGAGCTGCCCAGCCATCTCTAGACCAAGCCCGCTCGTCCCACCAAGAATAATATGCATATGGTTATTATAGCACGCCAGACTCACGTATCGTAAATTGAATACTAAAGTCTGAATAAAGTCCGCGAATTTCTTCCGCCCGATCAAGAGCTGCCCTGGCAATGCCTCTCCAGCCGCTCCTGCAAACGCTCGTGAAAATATTTTGCGTATTTTGCCTGGCTATCGTCAAACAAGTCAAGCTCATTCGGATCAATAAACCGCATATCTTCGCCGTCAACGCCGATAGAAAAATTATAATCCTCCGGCTGAACCCAGCAGACAACATACACCTGATACGCATCAATTCCCTTCAGATACATCGGATCCGCCACGTCAATCACATCAAAAGTAAAACCGCCGCTATAGCCAACTTCCTCTTCCAATTCGCGCGCCAACGCCTGCTCAAACGTTTCGCCAAAGTCAAGTCCGCCGCCAGGCAAACCCCAATTAAGACCATGCTCTTTAACTACCAGTAGCTCGCCGTCATCGTTATAAATCACCGCTTTAATTGACACGCGGAACAAATAGTCCTGCCGCATTACACCGTCAGGCTGCGTCGTAAAAATATGCCCCTCAGCCAGCTTTTTATCTGTACTCATTAGCGTATCTTAACACAATAATTTGACAAAAATCAAACGCGTTTCGTCAGGGATTTGCCCCGCCGCCAAAATTTACTCTGCGTATTTTTCAACGAACCGCCGCAATATCTTGACCGGTTCGGTTACCAATTCCGATTCGCGGTACGCCGCATCGATCAGATCTTGAGCCTCCTCCGGCGCGAAATAGCCAGCATGCTTATAAATATTAATCCGCAAAGCCAAGCCGTCAGCATCAAGCTCAGGATGGAATTGCGCCGCATAAACATTTTTCCCGGCGCGCAGCAACTGTATACAGGTCTCAGAACGTGCTAGCACCACGCTGTTCGGCGGTGCCGTATCTGTCCCCTCTTTATGCCCGACGAAGCCGCGAAAACTAGCTGGCAAGCCAGCCAGCAGCGGATCGTCCTGCGCCTCCGGCGTCAAATTTATATCCACCGCGCAAACCGGCTCGCCATGGTCGAAGTCCGTCTGGCCGCCCAGCGCCGTCACTAACGCGCCCACGCCCAAACAAGTGCCTAAAAACGGCTTGTCCTCGGCTGCAATCCGGCGAAGCAACGGCATGATATAATCTTCAAACTGCAATTGTTCCGGCGATTTTTCCTCTGGCGGATAAGCAAAATTAGCCGGTCCGCCACCCATAAAAATACCGCTGTAATCATCCAAATTAACTGGCGAGAACTCGCCGCGGTCAAGCCGCAAGCGCCGCAACTGCTCCGGCTGCAAACCGCCAAATTTCAAAAAAGCTGCATATTCGTCGTCAGACGCTTCGTCCTCAGGACGGGATTGTAAAAGAAGAAAAGGTTTTATCATAGATTAAGTGTAACACGTCGCAACCTGATCGGCCAATGCCGACGAATTACGAATCGCATACCCTAATTGCTATTAAATTTTAAGATATTCGACGTATTTAATTTTTCAGCCTGGCGGGCCCGTACTTCAGCTGGGTGCGATATATAGCCAAAGATATAATAAACTTTTGCCAACCCGGCAACACAAATCGAAGCCGCTGCGACAATGCCACAGTATAAACTGCATTTATCAAAACTGTTCGTAAAGGCCAAAACTTCTGCTCCAGTCGCCGCTAAAACAGCTCGGGAAGAACAATTCTCTATTCTTTCTCCGGCAGCACTGGCAAATTTTAATATAGCCGGCCGATTGTCTTCGTACAAAACACCACCTTGCTCGTCAGCCATATGCTGTAGCTCATGGCGAGCGGTCTTTGCCGCATCCTTATCGCATCTAATTTTAATATAATGCCGTCCGTTTTGGTATTGATAATATCCCGAACAACCGCTAGGTAATATTTCGCTGTGCCTTCTTGAGGCAAATACAATCTCGACTCCATCCATTTCTCGTTCGTTCAGACCGACAGCAGCTGCCGTTTCATAAATCGCCTCAATATCTACATCAATAATTTCACCAGGCTTTAAGGCTCTTCCAACTGTCGTTTCAAACGATACTAGTGGACCACAGTCTAGTAAATCGGCACCGCAAATACGCGGCTGAGGCTCGCGCTCAATACCTTGCCAAATATTATATTTTTTTCGCACTAATTAATTATATAATACAGTACAAATTACGTCAAATTATTATACGCAAGACACCGCGAATAGCCGCCTCAACATCAAAGCAAAATTCGGATAGCAACGATATCACGTTTAGAACACATCCACCGGGCCGATAATATCCGTATTGCCAAAGTAAAAATCGGTTAAGACCTGCCGCCATGGCGTGCTGGTTGCCGCAGCATATATCATTTTGCCAATATCGCCATGGCAAGCCAACAACACCGTTTGATCTGGATGTTGATGCGCCATGAAATCAAGCACCCGCTGGCCGCGAGCCAATAACTCAGGAAAAGTCTCAGCGCCGTCAGGATGCAAAAAATAGGTCACGTTTTCTGCTTTGATGATGTCCGGCGCACAAATTTCCTCAATATCAGCGGCCGGCTTACCAGTCATAATGCCAAAATCACGCTCGATTAAATCATCATGAGCTATCGGCTCGGCAAGGCCCAGCGCTGTCGCTACAATCGCTGCCGTCTCGAAAGCTCGATCAAGCGGCGATGTGTACACCGCGTCAAAAACCAGCTCCCTATCCTTGATGTGACGCGCCAATTGCCGCGCTTGCTGGCGTCCCAAATCAGTCAGCGGCAGGTCGCGATGGCCGTTCAAAATCCCGCGCACACATTGTCTTCATTCTGGCCGTGGCGAGCGATATAGATAGTAGTCATAAGTCTTAGTATATCATCTCTGTCGGGCGGCAAGAAACCTCGTAGAAACTCTACTTACCACTAAAATTCCTTGTTATCAAACCATCAATACGTCCCGCGAATGACGCTCCAGCCAATCAGCAATCGCATCAATATCGAGATGATCGGTCGCGACGCGGACAGCGAAATTTTCTAGTTCAATAGCTGCCGCAGTCATTCTCCAGCCATTTCTCGCCAAAAAGATGCCAGTAATCGTCACCGCTGTACGCTTATTGCCATCGGTAAAGATATGGTCTGCTATGCAATTACGCAAATAAACCGCCGCCTTTTCGTAAATTGACACATATTGCTCCTCATCAAAAACAACTGTCCGCGGCGCAGCCACTAGCGATTTTAACCCCAGTTCATCACGTACACCATGCGAGCCGCCAAAATCATCAATTATCCAAAAATGCAGCTCTAGAATTTCGTCAATCTCCAGATAGCGAATCATCGGTCTGCCAAGTTTTTCAGCGTTTCGCCGTATTGTTTTTTAAAATCATCGTACTCCTGGCGAAGCGACAGCTTATTTGCTTGCTCAATTGGCTTTACCTGCTCAACAGTTAATCGCACCTCGTCGCCATCGCGAATCCCCAGCGCCCGCAAATCCCGCGCTGGCAGCGTCACGCCGCGGCTGGAACCAATCTTGATAACTTTTTGAATTGTAGTGATTGTCATGCAGATATTATAACAAAATTATAATTTTATTGCAATATCGGCTAAACTAATCAATATTTACTGCACAATTTCGCTATGTAGCTCCTGCCATTTCATATGCGCCCCATACGCTCGAGCTGGCGCGTCAACCTCGCTTTTCTGAAGCAATAATTCCTCAGGGTTAATAAACATCACCTCATCGCCCTCTTCACCTGGCGCAAAGTCAAAGTTCTCCGGCCAGACACGGCAATAAAAACAGATCTGATTAGCGTCAATCCGCTCAATATACATCTCGTCCGACGCGTCAAAAAGTTGATAACGCAGACTACCCTTGTAGCCAACTTCTTCGTACAGTTCGCGTTTCAGTGACAACTCAATCGTCTCACCAAAATCCATACCACCGCCAGGCAAATCCCAATACGTCCGATCAATTTCCTTGACGACCAAAATCTGCCCGGTGTCGTTATAAATCAAGGCTTTGAGCGAAATGCGATACAGACAATCCAGATGATCGGTGCCATCTAAATTCTGCGTGATGATATGTCCTTTGGTGGTTTTTGTCATGAGAGTCATTATACTACACCCGAACGCCAGATAGCTGATACCATTTCACCTACAGTATATTCTGTCTTTCCAATATCCATGATTAACTACTCATTGGGTGTTAACACGTTGGGGATTATCTAATTGTGATACTCTTTTATTTTACCAGCATATTCAGTCAAAAGACTCTTTGAATAAATTTTTTCATTTTTTGAATTTCTAACTTCTTTCCAAAGAATAGAAGCCACTTTTAATTTATTCGAATAGTTGCGGCTATTTTCATCTGCACAGAAATCCTTTAAAAATTGATTCCATTGACAAACCGAATTATCATACTTGGCATAATCTGACTCTCCATAATAAACTTTTAGCATATCTTGAATGGTAAAACTCAAATCATTTTCTCTCTTTACTTTTCTCCAAGCAGTAGCCATATCAGCAGTAAATTTAAATGGTGAGATACCCGTTAAAGCAGAAAAATATTCTCTGAATTTTGCGTTAAAAGAAAAACCACATTCAAGCAATAGCGTATCTAACGTAATATTTTCAACTTGCTTCTTTTCATTTTTTATTGATGACTTTTTAATCAAATTACCCTTAAAGTATTGCTCAATAATATAATTGAGTTCCTGTTTTGTACCTTTATATTCTAATCCTAATGACTTGCATATCTGTGAAATTTCTTCACGATACCAATAGTATTTATTAAACTCGTCAAACGATGTAATTTTATCAAAATCAGGTCTACTTTTTGTCAATATTGTAGCTCCTTAAACCCAATTTACTTTTTCATCTCTAGTATCTATAGCTCCTCAACCTTCACTCGCCGCTGCTCCGTCGTATCCCGCTCACGCACGGTGACGGTATCGTCCTCCAGCGTCTGGAAGTCGATGACCACGCAGTGCGGCGTGCCGATTTCGTCTTGGCGGCGGTAGCGTTTGCCAATGTTGCCGTTGTCGTCCCACATCACCCGTCCGGGGTTGGCTTTGGCGAGCGCGGCGTAGACGTCGCGGGCTTTTTCTACCAATTCTGGCTTGTTCTTGAGCAGCGGTGAAACGGCAAATTTGACCGGCGCCAAGTGCTCTGGCAACGCCAAATACACCCGCTTTTCACCGTTTTGCTCGTCCTCGCAGTACGCGCCCGACAACACCGCCATCAGCGCCCGCTCGACACCAAACGACGGCTCAATGACGTGCGGAACAAATTTTGTGTTCGTCCCCTTGACAGTGTATTCCATGCTCTTGCCGCTGGCGCGCTGAATGTTCATCAAGTCGAAATCTGTGCGGTAAGCCAAGCCAAACATTTCCTCGCGACCGATCGGATAATCATATTCGATGTCAATCGTCTTTTTGCTGTAGTGTGCCCGATCCTCAGCTGGCACATCCAGCTCGTGAATGTGCTCTTGTCTAAGGCCCAGTTCCGCCAAAAAAGCATGCGTCGCCGCAAGTAGCTCATCAAACGCCTCCTGCCAATGCTCAGGATCGACGAAATATTCAATCTCCATCTGTTCAAACTCCCGAGAGCGAAAGACAAAATCGCGCGGCGCAATCTCATTGCGAAAGGCCTTGCCCTGTTGAGCGATACCAAACGGCAAATTCGGGTAGAAACTATCGACGACGTTTTTGAAATTGGTGAAAATTCCCTGAGCAGTTTCTGGGCGAAGGTACGTTTTTGCCGTCTTATCAAAATACATTAAGCCATCGACCTGATCTCGCTTTGTCAAATGAGTCTCTTGAGAAGTTTGCTCATCATCTCCATTAAACGATCTAAACTCTGCTGTTATATATCCATTTTCATCAAGCACTTCTGCCATACCCCACTTGGCTCCAGCAATAGTGTTGAACATCATATTAAACTGAAAAGGTTTATTCCACTTTTTTTCAGAGCCGCAATTAGGACACTTCATATTTATATAATCATTTACATAAAAAGTTGCAAAATTGCCAGTATAATTCTTAGCTTCTTTAAGTAAGGCACGCTGCTCAGTCTCGACCTCAATATCCGACCTCAAATCATCCACTAATCTCTGAAATTTGTCTGCCACTTTATCAAAGTCATCATAACTATAATCCCTTATTGCACTCTCAATCTCGTCAAGCATTTCGTCATTCTTATCTGATTTAGCATCCACTAAGGCCTTAAAATTGTTTACAGCCTTCTGATAGGCAATACTGTCTACTAGCTTATCAAAGCGAAAACGCATTCTACAGTGCGAGCATTCAATTAGCGGGTCAGAAAACGTATCCACATGTCCACTCGCCTGCCAGACCTTCTGATTCATCAAAATCGCCGCATCGACGCCGTATATATCATCGCGCTCGTCAACAAACTGGCGCCACCACAAGTTCATGATATTACGCTTCAGCTGCACGCCCAGCGGGCCATAGTCCCAGGTGCCAGAAAGACCGCCATACACATCCGACCCCTGATAAATAAAGCCGCGGCGCTTGCACAGGCTAATAATTGCTTCCATTTTTGATTGACCCATCACACAACCTTTCTCCATGTTGGCAACATGGCGATTCATAATTATTACTTAAAGTATACCATTTTTATGGGCAATTTTATACCGCCGCGTGCTGCCGCGCTGCCAGCCAGCAATCATTGATCACCTCAGTTATCCCGCCAATTTGCGCCACATTCGCCAGCGGCTTCGCTTGAATAAGTCGAAGCAGCTTAATGGCGTCCGCCGACAGGTCACCCTGCTCCGCCAGCCGCAGACCCTTTTCCGCGCTATCGTACATATATTTTTTATCGGGCGACAACGCCTGAGCCGCCACATCGGTGCGCAAATTCAGCTCGTCGCCCAGCAAACTAGCATATTGCATATAAAACCAGGTTTCAATCAGCTTTTGGTTAACTGCCGGATTATTTAATTGCTCTAATACCTGACTTAGTACAAAATACCATTCCGGCTCGTCGATATTTTCACTAGCCGTTGATACCAGCTTCATCGCCGCATAAGCGAACTGCATTCGCTCGTAATCTTCCAAAATATGCCGATAAAACGCCGCCAGCCGCGCCGAGGTCAACAACCCCAAATCGCCACGCCCGGAACGAATCACCACGTCGCAAATCGCAAATAGTTCAATGCCGCCCGCCAATTTCGACCGCTCGCGCCGCACACCCTTGGCGATGACGCTGCGCCGGCCTTTCGGCGTCAGTAGTTGCAACACCCGATCCGCCTCAGCGTAATTTGTTCGCCTCAGTACAATCGCTTTTAACCGCTCACTTTGCCCCATCCAAAACCTCGCTAAAAATTGCCCGCACTTCATCCGGACGCATTGACGCCTTATCCAGCAGCGCTCTCACGCCAAACGGCCGCAAATCCGCCAAATTAACACCCGCATTGCTGCAAACCACGATCGGCAACTTTGCCAAATCCGCATGCGACCTCAGTTCATTCAGTAGCGCCACCGCCGTTTCGCCCGCCAGCAGCATATCCAAGACAATCGCGTCCGGCTGCCAATTGTCAATCATTTCCATCGCCTGGCCGCCAGAAACCACCGCCCGCGCTTCCACACCAACCGCCGCCGCATATCCGCATAAAATATCCGCCCAATTTTTATCATCCTCAACGATCAGCAGTTTTTTCATAGCAAGCTCAGCTGCCGGCTAATCGGCATTTCCACATAAAATGTCAATCCATCCCGATGCCTGATTAGCCCAATTTGGCCATTCATCGCCCGGGCAAATTGACTAGCCACATAAATCCCCAAACCGCTGCTTTCCGGCCGCGTCCGCACCGTTTTTCGCGCGTCCATCTCACTAAGCAGCCGCCGATACTCCTTCAAACTCATCATCGGCCCAAAATCGCGAACGCTTAGCCTCACCGTCTCTTTGGCCGCCGTAACCGATACTTTTATCTCTGAGCTGTCCTCGGTATATTTCAAAGCATTGTTTAAGAAATTTGTCAAAATCCGCCCCAATAACGTCCGATTTGCCAATATCAATCGGCTATTCCGCCCTCTCTGAGGCCAACTAATTTTCCGCCCATAAAGCACTGCATTAAATCGCGTTTCCGCGGCCATTTGCTGACATATTGCCAACGGATTAACTGGCTCCAGCGGAAACAATGACGGCGTCAAATTTGCCGAATTCGCTAGATCAGCTGTCAATTGCAGCGCCTGCTCGGATGTCTGAATAATCCGCTGTTGGATCTGTTTTTTATCAGCCTCAATCGTCAAATCGTCGTCCAGCAGTAACGCCATCTGCCGAATTAAAGCCAGCGGCGTTTTCAACTCGTGCGCCGCCACTAAGACGCTCGGCAGCCCTCCAAAATCAGCATCGCTCCACTCTCTATCCGCCATACATTTCTAGTATAGCAAACTCAGACCAGATTTACCCTAATCAGCAATCTTAATAGTACCCAAGATAGTCTCGAAATCAGGCTTAAACGTATCGGCGTCGGTCGAGCAGCGAATAGTTTTGTCGCGCACCTTCATGAAGACCGCCGAACCGCGCAAATCCTTCTCAAACGCTCCGTCAATTCTGGTAGCAGCAATACCATTAAACTCGGTACTGCTGGCGGTCAATTCGCCCTTTTTAATCTTATTCTGATAAGGCTTTAAGACCGTATCCATATTTTGGTTAATTATTTCCAACCTAAACGCGAACCGGCTATCTTTGTTTGACAATGAAGGCACAGACACCGGATGCAAATAAGCCTTATAGTCGCCCCTGTCGCTGCCGTCTTTATCGACATAAACACTCCAAGTTTTTGGATACATAAACGACACGCGGCCGTATTCATTCGGGCTGACAAACTCAATTCGCGGATTCTTCGCTTCCTCGGAGAATTTCTTCTGATCAATTTCCGCCTGCTCGCCCTTGCCTCTGGCTACCTCGACAGCAATCTTACTATCAACATTATTTTTTTCCTGTGTATAGGACATAAACATCCAAATCGCCAGCGACCCGGCGATCAAAAACAGTACCAAACAACCAATCGTACCAATCATCCAGCCGTTAACCGACCCCTGTTCTTTTCTATTTCTCATATTCATATCCTAAAGTATAGCTTATGCTTCAGGCGATGTAAAGCCCCTATTACGCACTGAAATCCTCGCTGAGCACTGTAATTTCGTGCTGCATATCGTCCAGCACCGCCGTAATATCTTTCGCCAGCTGCCGCGCCTCAATAAACCGCTGCTTCGCCTCGTCCAGATTAAAGTCATCGCCCTGAAACCACGCGATGCGCTCGTTCAATTCTGTCATCATTTGCTCAATCGTTTTCTCATTCGTTTTATCGTTTTTCACTACTCTCAATCCTCGCTTTCATGATCTTATCTTTTGTTGTAATCTTTACAATACTACCAATCTGGCAGTCGCCGCTAATCATCGCGTAGCCGCGCCGCAGCGCCATCTCTGGGTCGTATTCAGCAAGTATTCGTTGTTGCGACAATGTTGCATTCATGTCAATCTCGACGCGGTGCGACCACTGGTCGAGTGCCGCTTGTTGCAACATTATTGCACATAGACGCCGCTCCTTAATCTGCCGCTGAATCACCTCTGATACGTTGCCCATCCGCAACTCTAGCTGCCGCCTTACCTCGTGTTTATCCGGAAATAGCAGCTGAGCGGCATTGCTCGGCGTGGCCGCCCGCACATCAGCCGCCAAATCGCACAAACTTTCGTCAACCTCGTGCCCGATACCAGTCAGCACCGGCACGCGGCTGCCAGCCACCGCTCGCACCAAGCATTCATCATTAAAACTCGCCAAATCCTCGGCGCTACCGCCACCGCGAATCAGCACGATCACCTCTGGCGGCTCCGCCAGCTGATTACAATGAGCAATCGCCCGCACCGCCTGATCAGCCGCGCCATCGCCCTGAACCTTAACATTAGCAACGATAAACTGCACCCCGCCCCAGCGCTCGCCAGCAATTTTCATAAAATCCGCGTAGCCCGCCGCCTGCGTGCTGGAAATAACCGCCACGCGGGCAGGATATGGCGGCAAGGGACGCTTCCGTTCCGTATCAAACAACCCTTCGGCCGACAGCCGCTGCCGCAAAATATCAAAACTCCGCTTTAGACTCCCCTTGCCCAGCGGATGAATTTCCTGAACTTGTAAATTAAACCTGCCATCGCTTCTCAGGCTTGGCATCGCCCGAACCACCACTTTCATACCGTCCTCAATTGGCGTCCGCAGATTGCTAAAGCCCACAAAACAATTGACCGATCCGTCCTCATCTTTCAAAGTAAAAAACGCGTATTTTGGCGGATACGGCTTAAAACTAGCAACCTCGCCCTCAACTTCAACCGCGCCGTTAAAAGCCACCTCAAACGTCTGGTTAACCACCGCCAGGAAATTGCTGACACTAAACCTGGGAGTCATTCGGCTTGCCGTACTTAATCAATGCGTGCTGGTAAAAAATATAACCAAAGACAATTGTGCCAGTCAGTAAAATCGCCCTCGTTAAAATAATTCCGGCAATCGCTAATTCCGGCGAGGTATTCGCCATACTTAAAAACAGAATCATGATCGTTTCGTAAACGCCAGCGCCGCCCGGCGTAAATGCCACAAGTCCCGCCAGCCCGGCAACACCGTAACCGATCATCAAAGTCGCCGGATTGGCAAAAACCCCCAGCGCCAGAAACACGACAACAAACATCAATACGTCAAAAATATTGTAGACAAAACCCCAGATCATCGGCTTGACAAGCAGCTTGGGATGATTGGCTATATCCTGAAAATCGCCTTGCATATCGACGAAAAAGTCCTCGATAACCTTAGCGCTTAGCGCTCGTTTCCGCTTGCCCAAGGTCGCTACCTTCACCGCGCCGTTAATAATCCGCGCCACCCGCGCCGCTGTTAACTGCATGCGCCGTCTTGACGAAAACATAAATATCAGGCCAAACACTAACGCCAAGACGCAAATTATTAACAAAAAACTAGCCGCCACAATGTAACGGTTAACCCGGCCGTCAATCGCCAGCACAATCACCGCTATAACTAGCAAAATCAGCAGCGACAAAAAAGTCGTCACATAGCGAATCACCTGCGCAAACGTCGAGCGCGCCGAACTGACGCCGAGTTTATGCATCCGCCAAGACGTATAAGAAATACCACTGACGCCGCCTGACGGAAAAATATGATTAACCAAGTTCAGCTCTAGCGAAATCCGCGTCTGCTCAAACCGCGAAATATGCCCAATTAGCTTCTTATCGCGAAGATAGACGAAAATCATCTCGCCGCCCGCGAAATAAACAATAATTTGGAACGGAATAAGCAGCAACAACAGCAACGTGTCAGCTTTCAAAAACAAACCCCACGCCTTAACCAGTTCAGCGCGCGACAAAAATATAATAATTGCCAAAACTAACAGCGTCAAAATACTCATCAGCATCTGCGGCGATTTTAACGACCTCAAAACTCTCGGTAACATCCATATTATTATACCATGCCTGGTAATACAGATGATATAATGTCGGTATGTATATCGCCCTGCTTGGCCGCCAGCCAGAGATCTCGCTCGCCGAACTTGCGGCGGTCTTTGGCGCAGACTGCGTCAATCGCATCAGCCAGCAGTTTGCCAAAGTTCAAACATCTCAATTTGGCATTACCACCTTAGGCGGCACCGTTAAATGCGCCAAAGTGATCACCGAGCTACCAGTCAGCCGCACCGACAAGGCCTCGCTCCTCGCCGCTTCGCGCTTCATCACCCAGCATTATCAAGCCAAATGGGCGCATTCGCCGCATAAAATCACCCTCGGCCTCAGCGCTTATAACCTGGCTATTAGCGCCCGCGATGTCCAAAAAACCGGTCTGATCCTCAAATCATCCCTAAAAAAATCTGGCACCAGCCTCCGCCTCATTCCCAACGATCAGCCCGTCCTCTCCACTGCCACCGCACACAATAACAAGCTCGGTGGTCCGCCGCATAAAGTCGAGTTGCTACTCGTCAAAACGACCGACCGCCGCCTGATCATCGCCGAGAGCCGCGGCGTCCAAAACATCACCGCCTATACCCGCCGCGACCGCCATCGTCCCAAGCGCGACGCCTTCGTTGGCATGCTGCCGCCCAAACTGGCGCAGATTATGCTAAATTTGGCGCTGGGTGCTGGGTCGCTGACCGGTCAAAAATCGTGCGGCAATTCTGTGACAAGGTCGGCTTCCAGTCTCTCCGACAAGTCGATAGTTCTGCGGACGGCGTTGCCGGATGCATTCGACTTGGAGGAGACGGCTGGAATCCGACCTGTTGTAACAATCCTCGACCCCTTCTGCGGCACCGGCACCGTCCTGCAAGAAGCGCTGCTCGCTGGCTACGATGTCGTCGGCACCGACCTCAGCCAGAAAATGGTTGATTACACCACCGAGAACCTGTCGTGGTTGCAATCAACGTTCACCGCACCCGGCAACGTCATTGATATCCATCAAGCCGACGCCACCAAGCACCACTGGCCAAACAGCGAGAACCTCACTGCCGTCGTCTGCGAAACCTACCTCGGCCAGCCTTTCTCCGCACCGCCCGCGCCTCAAAAATTAGCAGAGGTTGCCGGCAACTGTAACCATATTATCACTGGCTTTCTCTCTAATATCCGCCTGCAGCTGGCACCAAACACACCGCTGTGTATCGCCGTGCCAGCGTGGTACGACGCGTCCGGCTGGGCCACTCATTTACCGCTAATAAAAAATCTCCAAAGACTCGGCTATTACCAGCTCAACCGCACACCGCTTATCTATCGCCGCCCCGACCAAATCGTCGCCCGCGAACTGCTAGTCCTAAAGCCAATTGACAAAACCGCAGCCTCAAGCTTGACAACTTAAGCCAAATTAGCTACACTGGTACAGATTGTTTATAAAAACTGTTTAAGGAGTTGCTATGTCAAAAGTTAAGGCTGGCGGTTCAGCCAGAAACACAAGGGACAGTGTTGGTCAGAGACTCGGCGTCAAGTGTTTTGGCGGTCAGAAAGTCAACGCTGGCCAGGTGTTAGTACGCCAAACAGGCGCAACTAAAATCGCTGGTAACGGCACATACGTCAGTAAAAATTACACTATTCATGCTGCGAAAGCCGGTACAGTGAGCTTTAAGAAAGTCAAGAAAACCCGGTTCACTGGCAAAACTCAGCGGCGAACTCAGGTTTGTGTAGATTAAAAAACCATAAGACACAATAGACGACCGAACGCGCAGTTCGGTCGTTTGTTATTTCGCTCGCTGAATTTTAATCTCTTTAGTCTAGCGAAGAATCATCACCCTCTTCAGCCTGTTCACGTCTGTCTTGATCCTGTCGCTCTCTTAGTTCTGCTACAAATCTAACCATTTCATCAACACGCTCTAATAATCCTGACAAATAGCCCCTATCAACATTCGCATCCAGCGATCTTATTGTCAGCTGTACTTCGTTAACCGAATTGCCAAGTAAAACTATTTCTTTCTGCGAAATAGCACTCTCAAGCATCTGAGCTGCATTGCCAACTTGATTAAGATTACCGTTAGCGAACGACAAGCCTGCCTGAAAATCACCAGACGACACCTTTCCCGCCATATCTATACTTTGCATAGCCTTATTCAAGCCCTCTCTCGCCGACTGCGCTGCCTGTAAACAGTTGTCTATCAATTCCCTAAGCTTTTCGCTATTCATTTCCGGCTGCTGTTCATCGCCCCGCGTGTTTGCTTCTGGCTGATCATTAGATTCGCCTGTTTTTACCGCTTTTTCAGGCGGCTGAGAACTTGCATCTGGCGATTCTTTGCCTCCACCCCTTAACGCTGCTAATAAATCAGCGCGGGCTTTCTCTGGATTCTCTGGACTAGCAGTAGCCTCCTTTTTGCCAGCTCGAGCCAGCCTCGCTCGTAACGCCTCCGAAGGAGACAATGTCTTTGGAGAGTCGGAACTGTCTTGCGATACAGCCTCCGATCTATCGCTCTCCGGAGCCGCCACGCCAGATGTCTCCAAAGCCAAATTTCCCATACGACCCGAAATTACACCCCCATCTTCCCGCAAAGATTCCGGATCAACCACCGTCAAGTCATCAACCTGAGATTCGCTGTCCGCTGGATATTCTGGTTCTGGTGTTTTTTGTTCTTGATAATCTCCAGCTATATAATGACCTGGAAACGCTTCTGTCATAATGATAATTATAGCAAAACATAAGCGAAAAGTCAACTATAAAATAATAAAGATAAGATATAGCAAATACCCTACTCAGAAGAATCTTGTCTGCAACAACTAGCCAAAACAACATGAGCAGCTTCTCTATGCTGACCGTATATTGAAGTGACGTCTTTACGCCTATCAGATTCGATATTTTCCTCTAATTCCGGGTTAAACGACCCGTCTATTATTGATAAAGCTAATACCGCTGCATATTCAGGACTTGTCATCTTATCCGGATAGCCAGGATGGTTCGGATGTTTCAGATTACCAGGATCGTTGTGTTTAACCCGCTCTGGCAAGTCGTCTGGCGATAATTGCCGCATAACTTCAAGTTTTCTTCCGAAAAACTCCAGCAACCGGCAGCGCAGTAGATGATTCTTCCGAATCTCATTTATCGTCTTCTTAAATCCGTCAAAACCAGTCTCAACGTCGTAAGGAGCATACTCATCAATGATACTCTTTATATTAGTACCTGCCAGAGCTTTAAGCCAGTTCACGGAATTATAAAAACTCTTTATTGAAACCTTATCCCTACCCCTTATTCCTTCGGATAATTGTCGCCGTGCATATGTCTGGCGTGCTTGCTCGCGCTGTTCGTCTGTCGCTGTAGGGCTTAGTATAACGTCCCATAACTCTCGCAAGTTTTTACTTTCCCTTTCTTGAGCTTGCTTAGGAGGCTCGTTAAATCTATTACCATCAATATCCGTTCCAAGCGGCTGCGCCAGAAACTGTATTCTTTCAGAAAAGTCGTCTAACTCATTTCGCTCTGGCGTCAAGCTTCGTTCTTGGCTGCTTGGCGGTACATAATGCCGCAAACTACCCCATCCGCCAGAATCGCCCTGATGTTCCAGTCTCTCATAAGAAACCACTGTACCGTATTTTGAAGTATCCTTTATCGTCAGAACTCCACCCTCATCAACGGAAACACATAAATGCTGGCGAGACACAGACATATTGCTATACAAATTAGGAAACCTACCATGACCCCTGCCTATAACAACCTGATCATCTAGCCTGACGCCCTTGATACCTGTAACATCCGCCGGATCGCTGAAATCGTGATACTCGTCTGATGCGACCACATAAACACATGTTGGATCAATTATATAACCATCATAAGTACGCTGGCCATTTACCTCAGGCAATTCGCTAACCCTATATACAGACAGCACAGACGGTTTCGCTCCTGTCCCCTCAGGATGTTTATCTCTGGTTCCTCCTAGTGATAACTTGATTTTTGCTGGCGCCTCTTCAACAGGAAAAGACACCTCTTGACCGCATGAAAGTGCTTTTTCAATGATTGTTTTCTCTTCTGGCCTATTCTGCTCCATAGTGACAATTATAACAAAACATAAACAGAACGTCAATTATAATACAGTAAATCAATAGACTAGTCAAATACCAGAATATGCTAATCTAGGCCCAGATGATACTTAATGCGAGACACCACATCGCTAATAACTACCTGCGATTTCACCAGATAGTCGTCAACACCCAAGCTCTCAGCGCGCTCCTTGTCTTTTGGCTGGCTCAGCGCCGTTAACATGATAATCCGCACATTGGCAGTCTCTGGAGTGTTGCGCAAAATATCCAGCACGTCAAAGCCGCTAATCTTCGGCATCATGGCGTCGAGCAAAATCAAATCCGGACGATACTCCACTGTCGCTGATAAAGCATCCTCGCCATTATGGACTTCCCTGACGTCAAAACCCTCAAGTTCAAGCCTCGAACGGTAAACCGCCGACAGCGCCATTTCATCTTCTACTAATAAGATCTTTTTTTTCTGACCACTCCCATTCATAACACTTTTAATTTTAACGGTTATTGATAAAAAACACAAGCATTATAAAGATTCGGCTTTTTCCAGCTGCGGATCTTTATCGTTCTTCACATCGTCCGCTGTCAATTCCACTTCCACATCAGGCTTAATACCTTCCTTATCGATATTCTTGCCCTTTGGCGTATACCAGCGCGCCTCGGTGACTTTTAGTTGCGAGCCGCTGGCCAAATCAAGCACCACCTGTACGCTGCCTTTGCCGTAACTTTTTTTACCGACTAGTTTTGCTTTGCCGTAATCTCGCAGCGCTCCTGCCGTAATCTCGCTGGCGCTGGCGCTATTCTCATTAATCAGCACTACCGTCTGCATATTCTCTAAAATCGGCGAACCAGTCGAATTTAAGGTCTTGACCGTCTCCGAACCGCGCCGTTCCGTCAAAACAACTTGGTCATTCAGCCATAACCCCAGTAAACCCTGCGCCGAATCAACTGTCCCGCCCGGATTATTACGTAAATCCAAAATCACCTTCGTCACGCCCCTGTCAATGAATTCCCGGGCAGCTTTTCTGGCAGCGCTGACCGTGTCATCATTAAACCTGCTAACTGTCAAAATACCAGTTTTACCGTTAATTCTCGACTCCGCCGCTGGCGCGGTAATATTTTGCCGCACCACGGAGACCTCGCGGATTTGCTGCCCGTTCTGCAGCGTCAATTTAACCGACGTGCCAATTTCGCCGCGGATCTTATCGACAACTTTATCGACGCCCCAATCAGCAGCTTCCTCGCCGTTTACTTTCATAATTACTTCGCCAGCCTTTATACCCGCTTTTTGCGCTGGACTGTCGTTTAACGGCTTGATAATTGTCGGCTTATTATTCCTTAAACCAATCTCTGCGCCGATGCCGCCGCCGATATTGCCGCTTAATGATTTCTTAAACTCCTCGGATTCCTCTGGATCCATATACGATGTATGTTTGTCGCCGACAGCAGCCACCAATCCCCGGCTGGCGCCGTAAATTAACTTTTGCGTATCCAGTTTGCCGTCATAATTTGCCGCTAATTGCTGGTATGTCTCCTGAACGCTAGACAAATCGATCGTTTTATTAGACGCGCGTACCCCAAACATTGGCGCTGCCGCCGCAAAAATCGTCTCATAGCGAGTCCCCGCCGCAAAGCTAACAATCGCCACGATAATCACTGCTAAAAACTGAACCGACTGGCTTTTTTTTCTCTCCGTCATATCATTACATTATACAACAAAACGCCCGGTTAGCGCGAGCGTTTTATGTTAATAGAGGCTATTTTAGAAATAAATGTATGTCAGGCCAGAGGCTGAACGCGTATAATATCGGTATAATCCATCCCAAGCAAAGTTATAATCACTCACTGTAATTGTACCGTCACCATTAACCGATTCAACATACATAACATGACCATAATAGCCAATATTCATCACTGCCGCGGCGCCTGCTTTTGGTGTCGAACCGCTGGAAATACCATGACGCGCTGCCGTTGATGGCCACTGGTTAGCGTTGCCCGCCCCGCCAAAGTGCGGCACATACCGACCGGTGCTATGGATTTTCCAAGCCACATAGCTCACACACTCGCGCGTGTATAATCCCCACGGGTCAACATAAGCATCCAACGGCGCATTTGCCCAAACACCTGGATAACCGCCACCGCCCGGAATACCGCCTGGGATTGATACGCCACTACCAAGGGCGCGCCGGTTGGCAGCCGCCTGCTCTTCGCGAAGCTTAGCGACCTCGCTATTACGCTTTTGCGCTAGTGCCGAATAGGCGTTCTGGTCGTTCTTAGTATCGGCAACCAGCTTAGCTTTCTCCGACTGTTTGGATGACAGAACATTGCGCTGCGCTTCCTGGTCTCTAAGCGTATTCTCGACTAGTTTTTTATTCTCTTCCAATTTCTTTTGGAGCGCCTTAATCTCCTTGATCTTACCGTTCAGCGACGTCCTCAGCGAGCTGCGCTGCTCTTGCTTGTCAATGTAATCCCCTATGCTATTTGAGCTGGCCAACATCTCCAACGGTGAAATCTGATCATCAACATGCATATCCGCCAAAACCTGGCCCATCGCCTTGCGCCTTTGTTTTATCAATATCTCATTTCTCTTTATCTGCGCATTCAGATTATCTATTTTCTTTTGACTGTCAACTATCTGCCCCTGAATAGTGGTAATCTGGCCATTTATTTTATCCAGCTCAGATTGCAAATTATCCGCCATTTCACCCAAACGGGACGCTTCGGAATTATATTTGCTAGCTTCTTGTTCTTTTGCTTTGATTTCTGCCTCGTAATCACGAGCAAAAACATGCGAACCCAAGGCGAAAACACCTGAGCCTGCAACCAACACAGCCACCGCCACCAGGGCTGCCCTGCTGGCTAATGAGTCTGAAATTGGTGTGGTGGACCGTAATTTCATACCTATATGTTAGCACAAGCATGATGGCGTTGTCAACAGGATTACGCAGCGTTTCCTTACTTTATCTCCTCGACATATTGGGCTATGTCATTTGGGGACGTTATTTTATTAAGACGATTTTTATCTATACTTATAAAATACTGGTATTTATCGCCAGGATATTTTTTGCCAAAATCAACATCTCTATAGTTAAAATATATTTCTGGATTTACACTATTTTTATTTCTTACATATTGAACTAACTTATATACATCATCATATATACTATTATTTATGTTATCTCTAGTAACAAACACGCTAAGCACATATCCGAAATCATTGCTCTTATCCTTGATGTATTCAAATGATGGCAAATCTCCTCTTAGGGTTTGATACAAACTATCTTCTGTATTAACTCTAACTGTCACTCTATACAAGTCCACACCCTTTACATTACCTTCTAAAAACTTCTTCGTTTTATCATAATCCTGCTTGCTCCACACTTCTTGGGGATATGTGTCGTTATTATAATCTCCCGTCACTTGCGACTTGCATAGTTTAGACTTTATATCAGAATTTTTAACTGATACATCAGCGCACACAGAACCCTTGACACCCAAGCCAGCTCCTTCTGCGCGTATATTTTCAATTACAAATTCCCTGCCATATTTATCTTTTAGATAGCGAGATATTTCCTCTCGATCAATTACTCTTTCTATCACTATCATCCAAAAAATAGCGAATATCAGTACAAAAATAATAATCAAACCGAACAACACTACCCACCTTGTTACACCAGTTTTCTTAGCACTGTCAACTTTAGCGCTTCTAGTATTCCTTCGTTCAGTTGTATCCATTATTCATTCACTATTAATAAAACACTCGTTGACCTTCTCGCCAAGATTGGTGTTCTTATTAATTCCGCCAATCTCACACATTAATCTACCGCTACCGTCATAATAAACCAATCTTGAAATAGCAAAGGTATTCTGCAGTACATAAGCGGCAAATACAATATTTCTCTTATACTGATCAATGGTTACAGGGATTGCTTTGTCTGGAAAATTGTATACTGAAACGATGACGTTTTTCTTGCTATCTTTTGTTTCTAGGGTTTCATCAGCTATTACCATAGGAGGTATCAGATAATCTTTTGCTATATCCATTTGGAACTTTTTTGCTATTTTTAGTTCTCTGCTGGCATTTGCCTTATCATCTTCTGTAGGAGTTGAGTTATCTTCCAAAGTGTCACCCTGGCTTATACTTACTTTTGACTGCTGCTTTTTATAGCCAGTCACTAAAGCATTGTTATATACAAATCCGCCTCTTATCGTGAACAATGGATAAATATCATCAGGTTTTTTCGACTCAAACGGCTGATTAGTATGAAAGCCAAATCCGTACATATCATCATCCGAGTTTCCAAACGAAATATTTGTCTTAACTTCATAATCAAAAGAGTCAAACTTAATACCAGTATTCTTAATAACAGACGCCAGCTTGATAATTCGATTTGCATGAGATTGGCGCGTATTCCAGTCGTATACCCCTCTTTTTTCCTCATAAGACGCTCTTATCTTCATAGTCTTCTTCTCATTTTCAGATAATTCGCTAATTTTAGGAATTTTACCGTCACGGCGTGCAACTATATTATAATCATCGTATGAATCAACTTTTACTTCTACCTGTAACTTCTGCCGTTCACTATCTAGGCTCATCTCTTTTGAAAACTGTTTTACTAGTTGGCGCGACCAAGTATCTGTCGCATATGTATCGGTAAAATCCATACTCTCGCTGCTGCACCAAAACAAGCATTTGCTAACAGTAAACTCTACTTCTGGGTTATTTTTTGGTTTTACCTTTCTACCATATGTTATTGAAACACCAAAATGTCCGCTACCAACATTCTCGCCTATGACAAATTCTTCATGATATTTATTTTTCAGATACATAGTAGTTTGCAAATCTCCAGAAATGCCGCCAGGAGCAAATATGAATAACCAAAATAGCTCGCTTAAGAATAAATGTAGAGGAAACCCTAAAAGCATAATAAGCACGCTTAAGATCTTGCCTTGTTTACTCCACTTAACATTCTTATTCAAAAGAATGAAAAGTCCTATAATCGGGAAAAGCAATATTACTACAATAGCCAACACATCATAAAGTCTGTCTTTTCTTTTACTCGCAGAGATATTATTTTTATGCTCTTCCATAACTTTATGTTTTATTATTTTTTCATACCATTGCTATTTTTCTGTACAGACTTATTTAATGAATTACAGCTTCAAATATTTGCGCGTGGCAATCCATGAGGAGACTACGCCGATGAATGCACCGATGACAATCATCGCCAAAAGCACCAAACCGACGTACATAGTTAGACTGCTAAGCAAACCCTCCGCCGGAATACCGTATCTGGTCATCGGCTCGCGAACGAAGAACAGCAAGCTGTAGCCAGCGATCGTCGCGATAATTGCCGCGATGAATCCGTACATTACCGCTTCTACGATAAACGGCCCGCGGATAAAACTCCTTTCAGCACCGATTAGCTTCATCATTTGAATCTCATCTCTCCTATTAAAGATTGCCATGCGAATCGTATTAAAAACAACCAGCGAAGAAATCACCACGAACACCACAGTGGCAATTGAGCCGCCAATACTTGCCAAATGCACCCAGTCGCCAACGGTTTTCAGCGCCTGCTGGCGGTCGCCGCTAAACGACGGCTCTTGGCGCGGATCTTTGTATTTTTTATACAATTTGTCAGTTTTAATAAAATTCTCCAGAGATTTCTGATTATTCAGATCTTCTACCGAGACTCGCAGCGTCGCCGACATCTCGTTGCTGGATTCTTTAATGGCCTCCAATGCCTCCGGGTCGTCCTCATACTGCTTGGCTTGCTGATCGCGCGCTTCCTCGGCAGAAACGTATTTTACGCCAATCACGTTATCCAATTTGGCAATCCGCGACTTGATAGCGTTAATTTCTTTTTCCGGCGTATCGCCCTTTAGGTAAATCGACATATCGGCTTGTTTAGAGATATTGGATGCTGTGTCTAATAAAATTTGGCGGGCGGACATCGTCATAAAAACGATCAAAAGCGTAATACTCATCACCGCAGTAGCAGCAACCGTCAGCCAAGCATTGCGGCTAAAACTATTGATGCCGTAGCGGCACATTCTAACAAACGTCAACCAGCCGCGCCGGCGCTGTTTGATACGAACTGCTTCCCTTGAAGATACGGGTTTTTTCCTTGTCTTTGCCTTTGTCATTGCTTATAACTTCCTTTTGCTTGGTCAGAAGTAATCTTGCCGTGATCAATGGTAATAACGCGCCGCTTCAACCGGTTAACAATCTCCACGTTGTGCGTCGTTAAAATCACTGTCGTGCCGTATTTATTAATTTTTTCCAGCAAACGAACGATGTCCCAGCTGTGTTTCGGATCCAGGTTGCCAGTCGGCTCGTCAGCGATCAGAATTTTCGGTTGGCGCACTACCGCCCTAGCAATCGCCACCCGCTGCTGCTCGCCGCCAGACAACTGATGCGGAAATTGTTTTTCCTTGCCTTTCAAGCCCACTAGCTCAATCACTTTCGGCACGGTTGATTTAATTTCGCGGTTGGTCATCCCGGCAATTTCCAGCGCAAACGCGATATTCTCAAACACCGTCCGATTCGGCAGCAGCTTAAAATCCTGAAACACCACGCCAATTTTACGGCGCAGCAACGGAATATGTTTATCTTTCAGATTATCATAATCAATACCGCCAACGACGATTTTCCCCGAACTTGGCTTTTCCTCACGCGTCAGGAGTTTTAACAACGTTGATTTACCAGCGCCAGACGTACCAACGATAATCACAAACTCGCCAGCGCTAACATGAATACTCGCCCGATTTAAGGCTGGCTTATTATTCTTCCCGTAATTCTTCGTCACCCTATCTAACAGAATCATCAGGCAATATTATAGCATAAACTGTATTCTGGCCGCAAACTGCTGCTATCACTGGGTTTTTCGCAAGTACGCCTCAATAAACTCATCGATATCGCCATCCAGCACCCCTTGGGCGTTACGGTTCTCGTGCTTAGTGCGCGTATCCTTGACCAGTGTGTATGGGTGCAGGACATAATTTCTGATCTGGCTGCCCCAGTTGGCTGACTCGCCGGCCCTGAGGTCAGACAGAGTTTCGGCGTGCTGCTCCAGCTTCATCGCCAGCAACTTGGAGCGCAAGATCTTCAGCGCTGTCTCTTTATTCTGAATCTGCGAACGCTCATTTTGAATCGCCACGGTAATGCCCGTCGGCACGTGCGTCACCCGCACCGCCGAGTCAGTGGTATTCACACCCTGGCCGCCCTTGCCGCCCGAGCGATACACATCAATCCTCAGATCACTCGGATCAATCGCAATTTCATCCGGCGTATCAATTTTTGGTAGTACCTCCACCAGCGCGAAGCTGGTCTGGCGCAAATTATCGGCGTTAAACGGACTGAGGCGCACCAGCCGGTGCACGCCATTTTCTGAGCGCAATTTACCATAGGCAAACGGCCCAGAAATCTCCAGCACCGTCGTCTTTATCCCCGCATCATCATTGGTCGAGCGCTCCAGCGTGTCAACTTTCATCCCCGACCGCTCCGCCCAACGCAGATACATCCGCTCCAGCATGGCCGCAAAGTCCTGAGCATCCAGCCCGCCTACACCGGCCGAAATCCGCACCACCGCCTCACGGTTGTCGTATGGGCCGCTGAACAATAGATCAGTCTTGCGCCAGGTAAATTCTTGCTCTAATGCCGCCACCTGCGCCTCAAACTCCGGCAACAGATCATCATCGCCCAGCTCCATCAACTCAGCGATATCCGCTAGCTGCACCCCCAGCGTCTGCCACGGCTCAACTGTCTGGCGCAAGTTAGCCGCCTTTTTTGCCAAAGCCTGCGCCTCGTCCGGATTATGCCAAATCTCCGGCTGATTAAGCCGCTCATCCAGCGCCGCCAGCTCTTGCTCCAGCGCCGCAAAATCCAGCGCCGCCTTGGCCTGTTCTACTTCTGATCGCAGAGTTTGGATGCGTTTTTTGAGTGGCTGCATGGGTACTATTGTAACAATTTTGCTATACTTTTTGTATGAAGATTGGCATATTTGATACGGGAACTGGCGGCAAATTAGTAGCAAAGAGGCTGAAAAAATTACTGCCACAGCATTCGTACATCACGGCGATCGACCGCGAGCACGCACCGTACGGCAATCGTTCACCGGAAGAGATTATCGCGCTAACCGATGCTGCCATTCAGCCGCTGCTATCATGCGACATTATTGTTATAGCATGCAATACCGCCACGACTAACGCGATTAGCTCGCTGCGGCAACGTTACACAGACGTATGCTTTATCGGCTTTGAACCGATGATCAAATCAGCCGTCACCTTGACCAAATCGCATCATATTACCCTGCTGGCGACAAACGCCACCAAACACAGCCAGCGTCTGCGCGCGCTTATCAGTGAATATGCTACTGGCGTTCGCATCGACACGCCAGACACCCGTGCGTGGGCGCAGATGATTGATCAAGGCTTGGCCGACGATATTGTGCTTGATGAAGTATCGGCCAGTGTTGCAGACGGCAGCGATGTTATTGTTCTAGGCTGCACGCATTATCTGGCAATTAAGAGGCGGTTACAACGCCTTTTTCCGCAATGCCGCATTCTTGAATCCACTACAATTATCGCCAAGCGGATTAGCAATTTTGCTAGCTAATTGTTATACTTATCCTAATGAATCAAGACATTGCTAAAATCCTCGTGACTACTGAGCAAATTAACAATGCAGTGGCGCAGCTGGGCCGAGAGCTGACGGCAGAGTATCGTGACAAGAACCCGCTGGTCATCGGTGTACTGCGCGGTGCAGCACCGTTTATGATTGATCTAGTGCGAGCGATGGACTGTTACCTGGAAATCGATTTCATTGACGTCTCTAGCTACGGCGACGCAACTGAATCATCTGGCACAGTCACCGTTCTCAAAGATATCGATAGCGACGTTACTGGGCGGCATATTCTACTAGTTGAAGACATTGTCGATACCGGCCGAACGTTGGAAAAGTTACTAGAATTATTCTCTGGTCGCGGTGCGGCCTCAGTCAAAGTCTGCTCGCTACTCGACAAACCCGAACAGCGCATCGCCAACGCTACCGCCGATTACGTCGGCTTATCCGTCCCCAATGAATTTGTCGTCGGCTACGGCCTAGATTTCCGCCAACAATACCGCAATCTGCCATATATAGGGGTATTGAAACCAGAAATCTATCAAAATTAGAGATTCTCCACCGCCGCCACGAACTGCTCGCCGCGATCATTATAACTCTTAAACATATCAAAGCTAGCGGCGGCTGGACTGAGAATCACTACGTCGCCGGGCTGTGCTTGATTGGCTGTCGCTTCGACGACTGTCGGCATCGTCGCCATTTCCAGCTGGACAACCCGGCAAGATATCTTATTTTTATGCAAAATTTCGATAATTTCGCTGGCGTTAGCACCGTTGACAATCACCGCTCGCATTTGCTGCCTGGCGATTTCCTGTGCTAATTCCGCGTAGTCCGCCCCCTTGTCAGATCCGCCCAAAATCAAAATTTTTGGCTCCGTGAAAGATTTTAACGCGGCAATAGCGCTACCGGGCGTGGTTGAAATGCTATCGTCGTAATATTTCACGCCGTTTTTCTCAGCGACGAATTTCAAACGGTGCGGCAATCCTGTAAAACTCTCCAGTCCGGCAGCATATTGCT
>ERZ773072.136-NODE-136-length-44484-cov-22.416845_pt1 | contig 44484 bp, 43 predicted proteins | sample MGYA00580617_ERZ773072 | MGnify/ENA primary metagenome ERZ773072 (study PRJEB29015, sample SAMEA2737970) | human oral metagenome | biome: human oral; feature: human-associated habitat; material: dental | place: China | collected 2122 ...
AGAGCTACGGACTTTTAATCCGCAGGTCGTGGGTTCGAGCCCCACAGGGCGCACTCTTCACCAGAGATCATCTGGTATGTCGCCCCTTTCGGTATGAAACCGATAGGGGCGACTTTTTTCTTGTTCTCTCCTCCAACTTAGGAGGGGGTAGGCGGCTTCATGTTGGCAATAGCCGTTGCCCGCAGGCTCACCCAACGCACAGTTGATAATGTCCTCGGTCCTTCTGTTATGTTCATAGACTCGCGCCATAGCGAGGAACCTTTGACAAAATGTGCATGCGAACACTACGGTTACAGAACAGATAAAACGTCGCGATAGGTACCAGAGCAGATCATCCGGTTGGGTGCACGAATGGAGAAGCCGCTCGGGCGGGCCTCAGGACTAATGGCCATTGCCAGTTCTGAGGCATCTTTTTATTTATGCGTTTAGTAATACAGCTAGTGCCAAACCTAGACGAGATTCTTTTTAAGGGCGGCAAAAACTTTTTACTGTTTTTGTTGCGTTTTTCGCTCCCACCAGCGGATTACTTATGAGACCCCTAACTAGGGGAACTTATTAACCCACTAAAACCAGCGAGGGAGCGATGAGGCCGATGGGGTGTTCTACGGTCAGCGGGAATGATGACGGCGAGTTTCGGAGGGGCACAGCGCAGCGCCAGAAAAATTTTTTGCTGTTTTTGTTGCGTTTTTCGCCTCCAAAAGCAAATTACTTATGAGACCCCCATCAGGGGGTACTCATAACATCCTCTGAAAGCCCAAAGGTGGGGCAGACACACTTGCGCCTCCCCACCCGTCTAAAAACAGGTAGAAAGGAAAATTTTTGTGATGCTTAACCTTCGCATACGGCAACCTTCACGCAGCGAGAAGAACTGCAAGTTCCCGTTACTGAAGTTTTTCGGCTCGAAGCAGACAGCCCCTACGGAAAACTTCAAAAATGCTTGGGAGAGGCGCTGTTGCTTGAACGCATATTTTTCTCGCTCTTCTTGCAAGCGTGAGTGCTGAATTTTGTTCAGCTGCCCCCAACACACTACAAGCTACTAGATCTTTTGAAAGGCTGGAAAGGAACTCTAATGGAAAAGTATTCCGCAGGCCGAACCACAGATACTGCTGGGGAAGCTCCCCTGCGGTCCCGAAAATTTTTGGGTGCAAAACATGGCGGGAAGGGCTAGAAACCAATGGAAATCTTAAATCTTGTGTGGTCAGACCCCAGGTTGATTTTGTGCGTTGGTATTATCGCCTTTTTATGGCGACCCATCGGGAAGGAGCTTTGCTGTTGTGCGGCTGTTGTGTGGCGGGAGGTCTCCTGCTGGGGCCGGAGGCTTCTAAAAGCTTTTCTGAAGACCGCGCTGCCTGCCCCCGAGGCGCTTGGGGAGCGGATAGGTCGGTGGGTGCGTTCTAAATGTGGTGTCAATGACAGGTGACGCGTAACTGCCTTTATCAGTGCGCCGTCATGGTTGTGCTGCTGCATTTTCGGCACGGTTTAGGAAGGGGCCGAAGCCACACTTCTGAGCCCCGTGCATTACCGGGTGTAACGAATGCGTAGGGTGTATGTGTAGAGCGCAGATCTTGCCATTCAGGTTCTTTATAATGGCTTCAGCCCTACCCAACTACGACGCACCGGCAGGAGAGCCTTGTGAGCAGCATCAGAAACCCCGAAAAAGTGACTATTCTGGCCACTGGTGGCACGATCGATAAGTTTTATTCGGTTGCGGGTACCCTCGATATTGGTGCACCGGCGGCCCAGGACCTTCTGGATCGGGTGATTACTGATATTAAGTTCGAGATCCGCCCGCTTATTGGTAAAGACAGTCTGGATATGACGGACGCAGACCGTGCGGAGCTTGCCGCCGCCCTCAACGCGGTTCGTGGTGAGCAGGTGATCATTACCCACGGCACCGACACGATGAGCGAAACCGCCCGTTACCTTGCGGAGCATGCGGATGTGGGGCAGAAAACCGTGGTGCTTACCGGGGCGATGCAGCCAGCCGTTATGGCGCGTTCGGATGCCGGGTTTAACCTGGGTGCGGCACTGTCTGCCGTGAACCTGCTGCCGCCTGGCGTGTACATTAGTATGAGCGGACGTATTTTTCCCGCCGCGAGTGTGCGCAAAGACCGGGCCCGCGGAATTTTTGAGGGTTAAACCGCCGCACCGATGAGGCACCGGTAGGGAGGACTATGGCTGAGAACCCGCCAAGAATAACCCCGCCACAGGGAAACCCCGGGCGTACCTCACTTGATGAGGGGCTGTACGTGTTCCGGGTGGTACTGTTAGCTGGCCCGGCCCTGATCATGGCGTGGCAGGCCATCCGTTTGGCTGTGCCCATTATTGCTGCTATTCCGTTGGCGTACCTGGTGGGTCAAAGCTGGTGTGCGTGGGCGTACCATAAGGGGCGTTCGCCCAAGATCATTATGGTGGCGAACTATTTTAGTATTCTTGCCGCTCTTGTCCCCATGGCTCCGGTGGGGGCTCTGCTGCTGTCTCCTTCCGCCACGCAGGTTGTTCTTAACTACCTGTGGAGTTCGCCGCTGCTGGTGCCTTTGACGGTGGTGTGGATTCTTATAGAGCTGCCTATTGAGACCGTCTTTTCGTTATTTTATGCCCGCCGCAGCGGGCGCAGGCTGAGCATTATGGCTGAAGCGTCGGCTGCGTAGATTCGGTTGTTCAGGGGACGTGAACTCGGGGCTGTGCCGCGCCTCAAAGGTTGCTGTGTGTGGCCGCAATAGTGCCACGTTAAGGATACTGCCCGTGGTACGGTAATGAGCATACGACGGCCTAGCGCCGTGTGAGGATGCTATACGAAAGGGGCGAGGGTGAGCGAAAACCCGCATTCCCATAATGACGAGGTTCAGGACTCCTCAGCCTCCGCCCCTGTGCATTCTACTGAGTATTCCCACGATGAGCAGGCCGATGCGACCGTGCCGTTAACCCCCGAGTATGCTGCTGAGCTTCGGGAACCTAACGTCCCGGCCGATGCGGACGCTGCCGAGGTGACGGTCCCATGGGGTACCCACCCAAGCACCGACACCGCCGAGCGTAAGGGGGGCGAGGAGCCGGGCAGTGAATCCGCTGAGCTGGATGCAACCCGCCCGATGCCTCCGCTGCTGGATGATCCGCAGTCTGGTGAACGTGACGAGCTGGAACCTACCCGTGTTCTTCCCGCCGATACGAGCCTTGAGGACGTTGAGGCTGAGGCAACCCGGGTGCTTCCTGCGGACGGTACCCAGCCCCTGACGGACGCCACGAGGCCGCTGCCGCCGCACGGGCACCCTGACAGCACGGTAAACGGTGAGCTGGAGGGGCCTGCCGTAACGGGGGATCAGAATCAGGCACCTACCCGCTATCAGGCGCCGGTGCGTCTGACGACCCCGCCACCGTTGCCGCAGCTGCCCGCGCCGATCCCGCCGCACCAGGCGCCGCCGCCACAGCAGCCGTATGTGCAGCATCCGGGGCCGCCGCAGTATATTCCGATGGTGCCGGTCATACCGGTGGTGCCCGTTATGCCTGTGGCGCAGTACCCTGCGGCGCTGCCGAACGTGTCCCCGCAGGCGCTTGCCCGCGGGCAGCGGGGGTTACGGAACACCCTGTGTGTGCGCCTGCTGGTGCTGGCCGTGATCGCCCTGATTGAAACCTCAATTATTGCCCAGTACACGCGTGAGATGGCAATGGCCTTTGGGGTGCTTGCCGTGCTTTATGCCGTGGTGCAGGTATGGCCCCTGATACGCCCGCCCCGCAATAACTCTGATGCCTCCGTATATATTGCGTGGGGTGTTTTCTCAATGATTAGTTTTGTGGGGGTGGGGCTGCTGCTGGCTCCCATTACGCTGATGCTTTTAGTGCTTGACTGGAGGGGTATTTCGCTGGGGATGGACCCCATGCTGATACTGTGTGTCTTGGCCGTGCTGTGGCTTCTTGAGGTGATCCTGTTATCGGTAACCCTCTACCGTTTCGGGAGCCTGCGCATGATGCTCACCCAGCAGGCGCCGCTCATGGACTACCTTAATACACACGGGCGGTAGATGCGTGCTCGGGAATCTCTCAAGTTATATAGTATTGAACACAACATAGTGCATGAATCCGTATTTTCGGATGTCTCTTGTTCTGTAGCCGCACTCTGTTAGAGTGAAAAGGTAATCATCTATAGGATGTGAGACGTATTCTGTACTCTATAAGAACCACGTCGGGATCGGACAGATCCCACACACCGCGAAAAGCACCGAGAAACCGGGGCTAAGGAGAACAACACCGATGAGCGAACAGTACGGCCAGGGCTCTGGCTCCCAGCAGTATGGGAACCGGGGCCAGTATGGGCAGCAACCACCTCAGTATGGGAGTCAGTCCCAGTACCAGCAGCAACAGCAGCAGGGGAACCAGGGCGCAAATAATGGGTACTCCCCGTACGCCGACCAGCCGACAGTGCCGCTAAGTTCCTTCATGTCGCAGGGGAACCAGGGGCAGCAGTCCCAGCCGGGTTCTGGCCAGCCCCAACAGCAGAGCCAGCAGGGCCAGGGGTATAACGCGTACGCATCCGGTGCGGGCGCCAATAACACTAATAAGCCGTACCAGCAGTCTCAGCCTTCGTATGCGGGGAACCAGCAGCAGGGCTACCAGCAGTCTCAGCAGGGGTCTGGGCAGCAGCAGAACCAGCAGGGCCAGTTCGCAGCCTCAGCTTACAATGCTTCTCCCGGCGCTTCAGCTTCCCCAACGGCACCGCCGCCGTCAATGCCCGGCAGCGTGAAAATGGCACGCACATTTGGGTTTGTTGCGGCTGCCCTAGTGCTGGTAGACATTATTTTGGGTGTTGTGCTCAATACGATGTCTGCTTCATCAATGTTCATTGTTTCGCTCCTTCTGAATATTGTGGCTTTGGGTGGCCTCGTTGCTATGGCCGTGATGCTCCGTACCGCTAACCCGCTGATTCGGATCGGGTTGAGCGTGCTCTCGGGTATTATCGCGGGCGGGAGCTTGGTGAGCCTCATCATGGCGTTCATGAAGATCGGTGAGGTCAGCAACGCCTCGAATGAGGGGCTGCTCCCTGACGGTTATATGGCCGTGGCATACGGCAGCCTGGGTGTTGCGGTGCTCATTGTTTTGGCGAACATCGCGGTAATTGCGATGCTGTGGGTTTCTGGTTCTAGCGAGTTCTTCGCTCAGGGCGCGGCACAGAAGGCCGAGGCCCAAAACGCTGCGCAAGCTCAGAACACGGCACAGCCTCAGCCGGGTTACCCCAACCAGCCGGGTGCCCAGTACGGTCAGCAGGGCCAGGCTTCTTCGCCGCAGGGCGCGCAGGGGCAAAACCAAAATGCGGGTGCACAGAGCCAGCAGAGTTCCGCTCAGCAGCAGGGTTTCGCCGCTCAGCAGGGCACCGCCCAGCAGCAGTATGGCCAGTCGGGTGCAGCGTCGTCGGCGCAGCAGTCTAGCCAGGCTTCACAGCAGTACGGTCAGCAGCAGAACCGCTACCAGGCACCTTCTCAGGGGGCCCAGCAGTACGGTCAGCAGTCATCATCTTCCCAGTCTTCGCAGGGGCAGTACCAGCCGCAGGGTCAGGGTGCTCAGTCGTCCCAGTCTTCTTCGCAGAGCGGGTACGCTGGCGGTTATGGGCAGGGTTCCTCCGGGCAGTCTCAGAATGCTCAGAGTTCCTCTTCTCAAAACACCCAGTCGCAGGGGTACGCTTCCCAGGCGCAGTCCCAGCAGCAATATGGCCAGCAGGGGCAGTACTCGGGGTATCAGAAGCCGCAGACTTCTTACCAGCAGTATCAGGCTCAGCAGGCGCAGTCAGCTTCGTCCTCACCCGCCGCTTCAGCCCAGTCAGCTGCCGCTCAGGACGATCCGGACGCGACCGTTCCACTGAGCCAGAAATCGTATGAGGCGTACACCTCTCCTCAGCAGTCGTCCTCTTCGTCCCAGCCGCAGGATAAGGATAAGGACCCGTTCAAGCCGCAGGCTGCTGCCGAGTCGTCTTCCTCCTCATCAGCGCAGCAGAGCCAGGGTGAGGACCAGCCGCTAGAGCCGGAGCCGGAGACTTCTCAGGTGCCACTGCTTTCCCAGGGTTCCTCATCTTCGCAGAGCTCTGAGTCTTCCCAGAGTTCTTCGCAGTCGCAGCAGTCCCAGCCGCAGCAGCCACAGAAGGACTCAGTATCTGCTCTGGATGCTGACTCGGATGCGACCGTGCCGCTGAGCCAGAGCTCCTATGACGCTTATAACTCCATTACCCAGCCGCACGCCGCTCCCCGGCAGTCAGCGGGTTCTTCGCAGGGACAGTACCAGCCGCAGGCTCAGAACCAGGGTTCGGCCCAGCCGTCGCAGAACGCCCAGAGCCAGAGCTCGCAGCCTCAAGCTGCTCAGGGGCAGTCTTCTCAAGGGCAGCCGCAGCAGCCTTCGCAGAGCGGCTATCCTGCCGGTTACCAGCAGCAGGGGTACGCTGCTGCACAGCCTCAGCAGAATATGCAGGGCTACCCGGCGGGTCAGCAGGGTGCGCAGCATCAGCAAGGCTATGCTTCGGCGGCACAGCCCCAGCAGCAGTATGGCCAGCAGGGGCAGTACCAGGGGTATCAGCAGCCGCAGCAGTACCAGCAGCAGGCCCAGGCTCAGGCTGGCTACTACCAGCAGCCGTACCAGTACCAGGCACGCCCTCAGCAGGGTCAGTTCCAAGGGTACGGCTACCAGCAGCCGCAGGCTCAGCAGCAACCCGGTTCCCAACAGGAGCAGAAGAGCGGTGACACCAACCAGTCACAGCCCCAGCAGCCTGGGCAGACCTCTGCGCAGAACAACCAGTCGCAGGGTAAGTCTGAGAACGGCTAGTATGCGCGAAATAGCGTAGCGTCTTAATTTCCCCGCCCGTCGGATAACCGATGGGCGGGGAAATTTCGTGTTGTTAGGCAATAAAAGTATCGATAGTAGACATCGAATTGGTACCCTAACTAACAGTCAGGGTATACAGAAACCTTAAGGAGTGGAGCGGTGCCGAATACGCAACCGGCTCAGCAGCCGGTGATCCCCAGCGGTGGAGGTCTTGAACGAGTCTACGCTTTACTTCCCGCGCAGCGCCCGGCACCGCTGATCCCCGTGTACCTTGCTGCAGCACTCATCGCCTGCCAGGTGGTGATGTGGCAGGTGCTGGCCTGCAATATTCTTTTCACAGTGCAGTACCCCATTAATGCCCTCTCCGAGAGTCAGGCGAAGGCCATGGAGCAGATCCAGCAGTATTACCCGGCACTGGTGACCGGGCTGGGCATTATGTTTATCACGGGCATGCACATGTTTCTTCTGCTGAAGTACCTGCAGGGTCACCGCTGGGCTGCCCTGGTGCTTACGGTGCTTGAGCTGCTCGGTATGCTGTGTGCCCTGTCGATGGTGCTCATCGTGGGTGTGCTCATGTCTCAGCTTAACGGTGCCTCGTCTGAGCAGGTGGATTATTTGCTGGGGTCTTCGTCCCCGCTGTACCTGCCTGTGTACGCCGGGATGCCGTACCTGGTGATGAGTGTTATCGCGCTTGCGCTGCTGTGGAGCAGGGCCAGCCGCGCTTACACCGATGCCCGTAGTGCCTGGCGGCTGCGTCACCGGCTGCGTGAGCTGGAGGAACAGTGCGACCTTCTGATGCAGGCGCAGGCCACCCAAGCTGAGATAGCTAAAGATACATAAAGATTTAAAACTATTTCAAACAATAACGTTAATATTCATGTGTTTAGAATCTCTCTGATGGTAAAGTAAAGAAGAACGTGCCACCCATTGTGAATTTGTGCGGCATGCCCAACCAAGGAGAAAACACATGAGCGATCAGTACGGGAATTTCCAGGGGGTGCCGCAGACCCCGGCCCCTGCACCCTACCAGCAGCCACCGTACGGCAGACTGGACAAAGGCTACCCTGCAGCTGCGCAGAAGCCGCGTCCGGGTATCACCGTTATGCTGGCTCTTGCGGCCATACTGGTCTTGGTCGCGCTGCGAATTGTGGACTTCTTCCTTACTGCGTCTATAGATTCTCTTGACGCATCAAGCTGGCGCTCTCTTCTATTCACAATTTTTTACATAGCATGCGGTTGCCAGGTGTATCTGGGGAGGCGTTCGGGCTCTATTGTCCAGACGATATTATCGGCGCTTGCAATCGCCGTGAATTTAACCTACCTGCCTGATGTGATAAAGGCTAAAGAAGCGATAGACCTATTCGCTCCCAAGTATTCCGGCACTGTAAATATGGTTATTCTGCTGACGATTGTTGCTACGGTGTTCAGCGTTATTGCCATTGTTTTGCTGTGGCTTCCAGGTACCCTTCAGTACTATAAAGAGACTGCTTTGTACCGCCAGGCCCAAGCTGGGCAAGCAGCCCCGCAGTTTCCGGTGCAGGGGCAGCCGCAGCAGCCAATGCCTCCGCAGCAGGGGTATATCCAGCAGTACGGGCAGCAGCCCCCGAACCAGCCGCCTCAGTATCCTCAGGGGCAATAATCTCACTATATAGGTGCGTAATACGCTCACACGTGGGTGCCCGCCCTAATGCACAGGGCGCCCACGTGTGAGGCTGCAACGGGGTGTACAAGCATAGGGTGATAAGCAGGGACGCAGCTGACATAATGTGAAGAGAACCCCGGTACCGCTGTGTACAAATGAAAAGGAAAACCTTTGGAACAGAACCCTACCCAGCCACCAGAATATCAACAGTACGCGCCGCAGAATGTTTATGGGTACCAGCAGGCGGTGACCGAAAAACCGGTGCGCAATAAGACCGTTAATATTGGGCTGATGCTCCTGTATACCTACATAGGGCTGACAGTTCTAAGCGCTGCCCTTGAGGTAGTTATCTCGCTCGCCACCAACAGGTATGAGCATCTGGCTGAGCTTCAGAACCATAGCTATAACGGCAGCGTCACTATTGATACTGGCACCTATACAGCTGCGGCAATTATTATGACCGCCATTATTCTGATCATTGAGGTTGGCCTGATGGTTCTGTTCACCCTCATGTACCGTGCCGGGCGCACATGGGCGCGCATATTGAGTGCTATCCTTGCGATTCTTGCCGCATTGCAAAGCTTGTGGGGGTTAATCTCTATCCCATTTCTTGCCGCTGTTGACCCCGGCATTGTGCCGGACTACTTGCAGTCTGCGGTGGTGGCGGCCAGGGACACTGCTATTTTCTCTTTTGCTCTCAATGTTGTGGGCGGTGCCAACGCAGTTGCAATCGCCATTTTCCTGCTGAAGAAAGAAGCCTCTGAGTACACCGCACAGTACGCAGCATGGCGCACCTACCGCAGGAGCGCCACCGAGCACGCTATCTACGGGTCGCAGCAGATGCGGTACTAGGTAAGGCCGAGTCTTCTGCCGGTAGCCGGCAGAAGGAGCTTCGCAGCTTTTCGGTGCTTAAGAGAAGCACCGCGGATGCTGGCTGCGCACATCTTGGCGGCAGGTACCTGCCTGGCCCAAGAGGCAGGGTTTGGTACGGTGGTAGGGAGAGAACCTGTAGCACGTTCATAAGGAGAGAGTCATGAGCCACGACTTTCCCAACCCGCAGAATCCTCACCCCCAGGCTCAGCACCACGGGGGCGCAGCGCCCCACGGTGCTGCCGATTTAAGCGCTTTAGGCCCGCACGGGACGCCGGAACATTACGAGACGCATCAGGTTTATGAGCACCTGCCTACTGAGCCTTCGCGGCCTTCCGCCCAGGTGCGGCTGAGCATAAAACTCATTTATGCGCATGCTGTACTCATAGTGGTGCACGGCGTGGTGAGTTTCTACCGTGACACGATCCCCACTAGCACTACAGTGTACGCCCAGCACGGCGCCGCAGCCATGGACGTCACGATTGGGAAGATTGCCGTTTTGTACGCGGTCATCACCCTCGTGCTGGTAGCCACCAATATTCTGGTGGGAGTGTTCTACTCGCGGGGGTACACGTGGGCGCGTATTACTGCGGCGGTGCTGGCCATACTTGGTGCCATGAATAACCTCCTCCTTGGCCTGCTAACCCTCATTGGCGTGTTCGAGCTTTTTGCGGCGCTTTCGCGGGCGTCAGATTCGGCAGACCCCGGGTACATTGAAGCGTACCGTTACGCCACCATTTTTGTGGTGGCTTCGGCGGTGCTGTACCTGGTGGGGCTGCTGCTGTGCATCATTATCGCCGTGTACATGTTCAAGCCGCAGGCGGTGGCATTTACTACGAACTGGGGCATGTGGCGTGCCTATCAGAAGAACCCCAGCATGTACGTTCAAATACCGCCAGCGCACTTCTAATACCTGGCGGGGCGGCAGCTAGGTGGAGTGTCTTCGACCCTGCTCTCACGGTGGCTGCGGTATCTGGTTTATGTATATGGGGCGCTATTTCCCCTTATCGGGGCGGTATTTTTGGTAGGGTGGAGATGACAGTCACTATATTTACCCCGTGAAGGAATACACCATGAGCCAGTACCCGCCGCCTTCCGGTCAGCCTCAACAGCAGCTGCCGAGTTATGCTCAGCCCCCCGGGTCTTCCGGGTATTATGGGGCACCGATCGGGCAGCAGCAGTTTCACATGCCTGTGCCGGATGAACCGCCGCAGAGCAATAAGAAGGTGAACTTCGGTGTGCGCCTTATCTATATCTATGTCGGGTGTCTGGTAGTGGGCCTGATCGTGGATTTTCTGCCCGGCTACCAAAACGATGGTGACCGGGTGGGGGAAGTAATGTCACGCGGGGCGCCGCTCGTCGTTAATATGCTGATAACTGCGGTGTTGATTACAGTGGCGATAGTGGTCGCCATGTTTTACAAGAAAGGGTACACGGCGGCGCGGATCACAGCCGGAGTGCTCGCTATTGTGCAGGGGCTTTTCCTGCTTATGCAGGTAGCACTGGCTACAGTGGCGATTCTTGTGGTGTGGATGCTCATCCCTGACGCAGATAAAGACAATGTATTTAGGGTAGCATCCGAGAATCCCCTGGCTGTTGCCGCCTTTATAGCAGCAGTACTGCTGATGCTGATAAAACTGGTGCTGTGCATCATGATTACCTGCAGCGTGTTCAAATCTGAGCCCAGCAAATTCACTGCCGACTGGGGTGCATGGCGTAACTATCAGAACAGCGTGGCGCTCACCCAGCAGGTTCAGACATATGCTCCGCAGCAGCCCGCCGCACCCGGGTTTTCTGCCCCTGCCGCGGCAGCGCCCAACCACTATGAGGCGTACAGTCAGCAGAACAGCCGTCACGAGAGTGACAAGAACGAGGGCCCTAAGCTCAACTAGTGCTTGTACGCCTGCGGGTTATCGCAGGTGAGGTGTACCGCCTCCACGCCCACAACCGCTGAGTGGCTGGAAAAGGCATCAAAAAGGTGGCCTATATCGCCGGTGAGCACCCACTGACGGCCCAGATGACCGCACAGTTCAAGAAGCCCATACACGTGGTGCTCCCAGCTGTGTATGGGCTGCTGAATCTCAAAAATATTCTTATCCCGCGCGGTGACAGTCAGGTTCAGCTCCGTGAGCTCTCGCCGTACCCTATTCAGCACGCGTTCGGCGGCCGCATCGGATGTGGCCGCTAGAAAGAACGTCAGCCGGGTAGTCGCTATCATCGGTGGCCTTGCAACTGCGCGCGGCCCCCACTGAGGAAATAACGAGAAAGTAATTTCCCAACGGGGCGCCGCAACATAGCAGCAGCGAAAACTACTCGCTCAGAGCCTTCTGCTCCTTCTTACGGCCGTGTATGTACTCAATAGCCACCGGAACCACCGAGACCAGCACAATAATCACGGCAAGAAGCTCAATGTTCTTGTGCACAAACTCGATACCGCCCAGCAGCACCCCGGCGGTCCCAATCAAGCCGATCCACAGCACCGCACCCAGAATATTCCACAGGTTAAACTTACGGCGCGGGTACGAAGAAATACCGGCCGCCAGCGACACGAACGTGCGCACAATCGGCACGAAACGCCCCAACACCAGCGCCACCCCGCCGCGCTTAGCGAAAAACTCCTCAGCCGCGTGCAGGTTCTTAGTGCTCAAAAACTTCGCGTCATCCTTGAACAGGTTACGTCCGTAACGGGCGCCCAACTGGTACCCCACCTCGCCGCCAGCGACGGCGGCAACAATCAGCACCGGGAACGCCAGCCACAGCGAAAGCCCCATACGGTCATGCAGCATGCCGAGAGCAAAAATAAGCGAATCACCCGGCAAAACCGGGAACAGCACGCCGGACTCAATAAACACGATGATCGCCGAGACCACCAGCACCCACGGGCCGGTGCTAATAAGAATATCCTCAAGATTAAAACCGAGAAGCGCCACGGGCATATGCGCAACCAGCGCAGAGGCGAGAAGAGACATCACAATCCTGAAACGTAAATAGGTCTATAAAAGTCAGTGTGCGCGGTGCGCAATAGCAACAGCCTAACCCCCGCACCTGAGGAACGGGTAACGGCACACTATGCGGAAGCTGTGTAACACTGTGCCCAATTCTACCTGTAGCGAGCAGGAAAACACATAACCAGTGTCCTGCCGCCACCGTGATACGCACCGCCTCAGACGCAGCCAACCGGCTGACCCCGAAGAGCAAAGACCGGTGGTGCTGGAAGCAGAACCCCGCACCAGCACCGCCCCATCAGCAAGGTGCCGCCCCGCCCTCAGCAGACAGTACCGGGCACCAATACCACTACAATACGGGCCTTTTCTGACATGATGGAAAGACAACCGTGAACCCGCACCCCAAGAAGGCACCGTGAACAGTAACCACCTTGCGAGCCCACAGGCGCAGCCTCTGCCCACGCGCGCCCGCACCCTCCTAGCTGCGCTCACCAACAACCCACACGCCGCCTTCCATACCGGGCAGTACCAGGCGATCGAAGCGCTCGTGGCACACCGCCGCCGCGTGCTTGTCGTCCAACGCACCGGGTGGGGAAAATCCGCCGTCTACTTCATCGCCGCCCTGCTGCTGCGCGAACAAGGGGCCGGGCCGGCACTCATTATCTCCCCGCTGCTTGCCCTCATGCGCGACCAAGTAGCCGCCGCAGAACGCGCCGGGGTGCGCGCCGCCATGCTTAACTCCTCCAACGTGACCGACTGGGACGACATTCGCGCCCGCCTAGAATCCGACCAGATCGATGTGCTCCTCATTAGCCCCGAAAGGCTCAACAACCCCGCCTTCCGCGACGAATGGCTGCCGCAGCTCGCCCCCCGCCTCGGGCTGCTCGTAGTGGACGAGGCGCACTGCATCTCAGACTGGGGGCACGACTTCCGCCCCGACTACCGGCGCATCGGTCGGCTCATTGACGACCTGCCGCCGCGCATACCCGTGCTCGCCACCACCGCAACCGCCAATGAGCGCGTGGGCGCAGACATTGCAGAGCAGCTTGCCGCGCATCCGCCAACCGGCTACACCCCAGAGCCAGACAGCGCCGAACCGCAAAAAGTACTCACCCTACGCGGCCCCCTCACCCGCGACTCCCTCCGGCTGGGGGTGCTGCACCTGAAGGAGCCCGCAGAACGCATCGGCTGGCTCATCGCGCACCTGAACACCCTACCCGGCTCCGGCATTATCTATACCCTCACCGTATCGGCGGCGCAAGACACCGCCCGAGCACTGGCTCACGCCGGGTACCGGGTTTTGCCCTACACCGGAGGTATGGACGCAGAAGAACGCATCACCGCCGAAGAAGCACTCAAAAACAACCAGGTAAAAGCCCTCGTGGCGACCAGCGCCCTCGGCATGGGGTTCGACAAACCCGACCTGGGGTTCGTGGTGCACCTGGGGGCGCCCTCCTCCGCGGTCAGCTACTACCAGCAGGTAGGGCGCGCCGGCCGCGGGGCCATTAACGCCGACGTGCTGCTGTTGCCCGGCCCCGAAGACCCCGCCATCTGGGAATACTTCGCTACCGCCTCAATGCCGGACGAAACCAACGCCCACGCCGTGCTCACTGCCCTCGCTGAAGAACCTGAGGGGCTCTCAATCCCCGCCCTGGAATCCCGCGTGCAGCTGCGCCGCACCACCCTGGAGCTGCTGCTTAAAGTGCTCAGTGTTGAAGGGGCCGTACACAAAAATAAGTCCCGGTGGGTCAGCACCGGTACGCCCTGGACGTACGATGTGGCCCGCTACGGGGCGGTGGCACGCGCCCGAGTGGCCGAGCAGAAAGCCATGCTCGCCTACGAAAACACCACCACCTGCCGTATGGTGTTTCTCGCCCGTGAGCTTGACGATAACACCGCAGAGTCCTGCGGCACCTGCGATACCTGCACCGAACCCTGGTATCCGCGCACCGTCCCGCAGGAGGCGCTCACCGCCGCCACCGGCTCTCTCACCGCAGCAGGGGTGGAGATCACCCCGCGTAAACAGTGGGCTTCTGGGCTGGACAAGCTGGTGGGGGACGCCGCACCCGCCGGAACCCGCATCCCCGCCGATGAGCAGGCAAACACAGGGTATGCGCTGGCCCGCCTGAGCGATCTGGGGTACGGGGCGCAGCTGCGTGAACTGTTCACAACCGACGCCCAGGGCACCCCGCACGACGCCCCCACACCCGCGCCCCTCGGTAAGGCGTGCGTGAATGTGCTCGCCGCCTGGGACTGGGGCGACACGGGCCGCCCCGTCGCTGTGCTGACCGTGCCCTCACCGGTGCGCCCGCAGCTTGCGCGTTCACTGGGGGAAGGACTGGCAGGTGTGGGGAAACTAGCCTACCTGGGAGAGGCCGTGCTCACCGATGCTCCACGGTTTTTCGGCGGCAATAGTGCGTTTCGGTGCGCGGATGCCCTGCGCTGTTACACGCTGCCAGACCGGGTGCGTGACTACCTGCATGAGCATCAGGTGCCGGTGCTGCTGGTGAGCGAGCTGGTGGATTCGCGCTGGACCTTCACGGTGCTTGCCCGCGAACTGCGGCGTGCGGGCGCGAGCGCGGTGTACCCGTTTGCGCTCGCCTACAACGGGTAAGGCCTATCGGATAGGGGAGTATGAGCTGTTATGGAAGATGAAGAGTACGCGGTAGATGCCGGTGATTCCGCTGTTCTTAGCGATGCCCCGGCTCTGCCGGAGCATCAGCGGTGGATGCGCCTGGCCCTGGATGAGGCCCGCGCCGCAGCCGGTGAGGGTGAGGTGCCGATTGGGGCGGTAGTTATTGACCCTGCCGGGCATGTTATTGGTGCGGGGCATAATATGCGTGAGCGGCACCATGACCCCAGCGCGCATGCTGAGGTGCTTGCTATTCGTGCTGCCGCCCAGCAGCTGGGCACGTGGCGGCTGCAGGGGTGCACCCTGGTGGTGACTGTGGAGCCGTGCCTCATGTGTGCTGGGGCGGTGCTCATGGCGCGTATCCCCACCGTGGTTTTCGGGGCCTGGGAGACGAAGACGGGCGCGGTTGGGAGCCGGTATGATGTGCTGCGTGATGCTCGATGTGCGCCGCCGGTGCGGGTGTATGCGGGGGTGCTGCGGCAGGATTGTGCGCGTGTCATGAGTGGTTTCTTTGCCCGTAAACGTGACTAGTGCGCGGGGCGGCTGGGGGAGCGGGCCTCACGGTGGGGCTGCTGCGGTTCGTGTGTGGGCTTTGAAGCAGTTAGCCCCCACGGTAGCAGTCTAATAGTATAGAGGTAATAGTACTCACAGGAGGGGAGGGCTTAGCGTTGCAGCGTCCCGTTGCCGAGGCCGCGACTCGTCGCCCCGGCCGCACCAGCAAAACCCAGCTGAAGCTTTTTAACGCGGCCATGGAAATCATGGGACAGCGGGGGCCAGAGTTTGCAACCGTTGAAGAGGTTGCGCAGCTTGCTGGCGTTTCGAAGGGCACCGTCTACTACAATTTCGGGTCGAAGAAAACGATGATCGATCAGCTTTTGCAGTACGGAACCGACCTGCTACTGCGCCAGATGGAGGCCGCCGCTCAGATGCATAGCGACCCCCGTGAGGCGCTGAGGGCCAGCATCTACACGGCGCTGAAATACCTTGAGGACCGACCGGGGTACGCCCGGCTGTGGATTGCTGAGGTGTGGAAGAGTATGAACGACTGGTCGGAGAGCATGGTTGATAGCCGTCAGAGCCTGCTGGACTTCATTGAGGTCAGGGTGGCTGCCCTGAGTAAACGGTACATGATTGACAGGGCCCAGGATGTGCGTTCCACCTCGGTCGCTATTTTTGGTGCCGCCTATATGCTGTCAATGGACCGGGTGATTCACAGTTCGCCCCGCACCGCTGAAGACGCCACGCGCGCGGTCATGCAGGTGGTGGACGGGTACATCCGCCGGTAGCCAGAGAGCCGCCCACTTGCAGGCGCAGCAGGGACAAAAACAGACCGCTATAGCGCGGCCAGCCCCATAGGCCCTGGCAGCTGTGGGGGTTTGAGGGGGTTTTGCGATGCCCCAGACGGTGCGTTAGAATAGCTTAAAGCTGGTGGTGTGTCCGAGCGGCCGAAGGTGCATCACTCGAAATGATGTTTGGTGTAAAAGCCAACGGGGGTTCAAATCCCTCCACCACCGCTTCTGAACCCGCCGGGTGTCTCGCACTTTGCGAACCCCGGCGGGTTTCTTGTACAGAGTGTCCTCCCGGGAAGTTTGGTGGGCACCGTGTTTCTACACATGCCTTTGTGATGAGGTGCATCAAGTGTCTTAATCAGACCACCTCCACATTCAGAGGAGTACCTTATCTGCTCATAGGAGAGTCTGTGATCAACGAACGCATCCGGTCGTTATTGGGTATGATCGTACCTGAGCAGGCTGGTGGCGGGCGCCTTCTCGAACGTGATCTTTGAGCGGTCGAGTTGCTGGCTAAGAAATATATATGCTGGTGACGCAATTGCTTGCATGTTCGAATTGAGGCTTGCTAGAGTAAACAGTAACAGTCCCCCCTCCGCCTCTGCATCGCACGGTGTATGCGCCCTGAGGGGGTCCTCTTATATCAGGAGAGCCTTCGATGGGCAGAGTGCCACCTTTTCTGTCGCTGGACGATAGAATTCAGTACCTTGAGGACAAGAAATATTTTCCCTGTGGGAGTATATCGCCTGAAAACTGTCGTAGACTTGATACGCTCAATTTTCATTACTTTCTAGGGTATGCAAGAAACTACTATAAGATTTCCCGGCATACTGATCTTGTAAGTTCCCCATCTATAGATGATGTTTTCGAAATCATAGATTCTGATCATAAGATGTCCACATATTTATATTCTGGGTTAAGGAACGCAGAGGTTTACTTACGCGCTTCATTTGTGAAAAACTTCTGTCAATACTATAACCCTGTTGATTATCTCGATCTTGACTGTTATACCAATATGGGCGGAAACCGTACCCCTGAGGCCTTAGTAAATGACATGATGCATCATGTGCTACGTTATCGGGAACCTTATGTTCGTACACGTATCACGACAGCAGCACAGAATATTTTAGGCAGTAATAAACCTCCTGAAGCTATTGGGGAATGGGGAGGGACAGAGAGGGTAAGGGATGTTCTCCATGATCTTCCTCTCTGGTCGGTTGTTGACTCATTCTCCCTAGGATTGCTGTCCAAAGCTATTGAGATGTGTCAGACTCCTAGCGGGCGTGGAAAGGATCCTTTTTATAAAAAGATTGCGTCGGATATGGAGATAAATCATAATCTGTTTCTGACGAATATTCGGTCCCTGACGACTCTGCGTAATAGCATTGCGCACTGCAATAGGCTCTGGATGAAACCGACGACTGATACACCTAAAAAGCCCAAAAAATTTAATCGTCAACTTCGCGATATTGACAGTAAAGGAATGTATATCAGCTTTGCAAATGTAGCACTTTTTCAGACCTCCATAGGCGATGCATTATTCCTTGAAGGGATTAACGAAATATGTGATATGAACCCCTTATATGCGTTCGGTATTAAAAATCCACTCATCAAATAAAGCTAGTTGTCGTTGGTTCTCTAAGCGCAAGCTTTAAAAATGGATTTAATAATGCTCAGTGATTATGATAAAAAATTATTATTAGAAATAATAAAAAATCAGGAAATATCTCTATTGGAGATTAAAAGATATCTAATTAATCTGCAAAATAAGAATGTATCCCAAGATAAATTATATCCATTTCTAGAAAAACTTCGCTCCGATGCAAAAACAGAAATCGAAGAAGACCGCATTTTAGAAATAATGGATTTAGTATGCGGATGGTGTTCTTCAGATTTACAAATTTATCCGCAAAAATGATTGAGTTGAAAATTTGGAGGCTCTGGTTCGCAAAAATAACCCAGGAATACCTGGCGTATGCTCAAACTGGCATATTAATATACAATAGTTCTGGAATCAGATGCTATAAAATATTGACCACACACATACCTGGAGGCTTCTATGGATTTATCTCAAATAATTAAACACTATAGAAATTGTTTGTCCGTATTGCCTGATGCTCCTTTATATGGAAATATTCCTCAAGGGGCTGATAAAGTGAGTGGGCAACTAGACTCTTTTTTGACGTTGGAACATAAACAGTTTTTATTATTGTGCAACGGAGGATCTTTCGGGGATATAGAATTGTGGAGCGCGGAAGAAATATTGGATAAACAATACAGGGTGCCAAAAAAATTACAAGATTCTATGTATGAAGCAGGGCAAGTTTTATATGAGCCAATTTTTTTAAATAGAATCAATAACCAGGTAACATATAATGTTGATGGCGAAAAAAGCGTCCCTTTCTCTTCGTTCATCGAGGAATACGTGTTTGGGGAAAAATATAAATATATATTTGATGATGCTGATATAGATGATATGTGGTACTTCTTCCTGCACGACAACCCTATTTAGAATCTAATCGCTCAAGCCATAGCCCTCACCCCAAAAAGGCAGTGCGTGCGGAACACACGCACATGGTTTCCCGCTTTTCAGGCGGCTTCCCTCCCTCTATGGGCCTCTGAAACCGCAACAAAAGGCGATTTTCCGACATGCTGAATGGGCGAGCAGTAAGGCGAGGAGCGAGACACCGTGTCATAAACCGACACAAACGACATAATGCTACGCGCACTTGGCACGCACCTGCCTGCTGGCACAGTATAGGGTTGAGTACCTCTGTTCCTCGACCTTGGCGCATCATTCGGCTGCGCTAAGCCAACCAGGAGTCATGCATGGCTGAACATACTTTCGGATTCCGCACCCGCGCACTGCACGCGGGCGGCACCCCGGACGCTGAACACGGCGCCCGCGCGGTCCCTATCTACCAGACCACCTCGTTCGTTTTCAAAGACACCGACGATGCCGCCAACCTCTTCTCACTGCAGAAATACGGCAACGTCTACTCGCGCCTATCGAACCCGACCGTTGCCGCGCTGGAAGAGCGCATCGCATCCCTAGAGGGCGGTATTGGGGCGGTGGCGACCGCATCCGGCATGGCCGCCGAGTTCATCACCTTCGCCGCGCTCTGCCAGGCGGGCGACCATATTGTGGCATCTTCCCAGCTGTACGGCGGAACAGTCACCCAGCTGGATGTTTCCCTGCGCCGGTTCGGTATCGAAACCACTTTCGTGGAAGGCACCGACCCTGCGGATTACAAGGCGGCGCTGACCGAGAACACCAAGGCAATCTACACGGAGGTTGTCGCTAACCCCTCTGGCGAGATCGCAGACCTTGAAGGGCTCGCCGCTGTAGCCCATGAGGCGGGAGTCCCCCTCGTCGTGGATGCCACTATCTCAACCCCGTACCTGATTCGCCCGTTGGAACACGGGGCCGACATTGTGATTCACTCCGCCACTAAATTCCTGGGCGGGCACGGAACCACCCTCGGCGGCGTGGTTGTTGAGAGCGGACGGTTCAATTGGGCGAACGGCAACTTCCCGCTCATGACCGAGCCGGTGCCTTCGTACAATAACGTCTCGTGGTGGGGGAACTTCGGTGAATACGGGTTCCTCACCAAGCTGCGCTCCGAGCAGCTGCGCGACTTCGGTCCCGCCCTCTCGCCGCAGGCTGCGTTCAACCTGCTTCAGGGTGTCGAAACCCTGCCGCAGCGCATGGATGCGCACCTGGCCAACGCGAAAAAGGTCGTGGATTGGCTGGTTGAGGATGCGCGCATCGCCTACGTGAACTACGCCGGTTTGCCGGGGCACGCGCACCACGAACGCGCGAAAAAACTGTTGCCGCTGGGCGTTGGGTCTGTATTCTCCTTCGGGGTGAAGGGCACCGATAAGGCGAGCGGCCGCGTGGTTGGCGGCGAGTTCATTAGCGCGCTCGTGCTGGCATCGCATCTTGCGAATATTGGTGACTCGCGCACCCTGGTGCTGCATCCGGGTTCGACCACGCATCAGCAGCTTTCCAGCGAGCAGCTTGCCGCGGCGGGCGTGGGTGAAGACCTGATCCGTATTTCGGTTGGGCTTGAGGATGTTGAAGACATTATCTGGGACCTTGATCAGGCACTCACCCACGCGACTGGCCTGAACCACGCGGGTGAGCGTGTGGGCGAATCCAGCGCCGATAAGCTCGTTGCGGCACAAGAGGCTCTCGCCACCGAAGAGGCTGACCCGCAGCAGGGCGCCGCCTGCGCACTGCCGAAGAGCACCGCAGCTTCGGGCGCCTCAGAGCCCAAGGATGCACCCGCGAAGGAGGGCAACTAATGACTGAGAAACGTACCTGGGTAGGCCCGAGCGCCCCCGAGCGGCTGAACATTCTGCGCAATACCCGCACTATCGCGATTGTGGGGATGAGCGATAAGATTTCGCGCGCCTCAAACTTTGTGGCAACCTACCTGCTGTCTTCGTCGCCGTATACAGTGTATTTTGTGAACCCGATTCTTGCGGCAAAAGGCAAGACCGTGCTGGGGCAGCCGGTGTATGCCTCGCTTCAGGACCTACCGGAAGTGCCCGATCTCGTCGAGATTTTCCGCCGTAATGAAGACCTTCCGGGTGTGGTTCAGGAGGCGGTTGATCTGGGCGCGAAGACCGTGTGGATGCAGCTGGGCTCGTGGAATGAGGAAGCTGCCGCAATTGGTGAGGCAGCTGGGCTGAACGTGGTCATGGACCGATGCGTGAAGATCGAGCACGCGCGCTTCCACGGCGGCCTGCACCTTGCGGGCTTCAATACTGGTGTGATTTCCTCGAAGCGCCAGGTCACGGCGTAACTCGGCGACTGTCGCAGGCCTAATCTTCAAAGCGGCGGCTGTTTGGGAGTAATAAGCTTCCAAATGGCCGCCGCTCTCGTGTGATAAGGTGCGCATCTTCCTGCCCTACAGAAATGGGGGGTATGTTCCGCATCTGGGGTGCTCTTGGCTGGTTATCATCACAACGTCTTCACAGCATCATTACAAAAAATTGTGAAGATACTGGGGTGACCGAACAGTCGCAAAAACCTTGAAATATCAGGGGTTTTTCCCTATGAGACGCAACGACAACAAGCGTCATAACAACATCTTCACAAAAAAGTTGCGATGATATTGGGAAGATATTGTGATGATGCTGTCCCCCTGCCAGCGGAAGAAGGCTGGACGGGTCAGGAGGGCCGAAAATAGGGCTGGTTGGGGTGTTTTAGCGCGGTCGTATCGCTGCCACAGCGGAGCCTATCCTTAGAAAATGGTGGGCATACGGGGTATGCTAATACGAGTACCTTGCGGCTAAAGGATTTCGCGGCGGTCGCAGGGTACTTTTGTGACGGCGGGGCGTTTGGCACACATGAACACCCCGCCGTCTTTTAGTTTTCGGGGCTTAATATGACGGTGTGCCTCTTCCCGGCGTAAAGGTTTACGGTTTACCGCCGGGGCGGACAGGGTCTGTGTGAACCGGCGGCTAGTCGCCGCGTTGTTCCCGTTCACGGTGCAGCTGCTCGCGGTACGCCTGAATCTGATCCTCTGTAATCACATCCAGCTGGTTTGTGAGCGGCGTGCCCGGCGCCCAGCCCTCGTTCTCAAGGTGTTCGTGGTCGCGGCGGAATACGTCCAGCAGGCGCGGGCGCTGAACTTTCAGCGTGGTAGGCATCGGCAGCCGCCAGTCGCGCCACCGCGCCACAATCCCCAATACCGTGCAGGTGAGCACAGACACGGCGACCGCCACGTTAGGGCGTTCCAGTATCTTGAAACAGATCGCGGTCTCGGCGGCGCCCACGAACGCCACCGTGGCGTAGAGTGAGTTCCCGCCGAAGATCGCCGGGATGCGGTTCACCATAATGTCACGGATCACCCCGCCGCCAACCGCCGTGGTCACACCCAGCGCAATAGCCGGGAGCCAGTGCAGCCCAAGGGTAAGGGACTTGATGGTGCCGGTAGCCGCCCAGCAGCCCATGCCCAGAAAGTCCACGACCACTAGGGCGCGGGTGGCCCAGTTCGAGCTCAGATCCAGCACATACGCCAAAGCCGCTGAGGTGATGGCACCCACCCAGTACCAGCCGTCGGTGAGCGCTATCGGAAGCCCCGCGTTCAGCAGCACGTCACGGATCAGGCCGCCGCCCATGCTGCAGACAACCGCTAGCAGCAAGAAGCCCACCATGTCAAACCGCAGGGCGCGCGCCACCGCGCCGCCGAGCAGGCCGTTAGCCACCACGGCTGCAATATCTACGACGCGGAACAGCGTCTCGGGCTCGATGGTGCTGAGCACGGTCTGACTCCTTTCGGGGTGAGGTATGGCGAATAATATAGGTCGCATAAGGACGGATACGGCCCGCAGTTTTAGGCGCAACGTCTGCTATCTTACCGCGTGTGCTGCCGCTACGATACCCGCAGGTTTGTGGTGTGCCGCATACACCGGAGCCGTGCGAGACAATGGAAGAAAGCAAACGCAGATTGAAAGTGCTGAGAGGAACGCCATGGCGGTTTCACGTGAGCAGGTTTTTGAGGTTCTTCAGCGGGTGCAGCCGGCACTAGAGCAGGGCCTGCCCGGCTGGTCGGTGCGCCCAAATATCACGGGAACCGGCGCGGTGGGGCTGTATCTTGACGGCCCCGAGCTGCCGCTGATGGGTGTGAACCTGGCGGGCGAGCCCGTGGCACGGCATCTGTGCGGGACGGTCCAGAGTGCCGACCGTGGGCTTCCCGACGGGCTGGAACAGGTGCGGTATCAGTACATTCTGGGTGTGAGCGTAACCGAGCGTGACGAGGAATATCCCGAATTAACCGACCTGCCCAAGACAGGGGAGCCCAGCTGGGTTAACGCTCTGCGGGTGTTGGATCGGCAGGTTCTCGCTGAACGCCGGGATGAATTTTTCATCAGCCGCGGCGGGTATGTGCCCGGTCGTCGGGCTTTGGGGAAACGTCGTGTGGCGCTGCGGCGCGAGTTCTTCCCCGGCAAACCCTGGCTGGGTCTGGGCACGATTGACTGGTGCGCGGGTGTGCGGTCCACTCCGGTCTACGCCAGTGAGCTGGATGCGCTCGCCGCCGCCGCGGTGCGCCTCGCCTCCACCTGGGACGCGGCGCTCCGGTCGGCCTAAAATTCATCTGACAAGTGGTTTTATAGGTGGCCTACCTAATCTATGCACAATATACACAAGTTATGCGCACCACCTGCATGGGGGAGTGGGGGAGCTCTTAACGCTCGTGACGGCCACAGTTTTCACCTGTGTGGATAACCGATAACCCCTAAAGCGCTCTTAGTCCCTTCCCGTTCTGTGGCGTGTTCCAGTGTCTAAAACACATACTTCGCGAGGGTCACAATATCCTACGCCCGTGCACTAAAAGGCTCTTCTCCCATTAGCTTGCGTCAAAGACGCCGGTTGGTTCGGGAGAAGAGCCTTTTAGACGAGATGTCTGCGCTGTGAGGCCAATGGCCTGTGTGCTTAGCCCAGTGCTTCAGCCAGCTGAATACCCTGTGCTACGCCGCCCATGGTTGCCGCAATGCGGATCAGGTCGTTAACCTGCTCCTTGGAGGCGCCCTCCTCGCGGATGGTGTGCTCGTGGGCAGCCACGCAGTGCGAACAACCGTTCACGGCAGAAACTGCGAGCGCTAGCATCTCAAAGTCGAGCTTGTCGATACCCCCGTTTTTGCCGATGATCTGCATGCGCAGGTTTGCACGCTGATCGTCGTAGGCACCGTCGAGGAAGCCGCGGGTGCGGTAGAAGATGTTGTTCATCCCCATGATGGTTGCCGCGCCGAGTGCCGCATCGTAGGCGGTTTCGCTCAGGTGCTCTTTCGCTTCTGCTGCGATCTCAACGATAACGGAATCAACCTTGGTTGCCGCCGCGGTGGCCAGGATTGCGCCCCAGAGCTGCTGCTCGGTGAGCGAGGTGATGCGCGGCAGCGAAGACAGGTTCAGGTTCATGTCCTTCGCGTAGGAAGGCAGCGCGTTACGCAGGTTCTCAATGCTCATTACTTCATCTCCTTGAAGGCGTCGATGGTTTCTGCACCCTTCTTCCAGTTGCAGGCGCACAGTTCGTCGGACTGAAGCGCATCCAGCTGGCGGAGCACTTCGTCGGTGTTGCGGCCGACGGAATCTGCGGTAATGGACACCGACTGGATGGTGTTGTGTGGGTCGATGATGAAGGTTGCGCGGTCTGCCACGCCGTCCTTGTTGAGGACACCCAGGGCACTGGTGAGCTCGCGCTTGAGGTCAGATGCCATGACGATGGGCAGATCTACGAGCTCTTCGTGGGAGCGGCGCCATGCGTAGTGGGTGTATTCGTTATCCACGGATACGCCGATAACCTGGCAGTCGCGTGCCTCGAATTCGTCGGCGAGCTTGCCGAATGCGGCGATTTCGGTGGGGCAGACGAAGGTGAAGTCCTTGGGCCAGAAGAATACGACGCGCCAGGTGTCTTCGTCCAGACCCTCGGAGGAAACGGTGGTGAAGTAATCTTCGGGCTTGTTTGCCTCAATCTCGGCGAGCTTGCCGGGAACAACGCCGGTCAGCTCGTAGGCGGGGAACTGGTCGCCAATGGATAGTACAGCCATTTATGCCCTTTCAGGTTGTGGTGTGAAGCTCCCGAACGATAGTGTGCGGTCTTTCGGAAACTGTATTTTTGGTGCCCTCGAAGGGGAAGTAACTCCATATTATTATGAGTAATTCATAATTACAAGGTGGCAAGGACCTCTGAGTATGTGTTTTGTATCACTCTATGGTGTGTGTATACTCGTGCCATGAAAATTCCTGAACTCATCACCGAAAAATTCACCCTCAGGCCCCTGCGTGAAGCTGACCTCGACGAACTGGTGCAGATCTGCACCGACCCCGAAACCGTGCGCTGGACCACCGTCCCCCTGAACTACACGCGCGACGACGCGCAAACCTTCCTCACCTTCACCCAGCGCGCCGCAGCCGCCGGGCGTGAACTCACCTGGGCCATTGATGACAGCGGGGTGCTCGCAGGGGCTATCTCCCTGCGCCTGCCCGAAGGCTCCGCAAACGCACCGGGAACATATGCAGACTTAGGGTTTTATACGGCTGCCCAGATGCGCGGACGCGGCATTATGACCGATGCGGTACGCACCGTCCTCGGCTTCGGCTTCGACCCGCTCGGGCTGGGACTAGACACTATCGGATGGGCGGCACTAGTGGGAAACGCGGCATCCGAACGGGTGGCGGTAAAAGCCGGGTTTACGAATATTACCGACGGAACCAGCACCAGCGCGGCCCGCCCCGATAAGTACGGCAACCGGAAGGCTGTCGCCGTGCGGCAGGCAACCATGACCCGCGCCCAATTCGCTGAAATCTGGCGTGATTAGGCGTTGGGTGTACGTATCTTGGACTCTCTCGCCGTTTCCGCCGCGTAAAAAGGCTCTTGACGTGAATAAAACGTTGGAAGTCCCGCTTTATTCGCATTAAGAGCCTTCTTATCATTGCCTACTTTCAGCAGGGCGGCGTAGGAGCACCGCCCACAGCACAACCAGCACCACAAGCGCCAACGCCGGAATTGAGGTCACAAACATAACCGGCTGCTCATCCGCCGCCCGTAGAAGCAGGGTATGCGCATCCACCCCCGGATACCTGCCGGTAAATGGGTAAAAATCGACACGCCGCCAGAAGCGCACCACGATCTTTCCCCAGTCCAGAAGCGTATTAATCAGCATGAGAGAACTCAGTGCATAGCACAGATAACACAGGATGCGCCCCATACGAGAACGCCATCGCGCCGCCAACGGCAAGAAATCGACCGCCGCGCACACCATAAAAATCGGCAGAATCACGGCGTGATGGAACCAGCTGATCGGCGAGATAAATACGGGAAGCAGAATCGCCAGCGAAATCTGCGATAGATAGAGTTTATGCTGCTCCATTGTCCGTAATGCGTACCCCACCACCGCAATCAACACGATCGCTGTGACTGTATACAGCACCTTCAACACGGTGCCATTCTGAAGGGTCATGCGCCCTAAAATGCCTTGAATCGCCACGCTGTTGCTCGATATTGGATTGCCCACGCGTGACGGATCCCAGATGACGCTGCCCCAATAGGTGAGAGACTGCTGCGGAAGCAACGCAAACCCCGCCGCAATGGTGCCAGCAAAAGAAGCCCCCAGTGCAATAATGGATTTCCACTCTTTACGCACTAGAAAAAGAACGCCTATGGCGAGTGGAGTAAGTTTAATGCCCGCAGCAATACCAATAAAAACGCCGCGCGGAATCCTGGTACCCGGTCGCAAAAGATCGTAGAGAATAAGCGCCAGCAGATACGGATTTATTTGACCGTACAAGAAATTGTTACGCCACGGAGCCGAAAGCAATATAAGTGCAGCACACAAAACAATAAAGGAAAAAGGCGAAAGGTATTTCTCAAAAAGCAGCCGAGAATTGCGCTTTACCAGATAGTCACGCAGAACCTTGGCGCAATAGAAGGCAATGGGCACGAAAAATGCCAGATGGAGACCGATTGCTGCCCGCAGGGGCAGGAGCGATGCGGGGATAAAGAGGAGCGAGGCAAACGGCGGGTAGGTAAACGCAAGCCACAGACCGCTGTCGCCGAAAATATATCTAAAGTTTTCTGCCCGCACAATTTCACGAAGAATATCGAGATCATAGAGGTCGCTGGGGTAATCAAGAAACCAGTTAATGCTTTTACCCCCGGCATAATAAACCAGATAATCATATGCCAGAAATTCGTGCAGGTTATAAACAATAACTCCGGCTAAGAAAAGAATGCAGGCACCGGTTATGCCCCAGCGATAGCGTGTCATCAAAGACCTCCATGAAATATGTGAATGATATGAGTGCGTAACTATTATTCCACGTTGCCGGGGTGTTTGGGGCATACTGCGGCACATCAAGAGCCTTTTAGCATGGGGAGTGGAGGGGCGCTACCGGATCCCGAACCCCTTGAACGTGCCCTGCGGGTCGCTGAAGGTGGCATCCACAAAGTCCACATGCCCAGCCGTATCACCCGAGTTGAGCGCATCCAGCAGGCGCTCGCAGGAGGCGCGGGTCCCCTGCGCGATAACCTTCACACGACCATCGTCCAGGTTCTCGGCGTACCCGCTCAAACCCATCGGTTTGGCGGTGCCAGCGCACCACCAGCGAAACCCCACCCCCTGCACCCGCCCGCTCACGTACGCGGTGAGCTGCGCCTCGGCAGGTTCGGGAGCTGTTTTATCGGTGAAATAGCTGAAGAAGCCCATACGGACGCCCCTTTACCGGTCATTACTCGTGCTCATAGCCATTATCTAAAACTGCGGCCCGGATTGCACGAATCCGGGCCGCCGCCTGCCACACATACGGGGACTGTACTAGCGCAGCTTATTGCTGTTAGGCGCCGATGCGAGAGCCTGAGCTATCGGGGTGGGCCCGCCAATAAACGGGAGCGCCTTCCCAACCGTGGACGGGTCCTCAAGAACCGCCGCCAGCACCTGGGCAACGGTGGCCCGCGGAGTATTAGATTCGGCGCCGGGCGTGTGGGCGGGCTCAATCCCCAGAGTAATGCCGCCTGCCTCCTCAAGGGTGAGTATCCCCGGCCCCAGGATCGTGTAATCCAGCCCCGAGCCGCGCAGGTGCTCATCGGCGATCGCCTTCGACTCGGCGTAGGCGTAAAAACTGTTATCAGGGTCGATGCCGTGCCCGGAACCCGCGCCCAGGTACGATACCATCACGTACCGTTTAATACCGGCCAGCCGCGCCGCATCCATCGACCGGATCGCAGCGTCACGGTCAACCGCGTAGGTGCGTTCCGGCCCGCCGACGCCGCCCGCACCGGCGGACCACACCAGCACCTCGGTACCCAGCTCAGTCAAAAGCTTCGCCATCTCCTCGGTGCTCAACGCGGTAATGTCAGTGACCACCGGGTTCGCCCCGCGCGTGACAATATCCTCTGACTGCTCCGGCCTGCGAATAAGCGCATTGACCGCATGCCCGCGCTCCACCAGCAGCGGCTCGGCCAGAAGCGCAACTTTCCCGTGCCCGCCAATAATCGTTACAACAGCCATCGTCTCCTCCGTATGTTGGTGAAAATAGCCTACATATTCAGGCTAGGTGCGCTGGGTAGTGATGTCTACACGCGCCTCTTCCGCGTAAAGAGAAAACGGGCGGGTGCGGCCTGCACACACCGGAACAGCAGACTCGCTGCCACGGGCGCGGCACGTCAGAAAGCACGTCTTCACCGGGAAGGCACAGCTGCGAGGATCACCATCGCCTACTCGTTCACGAACGCAAACAGAGCTATGATGAAGTGCTAGGTTTTTATCGCTCGGCGGTACCGCACAGAAGATGAGGCAGGGGATTTATGGCTGAAGAAGCCGCGCCGAAGAAGCGCCCACACACACCATCCATCGAACACGCCGCCGAGAAACCGTGGGTTGCCATGTGGTCACTCGTGATCGGGTTCTTTATGATCCTGCTCGATACCACTATCGTCACCGTGGCGCTGCCCCATATGCAGCATGAGCTCAACGCCTCGCTCTCCGCCGTGATTTGGGTGACCAGTGCCTACCTGCTCGCCTATGCGGTGCCGCTGCTGATTACCGGTCGCTTAGGCGATAGGTTCGGGCAGAAGCAGATGTACCTGCTTGGTATGGTGGTTTTCACCCTCTCCTCGCTGTGGTGCGGGCTCTCGCCCAATGTGGAGATGCTGATTGTTGCGCGCGTGGTGCAGGGGATAGGCGCCTCCCTGATGACCCCGCAAACCATGTCGATTATTACGCTCATGTTCCCGCCGAATAAACGTGGGGTGGCGATGAGCGTGTGGGGTGCGGCGGCCGGTATCGCATCGCTCGTGGGTCCTATCGCTGGCGGTCTGCTCGTGGATGGCCCCGGCTGGACGTGGATCTTCTTCATCAATATCCCTATCGGCGTGATCGGCACCTATCTGGCGGTTCGGAATATCCCGCATTTTCCCTCCAAACAGCACAACTTCGACTGGCTGGGCGTGGTTCTTTCCGCTATCGGCCTGTTCCTGATGGTTTTCGGCATTCAGGAGGGTTCTACCTACGACTGGGGCACTATCACCGATTCGCTGTGGGGAACTGGAATCCCGGTGAGCGTATGGGGCATGATTATTGCGGGCATCATCGTGTTCACCCTCTTTATTGTGTGGCAGGCTGTTAACCGTAAAGAGCCGCTGGTGCCGCTGGGACTGTTTAAAGACCGCAACTTTTCGGTGTCTAATATTGCTATCGCGGCGATGGGCGCGCACACCCTGACGCTGGCGTTCCCAACCACTATTTATTTCCAGCAGGTGCGCGGTATGAGCCCCACCCAGGCGGCACTCATGACCGCCCCGCTCGCCCTGTTCTCGGGTGCTCTCTCTCCGCTGGTTGGTAAACGTTTGGGCACGTCAAACCCCAAATGGTACGCCGTTTCGGGGTTTGCCCTGCTGGTGGTTGGATTTATTGTTCTGCGTGCTTTGATGACGGCGGATCAGTCCCTCGCGCTTCTGCTTGTACCCTTTGCAATTTTGGGTATTGGCAACTCCATGATTTGGGGTCCGCTGGCGGTGACCGCAACCCGCAACCTGCCGCCTCGTTTAGCGGGTGCCGGGTCGGGCGTGTATAACGAGACTCGCCAGGTTGCCAGTGTGCTTGGTTCGGCGGGTATTGCCACGTTCATGGGCGGCCTGATTACCGAGCAGGTTACACAGGCCATGCAGCGGATGCGTCCCGCAGGTGCCGGTGCAGGCGGAGGCGCTATGAGCGCCCCCGCCGTCAGTGGTGAAGGGATGTCCGGCGGTCAGGTTCCCGATTTCCTGCGTGAACCTATTGCCACCGCGATGAACGACTCACTGATTCTGGCGCTGGCTCTGGCCGCCGTGGGCATGGTCGCGTGCCTCTTCTTCGCCAAGCCGGTGGATAAAGGTGCGTGGGCATCCGGGCAGAACGTTTCGGATGCGCCCAGCAGCGAAAACACCAGTACCAAAAATAGCAGCGCCGAAAACCCCGGCGAGGTCTCCAGCGCGGAAGGCTCTAAAGCCACCGGCGAATCGGATCCAGAGCCCTCTGATAAAGGGGCAGAAACAGGCTCAAAACCCTAACGATACGCAACAAGACGAAAGCGGGAGCGGTTCCTTCATCAAGAAACCGCTCCCAATATGTAATGCGCTGCTTCTTATCCAGTGTGCTCTCGAAAGAGGGCGCATACCGCTCGGCGATACGCTCCCTACGCTGCCGCCTGATCCTCGGCGAACGCATCCGGGTCTACTCGCCCGGTGTCTACGAGCACCTGTGCGATAGCGCCGAGCGCCTCCTCATTCTGAAGCGAAGAAATATCGCCCAGCTTATGCCCCTGATAGAGCTCACCCAGCAGACGGCGGGTAATCTTCCCCGAACGAGTCTTAGGAATATCGGCGACCGCGACCACATCCTTGGGTTTAGCGATAGGGCCAATATGTTCGCGCACATGCTCGGTGAGTGCCGCCTTCAGCTCATCTTCGGTGAGTGCCCGGCCTTCGTCGGTGAGCGTCACATAGGCGACTGCCTGGTGGCCGGTTAGCTCGTCCTCCACGGGGCACACGCCAGCCTCCACCACGGCCGGGTGCGTCACGAGCGCAGACTCAATTTCGATGGTCGAAAGACGGTGCCCGGAAATGTTGATCACATCGTCGATGCGCCCCAAAATATACACGTTGCCCTCATCATCGACTTTCGCACCGTCACCGGCGAGGAACCAGCCTCGCGTACCGTAGTGCTTCCAATAGGAATTCAGGTAGCGTTGCGGGTCGCCCCAGACAGTGCGCGCCATGGAGGGGCCGATCTTATCGACCACAATGAAGCCCTGTTTGCCGGGCTCAACGAGGTCACCGTGCTCGTCCACCACGCGCACCGAGACACCGGGGACTTCGCGGGTGGCGCATCCGGGAAGGGGAGTGCAGTGCGGGGTACCTTCGGGGAAGGTCCCTTCGGGTGCGAAGGCGGGGTCGTGTGGCCGTGGGGAGCAGATGGTCGAGCCGGTCTCGGACTGCCACCACGTATCGATAAACGATGCGGTACCCCCACCCACGTGCTTGCGCAGCCACTTCCACGCCTGAGGGTTAATGGATTCGCCCACAGACCCGAGCAGACGCACAGTTGAGAAGTCGTATTTTCCGGGTTCGGGGCCGTCAGGGAACGCCCCCATAAGGGAACGAATCAGGGTGGGCGCGGTGTAATAATTGGTGACGCCATAGCGTTCGATAACCTCGAAATGACGGCCATAATGCGGAGTATTGGGGGTACCCTCGAAAATAACCTCGGTCACCCCGTTCACGAGCGGACCATAGATTTCGTAGGTGTGCGCGGTCACCCACGCGAGATCGGCGGTACACCAGTGCACGGTCGATTCGACCTTCGCCGGGTCGTTCACGGCAGACAGCTCATCGGGGCGCAGCACCCCGTCGTCATCCACATAGTCTGGCAGCAGATCGTACAGCAGCGCGTGGGTGTATGCGGTCTGCACCAAATACCCCGCCATCGTGTGCACTAGGCCCTTGGGTTTGCCCGTGGTGCCGGAGGTGTAGATGATAAACAGTGGGTCTTCGGCATCGTGCAGCTCGTACTCATGGGTATCGGGCTGATCGTCCACCAGGTCGTGGTACCAAATATCGCGCCCGGCCGTCCAGGGAACCTGCGCGTGCGCCACGGGGTCTGCGGCGCTTGTACGGTCCACCACGATCACGTGCTCGATTTTGTTCTCACCTGAGCATGCTTCATCGGCGTTCACCTTCACGGGCACGACCTTGCCGCGGCGGTTCTGCCCGTCGGTGGTGATCAGAACCTTCGCGCCGGTGTCTTCCACCCGGAATTTCAGAGCCTCCGCCGAGAACCCGCCGAACACGAGCGAGTGAATTGCGCCGATGCGCGCGCACGCAAGCGTGAAAATAATGGTTTCGGGGATAACCGGTAGGTAGATTACTACACGGTCGCCTTTACGCACGCCGAGTTTGAGTAGGCCGTTGGCGGCGCGGGCGATGCGTCGCTGCAGTTCGGCGTAGGTGATAGCTTCACGGTCACCGGGTTCGCCCTCGAAGTAGAGGGCTACTTTGTCGCCGCGGCCCGCCTCCACGTGGCGGTCCACGCAGTTGTAGGCGACGTTGAGTTTGCCGCCCTCGAACCACTTAATCTCGGGTACGGAGTATTCTTCGATGCCCTCAGCATCGGTTCCGATAACCTGCGGTTTCTGGAAGGTGTGCGCGTTGTCCCAGGCCTTGCCCCAGCTTAGGCGCTCGGCTTGTTTTTCCCAGAACGCTACCCGCGCCTCATCGGATTTATGCGCGGGGTTGGGGGTAGGGGCTAGCGGGTTTGTGAACGAGAAGGGGCTGGGCAGTCCCACAGTATCTCCCATCGGTTGCTGGCGTTAGCACCTTCGGCGTTATGAGGGCGCATGATGCGCCACCGCAGGCGAGGTTGCTGCGACGTCGTCGAGCCAGGTCTCTCGGTCGCTCTAGATGGATTACCAATCTAGTAAACCCTGTAGCTGGCACAGGTGCAAAGGCATCCCGTCATATTGCGTGTGTGCACGCCATGTTCGTAACATTCCGCAATATTTGCTTGATCCCGCACCCAGAGATTAGCTCTCGTGTCGCATACACCCCAGGCGTACAGCCTGCCAGGCGGAGAAACTCTAACCCGCAAATCTAATGAGCTTTGCCTGTGTTTAGACTTAAACCCGTTCTTAATCTTGCCCTGTAGGCTTGCATCTCTTGATAGGCTTCATCGTAAGTGCCTGAAGATTGAGCCAAAATAAAACACTCACGGAAGGGGCGTCTGATGGCTGTTAAGCGTATCGTTACTAATCTTGCCGCTGATAAACCTGAGTCAGCTGCTGCTTTTTACCGGGACATCCTGGGCCTGGAGCTGCTCATGGATCACGGATGGATACAGACTTATGGCAATGCGGAAACTACGACTGTGCAGGTCAGCATAGCTAGTGAAGGCGGATCAGGTACTCCGGTGCCTGATTTATCGGTTGAAGTAGATAATCTTGATGAAATCCTCGCCCGCATTCATGCGGCAGGTATTGCGCTTGAATACGGTGTTGCTGAAGAGCCCTGGGGCGTGCGGAGGTTTTTTGTTCGCGATCCGCTGGGGAACCTGGTGAATATTTTGCAGCATATGTAGCGGATATCATCAAAACTATCACCAGAAGATGGGTTATTAGATTGCTATAAGAGCTGCTGGAAGCGCAGGGGCAGGCGTTATCCTACAGAGATAAATATTTGCAGCCTATAAAATTTGCGGGTAAATAATTGTTTTTTGAACTATAAAATAATGTAAAAACTCTTGTGTGGTGCAGGGAATTTAAGCTACGCTACACCACAGTAGGCTAGAGGGCCTATGCCCAAGAAATTTGGGCTTATGATGATTGGATAATGCAATGTACACCAAAGCAATGTTCACTAAAATTACCTCTTTCCGGGCCGCTACTCATGGATGGTACTGGGGGAATCGTCGTGATATTTACGGGGCCCTCCGGTACGCTAATAAGTAGTATCTTTGCCTTTGGGTAGAATCGGAATAACATACTTTTGATTTAGAAACTTCTGGAAATTCATACACACATTGTGTAATGCAATATATTCCACATATTGTTTTTAGGGGCGTAATGTATATTAAGCCAGAATTTAAGAAGATTTCCTCTTTCGCACATGTTACCCGTGGCTGGCTCTGGGGAAATTACCGTGATGTTTACGGAGTATGGCATGGCCCCAGGACTAATTTCAACGGTGCCGGAGGTTCAAGCGACTGGTAATAGAGGGTAGGTTGAGGTGAAATTCTATGTACACTAAAGCGCAATTTACTAGGCTTGGTTCCTTCGAGGAAGCTACTCACGGCTGGTTCTGGGGAAGCTACCGAGATATTTTCGGGGCGCTCCGTGGACCTAACTCTGGGTTCGAAGGCGGCGGCGGCTTCACTGGCGGGGGTGTCAGTGGAGGCTCATGGTAGCTTCCCGCCAAGGCTTAAAGTGGGTGCCTCTTCTGAGGCACCCACTTTTTCTATTGCGCTGCCAACCAATGTTTGCAGAGTCCTTGCCATTCGCAGCGCACTTTTTTATGCATCGGGTGTCTGCTATGACATTAATTGCTTCTGCTCATATGCAGGAATTACCGGTGCTGCTGGTGGCGGGCAGTTCGTGTAAACCCGCTATTTTAAGCAGAAATATTTTCAGGAAAAATTAAAATAATCGTGAGAATCTCTTGCGAACCATGCAATTTACGGGTTAGGGTAAGTCTGTGTAGATAATATATGTAATTTGAGAACTTTAAAATATTTAAGAAAAGGGGAAGAATATGTATATTAAGGCACGTTTTATGAAGATGAGCTCTTTTGTAGATTGCACTCACGGCCTCATATACGGGAAATACCGGGATGTTCTCTCCGGTGCCCGGCTTGTGACTCCTCCTGAAGTTGCTCTATAAATAGCGCCTTGCGCGCCAGGTGACTTGTTTATTATTCGCAGAAATCCTCATAAAAGTGGGATGCGGTAAAAAAATAATTAAACGAGCCCATATTTTTAATGTGGAAAGTGACGATAAGGAATCCTGTGGCAGAGCTATACACAACATCCGGTAACGTGCAGAAGATTTCTCACTTTCTTCGTAGCAGCTCGAACAATATAACTGTTCGCCCGTTACCCACTCATGACGCTTCCGCATCAAACACCGACTCCACCGCAGATAGCGAGCTGGTATCTTCCGTCTCGCGACACCGCAGTGTGTACCGTTCAAAGCTGGGGCCGGTGGACCTTCTGAGCACATCAGTAAAACCCCTAGTGGACGCCCTTAATCCCGCTATTAATATGTCTCGGGTGGCCCTCGGGCTATGCCGTAACCCGCCGGGGTGGGTGCGCCGCATCTCCTACTGGGAGAACATTGCGGCGCTGCCCCCAGCCACCACCGTATGCGAAGACGAGCACGGGTCTGTGCAGAACACCTCGTACTTCGCAGACGCCCTCAGCCTGCAGGACACCACCCTATCTTTTTCCGATGTGTCACAGCACGTATACACCGTTCTGAACTCGGTTCTGAGGCGGCTGGCTGAAGGGCGCACCCACGTATCCGCTGACCTGTCCGGCGGCGTGGACTCCACGGTCATATCCGTGCTCCTCGCAGCGCAGAACATTCCCTTCACCGCGTTTCACGCCGGGACGGACGATAAAGACAACCGCGACACACAGCTCGCCCAGAAAATAGCCGAACACTTCACCATAGACCTCATTAAGCTTGACTCATTTACGAAAAGCACCGCAGGTTTCACCATCCCGGATGAGCTTCGCGGGTTTTCCGAGGCGCCCCGCGCATGGCACGCTAACCTGCCGCACCTTACCGCCCTTGTGCGCAGCGCGCGGGAACGCGGCTCCAGCATCCACTGCCTGGGAATTGGCGGGGACGAGCTGTTTGAACCCATGCCCGTTCAGGCGCTGCTCTACTTCAAACAGGGCGAGAAAATGCGGGCTATTAAAGCCATTAGCTCCGTCGCGGCTGCCGCCCGCTGGCCGAAAGTATCGACATTACGTGCCGCTTTCTCCCCAGAAACGAAACAGCGTGAGCTGCAGCGGCGCCTGACCCGCAGGGGCCAGAACATCCCTGAAAACATCGATGCTTTCTCATGGTTCCCGAACTTTACGCTGCCCTCCTGGCTATCCGAAGAAGCTACCGAGCAAGTCATTGAGCTCATAAAAACGACCCCCATCCCTCCAGAGGAAGAAGAACTGGATAAATACCGGTTCCACATCTACGGGTCCCTGGAATTTCAGGGGGAAGTGCTTCGGGGCATGAACGAGTATTTCAGCGAAACCGGCCTGGAATTTGCCGCCCCCTACCTTGAGGACGACATGATCCGCTCCTCCCTGGTGTACCCGGGTGTTCTGAGCGGGCACGGGATGAGCAAACCCGTCATCCTGGAAGCCATGAAAGGCACCCTGCCCGAGTTCTTCTACCGGGACATCTACAAAAGCGACTACAGCTTCGACCTGTACCAAGACTACGAGCGCAGCAAAGAAAACTTCCTGAAAATGATTGGCGACAGTCTCCTGGCGGAGCTGAACCTTGTGGATATAGACACTGTCCGCACGATCGCAAACAGCCCCCTGGGCAGCTCAGAGACACTCTACGATTTTGAACGTATGACCCACATGGAGGTATGGCTACGTGAAAACTATGTATAAACGCTACGCGTCACTGCCCGAGAGGTTCTGCATCGCCGATGGTGTCAAAATTTCGGGCACCGAGTCCGGCATCGTGGTTTTTGTGCCCGCCCGAAGCGCCTATTTTCAAGGAAACAGCACCACAGAGCACATCTTGGACCTCGTGGAGCAGGGGCGCCGCAACTCAGAAATCATTGACTCCTTCATTCGCCAGTACACACAATCCGACCCGGACGAGATTCGGGAAGATCTTGAAGGTACCCTGCGGGAACTGTGGACGATGGGCGTCCTAGAGAAAGGCGAGGACCATGGGTGATAACCCCACCACCGCAACAGACGCGCACACCGTCAGCAGCATCAAAGCGCGCTTGGCGGTGTGTGCGGCAAAGATTATTGCGCACCTGCCGGTCACCGTTATTGTTCGCCTGCTGAAAATGTTCCGGCCCCTGCAGAAAAGCTCATCCATTCAGCAGGCGCTCGCGGTTGATGCGAAAGTGCGTGAAGTTTCCCCACTGTGCCGTGGGGAGCGGGGGTGCCTGGCACGGTCCATCTCAACCTACCTTTTGCTTTCTCTCATGCGCCGGAAAGTGGTGTGGGCCTCCGGGTTCCGGGTGAAACCGTTCCTTGCGCACGCATGGGTCACCGTCGAGGGGGAACCCATTAATGAGCACCACGATGTGCAGGGGTTCGTGACTGTCGCATCCACCAATCCAGAAGCCCGCTAGCGCCGTAACCATTCAGGCAAAAACAGGGTGAGGGCGGCGGCACCCAAGAAGTGAGGCGCATGAGACTATGGTGAAAGCTAAAAGTAACGGGAAGTCATCCTGGGGGGTAGTTTTTTCGTATCTATCCCCTTTTAAGGGGCTGCTGACCGTTATCTGTTTAATGAGTCTCACAAGTTCAGCCGCGTCGCTTCTGCAGCCGTTAATAGTGAACGATCTTGTTGATTCCGCAGGGTCCGCCCAGGGTATTGGTTACCTGCCGGTTCTCATTATTCTGGTGCTCATTATCGGGGCCATCCTCAACGGTATTCAGCAGTATTTTATTCAGAAAGTCGCCGAATCGGTGGCCCGTGACGCACGCACGCAGCTCGTGCGGAAAATACTCCGCATCCCCCTGGACGCCTTAGAGAAATACACCAAAGGAGACGTCCTTTCCCGCGTCATTAATGACACGATGCTGCTGCGCCGCTGCCTCACGGAAGGGTTCGTGCAGTCGTTCGTGGGTGTTTTCACGCTCATTGGGGCGGTGATCGGGATGTTCTTCATCGACCCCCTGCTGCTCGCTATTTCCGCCGTCATATCCCTGCTGGCGGTCGTGTCCGTCACGATGGCAACCTCTAAGGTCGAAAAATCCAGCGCGCAAATGCAGCAGGCGGTGGGTGAGCTGAGCTCGGATGTGTCCAGCGTGTTGGAGGCCTCCTCACTCGTTCGGACGGAGAACGCGGCGGGGCACCAGTTTAAGCGGCTGCAGCAGAAAGTTGATAATGCGTGGCTTAAGGGGATCGGAGTGGCACGGCTTGTCGCCCTCATCACCCCCATCTCTGCGGTGGCCATGCAGATCACGTTCCTGGTGGTTCTTGGCGTTGGCGGGGTCAGGGTCGCGAACGGGATAATTACCGTCGGCAACCTGGTCTCGTTCGTCATGTTCCTGGTTATGATGATCATGCCGCTGGGGTACATTTTCGGCACCATGAGCAATATTGCCGAAGCCAGCGGAGGCATCACCCGCATCCAGGAGATCCTGGGCATCCCGGACGAATACCCCGAACAGCTGGAAACATACCACGAAAACCGTGATATCCGCTCCATCCTGCTGGATAACGTCAGCTTTAAATACGGTGCCGAACCTGAGGAAGGGGCCTCACCCTACCTGATTTCCGGGATGACGCTCAGCATCGCCCCGGGGGAGAAGATCGCCATCGTGGGACCCTCCGGGTCGGGTAAGAGCACCCTGCTGCGGCTCATCGCTCGGCTTTACGAAATCTCAGGCGGGAACCTCCTCTACTCCGGCACCGCAAGCTCAGACATTTCCATCCCGGCCGTGCGCGCCAAAATTGGCCTGGTGCAGCAGGAATCCCCCCTGATTCTGGGCACGCTCCTCGATAATGTGTACATTTCGGGGCGCGGCACCGATAGCGCTGCCGCGCACCGCATCCTCAAAGATTTGGGGCTGGAAAAAGTGCTTGAACGTTCAGGGCACGGCGTGGACCTGAACATTGGCGGCAGCGGCACGTCCTTATCCGGGGGCGAGAAGCAGCGGCTGGCCATAGCCCGCGTGATCCTGAAAAACCCGCAGGTGTACCTGCTGGACGAGTTCACCTCCCAGCTTGATGGCATTAGCGAAGAGTTGGTGGTGTCTGTGCTGAACAATAACGCCGCCCCCGAGTCAACCATGATTATGGTGGCGCACCGCATGTCCACCGTCGTTAACGCCGACATGATTTACGTGATGGATCACGGCAGGATCGTCGCCCAAGGCACGCACGACGTACTCATGGAGTTCTCACCCCTCTACCGGGAGCTTGTCTCTAATCAGCTCATCCATTAGCGGCGTGCGCAGGGCCTACGCGGGGGAGTGGGTGATAGTGGCACTGGCGGAAAGCCCCGCAATATTCTGCTCAGACGGGGCCGCACTGGTCACCGGTTCCAGCAGCAGGGTCGCATCCACCACGGTCACGGTTGTTCGCAGGCTAAACGACTCACCCACCTGGTCGTAGTACACGGGCACCTGGCTCAGCAGCACCTGGTTAAACACCTGCATCCCCTCAGCTGAGGCCACCGCGTCCTCAGTGGTGACAATGTCGAGGGTGCCGCGCCACTCCGTCCCGTAGCTGTCTGATTCCCGGAATACCGCGGTGAAACCGGCCCCGTTGAACGCCGCAAGCCGCGGGTTGTTCGAGCGGGCACCACCGGCGCTTTGAGCGAGCGCAGCCACCTGCTGCTGTTCCCCGTCCTCCCACAGCAGGGGCGGGCGGGTCTGTATCTCGTCGGCGAACGTGAACGTGTACTCGATGCTGAAGCGTGCCCCGGCGCGCAGGGTGGTGGTTCCCATGTATTCGCCGGATGCTGTGTGCGGGGCGGCGAACCATAGCCCGGCACCCCCGTAGAGGCCGTTGCCGACGCTGCCGCCGGGGGTGAACGTGCCCCCGCCTGCGGCGAGCAGGCCCTCCCACTTGGTGGTGCGGGATGCGCGCGTGTCGGTGAGCTGCCCGTGGTACGAGTCGAGCCCGAAGAAGGTGCTGTTGGGGTTATCCATGGTGGTGTTAAACGCCTGAGTGAATACCCCGTAGTCGACGGCAACTACCTGGTCCGAGGCTGCGTAGGCTGGGGCCGTTGCGGATGCGGCGACGGCGGGGGCGGACCATGCGGCGCCAGCGAGTGCGCGGCGCCGCGTGAGGCCGCCCCTGAAGGGTGCGTGGGTCACGTGGACTCCTGTATGTATTTGAGAGAGTGTGAATGTATGCGATGTGAGTGAATACGACCTATCCAGTGTAGTAGACAAGTGTGCCTGCGCGCTGTAATGGCGCTATTATGTGTAGGAAATATTTGAAAATTTGTGCACTTCAACCCCGGACATAGCGGATTTTTATGCATTTTCGTGCTGGTGTGCGTCGCAGCGCACCGCGCGTACCGCGTGTCGGGGGTGGTTGTGGTGCGCCAATTAGCTGTATTTCATTCACTCAATTCACAAGCATCCTAGGAGCCACAGTGGCATTCATGAAATCTGCGCGCCTTTTTGCCGCGACCGTAGTTTTAATCGCAGCCGGTGCCGTCCCCGCCAGCGCAAGCACCATCAACACGTATGATACGGACGGTGACGGCATCCCGAACGCGTGGGAGATCAGCGGCTATGACGCCGATGGCGATGGCACAGTTGATGTTGACTACCCGGGTATGGGGGCCAACCCGTACCGTAAAGATATTTTTGTTGAGATGGACTATATGCCCGGTGAGCTCGCCACCGAAGCCGACCTTGACCGCATTACCGAAGTGTTCGCCTCCCTGCCGTTACGTAACCCTGACGGTACGCGGGGTGTGAGTATCCACCTGGATGCCGGGCCCGCCCGCAGCGCGAAGTACAACCTGGGCGGCGGGAACGAGATTCCGCATCAGAAGCTTAACGGTATGGGGGACTGGGCGGCACTGAAGAACCGTCATTTCGCCTCGGCCCGTGACGCTGGTTTTCACTACATGATTTGGGGCGACTATTACGGCAATACGAGCTCTTCGGGGCTGGGTTTCACGGGCGCTCGCGGATTTATTGTGACCGTTGGGCACACCTACTGGCGGGGTGCCAGCAGCGATATTAGGGTGGGCACATTCATCCACGAGCTGGGGCATAACTTGGGGCTGCGGCACGGTGGGGCCGATGAGGAGAACTACAAGCCGAACTATCTGAGCATTATGAACTACGAGTACCAGCTCAGCGGCGTGCCGCGCGCCGGGGGTAAGAACTACTTCGGGTATTCAACGCACGAGCATAAGCCGCTGGACGAGAAGAACCTGGATGAGCGGCGCGGGCTTGGGGCGAACGCCTACGGGTACTTGTATAAGGGTAAACCTGCGCACCGTAACGTGGATTTTAACAAGAACGGCGTGATTGATGCGCAGCCGGTTGCCGCTGATGTGAACGGTAACCGGCGCATGAGCACGCTGCGGGCGAAGAGCGATATGAAGACTCTACGGTTTGCGGCCAGCGCGACGTCCCAGGGTGTGACGAGTACCCCGCGGACGGACCCCTATGAGGTTGAGGTGGACTATAACGAGGTAACCGCTGAATTCGCGCGGGAACGTGGCCTGCTGCCCTAACTGCTGTAGAGGATAGGCGGCTGAGTGGCGCCCCGGAAGGAATATCTTGGTCTGTACTTCACCAAGGTTTCCTTTCGGGGCGCCGCACGGCTAAGGCGCCTAGTTGCTGGGGTATTTTGCCTTCACCCAGCGCTCAAACACGCCAATGAGCGCATCTGTGAGCTTACCCAGCACCGCCAGCAGCACAATTGCCAGCAGCAGACGGTCGGTGCGCCCGTTGTTCTGCGAATCTGTGAGCAGGTACCCCAAGCCCATGGAGGCCCCCAATAGCTCGGCAGCCACCAGGAACAGCCAGGCCTGCGCTAACGCCAGGCGCAGCCCCGACACCACGGACGGCAGCACGGCGGGCAGCTGGACGGTAGTGAAAAGCTTAACGCCCCGGTACCCGAAGGCGCGTGCGGCCTCTACAAGTTTAGGATCCACGTGTGCCAGTGCCGCCGAGACGGTGGTGTACACGGGGAAGAACGCGCCGATTGCCACAAGTGTTACTTTAGAGTTTTCGCCGATGCCGATCCACAGCAGCAGCAACGGAACCCAGGCGAGTGAGGGCACGGCGCGTAACGCCCCAATGGTGGGTGCTGCGGCGATGCGCGCGGGCCCCCACAGCCCGATAAGCGCCCCCAGAACCAGCCCCAGCACCGCGCCGATGCTGAACCCGAGTACCACCCGCTGGGTGGAGATTACCAGGTGGGTTGCTAGCTCGCCGCGTTGGGCCAGCTCGGTTCCGGCGGCTATGACGCGGGTGGGGGAGGGCAGCTGCACTGCGGTGAATACTCCGGCGGTGCTCAGCACGTACCACAGCGTGATGAGTGCTGCGGGCAGGATAAGCCCCACATAGTGTTTGGCACCCAGGGGCAGGGCGCGCTTTGGCCGGGGCTGGCCGCGGTGGGAGCTCGCCAATTGGGTGCGCCCGGCAGCGGTACTGGCAGCTGCCGTGCGGGCTGCGGCGGTTTCTGCGGCTGCGGATTTCGTGTGTTTGGGGGTATCTGAAAGTTCCGGGGCGTTGGAAATTTTGTCGAGGGTTACACTCATGGCTAGCTCACCGTCTTCTTCACGTTCTCAATGGCGGCGCTGTCGGCTTTCTTGGCGTATGTGTCGTCCACGATGCTGCCCAGCGCCTGGTCCACATCGGATTGGCTGGGAACGTCGCCTGATTCCACCAGAATCGGGCCAACACCTTTGAGCACCTGCACCTGCTTGTCCCCTGGGATTGGGTCAATATTCAGGTGGGTTCGTTCCATCACGAGTTTGGCGGTTTCTAACTTAATACCGGACTCGTCGGCGAGAATCTGGGTTGCTTCAGCAGTGTTTTCCAGCGCCCATTTGCGGGCATACTCATACACGTTCACGATGGTTTGCGCCGCGTCCGGGTTGTCTTTGAGGAACTGCTCGGTGGCGTTGAGGAACCCGTACGTATTGAAGTCTAGGTTGCGGTAGAACAGCACATCATGGCTTTCGATTTCCGCGCTGGCCATAATCGGGTCGAGCCCGCTCCAGGCGTTGACCTGCCCGTTATCGAGGGCGGTCCGCCCATCGGCGTGCTGCAGGTTCTGGATGGTTACCTCTTTGGCCGCGATGCCTTCCTTCTTGAGTGCTTGGAGCAGCAGGAAGTACGGGTCGGTTCCTTTGGTGACCGCCACCGACTTACCCTTTAAATCTGATACTGCATGAATATTCGAGTTTTTGGTGGTGACCAGCGCCGACCATTCGGGCTGCGAGTACAGGTCAATCACCTTAATAGGTGAGCCGTTCGCGCGGGCCAGCAGCGCGGCAGAACCGGCGGTTGAGCCTACATCAATGTTTCCCGAACGCAGCGCCTCATTGGCTTTGTTTGACCCGGCTGATTTGACCCATTCCAGTTTTTTACCTTTTTCCTGCAGGGCCTTCTCTAACCACCCTTTCTTTTTAATAACAAGGGAGAGGGGGTTGTAGGTGGCGTAATCCACGGTCACGGTGTCTTTGCCTTTTGCGGCTCCCGCGCCGGGGTTTCCTGCGCCTTCTCCGGCGCATCCGGCCAGAACGGTGGTGAGGGCGCTGAAGGCCAGCAAGCCCTTAAGAGCTTCGGCTCTGGTGATGGCTGTCATGGGTAATCCTTGGGTGTCTGATGGGGTGAAGAAAACAGTAAATTGTGAATAATTATTCACTAAGAGGGGGCGCGCAGCGGCTCTGGGTGTACGCGGGAGGCTGTGCCCTGTTCTAGGCGGGAACCAAAGCGGTATCGGCTTTTTCCACGCCGAGCTCTGTCAGCAGCTCAGCCCGCAGGGCAGTTAGCTCTTTGCTGGCCCTATCACGCGGGTGGGCGTCGCTAATGGTGACTACACGTGTGATCGTTGCGGGCGCATCGGGCGCGGGCTTACCGAGCACAATCACCCGGTCTGAGAGGTACAGTGCCTCTTCCACATCGTGGGTGACCAGCAGAATCGTGGTCGGGTCTTGCCGGTGAATATCCAGCAGCAAATCCTGCATTTTAATGCGGGTCAGCGCATCCAACGCCCCAAACGGTTCGTCCAGCAGCAGCGCCCCGGGTTCACGCGCCAGCGCCCTCGCCAAAGAAACCCTCTGAGCCATTCCGCCGGAGATTTCTTTGGGGCGGTGCGTAGCGTAGTTGGTGAGCCCCACCAGGCGCAGCAGCTCACGGATGCGCTCCTGTGCTCGTGTTTTTGGGGTGCCTTGGGGCAGTCCGAGCGCCACATTATCGGCGACGGTGCGCCAGGGCAGCAGGCGCGGCTCCTGAAAACCGATTGCCACCCGCTGATCCAACCCGCTCACTGGGGTGTCGCCGATGCGCACCTGCCCGCCCGTAATGCGGTTCAGCCCGGCGGCGGCCCGCAGCAGCGTGGACTTGCCGCATCCTGAGGCACCAATGACCGAAATAATTTCTCCCGCGGCGGCGGTAAAACTTACTTCGCGAAGCACCTCGTGCGTGTTCTTGCCGGACTGCGGGAACGACTGGCTGACGGCGTCGAAAGTGATCGTCTGGGCGTTGGCGGGTAGCTGGGTGTGGTGATTCTGTGTCATGTTACTTCCATCGGTCCTGGCGTTAGCACCCGCTCGGGTTGCTGCGACGTCGTCGAGCCAGGTCTCTCAGTCGCTCTGGATGGGTTACGCCTATAACCCTAGAGGAGCGTGCCATTGCAGCGAAAACACATGACGTACCGTGACTAACGGTGACTAAATATTGCATGAGTCATGCGAAATATTACGGTGCGGAGTCACAAAAATTAATGTTCGTCATATACTGTTCACCCCCATCTGCGAGGGGATACACTCAAAACGCAAGGATTATGAGTCCCGGCGTAAAGCTCTGGCTAGCCGGGCGGCAACCCTCTCCCGTAGCGGGGTGCCCCAGATGAT